>Ga0335078_10010878_pt1 | contig 13476 bp, 9 predicted proteins | sample Lox_Sample_32_FD_206711 | JGI IMG/M metagenome (GOLD analysis project Ga0335078, IMG submission 206711) | Soil microbial communities from Loxahatchee National Wildlife Refuge, Florida, United States - Lox_Sample_3.2 | ecosystem: Environmental > Terrestrial > Soil > Wetlands | place: USA: Florida...
TTGGAGTTGAGAACGCCTCCGGGTCTGACGCGACGATCATGGCATGAACCAAGTCGCCAACCTGCGCGAACCCCACCTCGTGGTCCCTACTCCCGGGCTCCACTCCGATCGCTAGCATACGTCCCTGCCGAGATCCGGACCGCTTGTCATGGAATGTCTCGACCGCCAAGCCATTGGGCTTGTAGTAGACGATGGCGCCACGCCGGGCGGTCTTACTGCCGGTGTTGTCGAAGTAGCCGAGCAACTTGTAAAGCTCCTCGGTGGGGTGAACATCGCGCTGACGCAGCTTGGCATCGACATAAGCCAGCGACTCGCCCGAGCGGGCGGTCGACACCACCACTGTGATGTCCGGCACTCCCTCGAATGGGCCGGGCGGGTCAACCCGCTGCCACTCAGCGCCGGCGCTGCCGCCGGTTAGTCCCCGCTGGAAGTGCAGGGCAACCGTCGCTGCGCCCTGCTTCCAGAGGAAGGTGGGGGTCGCGCCGCGCTCCCACAGAGGTCGCATAATCGGCTTGCCGAGCTTCGGCTGCAGCGCCAGCTCGAGGCGGTCGAGCATCCATATCTCAAAGAGCTTGGTATCGAACCGCTCGTCATAGAAGGACCACTCCACGTCGTCAGCTTCTGGCAGCGCTCGAGGATCGAATTGCCGCACCCAAGCGGCCAACTGGGCATAGGGCTCTGGGCGGGCGAGGTGACCGCCTTCGACGCGGGCTTCAACCGCATCCAGGAGCCTGTCCAGCCCACCGCGATTCCAGACCTTCTGGGCCGAGGCATGGACCTCTCTGAGCACCGGATGATGCATCGTGCGCGTGAGCGAAGCACGACGCTCGCGAAGCTCTCGCAGCTCGGGAGCACCGTGGGGCAGAGCCAGAGCGTCGCCGATGTCGAGCTCGCGCAGCACCCATCCGGTGGCGTATAGCAGCAGCGTGTTCTCGGGGGTGACGTGCGAGCGCTCGACTACATTCACCGGGTAGCGACGGGGTGCCTCCCGCCTGCCTTGGGCATGCAGGTAGCGCTGGACGTCAAGACGCCCACGCACCATACCGACGGTCTCGTCAGCCGTTCGCCGGTAGCGGAAACTGAGATCGGCGGCGATCTCGTGCAACAGCTTGTCAAGGTGACGTGCTGCTGCCAGCGCCACGCGCAGTCGCAGGGCCTGGACGAGTTCGTCCTCCTCGACTACGCCGGTGGCAACCTCATCGCGGTGCTCCAGATCCCACGTTGGCGCGTCGGCAAAATATGTCCCTAGCAACCGCACTGCTGCCTGAGTGGCGGCCCGTCTGCTCTCCGGGCTGAGCTGGCCAGGGGGGATCGACTCCTCAGCTCCGAGCATCAGCCAAAGGACGTTTGCTGGCTCCGTCGTACCCGGCCTAGTGCCGCGACGCTGCGCGGTAGATCGCCAGCATCGCCCAGGTGTGCGTCGATCGCGTCGAGCTGTGTGCGTAGTAGCTGGCTCATCTGCGGGATTAGGGTGTCGCTGAGCGCCAGATCGAGCGCGGGCGTCAGATCGCCGACCGGTCCAGCTGCGGCGCGCACGACGATCTGCCGGGCGACATCCAAGATTTGTGCGGTGCCAACAGGCCAGGCAACGGAGTCGTCGTAGCGGAGGAATGTGATGAAGTCAGCCATTCGGGTAAGTGCCGTGCCAATTGACTCGTCGTCGATCAGACGGGACTTCTCTGCCGCGGCAGCCACGACATCGAGATCTGACCGATAACTGTCGACCCACCACGCAGCCGCTTGTGCGATTGTGGTGGACATCTCGTCAGTCATCTGCTCGCGTGCCGGGACATCAACGTGGACGAACTGGAAGCGCCGTTGCAACCCCTGGGACAGGGTGTAGACGTAGGCCGTGTCGACGGAGTTGAGTGTGCCGATGATTCTGAAGCGGTCCGGAATCCACGCCTCTTGTGTCTCGGGCTTGTCGCCGAACCACAGGGGTAGGCGACGACGCTCCGGACCACCGCCGCCACCCAGCACCGTGTAGAGAGGGCCGATGGCCTTATCGATCTCGGCCCGGTTGAACTCATCGATAATCAGCCAATGCGCTTGCGCAGAGTTGGCCGCCGCGTCCTTCTCGTGCAACGCAATCGCGTCAGCGCAGCGCAGCGCCGCTCGCGGGACGTGACCGAGCCAGGGCTTGAGTACCTCTGTCCCGATCTCGCCCATTGCCGGCTGTAGGCCGCCGATGACATCGAACGTGCTCCAATCAGCGGTGGCGGTCTCAGTGTCATAAGTCGCGCCGAACGCGTCGGCAACGATCCCGGCCAGCGTCGTCTTGCCCGTGCCAGGTGGCCCCGCGAGGATGAGATGCCCGCCGAGAAGCGCGACAACGACACGCTCGATCAAGGCATCGACATCGGGCAGCAGCAGACCGCGTGCGTCGACCGCATCCTTAGCGGTCGCGATTAGGGCAGCGACATCTGAAACGATCAGCGGCTTATCAGCTAGCCACGCCGCGGCTCGATAATTCTCCTCCCCGATGTGGTCGTAGAGCTTGAGTGCGCCGACGGCCGCGGCTGCGAGTGGGTTAGTGCTCATAGAAGGTCGTCAATTATCTTCCGTGGAAGGTCGCTGACGCTTCCCACTAGCTGGCACGAGAAATCCACCAACCAACGAGATCGCCCAGCAGCGGTCTTTTCTTCGACCGGGGTGAGGCTCGCTACTCGCCACAACCCAGGGTCCGCGATCCGCCGTTTCTTATCGAACAGGATGATCGTATCTTTGGCGCGCAGGCGACCCGTCGCCTGCGTCGCATGGATCTTCCCAGTGACGATCTTATGCTTAGCGTCGACCCAGGTAGTGCGCACCGGCACTAGGCCAACCCGGCGGGCTGGCGCGAGACTGTGTGCCCACTTAATGAAGTCGCCAACGTGTGCCTCATCGAAGCCGCAGCGGGGATCGTGCAAATATTCGCCGCCGACCGCTGAGCCTTGCCGCGCGACGTCGTCAATAAATGTCCGCTTGGTGTGAACGCTGGATGACGAACCGGTGTAGCGCTTCGCCCAAGCGTCGAAAGCGACGAAGAGCCTGTCCTGCACCCGCCAGCCGACGCCGACGCTGATGCGACCTCGCTCCGACAGGAGCGGCCCGTCGTGCGTACGGGTGGTCTGGATACGGAAGTCGTCCTTCGTCCGGCCCTTGCCCTCCAGTGTGATGTACCAGGCGTAGACGAGGAGCTTGACTAGCAGCGGGCCACGGCGCAAATCTACTCGGGTAGGGTTTGGTCCGCCGTGAGCCGAGACACTTTGCTTGAGCGCAACCGCGTATCCAGCCGTCTTGGCAGCATCGAGCAGCGTGTCCAACGGCACACCGGGCGGCCCCGTGTCGGACTTGGGAGAGGATGGAGATGCGGGCACGGACGCAAGGATTGTGACGAATGCCGCGGACACGGCGAAGTCCGAATGCGCGCTCGGTGTCTCTCTGGCTGCACACTTCGAGGACTTCTGAGGGCCGCCGTCATGGGCGGCCGGAAGAGATCTCGATGTGAAGTCGACGATGGCCAACTGTCGGACCGCGGATGCATCGGATCGATAGGACCCTAGAGGCAGTCGCCCACGCATCGAGCCTGAATCTCGATCGGTGGTGCCAAAGACGCGGCCGACCCCGTCGCTCCCGCCATTTGCTCGTTTTATGACCGTGGCCCCGAAAACCGGGCTGCGGCCCGTCTTGGGGCCCAGGTTCCTGAACTGTGGCCATTGCCGCCATCCTGGGCGGCGTCTCGGGCCAGTTGGCGGTCTGTGGGGCACGGCCTGGTCGTAGAAGGCGGGCGGTGCGTCTGCCCCTGGACCTCGCCGTCGGCAGGCACGAGCAGCACCGGATAGATCCCCAAGGGGGAGCCGGCGCTTGGTGGGGATTGCCCTTTGAGGTAGGGGGCGTGCCGACGTCGATCAGCAGCAGCGAGTCGTCGCCACTCATCGGTCCGGCGCAAGCCCATACAAGACGGCGAGTCGCGGCCAGCGCCATCCGCGCGGTTCCCGCCAGCATGGCGCTGGCGTGCTCATGCTGTGTGGACCGACAGCCGATAAAGCCAGATGTCGGTGTTTTTCCGAGGGTATGAGGCTGGCCGGATGCCGGGTGGGTCGGGCGCCGGGGAGAGCTTCAACACGAGCCTGACTGCGAGGGTGCTCGCGGGCCTGTTCGCTGCCGGCGCGACGCTCGCGGCGCTGACTGTCGCTCTGCCGCACCCCGCGGATGCGGACACACGGGGGCTGCTTGGGATCGTCGCCAACGCCTATGTGGTCGCGGCCTTGTTGTACTGGCGTGCTGAGACTTTGCCCAGCTGGGTGCTGAGGGTCGCGCTGGGCTGGGGCAGCACGCTGGTCACGGGCGTCGCCTACTTCTCGGGGGAGAGTCCCAGCCCGCTCGTGTTCTTCTACCTGTGGGTGTTCCTGTACGCCTCCTACTTCTTCACTCGCAGGCAGGCGGCGCTGCAGATCGCCTATGTCGGGCTGGCCTATGGCGCGTTGCTGGCAGCGAGGTCGCCGGCGGCGGGCCTCGCTTGGTGGATCGTGGGGATGGGCGCGATGCTGGTCGCAGCGATCCTGATCATGACGATGCGCGCCCGCGCCGAGCTGTTGATCTCGCGGCTGTATGAGGGTGCGCGCACCGATCCGTTGACTGGGCTGTCCAACCGCCGCGGCTTTCGTGAGCTGCTCGACCTGGAGCTCGAGCGCGCCCGTCGCGGCGGCAGCGAGATGACGGTGCTGGTTGGCGACCTGGATCATTTCAAGGAAGTCAACGACCGCTCCGGCGCGCAGGTCGGGGACGCTGCGTTGCGGCGCGTCGCGCGAGTGCTGAGCGAGCACAAGCGCCAGATCGATTTCGCGGCTCGCGTGGGGGGAGAGCAGTTCGGGCTGATCCTCCCCAACACCAGCCAGGACGAGGCGTTCGTGCTTGCTGAGCGTCTGCGCTGCACTGTGGGCGAGGAGTTCGCCGAGGACTCCGTCCCGATCACGATCAGCTTCGGCCTGGCGACCCACCCCGAGCACGGGCAGACCGCCGCCTCGCTGCTGCGCGCCTCGGACGAGGCTCTGTATGCGGCGAAGGGCGGCGGCCGTGACCGCACCGTCCGTCACAGCCCCGTCCTTGGCGAGCTCACGCGCGAAGGCGGCGCAGGGCGGGACATCGAAGGTGAGCGCTTCCTCGCGGTCGTGCTCGACCTCGCCGAAGCGATCGACCTGCGCTTCAGCGGCAGCGCGCGGCACTCCGAGACGGTCGGGCGCTATGCCGAGCTGATGGCCCGCGAGCTGGGCCTGCCCGAGCGGCGCGTCAGCCGCATACGGCTCGCCGGGATGCTGCACGACATCGGCAAGGCTTGCGTGCCCGAGAGCATCCTGCAAAAGCCCGGCCGCCTCACCGACGGGGAGTTCGCGGTCATCCGCCGCCACCCCGAGATGGGCGCGCAGATCCTGCAGCACCCAAGCCTCGCAGACGTGCGCGCATGGGTCGGCGCCCACCACGAGCGCCCCGACGGCCACGGCTACCCGTCCGGTATCGCCGGCGACGCGCTCGCCCTGGAGGCCCGCATCCTCGCGGTCGCCGACGCCTACGAGGCGATGACCAGCGACCGCTCCTACCGCGCATCAATCGGCCACACAGCCGCCCGCGCCGAGCTGAAGCGCTGCGCAGGCAGCCAGTTCGACCCGCACATAATCGAAGCGTTCCTCGCCGCTCTCGAGCGCGAGGGCGAGCGCGCCGAGATGACGCTCGTCTCGTCGCACATGGCAGAAGGCGTTACTCCAAGCTGACCGGCAGGACCGCGCTCAGCCCGCGTGCTGCACACGCCGCTGGTGCAGCCGCCGCATCTTGTCGCGGCTGCCGCAGGTGGACATCGAGCACCAGCGTCGGCGTCCGCTGGTGTTGAGGAACAGCCATCCGCAGCCGCGCCCGGGGCAGCGGCTGACTCGCCTCAGGCGGCTGAGGTCCTGCAGCAGGGCGAGCGCGTCAGCGGCTACGGCGCGGCGGATCGTTCGCGGATCCCCTGCCGGCCAGTCGAGCCTGTAGAGGCCCTCGCCGGCCAGCAGAGACGCGTGCTCGACGGCCTCGACGTAGTTGCCCATCAGCACGTCGAGGTCCTTCCCGGCGGGCTCGTATCCCCGGCTGACGGAGGAGAAAAGCCGGTGAACGGCGTCCCGCAGCGCGCGCGCTCGCCGCAGCTCAGCCGCGCTCGCCGCCCGCGCGTCGTCGCTGAGCAGGTCGAGGCGCCGGCCCCAGCGGTCCAGCATGCGCTCCGTGCCCAGCACGTCGGTCCGCTCGGGATCGACGTGCTCGTCGCCCTCCGACCAGTCGACGCTGTTGGCGTAGTCCAGGCACAGCGCCCCTCCCCATAGATGCACCGTATCGGGCGTGCGCGACACGAGCCTACCTTACCAATAAATATATTTTAATGGTAAGATCGACGATGTGCCCGTGTTCGTCCACCGCCTGCGCGTCCGCTACAACGAGTGCGACGTCCAGGGCCACGTCTTCAACGCCAACTACCTCGTCTACTTCGACGTCGCCCTCACCGAGCTGTGGCGCGACGCTCTGGGCTCCTACGAAGCCCTCGCAGCCGACGGCCTCGACCTGGTGGTGGCCGAGACGGGGGTGCGCTTCCGCGCCCCCGCGCGCTTCGACGACGAGCTCGAGATCACGCTCGCGGTCGAGCGCCTGGGCAACACGTCGATGGTGTCCGCCATCGGGATCGCGCGGGACGGGGAAACGCTCGCGGAGGGCCGCATCGTCCACATCTTCGTGCGCGCCGACCGCCTCGGCGATAAGGCGCCGATCCCCGATCGCGTGCGGCGGGCGCTGGAGCGCTACGGCGTCGAGGCACCCGACGCGCCAACAGCCCGATCGACGGGCGGCGATGAAGCGAAGCACCGATGATCAGCCGGTGGGCTCCGCGGCGACGGGAGCGTCGCGCGGCGCGGCGAGCGCGGCCTCGACGGCGCCCACCGCGCTTGCTCCCGCTATGCGCAGCGGCTCGACGGTGCGCATAGCGCGGCAGAAGATGAACGCGCCCTCGAGCAGCGAGAGCATCGAGAACGCCAGCTCCCGCGAGCGCTCACGGGGGATGCCGGCGGCGTGGAAGTACGCGGTTGCGCCGGCCACCCACGAGTCGAACACCTCGGCCGTCGCCTCCCGCAGCGGCTCGCTGACGCTCGCCACCTCCAGCGCCACAGTGGCGATCGGGCACGCGTCGGCGTAGTCGGTTTGCTCCAGCGTCTCCGCTGCTCCCGAGAAGAAGTCCCCGACCGCGGTGGGCGCATCGGGGGCCTGCGCGGCGATCGTGGCGAACAGCCGCATGTAGAGCTGGCCGGAGGAGCGGATCGTCTCCGCCCCCAACTGCTCCTTGCCGCCGGGGAAGAAGTGGTAGATCGACCCGAACGGCGCGTTGGCCGCCGCCACGATCTGCTTGACGCCGGTGCCGGTGTAGCCCTGGCGGCGGAACAGCTCGGCGCTCGAGTCGATGATCCGGTCCTTCGTCGTGCTCCCCATGTCCAGTCCCCTGCTCGTCGCTGTGCGTGGCTGCTCGTGGCTGTGCGTGGCTGCGTGGTCGTCCAGTCGATGATAGCCTCCCCATATTAGAGCGATCTATCTAGGAGCGATCATGTTCTCTTGGCTTGCAAAGCGACTGCTCGACCGCGGCTACAGCCGCCTCAACGCCGGCGACCCAAGCCTGCTGCTGGCGCTGGACGCGAACGACGTCCACTTCCGCTTCCCCGGCGAGAGCTCGTGGACCGCCGACATCCACGACAAGGAGCAGCTCGAGCGGTGGCTGCGGCGAATGATCTCCACGGGCCTCCAGCACCAGCCCGAGCAGGTGGTCGTGCAGGGGCCGCCGTGGAGCATGACCATCTGCCTGCGAGGCAGCGACCGTCTCACCGACGCGCAGGGCGAGACCGTCTATTCCAATCGCTACGTCATCTGGGGCCGGATGGCGTGGGGCAAGCTGCGCGAGTACGAGGTCTACGCGGACACGCAGAGGCTGCCCGCGCTCGACGACTACCTCGCCGCCCACGCGAGCGCCGCCGCCCCCCTCGCGGCGAGGTTCCCGTGATGATCATCATCAACGACCGTGCGACAGTTCTCCGATCAGCACCTGGCCGCGCTGGCCGTGATGGTGCTCGGCGGCGTTCTGTGCGTCGCGGCGGCCCGCCGACACCCTGGCCGCTGGCTCGTGCCGTTCGCGCGACTGCTCGCGCTCGTGATCTTCGTGGGGTGGGCGGGGGAGTACGTGGCGGATGTGGTCCAGGGAATCTGGAGCGTTCGCTACACGCTGCCCCTCCAGCTCACTGACGCGATCTCGATCACGACCATCCTCGCCCTCTGGACGCGCCGCGTCGCGCTCGTCGAGCTCGCGTACCTGTGGGCGTTCACCGCGTCGCTGCAGGCGGTGCTCACACCGGACCTCGCGTGGGCGTTCCCGAGCGTCTTCTACTTCACCTATTTCATCTACCACATAGGAGCGATCGTGGGTGCGGGCCTGCTCGTGTACGGCTTTCGCATCTACCCGCGCGCAGGAGCGGTGCTGCGCGTGTACGGCGTCACGCTGGCGTTCACCGTCATCGCCGGCGCAGCCGACCTGCTCACCGGCGGCAACTACATGTACCTGCGCGAAAAGCCCGCGCACGCCTCGCTCGTGAGCGTGTTGGGTCCGTGGCCGTGGTACATCGTCTCGACCGCCGCGCTCGGGTTCGTGCTGCTGCTCGCGGTGGCCGCGCTGACCAGCGCCATTCGCGCTTGGGCCGAGCCCGATGCGCCCCCTCGAGAGCAGCAGCACGGGCTCCCGCAGCCCGGCGCGCCCCTCAGGTTTCGATCGTGACGAGCGTGCCGATCGTCGTGTAGGGCCACTCCTCGGCGGCCGCTTCCAGCGGCAGCTCCACGCAGCCGAGGCTCTGCGGCGTGCCGAACGAGGAGCGGTCGAAGTTGTGCAGCGCGTCGCCGCCGTTGAAGTAGCTGATCCATTTGATCCCCGGGTCTTCGTAGTGCGAGCCGTCGGGGTTGGTGCCGCTCATGGTGCCTTCGGGGATGTGCTCGAACACGGGGAACGTCCCGAGTTCCGTTTCCGCGCCGGAGATGCCCGTGTTCGCCGGCGAGGTCTCGACCGTGCGCCCGGCGCTCCACAGCGTCATCGTCTCCGGGATTTCGCGGTGCACGTACACGTAGCTGTACGGTTCGCTCAGGCGCCTGCCCTCCAGCACGTAGCTCAGCAGCGCGTGCCACACCGCCGGTCCCGCTTCGCCGTCGACGGTCATGTCGTTGGCGTTCTCGAACTTCATCACCGCGCCCTTCATCACCACGCTCCACTGTCCCGGGGCCCACAGCGCCTGCAGCTGGTGGGGCGTGTTCGGATAGCGCCAGCTGAAGCTGCCGCTCGGCGGCTGCACCGCCGCCTGCGCCTGGGCGCTCGGCGTGCGTGCCACCGGGCTCCCCGACGGGTGCCACACCACCGGCAGGTAGCCCGTCTCCGCGAGCAGCTGCTGCAGGCGCAGCGTGGAGCCCTGCGGCACCGCCCACGCGATCTGGTCGGTCTGTCGCAGACCCCCCGCGCCGGCCGTGACGGCCACCGGGTTGGGCAGCTGCAGCGTCACCTGCGAGCCCAGCGGCGCTCCGAAGCCCGACGGCGTGAACTCCAGCGTGTGGCTGTTGGCTTCGCGCCAGTGCCCCGGCACGTGCGGGGAGATGCGCGGGTGTCCCGAGCCCAGCACTTCGCTCACCGGCTTGGAGAACGTCAGGTAGATGGGTGCGGTGGGCGATATCTGGTCGCCGGCTGCGGGGATCGTGGCCATCACCGGCGAGCGCGACGGCGGGAACCAGCTCACCTGCATCGGCGCGCCCACCGTCTCCCACGGGCGCGCCGCCGCGGCGATCTCGGTGGCGCCGGTCGCCGGCTGTCTCCCCAGCGAGACCGACCGCTGCCTGTCGCCGCTGAGCACGCGGCGCGTGAGGCGCCCGCCGCTGCCGTAATAGGACACGGCGCTCACCGGTCGGTCGAAGCTCACCTGCACGTCCGAGCCGGTGGGCACGGTCATCCAGCGTTCGCTCACCTGCGCCACCGGCGCGCTCACGGTCAGGCTCTCGCTGTGTTCGCTGCCCAGCGCCCACCCGATCCAGCCGGGCCTGCGGATCCTCACCTGCACCGTCACCTGCTCGCCCGGCTTCAGCCGCTTGCGCGGCGTCAGGCGCCCGGCGTCGATCGCCAGCGGCACCGGCCTGCCGTCGGGCCCATACGCCTGGATGTGCTCGATCGTGCCGCCCAGCGGCCCCACGCTCACGCGCGCGAGCGCCGTCGCGTCGTCGCCGAGGCTCGCGCCCGACAGCAGCAGCACCAGCGCCACCAGCACCGCCAGCGCGACGAGCAGGGCAGCCGCCGCGCCCAGCAGCATGCGCTTGAGGCCGCCCTCAGATGGCACAGACGCGCGGTAGGCGGAACCGATCGCCATGCGTAAAAGAGTAGGACCCCGTGAGGATCAGCGCGCTGCGACGCGCAGCAGCGCCGTGCCGTCCGCCGGCACCTCCGCGGCGATCGCCCCGCCTGTGGAGCTCGTGCTGTGCGTCCACAGGTTGCGCACCCGGTAGCTCGCCGACGCCGGCAGCCCCACCGCGCTCGCGCTCGTTTCGATGCGCGTCGCGCTCGAGCCGCGGTTCAGCAGCGCCACCGCGCGCGAGCCGTCGATCAGCGGCTTCACCCACACCTGCGCGTCGCCGCCGGTGGACAGCAGCGTCCCCTGCACGCCCGCGGGATCCTGGTCGACCGCGAGCACTTCGCTGTCCTGCAGCGCCGCCAGGCTCGCCGGGCTGAGCTTTTCGAGGTTGGCGCTGACCATCAGCGGCGCCGCCAGCATCGCCCACATGCTCAGCTGGCTGCGGAACTGCGTGTCCGACATGCCCTGCCCGGGGGCCAGGTAGTCGGGGTCGTTCCAGTGCCCAGGCCCGGCCGCCTGCGGCGCCGCCGCGTCCGCGTCCATGTTGCGCAGCACGTCCGAGAACGGCACTTTGCCGGGCAGCCCCACGTCGGTGTCGGTGCGCCAGCTGTTGCCCACGCTGGGGCCGAACGTGTAGGAGTCGAACGCCGATTCGTCCAGCAGCGGGCGGCCTTCGCCGTACTGTTCCGGCTGCAGGAAGTCGCAGATCGACAGCAGCATCGGGCGGTGGCTGGAGCTCTCCTCGATCGCCTGGTGGAACGCCGAGTACGCCGCCGCGGGGTTCAGGCCGTGTTCGGCGCCGCCGCAGAAGTCGACCTTGATCGCGTCGAAGCCCCACGCCGCGAACGTGTTGACGTCCTGCTGGTAGTGGCCGTAGCTGCCCTGCCCTGCGCCGCCGCAGCCGTCGGGCCCCGCGTCGGTGTACAGCCCCACCAGCAGGCCCGCCGCGTGCAGCGTGCGCGTCAGCCACGCAAGGCCGTGCGGCCACTGCTTCGAGCTGACCGTGATTTCGCCGTCTGACGCGCGCGTGCCGTGCCACCAGCCCACGTCCAGCCACACATAGCGATAGCCGCGCTTGGCCAGCCCCAGCGAGATCAGCCTGCTCGCCTGGCTGAGGATCGTGGACTCGCTGTAGCGCCCGCCCAGCGCGAAGTACGTGTCCCAGCCCATGTACGGCGTGGCCGCCAGCACGCTGCCGCTCCCGCCCGCCGCGGCCGCGCTCGTCGCAGCGCCCCTCGCCCCGGCCGTCGCGCTCCCCGCGCTCCCGCCGCCGTGCGCGCGCCGCCCGGCCGACCGCCCTGCCGCTCGGTGCGCCGCGCGCTTGGCGGAGTGGCGCGCCGGCGCGGTCAGCGTCACCATCTGCTGGGACAGCTGCGCTTCGATCGCGCCGATCACCGTGCCCGCCACGTACGCATAGGCGGAGAAGCGCCGCAGCGACGCCAGCAGGCGCCTTCCGGCGCCGCCGAGGGCCGCCGCGACGGTGGCGCGCCGCCCGGCGGGGATGCGGGCGCGGGCGCTGGCGATCGTGACGGTGCGATGAGCGAGCGCCGCCGCGCTTGCCCGCGCGCCAGGCGACGGGCGGCCGGCTCCTCGCGCGCGCGCCGCCACGGCCACGACGCGGTGGCCGGCCAGCGTCTCCACGACCGTCACGCGCAGCGCGATCTGGCAGGCGCCGCTGGCGTGCGGCGAGCACACGACCGGCACGCTGACCGTCTCGCCGCGCACGCTCGCCTTGCCGACGGTCGTCTCGCCCGTCGACGTTGGCGCGCCTCCGACGGGCACCGTCACGAACGCGCTCTTGACGGTGGCGCTGCCGCCGCCGTCGGTGGCCGTCACCTGGCACTGCAGGTGGTGGCCGCTGTCCTGGTTTTTCACGGTGTAGGTCGAGTAGATCGCTTCCGCGATCGGGATCTGATCGCGCAGCCACGCATAGCCGATCTTGGCGGTCGTGCCCTGGGGGGTGCCGGGGCTGCACGTCAGCCGCTGGCCCGGCGCGGGCACGCCCGCGATCGACGGGTGCGGGTAGACGAGCGGCACCTGCGCGGAGGTGCCCGTGGTGAACGTCGCGTCGGCTCCCGCGGCGGTTTCCGCGGGCGTGGAGGCGAGCACGCGGTAGTGGTAGGTGGTGTTCGGTTCCAGGTCGCTCAGCGTCGCCGTGACTTCCGCGCCCCCCGCCGGCGGCAGCGCCGCGCAGGGGGCCGACTGCGTGTACAGCCCGCTCGCTTCGCCCGTGCCGTATTCGAACCAGCACGAGCCCACCACCGCGTCGAACGGATCGACTTTGCCGGTGACGGTCGCCGTGGAGGACGTCGCCTGCGCCGTGGACAGCGTCGTGGCCGATAGCGCCGGCACGCGCGCCGACAGCGCGTTGCCGCCGCCGTCCAGCGCCTCGCACAGCCCGCCCGGCAGGCACGACACGCCGGTGAGCGCGCGCGAGTCAACGCTCGCGCCGGCCCACGTGGGGGCGTCCGCCAGCGGATCGTCGGACGCCCACGCCTCGCCGTGGCCGTCCACCGCCACGCACAGGCTGGCCGAGCCGCAGGACACGCCGGTGAGGCGTTCGCCCGAGATCGGCGTGAGGCTCCAGGTGCCGCCCGCGCCCGGGTCGCCGCTCGCCAGCACGTCGCCGCTGGCGTCCACCGCCACGCACTCGCCCGCCGGCGCCGCCGCCGGGCAGCTCACGGCGGCCAGTTCGCCGAAGTCGATCCTCTGTGCCGACCATGCGCTCCTGCTGCCCGTGGGGTCGCCGCTCGACAGCGCCTGGCCGGCGTCGTCCACGGCCACGCACAGCGACTGCGAGTAGCAGGACACGCCCGTCAACCGGTGCCCCGGATCGACGCTCGCGGCGCTCCAGCCTCCCGACAGCGGGTGCGTGCTCGTCAGCACGTCGCCCGCCGCGTCCACCGCCACGCACAGCGACGCGCTCGGGCACGACACGCCCGTGAGCGCTTCGCCGCCGTCGATCGACGCGCCCGTCCAGGCCGAGGATGACGGACGAGCGCTCGAGAAGGCTTCGCCGTGTTCGCCGACCGCCACGCACAGCGTCGTGGAAGCGCACGACAGC
>Ga0335078_10010879_pt1 | contig 13475 bp, 8 predicted proteins | sample Lox_Sample_32_FD_206711 | JGI IMG/M metagenome (GOLD analysis project Ga0335078, IMG submission 206711) | Soil microbial communities from Loxahatchee National Wildlife Refuge, Florida, United States - Lox_Sample_3.2 | ecosystem: Environmental > Terrestrial > Soil > Wetlands | place: USA: Florida...
CCACGCCCACGCCGTGCCCGTCCTGCTCCCGGCCGCCCACGTGATGCACCTTCGGCTCGGGGCCGGAGAGGTCGATCCAGAGCAGGCCCATGTGCCCGTAGTGCGCGAAGATCAGGTCAGGCTTGCCGTCGCCATTGATATCAGCCATCCAGCCGCCCTCGGTGTCGTAGCTGTCTGTGATGAAGTGCTTCTTCCACTCGGCGCCGAGCTTGCCGGGATTCTGGTACCACCAGATGCCGTTGGTCTGCCAACCGGCGGTGACCACGTCGGGAAGACCGTCGTGGTTCACATCGATGGTCCACTCGCCGCAGTCGGCCACGAACTCACCCGCGATTCCAACCTCGCGGTACTGGTGGCGCTTCCATTCGCCCTCCTGGGGGCCCGGATTCTCATACCAATAGCCGCCGCTCAGAATGTCGGGATAGCCGTCGCCGTTCATGTCGAGCGTGGTGACGCCCTCGGCGTGGTCGGTTCCCAGCCGGTGCACGAAGAACGTGACTTGAGGAATGCCGCCCGGTCCAACTCCGGGCGCAGTTTTGCGCTCGGCGGTCTGGGGACTTGCCGTCTGGGCGTGCAGCATTGAGAACGAGGCAAAAAAAGAAACGACCGCAGTGACGCAAACGAAACGTACCGACATGGAGAAAACTCCTTCCGCCGAACATTTTCGCCGGTGAAGGGCGAAAGAAGCAAAGAGCGCGGCCGCGCTCAACAAGCTTCAGCAGCGCACTCCGGATTCACTCCTTGGGCCGGATTGCTTTTTCAAGCATCGACGTAATGCGCGTGGTGGGGATAAAACGAACCATGAACGCGCCGAAGGCTCCCTTGAAGTTGGGCACGATGGTGCGCTGGCCGCGGGCGAGGGCAAGAATGGCTTTGCGCGCAACTTCGTCCGTCGGCTGAAGGCCGCCGAAGCGCCGGAAAACGCCGCCTCCGCCGGAGATATCGAAGAATTCCGTGTCGGTGGTGCCGGGGCAGAGCGCGGTGACCTTGATGCCGAAGCGTTCGACCTCGGCGGCGAGGGCAAGTGAAAAGAACCGGTCGAAGACCTTGGTAGCGGCATACACGGCGTCGTAGGGGATAGGCTGGAAGCTGGCCGTGGAGGCGACGATGAGCACCCAGCCGCGGCGCCGCTCGACCATGCGGGGCACGAAGAGCCGCGAGAGGCGTACCACGGCCTCGCAGTTAACGCGGACCATGCTGTATTCCTGCTCCGGCTCGAGTTTGTAGAACTCGCCATAGTGGCCGAGGCCGGCGTTGTTGATGAGGATATTGACGGTGAGCCCCGCGCCTTCTGTGGCGTCGTAGATGTGCTGCGGCGCGGCGGGATCGTTGAGGTCCGCGACCACGATGCGAGTCTCGGTTCCCTGGGCCGCGAACTCGGCGGCCAGCGATTCGAGCCGCTCCCGGCGCCGTGCGGTGAGGATGAGTTTCGCGCCTTGACGGGCGAGTTCGCGCGCCAGAGCGGCGCCAATGCCTGAGCTGGCCCCGGTGACCAGCGCCCATTTGCCGTTGAATTCCGAATTCGCCGCCATCGCTCCAACATCATAAAAGACCGGGGCAGGATAGCGGATGGGGCAGCGGCTACGGTGTGGAAGAGGCCGGAGCGGGTGCGGGTGCCGCAGCCGGCGGCTGATTCTTGGACAGTGTACGAATGTAGATAATCAGGTTCCAGACCTCGGTGTCGTTGGCGCGGCCCGCATCCTCGGGCGGCATCTTGTCTCCTTTGCCGTTGCGGATGGCAGCGAAGAGACTGCTGTCGGGCTGGTTGGCGAGGGTCTTCGGATCGGTCCAGTCGTCCATCGTGAGATTCATGCTGGTGGCCAGATCGGATTTGCCGTTGCCCGTGTCGCCGTGGCAAAGAGCGCAATCCCTTTGATAGATTTCCTTGGCCTTGGCCTGCGATTCCGCGGTCGGCTTGACGGGATTTTTGCCGGACGGGGCCGGCGCGGGCGCAGCGGTCTGCGCGGGAGCGAGCGCGGGCGCCGGTGAAGCTGCCTGCGGGTTACGGCCTGCGATCGGCAGGCATACGACGAGCAACAAGGCCGCCGCAAAAAAAAGCAAAGAAGACTTCAACATCACACCCTCCTCAGCAGATGTCAGCAGAAATGGGCATCTTTGTATCGTGTGAGATTCTTGGAGGAATTATAGGCCGATTTGGCGGCGTCCGCTATGAGAAACGGCACCGAGGAGGCGCGGAGCGAACTTGCGCGCCCGGATCAGCCGGGCTCAGTGTCCAAGGACTCGTTTGCGCATTTCGAGGAAAGGGTACTCGATCAGGCAGAATGTCGCCAGCGAAAGGGCGATTGACAGTGAGGTGAGCAGCAGCAAATCCACCATATTGGCCAACGCCGGCAGGTGTGCAAGGAACGTAAAGCGGGGCATGACCGACCGGGCCATCCAGGGGCAGAGGTATTCGTTATTGAGGTACATGCCATAGGACAACCTTGAGATCCAGTAGAAGATCCTGGAATTGAAGATGCCGCTGTTGGTGCGAATTCCAAACCAGGCCACCGCGGCAAAGACAACGGCAAGCGAGGAAAACTCGAATACCTCGCGCTGTATTGCGTACAGGCCGCCACCCACTGCCAGCCCAATTGCCAGAGTCCAGCCCGGTGCAATCTTGTGAAAGATGGAAACTCCGCCGCGTGTCTTTGCTTCAGCCGCGAGATTGGAAATGATCAACCCCGTAATCAGCCCATCGCAATGCGTGATCGAATGGAAGTAGAAATGGTGGAAAACAACCGGGCTGTGGACGAAGAAATGCCCCAGGCTGGCAACATAGACGAGCGCGCGGATCACCGGGAAGAACGCAAGCAGGATCCACAACCAGCGTCGGAACGAGGCGATGCGTTGGACGCGCGCAGCGAATAGGAATAGACACAGTGGAAAGAGGACATAGAATTGCTCCTCGGTGCAGAGCGACCAGGAGCCCTCCACAATTCCGTGATTGGAATAATTGGTGAGGAAAACCAGGTCGGACCAGCCGTACCCTCTGTCGGCGCGAGGATGTCCCATCGCGAAAGAGGCGGCCTCAACAACCAGGAAAACGAAAAAGTAAAGCGGCCAAATACGGAATCCGCGGCGCAAAACAAACCGGCCCACGTCCACCTTGTGTGTTTTGCCCACTTCGCGCCAAAGCTGCCCTCCGATGAAAAAGCCTGAGAGCACGAAAAACAGATCGACGCCCGTCCATCCGGCAGTACGCAGCAGCGACTGAGAAAACCAATTGGGGCCGTGGTAGAGCCAAAATTGTCCACTGCAATGATCGTTGACAACCAGCATGACGGCAATTGTCCGCAATCCGTCGAGAAACGGAATCTGCCCTTTCGGCGGATGCCGCAGGTCATCCAGCGCCCCTAATAACAAAGCGGACAGTTTGTTTCCGCCGATCTTGCTAGCGATTGCCGTTGACATGGTGGGATCGTTACGCCAAGTCTAGACGGAAACGGCGCAAATACTACCCGCGCTGCACAAATTTCTCGGGGCCTGGTAATCTCTAACTTGCTTCATTTAGTAACTTTGAGTAATCACCAGTCTGCCTGTTTGAGTACCTTCGGTTCGTTTCCCGCTCACCTCAGTGCATGCCTCCACCGCCAGCGCCCTCGCCGGGGCGGTTCTTGCTCAACAGAAATGCCAGCACGATGAGAACGATCGACGCCCAGGAAAGCTCCATGTAGACGTCCTGGTAGCCCTGCGTCTGCGCCTGCTGGTTCAACTGATGATAGATCTGGGCCAGCGCCATGCCGTTGCCGTTGGCCGCGCCAAAAGAATTGCCAAGAAAACCAGTGAGCGTCTTGACGTGCTGGTCGTAGCCGATGGAGCCGGACTGCATGGTCTGCTGCAGGTGCTGCTCGTGCCACATGGAGCGGCTCGTGACCTGGGCGTTGGTAATGGCAATGAGAACGGAGCCGCCGATGTTGCGCACGAAGTTGATGAGGCCGGCGACCTGGTTGCTCTGCTCCCGCGGCATACCCACGTAGGCCGCATTGGTGATGGAGATGAAACAGAAGGGCAGCGGGAGCATCTGTACCACGCGCAGCCACGAGGCCTCTGCAAAACTCATCTGCAGATTGGTGACATCGGCCGCGTAGCGGAACGTGATGACCAGCAGCGCGAATCCGATGGCGGCGAGGTAGCGCGCGGAGATCTTTCCGGTAGCGAAGCCGGCAAACGGCATCATGAACAGCAGCGTGACGCCGCCGGCGGTAAGCGCCAAGCCGGCGGTGGTTGCCGTGTAGCCCAGCAACTGCTGCGTGAACTGCGGCTGCAGCACGGTGTTGGCGTTGAGCACGCCGCCCACCAGCATCATGAGGAAGCAGCAGATGGCGAAGTTGCGAAAGCGGAAGAGGCGCAGGTTGATAAGAGGATCTTTCTGATGCCACTCCCAGACGAAGAGACCGATGATGCCGAAGATGAAAAGGAACGCGAAGAAGCAGATGAAGTCCGAGGAGAACCAGTCGTTCTCTTCGCCCTTGTCGAGCATGATCTGCAGTCCGCCCATGGCCAGGGCGAGGAAGGCCAGGCCCATGTAGTCCATGTTGCGCAGGCGCGAGGGGTCGGCCTTGATCCAGGGCGGATCGTCGACCAGGCGCGTAACCAGGATGAAGGCCACGATGCCGACGGGAATATTGATGAAAAAGATCCAGCGCCAGGAAAAGTTGTCGGTGATCCAGCCGCCGAGCGTGGGACCGATCGAAGGGGCAAGCACGGCGACGAGGCCATAGAGCGCAAAGGCCTGGCCGCGCTTGTGGGGCTCAAAGGAGTCGGCCATGACGGCCTGCGCCATGGGCTGCATGCCGCCGCCGAACGCGCCCTGCAGCACGCGGCAAAAGAGCAGAATCGGCAGCGATGGCGCTGCCCCGCACAGGAAGCTTGCCGCGGTAAAGCCGCTGATGCAAAGCACGAAGAAGTTGCGCCTGCCCATGAGCGAACTGGCCCAGCCGCCGAGAGGAAGCACGATGGCGTTTGAGACCAGGTAGCTGGTAAGAACCCAGGTGGCCTCATCGGTGCTGGCGCCGAGCGTGCCGCCGATGTGGGGTAGGGCTACGTTCGCGATGGAGGTGTCAAGCACTTCCATGAAGGCTGCGAGCGCCACCGTCATGGCGATCAACCAGGGGTTGACGCGCGGCTTCCAGAGCGCTTGCGGCAAGAGATCGGGATTGACCACCGTTGCCGCTGGCGCCGTTGCGCTCGCGAGGCCACGCGCGCCCGCGGTCGAGGGGCCGGATGGCGCTGCGGGCAGTGTGGTGTCGGCTGCGGACAACAGTGGTCTCCTGGGTGTTGCTGCGTTCGCGATGTGCCGGGGCCGGGGAAAACGGCGTTGGTTTGCGGCCGGGAGCGCGCTCTGCGCCGCCTTCCGGCGGTTGAACTCTACCTGCTGTTGAATAGATTCGCACGAGCGGGATTTGGGTGCAGGGAGTGGGCTCCAGGTGGGTCAATGGAGGGAGGGCGGCCTGCCCGATGAGAATGGTGTTCTTGTAAATCCTTGATGCGCAATCCTGACAAATCCGCGAGGAAAGGCGCCGCAGAGAGACAAGGTTATGACAAATTTCCAATCGAACATTCTTGCGCGAATGGTAGATATTCCGTATACTCCGATCTATCTCGCTCATTCGGCGTGCCGTCAGCGCGAGCGCCTTTCCCCGAAATTGGGTCCTGCCGGCGTGACACGCCACGTTCAAGCCTGCCCCAGCGCAGGCGGTGTTTCTTCGATTCGTGCTTTTCTGAGCAACAACCAGTACCCGGTCGTTGGCTGATCTAAGCAGGCAAGGGATCATCTGAGCGCACAATCCCCCAGTGGATTCGACGCCTTCGACATCCTGAACCATCCCAACTTTGGCCAGCCTTCGGGCAACGTGCAGTCGGCGACCTTCGGACAGATCACCGGGACGCGCTTCCCCATCAGCGATGGCGGATCGTCGCGGCAACTCCAGATCAGCGGAAAGTTCACCTTCTGATCGGCGATTGAAACCTCGGGCGTGCGTTGCCTTCGCGTTTCCGCGCGATGGGGCGCATGCCCATTTACATTAGAAAAAAGGATCTTTCCATGCGCCGCCGCACTTTTATCCAGACACTTCCTCTCGCCTGCGCAGCGTCAGCCGCCAGCATCGAAAGCCATGCTGCACGCCAGGGGCAGACGGGTTCAGCCGCAACCACCGCTGAGGAGCTTCCCAAATTCCAGCCCGCCGGCGCGGAGCGTTTCACCCGGCCGGACGTGCACGCCGGCGATCGCCCGTCGGGCGCAAGTTTTTCCACGCGGTCTCCTGCACTGGGACTGAATGGCGCCGCGGGCACGGCGCATCCGCTGGCCACGCAGACTGCGATCGAAATGCTCAAGCGCGGCGGCTCGGCAGTGGATGCGGCGGTGGCGGCCAATGCGGTGCTGGGATTTGTGGAACCGGTGAGCTCCGGACTGGGCGGCGATTGTTTTGCCTTTGTGTGGGACCCGAAGGCGGGCAAGCTGATGGCCATGGCCAGTTCCGGCCGCTCTCCCAAAGCGTTGTCGTTGGCGACCGCGCGGGCTCACGCCGTCAACGGCCATCTTCCTCCACTCGGCGCCGTCACGGTTTCCGTGCCGGGCGCGCTCGACGGGTGGTGGGCGCTGCACCAGCGCTACGGCAAGCTGCAGTGGGCTGAACTGTTCGCCCCGGCGATTCACGCATGCTTGGATGGCGATCCCGTGCCGCAGATCATCGGCTACTACATCAAACGCAACATGGCCGCGTTTCTCAAGCCCGATTCCGGCGTGGAAGAGAAGGACAATGCGCAAAGAACTTACATGCCCGGCGGCGTGGCGCCCAGCGAGTACGACGTGAGAACCAATCCCGACCTGGCACACACCTATCGCATGATTGCCGAGGGCGGGCGCGACGCTTTCTACAACGGCGACATTGCCAAAATCATCAATGCGTATTTCCAGCGTATCGGCGGCTGGCTTTCCGCCGAAGATCTTCACGAGCATCACGCGGAATGGGTGGAACCGCTGGTGACGAAGTACCGCGGCGTCGATGTGTACGGAATGCCGGCCAACACACAAGGCCTGGCCACCCTGCAGATGCTGAACATTATTGAGAATTTCGACATCCGCGGCTACGGGTTCCAGTCGCCGCAGTCGCTGCAGGTGCAGATTGAGGCCAAGCGCCTGGCGTATGAGGATCGTGCGCGGTATTATGCCGATCCGCACTTTGCCAAGATTCCCATCGCGTGGCTCAACTCCAAGGAGTACGCGGCGGAACGCGCCAAGCTCATTCAACTGGATCGCATTCTTTCCCCCGTGCATCCCGGCGAGGCCCCCAGCCACGGCGACACCACGTACTTCGCCACGGCCGACAAGGACGGCATGATGGTTTCGATCATCCAATCGAATTTTCGCGGCATGGGTTCGGGATTGGTGGCCGATGGGCTCGGCTTCATGTTCCAGGACCGCGGGCAACTATTCTCGTTGCAGGACGGGCACCCGAATATCTATGCGCCAGGCAAGCGCCCGTTCCAGACCATTATTCCGGGCTTTGCCGCCAAAGACGGCCAGCCGTGGATGTCGTTTGGCGTGATGGGCGGCGATATGCAGCCCCAGGGTCAGACGCAGATTATTCTGAACCGCGTGGACTACGGATTGGACGTGCAGGCTGCGGCCGACAGCCCGCGCTGGCATCACGAGGGCTCGTCGCAGTCGATGGGCGAAGACCGTCCGGGCCTTGGGCCGATCGGATTGCTGCGTCTCGAATCGGGCATTCCGGCGGCGACACGGAAAGCCCTCGTGGATCTCGGCTGGCCGGTGGGGCCAAGCGACGGCGGCTACGGTCGCTACGAGGGCATTGAAGTCCGCATGCAGAGCGAAAAACGCGTCTACGCGGCAGGCAGCGAGATGCGCTGCGACGCCGTGGCGCTGGCGTATTAGGGCGGGTTAGAAATGGTTGTCAGACTCGCGAAAGGGCACGACTTCAGTCGTGCCGTAAAGGGCCAAATAGAATGCGGGCTTCAGCCCCTGAGGGTTGGTTACCAAAACCTATGCCCCTTGCTCGCACTATTCTTTGATTCGCCCTAAGTCCGCGCGCTGCCCATTACTCCGTGCCGGCGTGCACATAGACCTCTTGCGGCGCATCCACTTTGGCGTGCGCGGCGACCGAAAGTTTGATGGTCTGCATCTCCGGCTTGTTGCCGACGGCTGTCATAAAGTCCAGTTCGTACTGATTGTCCAGACGCCGGTCGATGTCTTCAAAGTAGGGCCTGAAACTGACCGGGTTGCCGTATCCCTCCCAATAGCTATAGCCGCCGGTTGTCTCTGTGACTTGGGCAAGCAGGTTCTGGCCGTCGTCGGCTGCATAGCCGGTGCGGTCGAATCGATCGGCGCTGCGCCAGTAGATGGCGTAGACGATCAAGTGTGCGCGCACCGCATCGTTCATGGCGCTCTGCACATACGGATCCTCGGGATCGTAGCGCACCTCGTAGTAGTCCACGCCGTCTGTGATCATCACCACTTCGCGGCGCGCGTGCGCGTCGCTGGAGGGCCAGTTCTTTGCTAAATCGGACAGACAGAAGTACGGGCTGGCGCTGATGTCCGCTTCTCCTCTTGCTAAAGTCAGATGCAAGCTGTTGGCGACCGCCTCGTGATTGGTGGTGAGCGGCCTGGTAAGTGCTGCGCGGCCATTCATCATGTAAGCCACGGCAACCTTGGTGTCGGGGCGCTGGCCCTCGATGAACTTGGCAATATCGTTCATCTGCGTTCCCAGGCTGGAACGCGCGCCGTCATCGATGAGCACCACCATTTCCACTTTGCTTTGCGGATCGCGCAGCGGCCGGAACCCGGTAACGGCCGACTCCTTGCCGTCGAGCTTCAGGTGCAAAGCATCCTGGGGAATGCCCCCGGGAGTTTCCTTCTGTGGCAGAACCGTGACAACTGTGCTTCCTTCCACTTCCTGCTTCTGGTCGGCCGCGAGCGCAGACGAGGCCAATAGCAACGATCCGGCTGCCAACAACGTAGCGGCTCGAAATTCTTTGCGCAACATGGTTTCTGCTCCTTTTGAGGCCGCCGCAGTGCGCATTTCGTGGCGCCTGCCGTGCGCCTCACGACTCCTTTCGTTAGACGCTCGACAGTGGCCAAGCAATTCACTGTTTTTGACGAGAGTGAAACGGCGAAATGCCACTGTTGGGACCCGCACTGAATGATATCTGCGGTATGGTTGGCTTGTGTTTTCTTTCGTTTTGAGACAGTTGCGCATGAGGGATGAAGAATGCCCTCAGCCAATTCGATTGGAGCGTGCGATCTTGACGACGTTGGAGGCGACTTTGGGGGCCACGTTCAGTTGAGGGGCGCTATAGTGGGGCGTTCGTGAATGGGATTAACTCTATGCGAAAGAGAATATTGTCGAAGATGCTTTCACGGTGCCGGCGGCCACTTCCACCAAATAGCCTGCCAATGCATCTTGCCTCCCACGGCCCTCCACGCTGTACACTCTTGCTATCCGAAACGGGACATATCTCGTCGCCGATGCTGATTTCGCGGCATACGCGGCGCAAAACTCCGCATCTCGCACTTCCGCGCAAGCCGGGATCCGCTTTGCCTTGCCTGAAGCCAGCGCGCGCAAAACCCAAGCTAAGGGACCCCTTCAATGAGCGATCCAGAATCCCAATCTCTTCCGGAAAATGCCTACCGGCCTTTGAAACCCGGCGAGACCTACAACCCCATCGTTCAGGACCACATGCAGGCGCCGGAGCTCACGGCCCGCGCCATCTTCTGGGGAATTCTTTTCTGCCTGATCTTCACCAGCGCCTCCGCCTATTCCACGCTCAAGGTCGGCCAGGGCATGGAAGCCGCCATTCCCATCTCCATCCTCGCCATCGGACTCGCCCGCCTGTTCAAGCGCCGTTCCGGCCTGCTTGAAAACGTCATCGTCACAGGTACGGGCGGCAGTTCGGCCGCCGTTGTCGCGGGCGCGGTCTTCACCCTGCCTGCGCTCTACATGCTTCACCTCAGCCCTAATCCCCTTCAGACCGTCTTCATCTGTCTCGCCGGCGGATGTCTCGGTGTACTCTTCGTCATTCCACTGCGGCGTTACTTCGTGCGCCAGATGCACGGCCAGTTCCCATTTCCCGAGGCCACGGCGATCACCGAGGTTCTCGTGACCGGCGAACGCGGCGGCTCGCAGGCCAGGCTGCTCCTTGAAGCCACCTCGATCGCCGGCCTCTACGATTTCTTCGTCACTACTTTTCACGTCTGGCGCGAATACCTCGACCTGCAGTTCATTCCCCTCATGCGGAGCCTCGCCGACCGCGGCCGCATGGTTTTCGACTTTGAAGCCATCAGCTTCATCCTCGGTCTCGGCTACGTGATGGGACTGCGCAGCGCCATCGTCTTCTGCGCCGGCGGCATTCTCGCCAACTTCGTCCTCGTCCCGCTCGTCTGGTTTTTCGGCAGCCACGTCAACATGCCCGTCTATCCCGGCGTCATGCCGGTCGCTGCCATGACTGCCGCGCAAATCTACTCGGGCTACGTGCGCTACATCGGTGTCGGCGCCATCGCCACCGCCGGCATCTTTGGCGTCTTCAAGTCGCTGCGCGTTATCGCCGGCTCCTTCAGCATTGCCCTGCGCGCCTTTCACTCCCGCGTAGCCAGCGAGTCCCAGCGCACCGATCGCGACCTGCCCATCATCACCATCCTTCTCGGTGTCGTTCTCAGTGCCCTTGCCGTCGCCATCTTCTTCTCGCGGCTAGAGGTCTCCTGGACCATCCTCTTGTGGGGTCTCGCGCTCACTCTGCTCTTCGCCTTCTTCTTCGCGTCGGTCGCCGCCAACGCCATCGCCACCACGGCCAACAATCCTGCTTCCGGCATGACCATGCTCACCGTCATCATCTCTTCGGTGGTCCTCGTCAGCTTTGGCCTCTCCGGAACCACCGGCATGTTCTTCGTTATGGCGATTGCCGGCATGGTCTGCACGGGACTCTGCGTCTCCGGCCAGTTCATCACCGACCTCAAGACCGGCTACTGGCTCGGCTCGACGCCCGCCGCGCAACAAAAGGTCAAGTTCCTCGGCGTCCTGGCCGCCGCCGCGGCCGCGGGACTCACCATCGTCCTCCTGGCCCATACCTTCCAGTTCGGCGAACAGGCCCTCGGCGATACACGCCCCGTTCTCGCCGCGCCGCAAGCCTCCATCATGAAGGCCCTGGTTGTCGGATTCATGAGCCATCAGCCCGTCACCTGGCTTCTCTTCGGCATCGGCGCTCTCATCACTGTGGTCCTCGAAATGCTCGGCAAATCTTCCATGGTCTTTGCGCTCGGCATTTACCTGCCGCTCTCGCTCACCACGCCCATCCTCACCGGCGGCATTCTCTCGCACTTCGTGCATCGCCGCGCCGGGAAGACCGGCGGCGAAGTAGGCCGCGGCATTCGCGAGCGCGGTGTGATTCTGGCCTCGGGACTCATGGCCGGAGGCGCCCTCGGCGGCGTGCTCGGCGCGGCCCTGCGCCAGTTCCCGGACTTTCGCGAAGATCTCATCCAAACGCCGTTCTACGCGATCGATCCCATCTCGCAATCTGTTTCCGCATTGCTTTTCATCGGGCTTTGCATGTATGTCTGGTTCCGCGCGATGAAAAAGGATGGTGTGCAGTCATGAATCAACTCGATCTCTTTGTCGCCGACGCCGTCCTCGGCATCGACACGCTCTGGGGCGGCGACGTCAAGTGCCCCTCAGGCACGGGCCGCTTTATCGCCGACTCGTGGTTCTCCGATGAGCCGCTGCCTGCCGCCTACACGCATCCAGCCGCCGCGCTTCTGCGCCAGTCCGGCGGCGTGGGCGCCAAGAATATCGATCGCAACGCCATCGACTCCTACCTGCGCGACGTCGATCTTCCCGCCGCCATCGCCGGCCTGCGCAAGGAAGCCGCAAGTCAGCCCGCTCTGCGCCGCGCCTATCTCGAAGGCCTCGCCGTTTCGCTCGAAGTCATGTGGGACCTCGCAATGGAAGTCCTCGGCAAGGGCGATCCCGTTCCCTACACGCGCGCAGTCGTTGCCTCCACCGCCAAGCCGCCCGAGCCTTCGCATCCCGAGGCCAAACGCGAGCGCGTCGCCGAATTGCTCGGCCGCGCCGGCCACTCCGCATCGCAATCCGGCGGAATTCTCGCCGCCGTCGATGCCTGGCGTCGCCAGCGCGTCACGCCCATGGCCTCCGTCAAGGCGCTCGGTCAGGCCGTCATCGCCCACTTCGATGCACTGAGCGCCAGGAATCTGACCCCGCACCTGCCGCCGGAACTCGCCGCCGTGCCTCGCGCCAACATCGACTTTATGCCCATCAAAGACGCCTGGTTCTCAGGCTCCATGAACTACATCGGCCGCGCCCGCACCGCGACAGGCGCGCCCCTCTACGAAGCCAGCTACGAAATCAACGCGTCACTCGAAATTTCCTATCCCGAATTCGAGCAGCTCGTCAGCCACGAAGTGGTGCCGGGCCACGTAACGACGTTCGCGTATCTTCAGAATCTTTACGTCCAGAAAAAAACCGGCTTTGAAGCCACGGTGCTCACCATGAACACGCGCGCCGCCACGCTCTTTGAGGGCATCGCCAACAACGCCATCCTCATCGCGCACGGAGTGACGGATGTTGCCGAGTTGCCCGACGAAGATCTCCAGATCGGCGTGCTGCTTGCACTGCTCCAAGACGACGCCAAGAACCAATCTTCGTGGATGACGTGGGGCGAGGGCCGCGAACAGCCGGAAGTTGCCCGGACGCTGCGCCGCGATTTTCTCGTCACCGAAGAGCGCGCCAACAAGCTCTCCGGCGCGTGGGGACGGCATCCGCTGCTAGGCCGCATGTATCTGCCCGCCTACCGCGCCGGAACCGACAAAGTCGCCTCCCTGCGCCGCAAGCACCCCGCAGCCAAAGTACTCCCAGCCCTCTACGGCTGCAACGGCCTAGTCGACATCGAGACCATCGATCAATTGTTGAAGGCATAGAAAAGGAGGAATAGATGAGACTGGCTCGCATCCTTGCAGTTGCCCTCTCGATGTCGTGTGCCTGCCTTGGACAATCGGCGCGTCAGATTGCACAAACCGCCTTCAAATCCGTGGTGCTGTTGGAAATGAACGACTCACAAGGGCAGCCGGTGAGCTTAGGCAGCGGCTTTTTTATTGCGGACGGGGTCATTGCGACAAATGCTCACGTGATCGAAGGGAGCGCCGGTGGAACGGCTAAGCTCGTCGGGAGCGAACAGAAATTTTCGATATTGGGCACCATTGCACTTGACCGCCATACGGATTTGGCACTCCTCAAGGTTGGGGACTCAGCGCCAGTGCTGAATCTTGGACCAGAGACAAAACCAGCGGTAGGGGACAAGGTATACGTCGTTGGAAATCCTCTGGGCTTGGAAGGGACTTTCTCCGAGGGCATCGTCAGCGGTATTCGACCAGTCCAATCCGAATGGATTCTTCAGATGACGGCGCCGATTTCTCCCGGAAGTAGTGGCGGCCCCGTAATGAATGACGC
>Ga0335078_10010880_pt1 | contig 13475 bp, 13 predicted proteins | sample Lox_Sample_32_FD_206711 | JGI IMG/M metagenome (GOLD analysis project Ga0335078, IMG submission 206711) | Soil microbial communities from Loxahatchee National Wildlife Refuge, Florida, United States - Lox_Sample_3.2 | ecosystem: Environmental > Terrestrial > Soil > Wetlands | place: USA...
TGAGGGAAGAAGAGCAGGAGGCGTGACGCCGGCGCGCTGGCGTCAGGCTCCCGCCGCTACGGGCTCCGGCGTGGGGGCGGCCTTCCTGGTCATCCCCACCGCCCTCTTGAAGAGCAGGTTGACCAGATAGATCAGCCCCGGCACGCCGACCACGATCACTATGTCGATCGTGGGCACCAGGCTGTAGCCGCTGTTCGCGGTCCAGGAGACCCCATAGGCCGCCTGGCCGTAGAAGGCGAAGGCGTTGGACGCAAAGTCGACGGCCCAGTGGAAGATTATGCTGGCGTGCAGCCCGTACCTCACGTACAGGTAGGCGAGCGCGAGCCCGTCGAGCGCGGCCTCGCTGACCTTGCCGATGTCCCAGCCCGCGCCGGAGAGGAAGTGCGCCAGCCCGAAGAGGACCGAGCTGAGCACCATCAGGAGGTAGACGAGCGACCTCAGCGTGGGGACGGCCACCGACCGGGACGACTCGTCGGTCACCCCGTCCCAGGCGGCCGAGGGGCGCCAGAGCGACCTGAGCGCGGCCCCGGCCGGCCACCGGATCAGCAGGAGGATGGCGAAGAGCGGGACGCCTATCAGGAAGAACCGGAAGCCCACCTCCTCGATCAGCGGGGCGATGACCAGGCTCACGAGGATGAGGAAGGGGTCGCCCGAGAGCCCCCCGGTCTGGACCCCCACCGAGCTCTGGAGGAGGTCGAGCAGGATCGTCGCCAGGAGCGTGGCCCCGAGCACGACTATCGTGGCTGAGAGCGGGTTCCGGAGGAGGGCGACGACGCCCTCCCCCCTCGCCGAGCCCCTCAGGGCCCGCACGAGCCCTCCTCCCTGCGCCGCCGCGACGGCGAGCATGAGCGCGTACAGGGCCGTCAGGGAGACGAACAAGAGGCCGAACGACGGGCTCAGCGGCAGCGCGACCGTGAAGAGGCCCACGTAGACGGGGATGTACGCGATCTGAGAGGAGGCCGTCGTCTGGTTCGTGGAGAGGTGGGAGGAGAAGACGGCCAGCGCGCCGTAGGGGATCGAGAGGACGAAGAGGCCCACCGTGGCTGCGATTATGGCGGCGTAGACCGTGCCCGCGACGCTGAGGCGGGGGTGGTGCTCCTCCAACGGCGATCAGTCCGCCAGCTCTCCGGGACCGGCCTTCGCCCCGGTCCCGCCGGTCGCCGGCTCCTCCCTCGCTCGCACCTCCGCCGGCCGCTCCCGCTCGGGCCCCGTCGCCGTCTTCTTCTCCGCGTCCGGCAGCTCCTCGAGGAAGGCGTAGCCCCTGTACCCGCAGCTCGGGCAGAGGTAGTCCTGCGGGATCAGCCAGCCGCCGAGCCCGCTCAGCTTCTGGAGGCGGCCCAGGCAGACCGGGCAGAGGCGCGGCCTGTTCTCGAATACCTTCCTCCTGACCAGCCTGGGCATGCCGGCGTCCGGATCGTCCAACGGAGCTTCCCGGTCACGCGGCCCGCCCGCGTCCTTTAACGCTTTTCCGCGCCCGTCCCTCGGCTGGTCCACCTAGGAGACCACCAGCGGGACGTAGACCGACCTCCAGGTGAGCCCGTCGCCGACGGTCATCAGGAGGAGGTACCGTCCGGGCGAGGCGTCCGGCGAGACGCTCACGGTCACGCGCACGTCGACGGTCCCCTGCAGCGAGGGGAGCGCCGAGACCGAGGGCGAGAAGGAGATCCGCTGCGGGAACGAGCTGGCCGCCTCCGAGTCGGAGAAGGTGACGTTCAGGGGCCGGGAGGAGGAGCCGCTCACGGAGAGCTCGACCGTCGTCGCGGACCCGGGCGCGACCGTCGTCGCGGTCGCGTTCGATGGCGTGGAGACCGAGAAGGAGGGGGCGACCGAGGCGTTGACGAAGCCCACCTGGTTGGCCGTCCAGGCGGTGAACCAGGTGAGGTCCCCGTCGAGGGCGATCGTGAGAGCGTTCCCGATGCCGATCTCGTCGATGGGCACCGGGGAGATGGCGTACTCGCTCAGGGTCGTCCCGTCGCTCAGCTCGGCGATCCTGTTCGCGTCGTGCTCGTTGAACCAGAGCGAGGACCCCTCGGCGAGGACGTAGTAGGGGAGCGTGAGAGGGAGCTTGGGGTCGGTCGAGGTCGGGTAGAACGACCACTGGTCAGAGGTCAGGTTGAGGAAGGCCAGGTGGGAGGCCTCGTGCTCCCCGAGCCAGACGCCTCCCTGCGAGCAGGCGATCCCGTAGGGCCCCAGGAGGGTCTGGTTGCCCCCCAGCTGCTCGAACGTCGGCGAGGCCGAGAGGGGGTCGAAGGAGAAGAGCTGGCCGTGGTTGTCCGCGGGGTTCACGGTGGTCACGTAGGCGAGGGAGGGGCTCTGGAAGAGGATCGAGGCCGTGTAGGCGCCGCTCGCGGCCGGGACCGAGAGGTAGCGCGCTGCCCCGGCCGTCCCGTTCTGGACGAGGCCCACCTGGGCCGGCGTCGATGTCTCCGTGAACCAGAGGGCACCGTCCGGGCCGACCGCGAGGAAGCGGGGGACCACGCCCGCCGCCAGCGGGACGGCCGTCAGCGCGCCGGTGGTCTGGTTCATCCCCACGAGCTGGTCGTTGGCCGGATCCGAGGCCCAGACGAGCCCGTCCCAGACGACGACGCCCCAGATCTCCGAGCGGTCGAAGCAGAGGGAGGAGGGCGTCGCGTTGGGGAAGGGCCATGGGTACTCGACGAGCGTCCCGTTGGGGAAGAGGTGGGCGAGCCCGGGGACCGCGACCTCCCCGAACCAGACCGAGCCGTCGGGCGCGGCGACGATGGAGTTGGGGCTCCTGAGAGGCGACGGGAGCGTGAACGCCGTCACGGACCCGAAGCTCGAGTGCGAGAGGTCGACCCTGTGGACGGAGGTGAGGTCGACGCAGTCGGAGGAGGACGAGGTGGTGGCCGCTCCGAAGCTCGACTCGTGCTCGTACAGGAGGAAGGCGCCGGCCCCCACGGCGGTCAGCAGAAGAGCCAGGACGACCGCCACCAGGTAGCGCGAGGGCGCGCTCAATCGACCGCGCCGCCGGGTCGCGCCTCAGGGGCTGGCCGGGAGGTCATTCATGCCACGACTGTGATCGTGCCGTCCATCCAGATCGGGTGCCACTCGCAGAAGTACGTGTAGGTCCCGGGAGCCGTGAGGGTGACGCAGTTCTGGTCGGGGCCGGTCGGGACGCACGTCTGTCCCGTCCCGGGCAGGCTGTAGAGCTGGAAGGGCTGCCCCTGCGTGGGCCACGCAGTGGTCTCGAGTATGTGCTCCTGGTCGTCGTGGTTCGTGAAGAAGATGGTGTTGTTCACGCCGATCACGACGGTGATGTTGATCGGCTCGAAGGAGACCTTGTTCGCGATGTTCTCGATGCCGGGGGGGATTATCACCTGGACCTCGCTGGAGTTGGCGGAGGCCGACGAGGCGGTGGAAGAGGAAGAAGCGGCGGCGGAGGAGGAGGACGTCGTCAGGTCCGAGGTCGTCGAGCGCGACGCGGAGACGACCGGCGAGGAGGTCGTCGACCCCGAGGTCCCGGAGGCCGACGGGGAGGAGGAGTTCGTCGTCGAATGGCTCTTCGTCGATGCCTGCCCCGGTCCGCCCTGGGAGAACGAGAGGTAGGCCGCGCTCCCGGCGAGGGCTATGATCACGACTATGGCCATCACCGATATCCGAGAAGCGATCGCCGTTCTAGCCGTCGGCCGTGGTCTCATCCAGGATAGCGGACGAAAGGCCGGTCGGCGAGATTTAAGCATTGTTCAAGATTTTGAACGAAAACCTATAAGGATAGTGGCTCAGTTTCCGTAGTGCGTTGCCGGTGCAGTTCTGCTACTGCGGGACCCGGATGGTCGAGCTCCAGACCTGCAAGTACCGGTGCCCGAACGACGGGGCCATATGGGACTGCGAGGACGTCCTCGGGCTGCCGAAGTAGCGTCGCCCCTCCCTCTGGCGCCCTCTCGTCCTTGGCACCGGCCTAGCTTATAACGTGAGGCGGCCCCGCGGCCTCCGCGACATGAAGGCAGTGCTGATAGGTTCGCCTGACGGGCTGAGCGTCGTCGAGATGGCCAGGCCGACCCCTGGCGAGGGCGAGGTCCTGGTCAGGATGAGGTGCTGCGGCATCTGCGGCACGGACGTGGAGAAGGTCCACGGCGAGGGGATCACGACGAGGATCCTGGGCCACGAGGCGGTCGGGGAGGTCGCCGAGGTCGGGCCGGGCGTCCGCGGCGTCGCCACCGGCGAGAGGGTCTTCGCGCACCACCACGTGGGCTGCGGCGAGTGCAGGCTCTGCGCGCTGGGCAAGGAGACGCTCTGCGCCGAGTACGCGCGGCACAACCTGGTCCCCTGCGGCCTCGCGGAGTACTTCGTCGTCCCCCGCTACAACGTCGAGCGGGGCGCGGTCCTGAGCCTGCCGGACTCGCTGGGCTACGAGGAGGCGAGCTTCATCGAGCCGCTCGCGTGCTGCATTCGAGGGCTCGACGAGGCCGGCGCGTCCCGCGCCTGCTCGGCGCTGGTCTACGGCGCGGGCCCGGTGGGGCTGACCCACCTCAAGCTGCTCAGGTCCTACGGGGTCGAGCGGGTCGGGATATCGGACGTCTCCGAGTACAGGGTCTCCCTCGCCAGGAGGCTGGGCGCGCAGATCGCGTTCAACCCCACCAGGGAGGGCGAGAGGGAGGGCGCGCTCGCGGCGCTCGGGGGCGGCCCGGAGCTCGTCGTCCTCGCCACCGGCTCGCCCGCGGCGCTCGAGGACGCGCTCGCGTGCGTCGCCAGGGGCGGGACCGTCCTCCTCTTCGGGGCGCCCCGGAAGGACGCCGTCGCGCGGCTCGAGATGGCCCGGCTCTTCCTCAACGGGACGAGGCTCGTCACGAGCTACGCGGCCTCGGAGAGGGACACGGCCGCGGCGACTGCGATGCTCGCGGAGCGGAGGATCGAGGTCTCCGAGATGATAACCCACAGGTTCCCCCTGGAGAGGAGCGCAGACGCCTTCGCAGTCGCCTCCCAGCAGCAGTGCATGAAGGCCCTGGTCACGACCTGAGGAAGCGAGCTCAGGGACCGCCCAGGGGATTGGATCGACGGCCCCGGAGAGAGGAGGCGGCGGACCATGAAGCCGGCGGACCTGGCGCTCACCCTCTTCGTCTGCCTGATCTGGGCCTCGAACTACTACGTGATCAAGGCGGTCCTCCCCTTCGTCGACCCCATAACCTTCGCGGCGATGCGGGCGCTGCTGGGCGGCGCGTTCGTCTTCGCCGTGGGCGGGCACGCCGTCAGGGGGCTGAGGAGGAGCGACGCGTCGTGGCTCGTCGCCCTGGGCCTCTTCAACGTCGCCCTCTTCCTCGTGCTCCTGAACCTCAGCCTCGTCACGGCGAACGCGGGCGTCGACTCGACGCTGATCTACACGCAGCCGGTCATGGTCGCGGCCCTGGCCCCCCTGGTCGGGGAGGGGCTGACGCGCGCCAGGTCCCTGGGGATAGGGGCCGCGTTCGCAGGGATAGTGGTGATCTTCCTCCCCAGCATCCTCTCCTCGACCCTGGTCGTGGGCGACGTCTACGCGCTCGGAGCGGCGCTCTCCTGGGCGGTCGCCATCGTCCTCTTCAAGAGGCACACCACCGCGATGCGGGCCAGCGCCGTGACCGCGATCCAGTCCGTGGTCGGGGGCGCGTTCATCCTGCCCGCGCTCGCCCTCGGCCACCCGTTCGTCGACCCGGCGCCGCTCTTCTGGGCGCTGCTGGGGTACAACGTCGTCCTGGCGAGCGGCCTGGCGTACGTGATCTTCTGGAGGGTGCTCTCGCGCACCTCGGCGCCGCAGTTCACGTCCTACTTCTTCCTCGTCCCCGTCCTCACGGTCATCATCGGCGCGGCCCTCCAGGGGAGCTTCCCCCCGCCGAACGAGGTGGCGGGGACCGCGCTCGTGGCGCTGGGGATAGTCGCGGTCAACAGGTAGGTGGTTCAAGCTTATCTTCGGACCCTGAGGAAGGGGGAGGCGTGGAGGAGCCCCGCACCACCGCCGCTGCCTCTTCTTCTTCGCCGCCGTCGTACCAGGCCGACGCGGGCGTCAGGTCCATACTCCCGGCGCTGAAGACCTTCCCCACCAACGAGATCGCGATAATAGGGTGCCACGCCCTCAACCTGGCCAGGCGGACTTGCGAGTACGACCTGCTGGTCGTGAGCCCCGACCCGATCCCGCACAAGTACGTCAGGGTCGGCGAGGCCTGCGCCAGGATAACCTTCCGAAGCGAGAGGGACGTCAGGAGGCCGGACCCGGACCTGGCGATGGTGCTCGCCCACGCCGTACCCCTGAGGGACTCGTCGCTGCTGCTCGCGACCGCGACCGCCGACTGCAAGCGGTCCTTCAAGGCCAACTGCAAGAGGACCGCCGAGGCGCGGCTGGCGGCCTCGCTCAAGTCGCTCGCCCGGGTCGACGAGCTCCTGGCCGAGAGAGGAGCGAGCAGGGAGGGGGAAGAGAGGACCGGCGAGGCCGACCTCTCGCTCATGACGGCGGCTCGCGACTTCGCCTACGCCGACCTGCTAATGAACGGCAGGATGCCGGCCCCGAGCCACCTGCTCGGCCAGGTCAAGGCCCTCCCCCGGAAGAGGCCGTCGTCCTCGTTCAAGCCCTGGGCCGACGCGTTCGGGCTCGAGCTGGCGTCGAGGGTCTCCTGCGAGAACAGGTTCGAGGGCCTCTCGGTCATCTACGACGTCCTGCGCACGAGCAGCGTCGGGTCCCCGGAGGAGGCGATCCAGTTCGGCAGGTACCAGGACCTCGAGGCCGTGAGGGTCATCGAGGCCAAGGCCGGGGAGCTCCTCGGCTCGATGCAGTCGACCGAGTGCTACTCCTACCTGGGGCAGGAGGTCGTGCAGACCCTCCTGGACCTCTACCGGCTGCACGCCTCGCGGCTCTCGGCCGAGGAGGACTACTCGAGGGTCGTCCGCGCCCTCACGACGGGGCCGGACCGCCTGATCTCCGAGGACGTGCTCCGGCTCCTGGGTCTGGTCAGGGGGCCGGAGGTCATAGGGAGCGCCACCTCCAGCCTCAAGGCCTCTGTCTCGTCGCTGGCCAAGAGGATCTGAGGGGACGGACGGAGGGAGGGAGGGAGGGAAGGAGGGAGGGACGGGCCATAGAGGATTTGTCTGGATGAAGAGTTCGTGAGATTATTATGTAGAAATTTTCTACGAATCCAATATTGATTACATTGGGTTCCGCCAAAATAACCTGAATGACTAGATAAAATTGAAATGAACTCGGGGGCTCTTCGGGCCGATGAAAACTCTTACCGCAACTACGACAGCCACCATCCTCGTACCGCTGGCGCTGCTGGCCATCGTGATGACGGCCAACATCGCCGCATTCCCATCGAACGGATCCGAGACCGCGACGCCGATACAGCACCTCGTCGTGATCTTCCAGGAGAACGTCTCGTTCGACCACTACTTCGGGACCTACCCGGTCGCGACGAACCCGGCCAACGAGCCGTCGTTCACCGCCGCCCCCGGCACGCCCTCGGTCGTCGGGCTGAGCCCACAGCTCCTGACCGACAACCCGAACTACCTCGTGACGGGCAACCCCGACGACAACCCGGCGCTCCTCGGCCGCACCGACCCGGTGACCTGCGACAACGACCACGACTACACCGCGGAGCAGGCGGCGTTCAACGGAGGGCTGATGAACATGTTCCCGGAGCAGACCAGCTGCAGCGACGGCCTGGTCATGGACTACTACGACGGGAACACCGTGACCGCCCTCTGGAACTACGCCCAGAACTTCGCCCTCAGCGACAACTCGTTCGGGACGACCTTCGGCCCCTCGACGCCCGGCGCGCTCAACGTCGTGGCGGGGACCGGCGGCCCGTTCGTCGTGACCTACACGTCCAACGGGACGACGACCTCCAACCTTTCGGGGACCGTCGCCAACGGCGAGCTGATCGGGGACATCGACCCGACCTACGACGACTGCTCGTACACCCAGGACGGCTCGTCCACCACCGGCGCCATGACTCCGGCCTCCGGGCCGACCGCGCCCCAGAACATAGGCAACCTGCTCAACGGGGCGGGCCTGACCTGGGGCTGGTTCCAGGGAGGATTCACCCCGGCCGTCCCCTATGACCCGGTGACCGGCGCCCCCGCCGTCTGCGCCAGCTCCGAGGCGCAGGTCGGAGGGTCCATCGAGGCGGCCTACAGCCCCCACCACGAGCCCTTCCAGTACTTCGCCTCGACCTCGAACCCCCACCACCTCGCCCCAAGCTCCCCGTCCATGATCGGATACACCGACCAGGCGAACCACCAGTACGACCTCTCGTCCTTCTGGATCGCGGCCGACTCGGGGAACCTCCCGGCGGTCAGCTACCTCAAGGCGCCCCGCTTCCAGGACGGCCACCCGGGCAACTCGGACCCGCTCGACGAGCAGACCTGGCTCGTCAACACGATCAACCAGCTCATGAGCCTCCCGACCTGGTCGAGCACCGCCATAGTCATCGACTGGGACGACTCGGACGGCTGGTACGACCAGGTGATGCCCCCGATCGTCAACCCGTCCCACGACCCGGCCAACGACGTGCTCAACGGGAACACCTGCGGGCAGGGCTCGATCCCGCTGGGGGTCGAGGACCGGTGCGGCTACGGGCCGCGCATCCCCCTGCTCGTCATCTCCCCCTTCGCCAAGTCCAACTACATCGACAACACCCTCTCGACCCAGACCTCGGTCGTCAGCTTCATCGAGTACAACTGGCACCTCGGGAACCTGGGGCCGACCTCCTACGACCACCTCGCGGGCACGCTCCTGAACGTGTTCGACTTCTCCCACAGGCAGCCCCACGACGGCGTCCTCTTCCTGAACCCGTCGACCGGCGAGGTCGTCCAGGACCACCTGGGCCTCTTCGGCGGTTCCCCGGTCTCCTCCGCAGGGCCCACCATAACCACGGCGGGCGTGCCGAACCTCAAGGCCACCCGGACGTGCACCGACGTCGACACCAACCCCGACGTCTGCGCCACCTCGAACGGCCTCTCCAGGTCCATCCCGACCGGCGACGAAGTCTGGTTCAGCGCCTCCGCCCAGATCACTCCCAGGGAGTCCGCCTCGCCGCTGACGGTCCACTTCACGGGACAGTGGATCGACGTGCAGCTCAAGGGCGGCGACGGCATCCCGCTCCAGATCCCGGCCCCGAACTCCGAGGTGGTCTTCAGCGCGACCGCCACGACCGTGACGATGGCGTTCACCGGCAACCAGTGGGTCACCACCGTCCCGGTCGGGTTCCAGGGGACCGTCTTCCTGGGCGGAGTGGCCTACCAGCCCCCCGTCGGCGTCTCCCTGGCGGGAGCCAAGGCGGACTGGACCGGGGTCTTCAGCGGGACCACGGCCTCGTTCACCCTGCAGTGGCAGTGGGCCGCGGGGGTCTATTCGGGCCTGGGCACCGGGACCATCGGGACGGCCGCCTTCTACAACGGCCTCGGGGTCAAGCCCATCTCCGCCAGCACCGGCAGCGCGTACCTCAACGGCGACAACGCGGGCACCCCTGAGAACTTCAAGGCCGGCTACGTCTCCAGCGCGACCCTCGGTCAGGGCGCGCCCTACAGCGACGCGTACACGGGAGCCTACAACCACCCAGGCGACGCCTACTACCAGGCCTACCTCCTGAACGAGTGAGCACCGACAAGAGAAGAGAAAGAACGAGGGACGAGGCGACGGGCCCCGGCCCGCGCCCTCCCTCCCCACAACTTTCTGATCCACAAGAAGCGACGGCCGACCCTCGGTCGTCTGACCCGGTTTCGCCGTCAAGAACAGCGATCCGATCTGTCGGTCGGTCAGGCTGTCAAAGCCTGAGCGATCTCGTCCGCCCAGGCCTCGATCGCCTTCCAGTTGCGATAGTCGCCCTCGGGCATCGATTCACGGGCCTCCTTGCTCCTCCGCGCCATCCTGTAGAAGAGACCGTCCGTCCCCCTGAGGCGCGAGCCGTCGAAGGCCCCGAAGAAGACGCGGTGGTCGCGCGGGTTGAGCATCTCCCGGAGCTCCCCGAGCTCCCGCGGGCCGGAGGCCTCGAGGAGGTCGCGCCCCTTGGCGTCCGTGGTCTTGGTGCCCACGGGCCCGCTGCTGAAGAGCCAGACGGGGCGGCTCGCCAGCGCCTCCCGGTTCCTGGAGACGAAGCGCTTCGCGTCCTTCATCCAGCGGAACATGTAGAGCGCCGAGCCGATCACGCTCGCATCGACGTCCCCCGGCCCGTCGAGGCCGCGGACGTCCCGGACCTCGGCCTGGATCCCCTTCTGCGCCAGCCTGGCACCGATGAACTCGGCTATCCCCTTCGTCGCGCCGTAGCGGCTCGCGTAGGCCACCAGGACCTTCATCGCGCGTCCTCGTCCCGAGGCGCCTGCGCGCTGGCCGCGCCCCTCTCGGTCTTCGCTGGCATCCTCGGGAGCGCGGGCCCGCGGTATTTATCCTTCGGCGGGAGGGGCTCGTCCAGCGGCCCAGGAGACGGTCCCGGAGGCTACCGCGCCTTGAGCTTCCATTTTTGATTGGGCTTCCAGACTTCCTTCTGCCACTTCTTCTGCCGCTCGGCGAGCCAGACCGCGTTCTCCCAGAGCTGGGGCGACGCCTCCTTCTGCCACCCGGAGATCACCTTCCCGAGCTTCTCCCAGACGAACCCGATCTCGCTCACGTCGAAGAAGAGGTCCTCGTTCATGAGGCCCTGGGAGACGAGCGCCCCGGCGACCTCGTACTTCGAGAGCATGGTGCCGACGTGCCTCAGCCCCGGGCTGCCCTTCGGGTACTTGGACTTGAACTCCTTGTAGTCGTCGGCGGAGAACTCCTCGTGGAACCAGTTCATCGCCTCCTTCATCTCGGGGGTATCGAAGGTGTGGATGAACCCGAGGAGCAGCTTGGCGTCCTGTTTCGTGGCTCTCTTCATGAGGGGCGCCTCGACGCGACCGCCGAGGGTCCCGCTGGACCGCTGGCCGAAAGTGTCACGGCCGTCTTACGGGCGCGCATCGATATAAGGGAAACTCATCCACGGCGGCAGAAGAGACCGGCCGGCGCCGCCCCGGGCGCCGGGGGGCGAGGGCCCGGAGACGCGCGCCGCGAAAAGAAAACGAAACGCGAATGGAAAACGCGGAACGAAAATTCAGCAAACGTCTCTGAAGGCGTCGACGGGTGCGCGACGTCGGTGCCGCGCCACCGATGCACCGGAGCCGGGCCGCGCGCCTGGATCCGGCCTCGGCCTTCAATATGGTTTCGCGCCGGTGCACTGGTTCAAAGGGGAGCTCCGGTGGCGAATAGGGAGGGATACCTCTGAAAACCTAAATTTTCTAAAATTTACAATACCATAGGTTTTATTCTTACATTATAATATCTATGCTTAAAGGCAAGCGGTTTCATCGTATTCACGAGGAAAATGAGCAGCACCTACCGGGAGACGGGCGCCAAGGAGGTTGCGGCGTGCAACTTCTGCAGCAAACAACTCGGCAAGGAATACTACTTCCGTTGCCACGTCTGCGGGGCGACGTACTGCTACATCCACATGACCAAGCACTCTAGGGCCCACAAGCCCGCGATGCCGGTCCCGGTCGGCGCCGTCCGGGCCTAGGGGCCCACCCGCTTCACCTGCGCATCTCTTTGGCCGCGGCCCTGACAGAGGTAACTATGTTCTGGTAGCCGGTGCACCGGCAGAGGTTGCCGGAGAGCCCGAGCTTTATCTCGTCGTCGCTGGGGTCAGGGTTCTCCTTGATCAGCCAGTAGGCCTGCATTATCATCCCGGGCGTGCAGAATCCGCACTGCAGGCCGTGGTTGTCCCAGAACGCCTGCTGGAGCGGATGGAGCTTCCCGTCCTTGGCCAGCCCCTCGATCGTCTCGATGCGCGCGCCGTCCGCCTGGACGGCCAGCATCGAGCAGGACTTGACGGACCTCCCGTTCAGGACGACGGTGCATGCGCCGCAGTTGGAGGTGTCGCACCCCACGTGGGTCCCGGTCAGACCGACCACGTCCCGGATGAAATGGACCAGCAGGAGCCGGGGCTCGACCTCCCTGCGGTACTCGACGCCGTTGATGTTCACGGCGACGCTGAGCTTCCCGGCCTCGGACTCCACGGTGGCTCTCGCCATCAGAGCGCCCCTCCCTCGGCCCGGGAGGCCGCCAGCTGCAGCCCGCGCCGGGTGTAGACCCTGGTCATCTCTCTCTTGTAATCGGCGGACCCCCTGAGCGGGTCGGCGGTCGGCTGGGCGTCCTCGGAAGCCGCCTGGGCCGCCTCCTCTATGACCGACGGGGTGAGCTTCTTCCCCAGGAGCGCCTCCTCGGCCTTCGCCGCCCTGAGGTTCTTGCTGCCGACGGCGGTCAGCCCGATGCCGGCGTATTCGCAGACGCCGCCCTCGTCGAGCCCCAGCGCGGCCGCGACCGCGACGGTCGCAAAGTCGCCCGTCTTCCTCTCCAGCTTGACGTAGGAGGACCCGGTCCTGCCCGGCCTTATCGGGATGGTGATCTCGGTCAGCAGCTCGTCGGGCTGGAGAGCCGAGGTGAACGTGTCGACGAGCAGGTCGTCGATCGCCACGGTGCGGTGGCTGGTCGGGCCCCTGACCTCGACCGACCCCCTCAGGGCCAGGACCGCGGAGCCGCAGTCGCCGCTGGGGTCGCAGTGCACCAGCGACCCTCCCAGGGTCCCCATGTTCCTGATCTGGGGGTCGCCAATGCCGGCCGCGCACTCGGCCAGGACCTGGGCGTGCTTCCAGACGAGCTTGGACCTCTCGACGTCGTGGTGCCTCGTCAGGGAGCCTATGGCGATGGTGTCGCCGGACCGCTTGATGTAGTCCATGTCGGGGATGCGGTTGATGTCGACGATGTAGGCGGGCGAGGCCAGCCTGAGCTTCATCACCGGGATGAGCGACATGCCGCCAGCGAGGACCTTGGCGTCGGGACCGTGGACCCTGAGGAACGCGGTCGCTTCGCCGACCGAGGCGGGGGCGATATACTCGAACTTGCGAGGGACCATGTACGTCGGCGTTGGTGCGACCGCGTTTTTTGTAGATAAACGTTCTGTTGGCGGACAGCCCTCGCGGGAGGGGGAGAGAGGCCGGGATGAGCCGCCGATGGGAGGCCCTAGGTGGCGACCCTGGGCGGAGCCTGGCTGGCCAGCGCGCCGTGGGCGACGTGTCGTCCCCGTTTCGTGGCGGTGACGTCCCCCATTATGGCCACGCATATCTCCTCGGGCGAGACGGCCCCGATGTCGAGCCCTATCGGCGTGTGGACCGACTGGAGGAACTGCTCGGGCGCTCCCTTGGCCTTGAGGGCGGCCAGGGTGTCCCTGGCCCTCTGCATGCTCGCCATCAGGCCGACGAAACGGGCCCCGGCCCTGGAGAGGACCTCCAGCGTCCCGACGTCCCTCTCGCCCTTCGTGAGGACGACGACCGAGTCCGTGGGGAGGAACGAGAACCGGGTGAGGTCGTAGTCCAGGTCGGTGATCAGCTGGTCGGGCTCGTCGGAGAGGACCGGCAGGTGGTCGATCACGACGGTCTCGTAGCCCATCATCTTCCCCAGGCGGACGAGCCCGTCCTCGACGTCG
>Ga0335078_10010881_pt1 | contig 13474 bp, 13 predicted proteins | sample Lox_Sample_32_FD_206711 | JGI IMG/M metagenome (GOLD analysis project Ga0335078, IMG submission 206711) | Soil microbial communities from Loxahatchee National Wildlife Refuge, Florida, United States - Lox_Sample_3.2 | ecosystem: Environmental > Terrestrial > Soil > Wetlands | place: USA...
TCTGCCCTCGTTGACATCAGGCGTTCGCACGGCGCTGGCGGTTTTGGCTGCGGCGTATCTGGCCGAAGTCATTGGCCGCTGCACGTCCGCATATAATTTGCCCGCGTGGCTGGCCTTGAATGGACCCGCCTTTATGAAAGGGCGGGTGTGGTCGGTCTGCACCTATGTGTTGCTCCCGGCGGGCCTTCTGGATTTGCTGTTCAATGGGCTGGTGCTTGCCTGTTTGGGGCCTTTGATTGAGCGGCGCTGGTCACGAGGCGAGCTATGGTCCTACTTTTTGATCACCGCCACCGGCGCCGGTTTGGTCAAGGTGGCGTTGCAACCTTCAAACCCTGCGCTGCTGACCGGCACCGGGCCGGTGATCTTCGGCCTGATCGCCTCCTGGGGACAGCTATACGGACGGGAAGAAATCCGGTTAGGGTTGATAGGGCAAACGACGGTACGGCGGGCGGCCCTCCTGCTGGCCGCCATCACCTTTCTAACCACGGCCGCGAGCGCCGGGCTGGTCGCTGCCGCGGTCACCCTCTCCGGCGGGCTCGTTGGCTGGCTCTACCTTTCCTTGCGCTGGAAGTGCAATCTCGCCCGCCGCAGCCGCACCGTGACTTCGCAAAGGATGGGCCGGCTGGAATTATGACCTGTCTCGGACAAGTCGCCTGCAAGCCGTGCGTTGAGGATCGCGCCGTCACGGCTCGCGAACGCGCGCGAACCGCGCGTGGGTTGCTGGCGAACTGCCACTTTTGCGCCCATCACTGCGGAGTTGACCGGCTGGCTGGCGAGCGTGGCCTTTGTCATGCCGGCGCCGAGTCCCGCTGGTTTTCCGTCCAAGTCGAGGTTGCCGACGAGCTGGAGATCATTCCCACATTTGCCATCGCCCTGGGCGGCTGCGACCTGCGTTGCGATTTCTGCATCACCGGCGCCTCAAGCTGGAATGCGGCCGCAGGGGACCGCTTTGATGTGCGAGCGGTGGCGGCCCGAGCGAAGCAGGCCCTGGCAGCCGGCGCCCGGACGGTCATGTTGATGGGCGGCGAGCCGACGATTCATTTGCCGACCGCGCTGGAACTGGTGGCGGAGCTGCCCGCCTCGGCGAGACTGGTTTGGAAGACCAACGCCCACGGTTCGGCCCAGGCGCGCGAGCTGCTCGGCGGCATGTTCGATGTTTGGGTGGCGGATTACAAGTTCGGCAATGATGCCTGCGCTGAACGGCTAGCGCACATTTCAGATTACGTCCGCACCGTACAGGAGAACCTCCTCTGGGCGGATCGCCAGGGCGAGTTGATCGTGCGCCATCTGCTGATGCCGGGCCATATTGATTGCTGCTGGAAGCCGATTGCCGCTTGGCTCGCCGCCGTGTTGCCGCACGTCAAACTCAGCCTGCGCCCCGGGTTTTGGCCCGCGTGGCGCGCGGACCGGCATCCGGAGTTATGCCGAACGCCTCATGCCGAGGATAGCGCGCAGGCAAGCAGGCTGGCGCAGGATCTGTCCCTGAGGTTGATCGATTAGCGAGGAAGGCGATGCCGAAGAGCGAGAACCATACCGAACTGTTGCTCTTGCCGGATGGCCGAATCCTGGCTCACAACCTCACGCCGGCGGCGGCGGCGCTGTTGCATCATCTCGATCCGGGCGACCGTAGCATGCTATTGCGCGCCGTCGTGAAGCGGAGCCGGGCGCGCAAGAGCCGCGCGAAACCGCAAACGCTCCGTACCCCTCATAAGCCATGAACTTCCAGACCGAACTTGAAACCCTCATCCGGGCGCGTTATCCGATTCTTTACATCATTTCGAGCGAAGAGATGCGCGTACAGAATCTGGTCGAGGAAATCGCCAAGAAGCGGCAGAAGAAAGCCTTCGAATGGAGCTACAGCACCGGCGTCGTCCCCGCCGGCACCTCCATTCAGTCTCAGAAACACCGCAACGCCGCTACCAAGGACCCTTTGGCCGCGCTGGACCAGGTCATCGAGCAAGTCGAGCCTGCCATCTTTATCTTCAAAGACTTCCATCCGTTCCTGACCAAGAACAACTTTGCGGTGGTGCGCAAGCTCAAGGAGATTGCGATGCACCTCAAGAACAGCTTCAAGACTATTATCCTGGTGTCGCCGGTGATGGAAATCCCCACCGAGCTGGAGAAGGAAATGACGGTGCTGAACTATCCGCTGCCGTCGCGCGAAGACCTGAGCGCATTGCTGGACCGGATCATCGCCGAAGTGAAGCAGTTCAAGCAGGTGATCATAGACCTGAACGACGCCGGGCGCGAGCGCTTGCTGCAGGCGGCCCTTGGGTTGACGCTCGGCGAGGCGGAGAACGTCTTTGCCAAGATCATCGTCAAGGATGAGCGGCTGAGCGGCGAGGACGTGAATGAGGTGTTTGCCGAGAAGCAGCAGATCATACGGAAGAGCGGCCTGCTCGAGTACTATGCAACAAGCGAGGGCTTCGCCAGCATCGGCGGCCTGACGGTGCTTAAAGAATGGCTGAGCAAGCGCGCCCAGGCGTTCTCGACCGAGGCGCGCGCCTTTGGTCTGCCGGCCCCGAAAGGCATCCTGATGCTCGGCGTGCAGGGCTGCGGCAAGAGCCTGTGCGCGAAGGCTGTGTCCACGCAATGGCAATTGCCCCTGCTGCGCTTCGACATGGGCCGCATGTTCGGCAGCCTCGTGGGCTCGTCGGAGGAAAACGTGCGTCGCGCCATCGCGGTGGCGGAATCCGTCGCGCCCGCCATCCTGTGGGTGGACGAAATCGACAAGGCGTTCGCCGGCTCCCAGGGTTCCGGCGCGACCGACGGCGGCACAACCGCCCGCGTTTTTGGCACCTTTCTGACCTGGCTGTCGGAGAAGAACGCGCCGGTGTTCGTCGTCGCAACGGCCAATGACATCTCCCAACTGCCGCCCGAGCTGCTGCGCAAAGGGCGCCTGGACGAGATCTTCTTTGTTGATTTGCCGAGCCGGGACGAGCGCCTGGAGGTGTTCCGCATTCACATCAACAAGCGCGGGCGCGACGCGGCCGGCTTCGACCTGGAAGCCTTGGCCGACGCCAGCCGGGACTTCAGCGGCGCAGAAATCGAAGAAGCCATCAACAGCGGGCTGTACGATGCCTTTTACGCGCAAGCCGAGCTGACAACGGCGCATGTGCTCACGGCCTTGGGCCAAACCGTCCCGTTGGCCAAGACGATGGACGAGCAAATCAACCGCTTGCGCAGTTGGGCCGAGGGCCGCGCGCGCAATGCCAGCGTCCCGCGCGATGGCCAAAAGGCGACCATCGCCCGCCGGATGGAACTCTAACGCCCAGCAAGCCGATGAGCCCATTCTGGGGCAGCCTGTTTGAGCACTTGAAGCATTGCGGACGCAGCGCCAGCCTTTTCCTGATCACGCTGGCGGTGCTCTTCATCCTGCTTTGCCTGGCCGCATTCATCCTCTCGACCGAGCTTTACAAGGTCATCGTGCCCGCGCTGGCGGTGATCGTGGTGCTCGGCGTAGCCCTGCTGGTCGTGGTCATCCGCCGGGCGCGGGCGCGCCGTCGCGAGCGGGCGGAAACTTCACCGCTCTCGCGTGACGAACTACGGGTGGCTCGGTCAAAACTAGTGAAAGATCGCAATCGAGTGAACAGTTTATGGGTGCTACTTTAGTGTTAGTTCCTGTGGTGATCGCGGCCTGGCCGGCCTTCAGCGCCGCCGTCGTCGCCGCCGCCGCCTCGCTTGGCTACCACGTCGCGGCCGAGACCGTGAAACAGGGCCGCCTGGCCGCCGCCCCCAAACAAGCCGGCTCGGTCAACCTGGAGATTCCCCGCAGCGAAGTCGTGACCAATCAACTTGGCCGCGATCAGCGCATCGCCGTCACCCGCGAAGGCATCACGGTCGTCTTCTCGCGCGACGCGCGCGGCAAAGCCGCCCTCTGCGTCACGGGCCAGGGCCAGGACGCGGATGCCTTGCGCCGTCTGGGCGAGGAATTGAGCCAGGCCGTCGTCCAGCAGTATGTTCATCAGAAGATCACAGATGAAATGCGCGCGCGGGGGTTCGTGGTCGTCGAGGAGGAAACCAACCAGGATCGGTCCATCCGGCTCAAGGTGCGTCATTGGGAGGGATGAAGCCCATGTTGTCTTAGTCCAATCCCGGAGTTTCTCATCCTATGCCGCAACACGAATTTGACATTACCATCGGGGCCGACGGCAGCGTTGAGGTCCACGTCAAAGGTTACAAAGGAAAGAGCTGCACGGAAGCCGTGAAGCTGTTCGAGCGAATCGTCGGTGAAATACAATCGGAGCAGAAGACCGGTGAGTTTTATGAGCCGGAGGAACAGGTGCAGTTTCGGATCGATCAGCGGGTATGAGTGAGCATGGGAGGGCCCGGTTGCGGGGCGTGCGGCCGCCGGTCCCGGCCCGGTCCGTCTCGAAGTGAGCATGGCCAGACTCTCTTCACCCTATTATCCGCCGCGGGCGCGCTGGTACGCGCCGCTGCTCGGCGTCGGTGGCGCCCTGCGACGGCGCTTGGCCCTTGACCGTGCGCGCTGGTCGCAGAGCCTGCGGTTTAGCGGACTCCTCGCCAGCCTGCTGGTGCCGGGGCTCGCCTTCTATCTGCGCGGACCGCGGGCATGGGGGAGACTGGCCTTGGCCGTTTGTTTCTTCCTGCTGCTACTGTTCTTCGTCGAGATCGGTTATCCGGCGGGGAACATGGCCTTTGGGCTTCTGCTCTCGATGCACGCCACGGGCACCCTCTACCTGTGCGAGTCCTCGCTGGCGGGCGTGCGCTTTCGCACGCGAATTCTTTTGTCGATGGCCCTTCTGTTCGCGCTCGCCGGGCTCCTCTATCTGCCGGCGCGGAACCTGATGGAGACTCACCTGCTCCAGCCGCTGCGCGTGAACGACCGCGTCGTCGTCGTCAGGAAAGCCGGTTTGCTGTCGAGCGTCAAAAGGAATGACTGGATCGCCTATTCTATCGCCGGGAACACCGACCATGCCGCCTATGTGCAGGCTGGTCTCGGGCTGGGACCAGTGCTGGCGGTGGGCGGAGACCGCGTGCGCTTCACCAAAGCGGGATTGGAAGTAAACGGTGCTCCGCGGCCGCGGCAGGCCCACATGCCGGAGAGCGGCGAGTGGGTCGTGCCGGAAAAACACTGGTTCGTTTGGCCCGAGTTTGATATAAGTGGCCACGGCAATCTGCCGGAAGCGACCCTTTCGGCGACCCTGTTGCAGATGGCCACCATATCGGAAGAACAATTCGCCGGGAAGCCGTTCAAACGGTGGTTCTGGCGGCGCCAGATATCGTCATGAGCCGGTTTGTCAACCTTGAGTTCGGCGGCGAGTCCGAAGACCAGTCCTGGAACCAAAAGGGCCGGCTCAAGGACGAGGCCTTCTATTTCGCCGAAGCCCGGGCGGCTTTCGAGAATGGAAGTTTCGAGTCCGGCTTGCGCCTCTATTCGAAAGTCCTGGAATTCAACCCGCAGAATGCCGCGGCCTGGACTGGGCAGGTGCGCATGCTCATCGAGCTGGGGGAGTTTCGCGAGGCGAGACTCTGGGCGGACAAGGCGCTGGAGCGTTTTCCGCACGAGCCCGAGCTGCTCGCCGCCAAGGCGGTGGCCCTGGGCCGACACGGCGATTTGCAGGGCGCGCTGGCCTTCTCGGATGCCTCGATCGAGGAGCGCGGCGACACGCCTTACGTCTGGCTCGCGCGCGCCGACGTGTTGCTGGCGCGGGAAGAGCCGCGGGCGGACTACTGCTTTGAAAAGGCGTTGCTGCTCGCGCCCGGAGACTGGTTTATTATCTGGCTGGGGGCGCGGGTGCGCCATTACTACGAGCAGTTCGTGCTCGCGCTCAAGCTGCTGCAGCGGGCCGTCGAGCTGAATGCCGGCCATTTCCGGTTGTGGCTCGAACTGGGCCAATGCCAGCAGGCCCTGGGGCTCGTCGGACCAGCCAGGCATTCCTTCACCCAGGCCCGACAACTTAACCCACGGTGTCAGGAAGCCGCTACCGCGCTGGGACATCTATCGGGAACGGGGTTGTGGCGCCGCGTCCGTGGCTCTTGGCTCAGGCTCTTTGGCCAATGAGCCATCACCCGGTATCGAACCCCCACACCTACCATCCCTCGGCAACCGATGAACACTGAAAACCTGGATCGCCTGCTGTCCGCGGCAAGCAAATTCGACGCGTCCGACTTGCACCTCGTGGCTGGGGTGCCGCCCGCCTTCCGCGTAAACGGCGAAATCATCATCGCTGATGAAGACGCCCTGACGGAGACCGAGGTTGCCCAGATGGCTGAAAGCCTGCTCAATGTGCAGCAGAAGAAGAAATTCGACGAGGAGTGGGAGCTGTGTATTTCGCTGCTGCACCCGGCCGCCGGGCGTGTGCGGGCGACGTTCTACCGGCGCAACGGGCATCCGGAGATGAGTTTTCGCTTTTGCGGCGACCGCGTCGCGACGCGGGAGGAGCTGGGGCTGCCGGAGAAGCTGGATGACCTGGCGCGCAAACCGAACGGGCTGGTGCTGATCACGGGGCCGACGGGCGCGGGCAAGACGACGACGCTCAATTACCTGGTGGACCTGATCAACGGGGAGCGCCGCTGCAAGATCGTCACCATCGAGGACCCGATCGAGTTCGTGCACGAGAACAAGCGGGCCATCGTGGTGCAGCAGGAGGTGCTGAGCGACGTGCGGTCGTTTAACCGGGCGCTGATCCATGTGCTGCGGCAAGACCCGGACGTGATTGTAGTGGGGGAGATGCGGGATTATGAGGCGATATCCACGGTGCTGACGGCGGCGGAAACGGGGCACCTGGTGCTGGCGACGATGCACTCGCCGAATGTCTCGCATGCGCTGGAGCGGATCGTGGGGGTATTCGAGGGGAGCGCACAGCGGCAGATTGTGCTGCAGTTGTCGAATGCGCTGCAGGGGATTATCGCGCAGGAGCTGCTGCCGGCCGCCGACCGCACCCGGCGGGTGCTGGCGTACGAGCTGATCGTGGCCAACGGTGCGGTGCGCAACCTGATCCGGGAGAACCAAGTCCACCAGTTGGAGAATACGATCCAGACCGGGCGCAAGGAGGGCATGACGCTGATGGATAACTGCCTCTACGACCTGTATTGCAAGTGCCTGATCACCTACGACACGGCAGTGAGCCGCGCGCGGCATCCCGATCGCATCATTCCGCAGAAGGCGTGAGTCGGGAGGTGTTGGCGCGCATTTTTTACACTCGAGAACGCCGCGTGAGGGCACGCGGCCTACCACTGAGCGGGTTCGTGCCTTTAGGCCGCGTGGCCTGAGGCGGGGGGGCGGCGTTGAGCACGACAGTTTACGCGTGCGGTTTGGGCGCCGGGCTTGTCCAACCAGAGTAGAATGACACATCGCACTTACGAGATCGTGCGGGGAACCGTGATCCTGGTGATTGCGGTGGGGGTCATGGGGTGGCTGATGTGGCAATCCTTGAAACGCAGCGAAGACCCCGCCCGGCTGATCTTCAAGTGGGTCCTGACGGTGCCGGTGGTGTGGGGGCTGCTGTTCTGGTTGGGGCCGTGGGCGACCTCGTCGGAGGCGGGCGCCCTCATTGGCGTGCCGCTTTTGGCGGCGGGGGGCATCGTGCTGACCGCGATTTGGCGGCACAACATCGCCAACATGATTGCGAAGCCGTTTGCCTCGCTTTATGATGGCGGCAGCGAGCCGCCGATTCCAAAGCCGGCGTATTCCATCGCGCAGTCAAAGCAGAAGAAGGGCCTCTACCTGGAAGCCATTGCGGAGATCCGCAAGCAGCTCGACCGGTTTCCCACTGATGTGGAGGGCCAATTACTGCTGGCCCAAATCCAGGCCGAGGACCTCAAGGACCCGCCCGCGGCTGAGCTTACCATCGAGCGCTTTTGCGCCCAGCCGGGCCACGCGCCGCAGAACATCGTCTTTGCGCTCTACTCCCTGGCGGACTGGCACTTGCAAATCGCCCAGGATCGGGAGGCGGCGCAACGGCATTTGCAGCGGGTGGTTGACTTGTTCCCTGAATCGGAGTTTGCCCTGGGGGCCGCGCACCGCATTGCGCATTTGGGCAGTGCGGAAATGTTGCTGGCGTCGCACGATTCAAGGAAGTTCATTGTGCCGGAGGGAGTGCGGAACCTGGGCTTAATCCGTGACCAGGACCACCTGAAGCCGGCGGAGGCAACCCCGGAGGAGGTCGCGGCTGCGTGCGTAAAGCATTTGGAGCGGCATCCGCTGGACACGGAGGCACGCGAGAAGCTGGCGATCCTCTACGCCGATCACTATGGGCGGCTGGACCTGGCTACTGGCGAGTTGGAGCAAATGATCGGGCAGCCGAACCAGCCGGGCCGGCTGGTGGTGCATTGGTTGAACCTGCTGGCCGATCTTCAGATTCGGAGCCGAGCCAGCTTCGAGACGGTCCAGCAAACGCTGCAGCGGATAGTGGATCGAGATCCCAAAGCCGCCCCCGCGGAGATTGCCCGGAATCGGCTGGCGCTGCTGAGGCTGGAGATGAAGTCGAAGGGGCCCACCGAGGCCGTCAAGCTTGGCTCTTACGAACAGCGGCTCGGCCTGAAGGGGAGCTTACCCCGCGGCTAGCTTCACGGCGATCTGCTTCTGGAGTTCCTGCGTGAGGTCCAGGTCTGAACCGCCGCCTTTGGTGCGGACCTGCACGATGACCGAGGTGACTGTCGGATCAACGGGCTCGACTCTCACCCAGACACTGCGTCCGTTGACCTTGGCTTCAATGGTCCTCACCTGGTTGGGGCCGGGATTGAGGATGCTCTCGCGCGCGATGGCGCCGTTGAACTTGATCACGTCCAGGGCGGCGGCATAAACCTGGTCCACCGGCCGTTTATAACGCCCCTCGAATTGATCTCTCACCAAAGGCCAACCTGCCGTGCTTCGGTCATTCACCGTGCTGACACAGCCCGCCGCGAGCACGAGTCCTCCGAATAAAGCTACAAGCATTTTCGTCTTCATCACTGGTAAGCAACCATATTCCCCCGAGCCGTCAAGCCCGGATTCGGCGTGGCGGCGGCGGCGCTTCGAAGCAGAGGCCAGCATGTGGGACGCCTTCCGCACGCTGCGCGCCGAGCGAGCCGGAGCAGTGAATGGCGCGCGAGAGCCAAGGCCTGCTGACCGGCCTAAGGTTGTGACTTCGCTCCGGTTAAGGCACTAGTGTGGCGCGGTAAAACTGGCATGGGGGCGGGTTGGTGCCGAGGCTGGTGATAAACGTCAGCGTGCCGTCGCCGTAAATGAGGTCGAGGAGGGGGCCGGTCGTCCAGTCTATCAGGTTGGTGCTGGAGTCGAGGGTGAACCGCTGATCAGGATTGCCGGCAACATAGAAAATGTCGTCGCCTGAGGACAGCGCGTAATCATAGAAGAATATCGGCGAAGTCAGGTTGGGCACAATCTGGCTGCGTAGGATGGTGCCTTGCAGGCCGACGACGACCAATTGGCCGTTTTGGGTGGCGGCGCCGTAGAGGGATTGGTACGTAATGCAGCCGACGTTGGTCCAGTCCACAAGGTCGGTGCTAGCCAACACCGTCCCATTATTTCCGACGATATAGCAAGTGTTGGTGACCATCACTACGTCATTGAGCCAATTGGTCGTCCCGCTGGAGAGGAGAGATGACCAAGTGATGCCGTTGGTGCTTTTCAGGATGGCGCCGTTTTCACCGACCGCCAGGAAGAGGCCGTCCAGGTAACGCACCCGCAAGAGTCCGTTGGTCGTACTCGAAGCGCGTTGCGTCCAGGTGGAGCCATCGGGGCTGGTGAGGATGAGGCCTTTATCCCCGACCGCGACGATCAAGTTCGTCGAGGCCGCGAGGCCGGAGAGGTCGGTGCCAGCGGCAGCCGGCACTGACACCGCGCTCCAGTTTGTTCCATTGGCGCTGCGCAGCATAGTGGCGCTGGCACCGGCGAGGAAGAAGCTGTTGCTGAAGGTGCAGATGGCGGCCAGGTCGTTGGCAGTCGGCGCCGGCAGTGAAGACCAGATCACACCCAACGTGTTGGCCTGGTTGGTGGTCAAGGTGCCGTCCGCGTTGGTGAGCACAACGGTGACGAAGGCATTTGGACTGACGGCCAGACTGCCGCTGGTGCCGGCGGCGATCAACAGATTCGTGCTGCCGCCGACGCATAAGAAGACCGAGTTGCTGATAGAAACCGAATTGGTCTGCGGGAGGGTCTCCAGGCTCCAGTCGCCGCCGTTATCGCTGGTCATAATAGCGGCGTGCTCGCCGACAGCTACGTACAAGCCGCCAGCGAATGCCACCGCCCACAGCAGGTCACGCGGGGATTCGTACTGCATTTGCCAGGCATACTCATTACTGTTTGTGGGCGAGCCTTCCACCATCATGCCGTCAGCACCCGAAAGGCGGTAAACGGCGTTGGTGGAGTCCCACGCCGCGACATAATAAGGCCAGACCGGGGCGGGCGACCCCTGGGTGAGAAGGGGGTCGGACTGCTTCCGCCAGGCGGAAGCGCTCGTGGCCAGGTAAGCGTCGGAGTCGCCCGCCACCAAGCCGCTCGTGTTGTTGGCCGTGACGGTCCAAAACAGATTGGTGTTGGAGGGGATCGAGACCGTCGTCCAAGTGCTCCCGTTGTTTGCACTATGGAAGGCTTGGCTTTGGTACGAGACAGCATAGAACCCCGCATCGGGAAAGGCGCCCGCGGCATTGGAGACATAAGACACACAGGTCAGATCTTGTGTGTTCGGCACACTGCCCGTGCGGCTCGTCCAGGTCGTCCCGTCAGTGCTGGTGGCGACATAACCCTGTTCGCCCGTAGCGACGAACACTCCGGCGCCCCACGCGACGCTGAGCAGCCAGGCGCCGTTGCTGTTGGGCGACTGGCCCTGGTAGTGCCAATTGGCACCATCCGCACTGGTATAGATGACCGCATTATCGCCGACCGCCACGACAAGGTTGGGCGACGCGGCCACACTCACCAGCCAGTTGCTGGTGTTCAGGTTGGTGGTCGTGAAATTGACCCCGTCGTCCGAATACCCGACGGTGCCATTGGCGCCGACGATGATGATGCGGTTGCCGAAGAATGTCACCGCCTCCAAGTCATTCGTGGTCCCGCTGTTCTGGGGAACCCAGCCCAGGAAGTCGGAGCCGGTGTAAACCTGGCCATTGTCGCACACCTGCACCGAGAGATACCCGTTCCACGCCATGCCGAGGATGTCGTTCCCATGTGGTGTGGGATTGGACCAGCGCCAGTTCATCCCCGAAGATGGGCTGGCGGCCAGGAGCGCGCTGGCGAGGAATAGCGTGACGCGCAGGGCTCTGCTTCGCAAATTCGGGAGGAGTATAATGGTTAAGAGTCTCATGTTGAAACCACGGGAGAATTCGCGATGGAGGCTGCTTTGCCGGCGGCCACCACTTCGGCGCGGCGCTCGGCGAGTGATTCCGGCTGCGGCAGCGCTAGCCGGAAAGTGCAGCCTTTCGACGAGGAGTGCTTCAAGCTCAGCTCGGCGCCGAGGTGGTTGGCCAGTTGCTGGCTGATGGCCAGGCCGATGCCGCTGCCGCCCTTCTTATGCGATGAACAGGGCCTGAACAGCCGGGTCTGCATCTCGGGCGGCAAGCCCGGACCCTCATCCGCCACTTCCATGACCACGCGGTCGCCCTCCGTGCAGACGGCAAGGCGAACTGCCTTGCCCGCCGGGGTGGCGTCAATGGCGTTGTGGACCAGGTTCTCCAGGATCAATAGAACCAAGTCCGCTTCGTGATTGGCGAGCACGCCTGGTGGAGCCACTCCTGTTTGGAAGTCAACCCCCGCCGCCGCCGCGGCGGGCCGTAGTTTGTGGGAGAGCATCTCCACCAACTCCGCCAGCGTGATTTCGTAACGGGTGGCCGACGGTTCCTCTTGCAGCACCCGCACAACCCGGTTGATGAGGCTCTGCATCCGCTCGGTGGTGGCGACCGCCAACTGCCAATCGCCATCCTCGCCGTTGGCCGGCGCGAGGGCGTGTTCCTGAACAAAGCTGTGCAGGCCCGTCAGCGGATTCCTGAGCCCGTGGATGAGGTGGGAGGTTACCGCGCCGACCGCCGAAGTCTTGGCTGCGAGCGCCAACTCGCGGTTCGCTTGCAGCAGGCTTGAGGTCCGCTCGGCCAGCAACCGGTTGGCGCGCTGGACCCTGCCAATCGCCAGCGCCAGCCCGGCCGCCAGAATGCTGCCGCCCACCATAAACGCCAGCGCGGACTCCAAGGCCAGGTGACGGTCCAATTCGGCATACTGCCGGGCGATGCTCGTGCCATCCATGAGGAATTGTGCCAGGCCGGCCAACTGCGCCGCCCCGTCTTCGCGCAGGGGGATGTTGACCTCGAGCAACGCCACCGGCGCGCTGTTCGTTTCGGCGAGCAGGTCGAGCTCTTCCAGGCGCGCGCGCGGAATGAAGTGGCTGACGGGTTTGAGCGCGCGGAGGGCGGCCAAATCCTTCGCCGGCAGCGTCGCTTCGGTGATATAGACCGGATAGGCGTTGACGAACGCGCCTTCCGGCGAAAACAGCCGCACCCCGAGCACATTTCTGAGGTGGGAGATTTTGAGCACGAGCACGAATTGTTCACCTGCGTCCGTGAGCGGCGCAATGGTGTCGCCGCTGCTCTTGTCGTCGAAATACTGCATGGCGGCCACCGCATCGAGCGTTTCGCCGTCGCGGCTGGCGATCTGGTCGCGGATGTGTTGGCGCAGACGCAGAGCGGACCAGGCGATGGTGGCGACGAGCACCGCCAAGGCCAGGCCAATCCCCACCACCAGCGACCACCGGGATCGGAAAAGCTGAATGGGAACTGGTGTTCGCTGTTGCATCAAGCCGGGCTTAGCCATTTAGACAATAGCAGAGACCGGAAGGTTAACAAGCGTTGATGCATTTTGCTAGAGCTCCCACCTTAGCCCGCCGGTGACGATGCTCACCTTATATTGGCTCTCCGCTTGGTTGGAAAGGGCGCGCTCGTAAGCAAAGGAGCCGAAGAGCTTGAGGGACTTATAAATCCGCCGCTCGGCGCGCAGCGTCAAATCCAGTGTCGTGATATCGAGCGTGGGACTGGGCGACGCCGGTTCGGCTGGCTGCACGGGGAAATCGTAATAGGAGACCCCCGCCGTTCCTTTGATCTCCCAATTCCTGGTGGTGAAGCGCAGCTCCTCGGACAGGCTGTAAAGGTAGTAGTCGTAAAAGCCGCCGCCGTTGTCCTGTTCATACTGAAATCCGAGTTTGGTGATCGAGCGCCAGCGCTGGGCTGCATCCCAGCGGTGTTCCCATTTCAGCTCTGCTGTCTGCTGCCAAAGCGCGAGCGTTTTCCCCGGTATTTGCGTCCCCGCTGCGTCGGTAGCGAGCCAGGCATTATGGGATACGTAGGCCCCGCCATAGGTAAGCGCGATCTGGGAGCCGCGACCGTAGGTGTGCGCCAAAACGACCTGTGCTCCGTATTTCCAGTCGTCGTCCAGCGGCGCTTGCCACCACTCCCGCCTCACGGGCAACCCCAATTGTATCCACCAATTTGTTCCCAGATCACGGCGCACAAACGGCCGAACCTCGAG
>Ga0335078_10010882_pt1 | contig 13474 bp, 8 predicted proteins | sample Lox_Sample_32_FD_206711 | JGI IMG/M metagenome (GOLD analysis project Ga0335078, IMG submission 206711) | Soil microbial communities from Loxahatchee National Wildlife Refuge, Florida, United States - Lox_Sample_3.2 | ecosystem: Environmental > Terrestrial > Soil > Wetlands | place: USA: Florida...
ACCGCGGTGAAGTCGCCGCCGCACAGCCGCTTGAACGTGGCCAGCACGCCGGGCGGCAGCGCGGCCCAGCCGTAGACCAGCACTTTCAGGCTGCGCGGGTCGTAGGCCAGCCGGTCGGCGTCCAGCACCATGGCCAGCGCGCCGGCCATGGCTGGTGACCCGCCCCACAGCGCGGTGACCGCCTCCCGGGAGATAGCCGCAGCCGTCTGCGCCGGATCCGGCCGCCGGCCGATGATCAAGGTGCCGCCGGACAGGAATGCCGGGAACGTGAACACCTGGTCGGCCACGTGGTAGATGATCGGCAGGAACGTGGCCAGCCGGAGGTCGCCCTCCAGCCGGAGGCCGCGGGTCAGGGTGAGCGCGAAGCTGTATGCGGCCAGGTGGCTGGAGTGGTGCGACACCATCGCGCCCTTGGGCAGCGCGGTGGTGCCCGAGGTGAACAGGATCTGCCAGATGTCGTCGCCGTGGATCTGCACGTCCGGCTCGGTCGCCGGCTGACCCGCCACGAAGGACGCGAACGAGACGCTGCCCGGCACTACAGAGCCGCCGATCGGGATCGTCACCCCCGGCTGCAGGCCAGCATCACGGAACGCCTTCTCCGCGGCTGGCCAGACCTCCGCGTCCACCACCGCGAATCTGGGCTCCACCAGCTCGATCACATGGCTGATCACGTCACCGGCCAGCGACGGATTCACCGGCACGCAGACCAGCCCGGCCTTAGCGATCCCGATCTTGGTGAGGTAGGCCTCCACTGAGTTCTCACAGACCAGCATGACCCGGTCACCCTGGCTCAGCCCGCGCGCGAGCAGCCCGTTGGCCACCTGGCTGGCCAGCTCGTCCGCCTGCCGGTAGCTCAGCCGGGCGTAGGCCGGCGACCCGTAGGCCCCCGGCCAGCCGACGATGGCCTCCTGGTCCGGGACGCTCCACCGCAGGCGCTCCAGCACGTCGCCGACGCTGACCCGTTCCCACCGGTTCACCGCGCGGCGATGATTGAGGCTGGTGACATCAAGGGCCATGGGATCCCTCGCTTCCATCGCCGCATGTGAATAGCGGTTAACAGCCGTATGGTAGGCGCATCGCTGCAGCGAGCCAAGGAGTTCCGGGCTTAGTGAATCAGGAGTAACCTGCGACCATGCCGGTACTGACGTCCACGGTTGACCCGGCCAGCGACGTGTATCAGCGCAACCGGGCCGCCCAGCTGGCCGTGCTGGCCGAACTGGACGAGCAGCTGGTGGCGGCGCGGGCGGGGGGCGGCCCGCGGTACGCCGAGCGGCACCGTGAGCGCGGCCGGCTGCTGGTCCGCGAGCGTATCGAGCTGCTGCTGGACCGGGACGCGCCATTCCTGGAGCTGTCCTCGCTGGCCGCGTGGGGCACCGAGTTCACCGTGGGCGCCAGCATCGTGACCGGGATCGGCGTGGTGTCCGGGGTGGAATGCGTGATCATCGGGCACGACCCCACCGTGCGCGGCGGCTCGATGAACCCGTACACGCTGCGCAAGAACCTGCGCGCGCTGGAGATCGCCCGGGTGAACCGGCTGCCGCTGATCAACCTGGTCGAGTCGGGCGGCGCCGATCTGCCCACCCAGTCCGACCTGTTCGTGCCGGCCGGGCAGATCTTCCACGATCTGACCGAGCTGTCCGGGCTGGGTATCCCGACCATCGCGCTAGTGTTCGGCAACTCCACCGCGGGCGGCGCCTACGTGCCCGGCATGTGTGACTACGCGGTGCTGGTAGACCAGCAGGCCAAGGTGTTCCTGGGCGGCCCGCCGCTGGTCAAGATGGCCACCGGCGAGGAGTCCGGCGACGAGGAGCTGGGCGGGGCGGAGATGCACTCCCGGGTGTCCGGCCTGTCCGACCACTTCGCCGCGGACGAGCTGGACTGCATCCGGATCGGGCGGCAGATCGTGTCCGAGCTGAACTGGCGCAAGCTCGGCCCGGGAACGGCCGGGCCGGCCGACCCGCCCCAGCACGACCCGGAAGAACTGCTCGGCATCGCCTCAGCCGACTTCCGGGTCCCGTTCGACCCGCGTGAGGTGCTGGCCCGGGTCGTGGACGGGTCCCGGTTCGGCGAGTACAAGCCGCTGTACGGGACCAGCCTGGTCACCGGCTGGGCCAGCGTGCACGGCTTCCCGGTCGGGGTGCTGGCCAACGCGCGCGGCGTGCTGTTCAGCGAGGAGGCCAAGAAGGCCACCGAGTTCATCCTGCTGGCCAACCAGACCAGCACTCCGCTGATCTTCCTGCAGAACACCACGGGCTACATGGTCGGCCGCGACTACGAGCAGGGCGGGATCATCAAGGACGGCGCCAAGATGATTAACGCGGTGGCGAACAGCACCGTGCCGCACATCACGGTCAACCTCGGCGCGTCGTTCGGCGCCGGGAACTACGGCATGTCCGGCCGGGCCTACCGCCCCCGGTTCATGTTCGCCTGGCCGAACGCCAAGCTGGCCGTGATGGGCGCGCAGCAGCTGGCCGGGGTGCTGTCCATCGTCGGCCGGCAGGCGGCGCAGGCATCTGGCCGGCCGTTCGACGAGGATGCGGACAGCATCCGGCGGCAGGCTATCGAGGAGCAGATCGAGCGGGAGTCGCACAGCTTCTTCGTCACCGCCCGGCTGTACGACGACGGGATCATCGACCCGCGGGACACCAGGACCGTGCTCGGCATGGCGCTGTCGGCCGCGCACTCGAACACTGTCGAAGGCCGCCGCGGCTTCGGCGTGTTCCGGATGTGAGCGGCCCGATGCCAGCCATCAGCAAGCTCCTCATCGCCAACCGGGGCGAGATCGCCGCCCGGGTGATCAGCACCGCCCGGGCCATGGACATCGCCACCGTGGCCGTGTTCTCGGACGCGGACGCGGACGCGCCCTACGTCCGGGCGGCCGACGAGGCGGTCACGCTACCCGGGAACAGCCCGGCGGACACCTACCTGAACGCCGATGCCGTCATCGCGGCGGCCCAGCGCACCCAGGCGGACGCCATCCATCCCGGCTATGGCTTCCTGTCCGAGAACGCCACGTTCGCCCAGGCCTGCGCGGACGCCGGCCTGATATTCGTCGGCCCGCCCCCGCAGGCCATCGCGGCGATGGGCTCCAAGGTCGCGGCCAAGGAACTGATGGCCGCGACGGGCGTACCAGTCCTCCCGTCCATGACGATCGAGGGCGACCAGCCCCCAGACGACGCGGAGACCGAGAGGATCGGCTTCCCGCTGCTGGTCAAGGCGGCGTTCGGCGGTGGCGGCCGGGGCATGCGCGTGGTCCGCAGCCAAGAAGAGCTGGAAACCGCCCTGGCCGGGGCGCGCCGGGAGGCGGTGGCGGCGTTCGGCGACGGCACCGTGTTCCTGGAGCGCTACCTGGACAGCCCGCGGCACATCGAGGTGCAGATCTTCGGCGACACGCACGGCACCCTGGTGCACCTGTTCGAGCGGGAGTGCTCGATCCAGCGCCGCTACCAGAAGATCATCGAGGAGGCCCCGTCGCCGGCCGTGGACGAGGCGCTGCGCCAGGAACTGGGCGAGGCGGCCATCGCCGCGGGCAAGGCCATCGGCTACACCGGCGCGGGCACCGTCGAGTTCGTCCTCGATCAAACCAACCGTTTCTACTTCCTCGAAGTCAACACCAGGCTCCAGGTCGAGCACCCGGTCACCGAGCTGGTCACCGGCCTGGACCTGGTCGCGCTGCAGCTCCAGGTGGCCGAGGGCCAGCCGCTGCCGGCCGAGGTCCGGCTGGCCACGGTGACCGGCCACGCGATCGAGGCCCGGCTGTACGCCGAGGACGTGGCGGCCGGCTTCCTGCCCGCGACCGGCACGCTCCGCGCGTTCGACCTCCCGGACCTGCCCGGCATAAGGGTGGACGCCGGGGTGACCGCGGGCTCACGGGTCGGCCCGCACTACGACGCGATGCTGGCCAAGGTCATCGCGTACGGCCCGACCCGCGACGCGGCCCGGCGCCGGCTGGCCCGCTGCCTGGCCGAGGCCCGGCTGCACGGGGTGACCAGCAACCGGGACCTGCTGGTCGGCATCCTGCGCGAGGCGCAGTTCCAGGCCGGCCAGATCGACACCGGCTACCTGACCCGGCACGACCCGGACCAGCTGGCCCGGTCCTGGCCCGGCGAAGCCGCACCGCGGCTGCACGCGCTGGCGGCCGCGCTGGCCGGCCAGGCCACCCACCGGGCGCAGGCCCCGGTGCTGCGCGGCATCCCGTCCGGCTGGCGCAACGTGCCCAGCCAGGACCAGCACGTCACGTTCGAGACCGGCGACGGAGACCACCTGGAGGTCCGCTACCGGTACAACGGCGCCGCCGTGAACGCGTCGGTCAACGGCGAGGTAGTACCGGAACTGGTCCTCCGCCAGGCCACCCCGGATCTGGTCACCGCGGACATCGCCGGGATCCGCCGCGACTTCACCGTCCGCGGCCACGGCGGCACCTGGGACGTGGACAGCTACCTGGGCAGCAGTGAGCTCACCGAGCTGCCGCGCTTCCCCGACCCGCGATCGCGCACCGCGCCGGGCTCGCTGCTGGCCCCGATGCCCGGCACCGTGGTCCGGCTGGAGGTGGCGCCGGGCGCGCACGTGACCGCGGGCACCCCGATCGTGGTGCTGGAGGCGATGAAGATGGAGCACAGCGTGACCGCACCGCACGACGGGGTGGTGACCGACATCGAGGTGACCGGCGGCCAGCAGGTGGATGTGGGCACCGTGCTGGCCGTGGTGGACCCGCTGGCGGCCGGCCATGACTGAGCCGGTCACGTACGAGCGGCGCGGCCCGGCCGCCTGGCTGACCATCAACCGCCCGGCGGCCCGCAACGCGCTGAACCAGGCGGTCCGCGACGGCCTGTGGGCGGGAGTCCACCGGTTCAACGCCGACGACGACGCGAAGGTGCTGATCCTCACCGGCGCCGGGGACCAGGCGTTCTGCGCCGGCGGTGACCTGAAGGAAATGGCGGCCCAAGCGCTCGAAATACCCCCGCCCGACTTCCTGCCCCAGTTCGGCCGCAACATCGACGTGCCCAAACCCACCATCGCCGCGGTCAACGGCGTCGCCTACGCGGGGGGGTTCGCGCTCGCACAGCAGTGCGACCTGTGCCTGGCCGCCGAGCACGCCCGGTTCGCCATCACCGAGGTCAAGGTGGGCCGGGGCGCGCCGTGGGCCGCCCCGCTGCCCTGGCTGATCCCGCCCCGGGTGGCCATGCAGATCCTGCTCACCGGCGACCCCATCACGGCCCCGCGGGCGCACGAGATCGGCCTGGTCAACGACGTGATGCCCGCGGCCGACCTGACCACAAAGGCGCAGCAGCTGGCGGAGCGGATCGCGGCCAACGCCCCGCTGTCGGTGCTGGCCGCCAAGCGCACCGTCCGGCTGGCCGCCGAGCACCCGCTCAGCACGGCGTTCGAGGAGGCCGAGCAGATCTGGGCCCCGGTGTACCGCAGCGCGGACGCGCAGGAGGGCCCGGCCGCGTTCCGTGATAAGCGCCCGCCGGCCTGGAAGGGGCGCTGACCGGTGCCTGCCGACCTGGCCGGGCTGCTGGCCGACCTGGCCGCCGAGACCGGGGTGCTCGACGGCCTGATCGCGCACCTGGACGACGCGGGCTGGCGGGCGCCCACCCCGTCGCCGGGCTGGTCCATCCAGGACCAGGTCACCCACCTGGCCTACTTCGACGAGACCGCGGCCCGGGCGGCCACCGACCCGGACGGCTTCCGGGCCGAGGCGGCCGAGCTGATGCGGCTCGGCGACCCGTTCGCTGACGACATCGCCCAGCGCTACGCGACGCTGCCGCCGGCCGACGCGCTGGCCTGGTTCCGCCGGGCCCGTGAGGGCTACCTGGTCACGTTCCGCCGGCTCGACCCGCGGCAGCGGCTGCCCTGGTACGGCCCGGACATGAGCGTGGCCAGCAGCGTCACGGCGCGGCTGATGGAGACGTGGGCGCACGGGCAGGACATCGCGGACGCGCTCGGCGTCACGCGCCCACCGTCCGCGCGACTGCGGCACGTGGCGCACCTGGGCGTCAGCACGTTCCAATTCACTTTCCGGCTTAACGCCCGTGCCGTGCCGGTCGCCCCGGTCCGGGTCGAGCTGATCGCGCCGGATGGAGACCAGTGGACCTGGGGCCCAGCCGACGCGGCCAACCGGGTGACCGGCCCGGCGCTGGACTTCTGCCTGGCCGTGACGCAGCGGCGCCACCTGGACGACCTGAACCTGGCGGTCACCGGGCCGGTGGCCACCGAGTGGATGTCGATCGCCCAGGCGTTCGCCGGCCCGCCCGGACCGGGCCGCCCGCCTGGGATGAGCCGGAGTTTCCCGTGAAACGGCCGGTCAAGATAGCCAACTGCTCCGGGTTCTACGGGGACCGGATCGAGGCGGCCAGGGAGATGGTCGAGGGCGGCCCGATCGACGTCCTGACCGGCGACTACCTGGCCGAGCTGACCATGCTCATCCTGTGGAAAGCCCGGCAGAAAGACCCGGACGCTGGTTATGCCCGGACGTTCCTGACCCAGCTCGAACAGGTCCTGGGCACCTGCCTGGACCGCGGCATCAAGATCGTTTCCAACGCGGGCGGGCTGAACCCGGCCGGCCTGGCCGCTCAGGTGGGCAAGCTGGCCGCCCGGCTGGGCCTGGCCCCGCGGGTGGCCTGGGTCGAGGGCGACGACCTGTCCGGCCGGCTGGACAGCCTGCTCGCGGCCGGGCATCCGCTGGCCAACACCGACACCGGCCAGCCGCTGGCCGGCGCCCCGGCCAAACCGGTGACGGCCCACGCCTACCTGGGCGGCTGGGGCATCACCGCCGCGCTGGCCGCCGGGGCGGACGTCGTGGTGTGCCCCCGGGTGACCGACGGGTCGCTGGTCACCGGCCCGGCCGCGTGGTGGCATGGCTGGGCCCGGGACGACTACGGCGCACTGGCCGGCGCGCTGGTGGCCGGGCACGTGATCGAGTGCGGCCCGCAGGCCACCGGGGGGAACTACTCCTGGCTGGACGAGATCACCGACCGGCGCTACCCCGGCTTCCCGATCGCCGAGGTGGCCGCGGACGGCAGCGCAGTGATCACCAAGCACCCGGGCACCGGCGGGCTGGTGTCACCGGGCACGGTCACCGCCCAGCTGCTGTACGAGATCGCCGAGCCCGCCTACCGGAATCCGGACGTGATCGCGCACTTCGACACCGTCCGGCTGGCCCTGGATGGCCCGGACCGGGTGGCCATCACCGGCACCCGGGGCAGCCCGCCGCCGCCCGACCTCAAGGTGGCCATCAACTACCTGGGCGGTTTCCGTAACACGATGACGCTGGTACTGACCGGCCTGGACATCGAGGAGAAGGCCGCCTGGGCGGAGCAGGAGCTGTTCGGCATCCTCGGCGGCCACGACAGCTTCGCCGAGGTGGACGTCCGGCTGCTCCGCTTCGACCGGCCGGACGCGCCGACCAACGAGCAGGCCACCGCGCACCTGCGGATCACGGTCAAGGACCCGGACCCGCGCAAGGCCGGCCGCCGGTTCTCCAACGCGGCCATGGAACTGGCCCTGGGCGGCTACGCCGGCTTCCACACCACCACCCCGCCCACCCCGGAGAGCGCCTACGGCGTGTACTGGCCCGCCCTGATCCCGGCCAGCGAAGTCGAGCACACAGTCGTCCTGCCGGACGGAACGCGCCAGGTGATCCCACCCGCGGCCGGGACCCAACGACCCGGTTCCGGACCAGCGCACAGTGGCCCGGCGATCCCGGTGCCCGGCGGCCCAACCATCCGGGCGCCTCTCGGACTGGTCGCCGCGGCCCGGTCCGGTGACAAGGGCGGCAACGCCAACGTCGGCGTGTGGACCCGCAACCCGGCCGCGTTCGGCTGGCTGCACCAGTACCTGACCGTGGACCGGGTCAGGGAACTCATCCCGGAGGCGGCCGGCCTGCCGGTGCACCGCTACGAGCTGGCCAACCTGAACGCGCTCAACTTCGTCCTGGTGGGCCTGCTCGGCGACGGCGTGGCCGCCTCGGCCCGGCCCGATCCGCAGGCCAAAGGTCTGGGCGAGTACCTGCGCAGCCGGCATGCCGACATTCCGGCCGAGTTCATCCGGGACGGGTGATGGCCCGCGCAGCGGCGCAAGTGCGCACCCGCGACCCGGCCCGCAAGGACCGTATCCTGGCCGCGGCCGCCGACCTGGTGGCCAGCAGCGGCTACCACGCGGTGTCCATGGCCGACATCGGCGCCGCCGCCGGGATCACCGGGTCCGGCATTTACCGGCACTTCACCAGCAAGTCGGCCCTGCTGGTGGCGCTGTTCGACCAGGCCATCGATGGGCTGCTGCGCGACGAACGGCAGATCGTGCTGGACGTGCGCGACCTGCGCCGGGCGCTGCTGCTGCTGGTGCAGGGCCAGGTCGACTTCGTGATCGCCGACCGTGAGCTGGCCATCGTCTACCACAACGAGATCAACAACCTGCCCGCCGCCGACCGCCGCCGGCTGCGCCGCAAGCAGCGCCTCTACCTGGAGGAGTGGGTTCACCTGGTGGATGAGCTGCATGACGGGCTGACCGACAGCGACGCGCGGGCGCTGGTGCACGCCGCGATCGGCGCGATCCAGTCGGCGCTGTTCCATACCAGCGGACTGCCCGGTGAGCGGCTGCGCGAACTGCTCACCACCTCGGCGGTGGCCATCCTGGGCTGTTCCTGACCCGGCCTTGTCCCGGGGTGGAACGGGGTGGAACGCCTTCTAGGGGGAGGCCAAGGCCCGGCCACTGGCGGGCGTCAAGGGGGACACATGAAACTGAGGATGGCGGCGGCCGGCGTGGCCGGGCTGACCCTGCTAGCGGCGGGCACCGCGACGGCCGGCCCGGCGATGGCCGGCCCGGTACGAGCGGCCGCGCCGGCCGCGACGGTGGCCGCGGAGTCCGGGTACATCGACACCGAGCCGGGCGGCAAGGTGTACGACTCGCAGGGCGGGACACCGTCGGTCACCGAGGTGTCCGGCGGCCAGTACGTGGTCGAGTTCCCCAATCTGTCCGACCTGACCGACAACGGCGGCAACTTCGAGGTCACGCCGGTGCAGACCGCCCACAACTGCACGATCACCACGTTTGACACCGGCACCGGCGGCACGGCCATTGTCTACGTGGACTGTTACCTGCTGGGCACGCTCACCGACACGTACTTCGACCTGACCGCGACGCGGGCCGGCACCATCAAGCACGGACTGCTCGACTACGCCTGGGTCTCGGACAAGAACAAGTCCTACAAGCTCTCCGGCAAGGACCTGTTCAACTCGGCTCACCAGGCCAGCACCGTCAAGCACCTGGGCAAAGGCCGGTATGAGGTGACGTTCGACGGCAAGGCGAAGATCACCAACACCGGCACGGTGAAGGTCTCACCGTACGGCTTCGGCGACGGCAACTGCCAGGCCGCGTCGTGGCACGGTGGCAGCACCGTCACGACCGTGCACGTGGACTGCTTCGGCTACGGCGGCCACCCGCAGAACCGGGCGTTCCTGCTGGTGTACGCGCGGAACAACAACATCCTCGGCCGGTCCGGGCTGACCGCCGCGAGCGCCAAGGCGTCCAAGCCGAAGACGAAGTCGTACCTCCCCAGTCCGCAGTACGACAGCCGCTCGGGCGCCCGGGTGAGGGTGGTCCGGCTGGCCACCGGTCAGTACCGCGTGCACTTCAACGGCTCGGGCGGGCTGACCGGCAATGTCATCGGCGGCGATGTGCAGGTCACCACGACGGGCAGCACCTACGCCCGGTGCACTCCGTACAGCTACACCCAGGGGACCAAGCCGTCCGCGCTCATCACCTGCTACGACGCCCTCGGCGGCGCGGTCAACGCACCGTTCTCCGTCCAGTGGCTGTTCAGCTGAGGGGCGGGCCTCCGCTGTAATTTTCAGCCCCGCGGAGTGCATCGTGCGACGACAGCGGCCTGCCTGGCTACCCATTTCTTGACGGCGGCCACGGGGGCCCAGACGATCGCGGGCAGTCGTCTGAGGGAGCTGTCCGATGCGCCTGCCGCTGCCCCCGCTGTCCCTACCCACCGCGCTGCTGCTGGCGGCGGCCGCGCTGACCGCCGGGGTGGCTTCGGCCGGGCCGGCCGCGGCCGCGCCGGCCCCCGTCAACGTCACCGTCAACGCCGGCGAGGGTCTCGGCACGATCCCGTCCACCGCGTACGGCCTCAACTCCGCGGTCTGGGACAGCCAGATGAACGCGCCCCAGGTGCAGAACCTGCTGCAGCAGGCGGGCGTGCAGATGCTGCGCTATCCCGGCGGCTCCTACGGCGACATCTACAACTGGCAGGACAACACCGCGCCCGGGGGGTACGTGGCCCCGGGCACCGACTTCGACTCGTTCATGGGCACGGTGCACAAGATTGGCGCGCAGCCGATCCTGATCGCCAACTACGGCACCGGGACGCCGCAGGAGGCGGCGGGCTGGGTGCAGTACGCCAATATCACCAAGGGCTACGGCGTCAAGTACTGGGAGATCGGCAACGAGATCTACGGCAATGGCTACTACGGCTCGGACTGGGAAGCCGATGATCACGCCAGCAAGAGCCCAGCGACCTACGCGCAGAACCTGGTCCAGTACGCCAGCGCGATGAAGGCCGTCGATCCCAGCATCAAGATCGGCGCGGTGCTGACCCTCCCGGGTAACTGGCCGGACAGTGTGGTGGCCGCCGGGGACAGCGCGGACTGGAACAAGACCGTGCTGTCCGACGCGGGCGGCGCCATCGATTTCGTCATCGTGCACTGGTACCCCAGCCCGACCAGCGCGGCGTCGATGCTGGCCGAGCCGGCTCAGGTGGCCGGAGAACTGGCCCAGTTGCGCCAGGAGATCGACCAGTACGCCGGGCCGGACGGGCCAGACATCCAGATCGCGATGACCGAGGTGAACTCGGGTGTCGACACCGACACCCAGCCGGACGCGCTGTTCGGCGCGGACACCTACCTGACCGCGCTGGCCAACGGCGTGTTCACCGTGGACTGGTGGGACACCCACAACGGGCCCACCGCGATCAGCACCGCCCCGGACGGGGCTACCGACTACGACGACTGGGGCATCCTGTCCAGCGGCACCTGCGTGGGCAGCACCTGCGAGCCGCCGGTCAACACCCCGTTCCCCAGCTACTTCGCGCTGGCCATGCTGAGCAAGACCGGGCAGGCCGGCGACACCATGGTGAGCGCGGGCACCAGCAACCCGCTGGTATCCGCCCATGCCGTGCGCAATGCCAACGGCGACCTGAGCGTCATGCTGATCAACCAGGATCCGGCCAACTCGTACCAGGTGAACCTGGACTACGCCGGGTTCACCCCGGCCGCGGGCGCGCCCACGGTGTACAGCTACGGCGACGAGGCGCCAGGCATTACCGAAGCCGCGCAGGGCACCGCGGCCAGCCAGGTGCTGCCGCCCTACTCCATCGAGACCGTGGTGCTGCGGCCGCAGGCCGGCACCGAGAGCGCGCTGTCCGCGCCCGGCTCGCCGACGGCCAGCAACGTCACCGCCACCCAGGCGACGATCTCGTGGACCCCGTCCGGCGGCGGCGCCGTGGACAAGTACGAGGTGTACCGCCAAAACGGCACCGACAGCGAACTGCTTGGCACCAGCACCACGGGCTCGTTCACGGTGAACAACCTGGTGCCTGGGACCGGCTACACGCTCAACGTGCTGGCCCGGGACCAGGCCGGGTACCTGTCCGTGCCGTCCACCCCGGTCACGTTCACCACCAGCACCCCCAGCAACTCGACCTGCCAGGTGAGCTATAGCGTCACGCAGGGCTGGGGCAACGGGTTCGTGGCCAACATCAGCCTCACCGACGCCGGACCGGACCCGATCGACGGCTGGACGCTCGCGTTCTCCTTCCCGGCCGCCTCGGAGTCGGTCAGCTCGGACTGGAACGGGAACTGGTCCGAGAGTGGCCAGGCGGTCACCGTGACCAACCTGAGCTGGGACGGGACGCTCGCACCCAACGGCGGGAACACGGTGGATATCGGCTTCGTCGGCGCCAACGACGGGGCCTATCCGTCGCCCGCCGCGTTCACCCTCAACGGCACCGTGTGCTCGACCACGTATTCGTCCTGACCGTCCCCCGCACCGTTAGCGATCTTCAAGGGGTTAGTGCCGGCATAACAGTACGGAGAACGACCCGGTAATTCTACGAAGCTCCATGACAATGGCTGCCTAATGGCGCAGGATGGATCGCCTACGGGTACATCCGGCCGGCAGTGGCGGGTCTCGTCGGATCGATCCAGGAGTGACCAGATGGGCGTATCAAGCTCGGCGGGTCCGGAGCAGCCGCGCCCCGCGCGCCGGTCGATCCGCTTCACCTTCATCGCCACCGTCGCGGCGCCGGTCGCCTGCCTGGTGGTGCTGTGGGCGCTGGCCGTGGTGCTGGGCACCGGCCTGGATGACCACCTGTCCACTATGACCCACGCGCAGATAGCCGAGATGATCCTGCTCGGCGGCGGCGGCCTGGTCGTCATCACCGGCGCGGTTGTCCTGATGGGCACGTTTACCCGGCAGCTGTCCCGTGACCTGGCCGACCTGGCCAGCACCGCCCGCCAGCTGGCCGACGAGCAGCTGCCGCAGGCCATGCAACGGCTGCGGGACGGCCAGGAGGCCGGGCTGGCCGTGGAGCCCCCGGCCTGGCCGCGCACCCGCAGCGTCGAGATCGACCAGGCCGCGGCGGCCATCAGCCGGCTGCAGAAGACCACGATCTCGGCCGCTACCGGCGAGTCCGGACTGCGTATCGGCCTGCGCCAGGTCTTCGTCAGCCTGGCCCGGCGGAACCAGTCGCTGCTGCAGCGGCAACTCCGGCTCATCGACTCGCTGGAGCAGAAAGCGTCCGACCCGGCCGCGCTGGCCGACCTGTTCTCGCTGGACCATCTGACCACCCGGATGCGGCGGCACGCGGAGAGCCTGGCCATTCTGTCCGGGGCCGCGCCCGGCCGGAGCTGGACCGAGCCGGTGCCGGTCATCGACGTGATCCGCGGGGCCATGGCCGAGGTCGAGGACTACCGGCGGGTGAGCGTGCTGACCAAGGCCGAGGAGGCGGTGACCGCCCCGGCCGTCGCGGACATGATCCACCTGCTGGCCGAGCTGATCGAGAACGCCACGATGTTCTCGCCGTCCGGCACCCGGGTCGAGGTCCGGGCCGAGCGGGTGGCCAATGGTTTCGCCATCGAGATCGACGACCGTGGCCTGGGCATCGAGCCCGCTCAGCTGGAGGAGCTCAACCAGCAGCTGGCCGAGCCACCCGACTTCGACCTGGCCAACGCCGACCGGCTGGGCCTGTTCGTCGGGGCCAAGCTGGCCGGCCGGCACGGGATCCGGGTCTCACTGCGGCCGTCGCCCTACGGCGGCACCACCGCGATCGTGCTGATGCCGAACAGCATCGTGTCCACCACCACCCGGCTGGACGGCGGACTGGCCGATGCGGCCCGTCCGCTGCCAGGCCTGCCGGGTGCGCTGGACCTGGGGTCGGCCGGCGGATCGGGGCTGGCCGCCCGGCGGCCCG
>Ga0335078_10010883_pt1 | contig 13473 bp, 10 predicted proteins | sample Lox_Sample_32_FD_206711 | JGI IMG/M metagenome (GOLD analysis project Ga0335078, IMG submission 206711) | Soil microbial communities from Loxahatchee National Wildlife Refuge, Florida, United States - Lox_Sample_3.2 | ecosystem: Environmental > Terrestrial > Soil > Wetlands | place: USA...
CTGTTCCGCCAGGTGCGCGCGGGAAAACTGACCCTCGAAGCACCGGTCCCGGTCAAAAATGAATTTCACAGCGTGGTGGACGGAAGCAGGTTCCAGCTGGATCCCGGCGACGATTCCGATCCCGAACCGTACACCAAAGTCGGCTCAACCATGACCGCTCGCGAACTCTGCGAGGCCATGATCACCCGTAGCAGCAACCTGGCCACGAACCTGCTGATGGAGAAACTGGGCATCCCGCAAATCCAGCGCACCGTGAACGCCAACGGCGGGCAGGGACTGAAAATCGTCCGCGTGCTGGAGGATGGGAAAGCCTTTGACCAGGGCATCAATAACACCACCACTGCCGAAGCCCTCGCTGGATTGCTCATGCGCATGGCCAAAGGCCGCGCCGTGGATGCGGCCTCCAGCGAACAGATGATTTCCATTTTGAAGCGCCAGACCTTCAACGAGGCCATTCCCGCCGGACTTCCCCCGGGCACTCCCGTGGCCCACAAGACCGGCGAAATCACCAAGATTCACCACGACGCGGCGATCGTGTATGCGCCACGGCCGTTTGTGCTGGTGATCCTGGTTCGGGGAATCGCGGAAAAGGAAAAGAGCTCCGCGCTGATGGCGGAGATCGCTCGGACGCTCTATCAGGCCGTGGAATGAAGGGGAGCGCTCCAGAATGCAGCCCATTCTGCGCCTCGCGCATCCGGTGTACTATGGGGCCTTCAGGCCATGCCCGGCTGCGGCACGGGTTTGCCGCAGGCGCCCCCCGAGGTGAACCGATGAGTCCGAGGTCATGCTGCGCAACGGTGATGGCTGTGGCTGTCACCCTGGCTCTTTCCGTGTTTTCCCTGTCTGCTATGGCCGACACCCTCACCCTGAAAGACGGAAGGGTGATTCACGGGCGCTATATTGGCGGCACTGCGGACACCATTGAAATGGATGTAAGCGGCCAGGTGCAGACCTTTGACATGAACCAGGTGCAAAGCCTGGCGCGCGATCCGGCCCCTGCTCCCAAGGCAGCGCCACCCGCTCAACTTCCGGATGCCCCCGTACCGCCCGCGCAGCCCCTGAACGCTCCTCCTCCACCGGCCGCTCCTGCCGCCAGTCCGGACGCGGGGAAAATCACCGTGCCCGCCGGCACGCGCATCCTCGTGCGCATGATTGACACCGTGGATTCCGACTACAATCATGTGAACGACCGGTTCCGGGCCAGCCTGGAAACCAATCTCGAACAGGACGGAGCGATCGTCGCGCGCCGCGGGACCGAGGTCTATGGTCAACTGGTGACTGCGAAGGAAGCCGGACATCTCACCGGCCACTCGGAGTTGAAGCTCCAGTTGACCGATCTTCTCGTCCATAACACCCTGGTGCCGCTGATGACCGGGGACTACGAGGTGGCGGGCAAAGGCCGTGGAGGCAATACAGCGAAAAAAGCCGCCGGTGGCGCGGTGCTGGGCGCTCTCATCGGCGCCCTGGCCGGCGGGGGCAGGGGAGCGGCGATCGGTGCCGGCGCGGGTGCCGCCACAGGCACCGCGATCAACATCTTTACCAAAGGCGAGAGAGTGAAGGTGCCCAGCGAAACGCTGCTGGAGTTCCGTCTCGATGCGCCGCTCACCATGACGCCGGAAGTTCCCGCGGCAAGATAAGCGCGTAGTCCCACCGCAGGTGGCGCTCCGGTCGTCCTAGGGCGCGCAGGTGCAGGCAGAAAGACACTATCAGGAAGGATCAGGGATGGCAGAGCCGATTGAGACGGTGGCGCCCGCGCCGCCGGTGGCGCGGCGCGCGGCCCACGTCACCGAGCTGCACGGCGAACGCCGCGTGGATGATTACTACTGGCTGCGCGAGAAAAACAGCCCGGAAGTTCGCAGCTACCTTGAGGCGGAAAACGCCTACACGGACGCGGTGCTCGCGCCCACCCTCCCCCTCCAGGAGAAGCTCTACGCGGAGATGCTGGGCCGCATCCAGCAGACCGACCTCACCGTTCCCGCGCGACAGGGAAACCACTTCTATCTCCGCAGGACCGAGGAAGGGAAGCAGTACCACATCTGGTGCCGCCGCGCCGGCAGCGAAACGGGCCTCGAGGAAATCCTGCTGGATGGAAACCGCCTGGCGGAAGGCCATGAATTCTTTGCGCTCGGCTTCTACGAAGTGACCGACGACGGGAATCTGCTCGCCTACGCCACCGATTTCACCGGCTTCCGCGACTACACCCTGTGGGTGAAAGACCTGCGCACCGGAGCCCTTCTGCCCGTGGAAATTGAGCGTGTGGCCAGCGCCGCCTGGGCCGCGGACGGCAAAACGCTGTTCTTTACCACGGAGGACGATGCCAAGCGCTCCTACCGCCTGTGGCGCCACCGGCTGGGCGAAACCGGCAACGCGCTGGTTTACGAAGAGCATGATGAGCGCTTCCGTCTGCATGTTTCCCGCTCCCGCAGCCGCGCCTATCTGTTTCTCGATTCCTCCAGCCATACCACGGGAGAGATGCGCTACCTTCGCGCGGATGACTCCGCAGGCGAATGGAAGCTGGTGTCCGCGCGCCAGCCCGAACACGAGTACGAGCTGGAACATCACGGCTCCAGTTTCTATATCCGCAGCAACCGCTCCGGCCGCAACTTCGCGCTCTTCTCCACGCCGGTGGAGAAGCCCGGCCCCGAAAATTGGAAGGAGATCCTGCCCCACCGCCCGGACGTCATGCTGGCGGGGATGGATTTTTTTGCCGGTCATTCGGTGCTGCTCGAGCGGGAAGAGGGTTTGCCGCGCCTGCGCGTCACCGACCTGGCCACCGGAGAATCACACCGCATTGAATTCCCTGAGCCTGCCTATTCGGCCGTTCCGGCGGAGAACTACGAGTTCAATACCAGCGTGTTCCGCTACATGTACGAGTCCCTGGTCACCCCGCGCTCCATCTACGATTACAACCTGGTGACCCGTGAAAACACGCTGCGCAAGCGCACCGAGGTGCTCGGAGGCTACCAGCCGCATCGGTATGTCACCGAGCGGCTGGCGGCGCGCGCTTCCGACGGAACACACATTCCCATCTCCATCGTCTACCGGCGCGACCGGCCGCGGGATGGCTCCGGCCCGCTGCTGCTTTCTGGTTACGGCTCCTATGGCTATTCGCTGCCCGTGGCCTTCAGTTCCAACCGCGTCAGCCTGCTGGACCGCGGTTTCGCCGTGGCGCTGGCGCACATCCGCGGCGGCGGCGAAATGGGCAAGCCCTGGCACGACCAGGGCCGCATGCTTCAGAAGCCCAACACCTTTTCGGATTTCATCGCCGCCGCCGAATTTCTGGTCGCCGAACGCTACACCAGCAGGAATCGCCTGGCCATTCAGGGCGGCAGCGCGGGCGGTCTGCTCATCGGCGCGGTGCTCAATCAGCGGCCGGAACTCTTCCACGCCGCGGTCATGCACGTCCCTTTCGTGGACGTGATCAATTCCATGTCCGACACTTCTTTGCCGCTGACTGTGGGCGAATTCGAGGAATGGGGCAATCCGCAGGTTCCGGTGGAATATGCCTGCATGCGCGGCTACTGCCCCTATTCCAATCTGGCCGCGCGCAGCTATCCGGCCATGCTCATTCGCACCGCGCTGAACGACAGCCAGGTCATGTACTGGGAGCCTGCGAAATACACGGCGCGGCTGCGCACCTTGAAGACGGACTCCAATCCGCTGCTGTTGAAAGTCAACATGGCCGCGGGCCACGGCGGCGCTTCCGGGCGATACGATCTGCTGCGGGAAGTGGCCCTCGATTACGCTTTCTTGCTCCGGCAGGTGGGCGGCACGGACTAGGCCGCGCTCCTTCTGCCCGGCCGGGAACTATTTCGCGGCCACGCCGGCGGAGACCAGCTTCTGAAATTCCGGATCCTCGTGGATGCACGCCAGGTCGGAGTCCCTCTTGGCCCACTCCCAGTTGCTGTATCCCGCGGCCGTGGCTCGGCGAAACGTTTCCAGGGCTTCCGGCTTCTTTTGCAGCAGGCCATACGTGCAGGCGGCGTTGTAGAGGGTGTTCCCGTCATTGGGTCGCAGGGCAACTGCCGTTTCCAGGTGGCGCACGGATTCCTCCGTTTCCCCCGCGTCCGCCAGGCTCGTGGCCAGCAGAATTCGCGCCCGCACGTCTTCGGGAACCAGTTCCAATTGTTGTTTGAGCGCACGGGTCATCTGCGCCTGCAGGTGCCGGTAGTCGTCGGTTCGGCCCAGCCGCGCCATCACCCTGGAAAAGGGAATGTAAACGTTGTAGTCATCCCCATTGGCTTCAATCGCCCGGTGGGCAAACGTGGCCGCTTCCTCCAGCCGGTCAGACACCAGCAGGGCGCGGCCCAGGATGTTCCACGCGCCGTCGCAGTCCGGCTTTCTTTCAATCGCCCGCAGGGCGCAGAGATACGCGTCTTCATACTTCTTCTGGGCATAGGCAATTCGCGCGCGCCCGGCCATCACCTCCGCCAGCTCCGGTGCCAGCGCCGTGGCCCGGTCGCAGGCCGCCTGCCCCTTCTCAATCCATTTGGGCGATTGCTCGCGCAGTTCGTACATCAGCCCGCACACCGCCCCCACACCCGCATGCGCCAGCGCGAAGTTGGGGTCCAGTTTGATGGCCTGATCGAACATCTGCAGCGCGTAATCCAGGTTTTCCCGCCGCGTGTAGCTCCGCCCGCGCAGGTAAAAGTCATAGGCCTGCGCGTTTTCCGTCGGCCTCCGCGCCATCACCTTTTCTTCCTGTGGAGAAAGGGTGATTCGCAGCGCCTGGGCGATGCTCCGCGCGATCTCTTCCTGGATCGCGAAGACATCGTCCATCTGCCGGTCGTAGCGTTCCGACCAGGTGGAAAGCCGCGTGGCGATTTCCACCAGCCGCGCGGTCACCCTCACCCGGTTGCCGGCGCGCCGGATCGAGCCCTCCAGCACGTAGGAAGCGCCAAGTTGCTGGCCCACCTGCGGCGCCGTGACCGTCTTGTCGCGGAATGGCAGAATCTCCGAGCGCGGGAAGATTTGAAGCTGGCCGATCTTCGACAGTTCCGTGATGATGTCTTCCGTCATACCGTCGCGAAAATACTCGTCCTCTTTTGCCCCGCTCTGGTTTTCGAAGTAGAGCACGGCCACCAGCTTCTGGCCGGCCGCGGCGGCGCGTGCCGCCGCTCCCGTGGGTGATTTCTCCGCCGCCGGCCGCCGGCTGCTTTCCAGGTCGCGCTTCAGGCGCTTCAGGTCCGCCTTCAGTTCCGCCGCGGTCTGGCACCGCAGGTCGGGGTCCTTTTCGAGCGCCTTGTTCAAGATCGCGTCCAGCCCCGCCGGCAGCCGCGGATTCAGGCTGGCCGCGGGCGGCGGTGTGGTGTTCAGAATTCCGTCGAAAATCACGGCCGCGGCGTTGCCTTGGAAGGGCTGCGTGCCCGTGGCCATCTCATACAGCACCACACCCAGCGAGAAAAGATCCGAGCGCGCATCGATCGGTTCGCTGCGCGCCTGCTCGGGAGACATGTACGCCACTGTGCCCACCGAGGTACCCGGGCTGGTCAGATGTTCCGGAGCCACCCTTGGTGCGGCGGTGGCGCCCGCGGTCAGTCCCAGGCTCTCCCCGGCGTTCGTCGGCGCCAGTTCGAGTTTTGCCAGGCCGAAGTCCAGGATTTTGGCCTGGCCACGCGCGGTCACAAAGATATTCGCGGGTTTGACGTCCCGGTGCACGATTCCTTTCGCGTGCGCGGCTTCCAGCCCGTCGGCAATCTGAATCCCCAGCTCGATCACCTCCGCGGCATCCATGGCATTGCCGCCGATGCGGTGCTTCAGCGTTTGTCCTTCGAGCAGTTCCATCACAATGAACGCCCGTCCGCTGGCTTCGTCAATGTCGTGGATGGTGCAGATGTGGGGATGATTCAGCGCCGAAGCAGCCCGTGCCTCGCGCCGGAAGCGCTCGATGGCCTGCGGGTCGTGGGCGATGTCGTCCGGCAGAAACTTCAGCGCCACGCTGCGGCCTAGTCGCGTGTCCTTGGCCTTGTACACCACTCCCATGCCCCCGCCGCCCAGCTTTTCGAACAATTTGTAATGTGAAACCGTCTCTTCAGGCATCCAGCAGGCTCCCCGATAAGTCGCAACTCGCGCCTTACTCTTTCATTCTTCTCCACATGTGTCAACGCGGGCCGCGCAGCGCTGGTTTTCTCCACTTGCAGTTGCCGCGCCGTTTTGCAACAATACGCGGCGAACTTCCCGGCCATGCCGAAAGAACGGCCCAAGGTTAATATCGGCGAAGTCATCCGGAGTTACCGCGGCGAGCGTGGATTGTCGCAGGGCGATATTGAGCGCCGCACCGGCCTGCTGCGTTGTTATCTCTCCCGCGTGGAAAACGGCCACACCGTTCCCTCCCTCGAAACCCTGGCGAAAATCGCCGAAGCCATGGACATGAGCCTCGCGGACTTCTTTCCCAGCATGGAGACGGTGCGCGAACGGGAGGCGAAAAAGGCCCTCGGCGAGCTTTCCCAGGATGAAATCCGGTTTCTGGGCGAGATCAAACGCTACAGCACCACCCTCTCCGACGAAAATAAGCGCCTGGTGCTGGCTATGATCCGCAAGATGGCCACCGTTCCGGCCCCCGTCCCCCGAAAAGTCGTGGCCCGCCGCGTTTCCTTCTAACCTCTGGCCGCAGTGCCATGCCGCGATTCGCGTGCAGGTTCAGGCTCCCGTTTTCCGCGAGCCGTGCCGGCCGGGGTCCACGATCGCGCGGAACACGCGCCCCCGCCCAATCAGCGTCTCGCCGCAGTGTGCGGTCACTTCAAATCCCAGAAAGCGGCCCTTCGCGCCCTCGTAGCGCGCCCACACGCGCACGCGGTCGCCCACCCCGCACGCCTTCAGGTGGTCCACCTCGATGCGCGTGCCCACGGTGATTTCCCCGGGCGCCAGCTCCGCTTCAACCGCGCGCGCCGCCGCCAGCTCCATCCACCCGATCATCGCCGGCGTGGAAAGCACCGCGGGCAGCCGCGGGTCATAGTGCGCGATGGTGAATTCCCGGGGCACCGGTTGCTCGAAGGTGTGCTCCAGGCCGGGGGAAAGCATTGCGGGATCGGTGGGCATCGCGGGTGTCAGGCGGACTCTCTACTGCGGTAGCATCCCGGCGCTCCTCCGCGCGGGCGCGGGGCGGAAAAAACTGCCGCAAATCTCGCTCATGGTCAATCCGAGCTGCAACCACAGCCGCCGCTTCAGGCTGCGGTAGTCCTGCGCGCCGCTGAACACATCCCTCATCAGCGCGCAAAATGCCGGGCTGCGCCGCACAAATTGGATCATGCGCGTGGTCACCGCGCCGCCCAGGAAGTTCCCGGTAAACAGGCGCCGCGCCGCGTGCACCGCGAATTCGAAATCCGCCGCAAACTCGCGCCGCACGCGCGCCGGATAGCTTTCCGGCAAACCTTCGGCCAGGGCGTCGGCCAGCAGATTCCCCGAGCGCAGCGCGTAATGTAATCCTTCGCCGGTCAGCGGGTCCACCCAGGCGGCCGCGTCGCCCACCAGTCCCCAGTTGGCGCCCACCACACGGCGGCGGCGCAGCGTGTCCACGCGCGGCGAGGGCAATACGTGGCTGTAAAACTCCGCGCCTTGGCGGGAAATCCCTTCGCTCTCCAGGAAGGCGTGCAGGTGCTCCTTCATCGCGCGCGTGCCCCCCGGGGCCAGCCGGCCGCAAATCCCCACGGAAAGATGGTCGGAGCGCGGGAACGACCAGATGTATCCCGAAAATCGTGAGAGGAATTTGATCTTGATGGCGTCTGCTGCCACCGGAACGAAATAGCCCACGGTCAGCTCGAGATCCTGCGGACAGAGCGGAGTGGTGCCGGGCAGGAGCGGATTTCGCGCCCCGGCCGCAAGCACCACGAAGTCCGCCAGGATCTCCCGGCCGGCCGCGGTCAGGCGGACCTGCTTTCCTGCCGTGTTCACCTGGGTCACCCGGGCGCGCACCACTTCGCATCCCGCGGCGACGGCGCGCTCCAGCAGCAACCCGTTGAGAATCTTCCGCGAGTAGATGACGATGGGACGGTCCAGGGAGAGAAGCGCGCGCTGGCCGGAGCTGGCAATCAGCTCGCACTCGCTTACGATCTTTTTCGGTTGCGGGCCTTCGCGCAGAAAGGGGTAAGCCACCAGGGCCTTTGGGGTCAGGCCTCCTCCGCAGGGTTTCTCCCAGGCCAGGTGCTCGTCATAAATGGAAACGTGAAAACCGGCGGCCGCGAGTCTTTCGCCGCAGAGAGCTCCGGCCGGCCCTCCGCCCACAATGGCGATATCGCGCATCAGGAGGCTGGGTTCAGGCCAGCGGAAAGACGGCGGCCACGAACCAGGCCATCAGTATAGCATCGAAGACCGCGGCCCCTGTCGCGGAGCCGGTTCGCCGGTGTACCAGATCGGCGCCGATCCGCGCGCCCAGGGAAACCCCTCCCAGTGGCCCGGCGAAAATTACGGGGAGCAGCGCGGCGCTGGCTCCAAACCAGAAGGCGGCGAGCATTGCCGACCACAGAATTCCGCGCAGCCCCATGAACAGCAGCCATCGCCGCGCGCCGCGCCCGGAGAACCAGGGCCCAGGCGAGCCAAGCGCGCACTCCTCCGCGAAGCAAGCGGGAAGCAGAGCCGCCGCGAGCAGCGGCAAGCAGGCCCAGCGGGCGGCAATCGGCCACAGTTCCGCCAGATTCCGGTTCGACCAGCCGCCCACAGCAGAGCTGATGGCCAGCGCCGCCACCAGGCCCACGGTCGCCGCCGCTACCGCGGTCCCCGGCCGGTGCGGGCGCAGCAGAACCCTGCTGCTGAATCCCATGGCCAGGGGAAGCCCGGCGACCAGCAAGAATGAGCCGAGATAGTCTCCGCCAAAAAGGTGCAGGCGCGAGAGCGGCATCCAGAAGCCCACCACGATGGCCGCAAAAATTCCCGCTGCCGGCCAGGCCAGCAGAACGATCCTGACGTCCGCGTCAGCAAACTCGTTCCGCGGCGGTTGCCGGCCCGCCAGCTTTGCGAACATATCCAGCGCCGCGGGAAACATCATCAGGATTCCCGCCAGTCCGAGCAGCGCGCCGTGGAACGTCCGGTGATCCACCCGCGGCGCCGGCGAGGCAGAAGCACCAACGGAGTTCAGGGCCCAGCGCACCATGGCCCTGGTTGCCCCGGGGCTGAAGATCGGGCTGGTGTGCGTTTGCCACGGCACGCGAAGCAGCATGAACCCGCGCCACTGCCGGAAGTCTTCCGCCGAGTCCCGTGTCGCGCCGGCTGCTGCGCCCAGTTCGCGTTCCTGCTCCAGAATCGGCGGCATGTCGAACTGCGGAGCCACCAGCAGCAAGTTCGCCGGCAAGCGATGCGGGCGAACCACGGGAGCACCGGCCACGGCGATCGTTCCGGCGGCGAGAAAGTCGTCCGCCAGGCGGATCACCAGGCCCCCGCCCATAGAGTGGCCCAGCAGCACCGTCCGGCGCGGAGTGATTTCTCCGGAGCGTTCCAGCCGGGCCAGCACCCCGCGGGCGCACGCTTCGTTCGAGGCGAACGAGAAGGGAGCAGGATTCACTCCATGTCCGGGGGAATCCACCAGGAACACGCGGAAGCCCGCGGCCGCAAACTGCCGTCCCAGCGGGAGCATGACCAGCCGGTTCGCGCCCAGGCCGTGAAATACCACCAGCGAGCCGGCCGCAGGCGCGGACTGTACCGGCTCCAGAATGCGCACAGGAGCGCCCGGGCAGGCCGCGCCGCCATCCAGAAAGACATCATGCGCCGTGACCGGTACGGCTTGCTGCTGGAGGATCACTCCCAATCCCAGCAGCAGCGCGCCCGCGGCCAACGCAATCAGAGAAGTGCGAGCCATGGAGGCCATGCCGGACAACCGGCCGCTACGTTGTAGTACACTTCGCACATTATGGCCACACGGTTGACGGCGTTGCCCAAGCCCTCCAAGGGGACGGCGAAGAATCCCCCGGTGCTGTTCGTGAAGACCCAGGCGGTGATTCGCAAGATCGAAGCCCGGCTGGATGAGCCGGTGCTCACCTACTGGAACTCGCAGAACGGTTCTATCTGCGATAACGACGTCGTGGGTCTCTACGGCATCCTGCGCAGCATCGGCAAGGTGGACCGGCTCTCCCTGTTCATCAAGTCCACGGGCGGTTCCGGGCAATCCTCCCTGCGCATGGTCAACCTGCTCCGGCAGTTTGTGCGCCGGCTGACCGTGCTCGTCCCGCTGGAGTGCGAGTCTGCCGCCACCATGATGGCCCTGGGCGCGGACCGCATCCTCATGGGACCACTGGCGCATCTTTCCGCCGTGGATACCTCCCTGACCCACGACCTCTCGCCCGTGGACCGCGATAACGACCGCGTCAGCGTCAGCCAGGACGAGCTGCACCGCGTGGTCAAGCTCTGGCAGGCCCAGGCGGAAGTCGAGGGCGCCAACCCCTACGCCTCGCTCTTCGGTTACGTGCATCCCCTGGTCGTGGGTGCCGTGGACCGCGCCAGCGCCCTCTCCACCAAGCTGTGCATTGAAATTCTTTCCTACCACCTGAAGGACGCCAAGAAAGCCCGGGAGATCAGCAACACCCTGAACGCCGCCTATCCCTCGCACAGCTATCCCATCACCCTGCGCGAGGCTCGCAGAATCGGCTTGAAAGTCGAGCCGCTCGATGAAGTGATCAACCGTTTGCTCTTCGAGCTCAATGAGATTTATTCGGAGATGGGCCAGCGCGCCTCGATTGATTTCGACGAGCGCAATTCTCACGACAACAGCATTCTCAACATCCTGGAAGGGAAGGGTCTGCAGATCTTCTTCCAGAACGACAAAGACTGGCACTACCGTACCGAAGAGCGCCGCTGGGTCTCGCTCAACGATCGCAGCATCTGGAAAAAGGCGGAGTCCGCGCGCGGCAAACTGGCCGTCTCCGTCTTTCACGTCCGCTAGCGCGCAGCGTGGAGCACCGCCTTTCAGCAGCCCAAGCTTTTAGTAGCGCACGCTTTTAGCAGCACAGGCTTTTAGCCTGTGCTCTTTATCTGCACACGCGCCGGCGGCCGTTATCTTCGTTGTCGTCGTCGTCGCCGCCGTCGTGGCCCGCGCGAGGGACCTGCTTTTCCACTTTGTATCCCACTCTCTTAGCCTCTGCTCTTTGTTCCCAGCCTCCGCACCCCTTGCGTGTAAAATCCTCCCATGGGTCTCGTGCTCTCCCAGGACGAACTCTTCGCCCGAGTGGGCCCCGCCCACCGCGCCGGCCGCCGCGTAGTGATGACCAACGGCTGCTTCGACCTGTTGCATCCCGGCCACGTCAAATGTCTCGAAGAGGCCCGTTCGCTGGGCGATCTTCTGGTCGTCGCCATCAACAGTGATGCCAGCGTGCGCCGGCTCAAAGGTGCCGGGCGTCCCGTGGTGCCGGAAGTGGAGCGCGCGGAAATTCTGGCCGCCCTGGCCGCCGTGGATTACGTAACTGTATTTGACGAAGACACGCCCCGGCAAATCATCGCCCGCATGCTGCCCGATGTGCTGGTCAAAGGTGGTGACTGGGGCGCCAGTGAAATCGTCGGCCGCGCAGAAGTCGAGGCCGCCGGCGGCCGCGTGGTCACCATCCCGCTTGAGCCGGGATATTCCACCTCTGCGCTGCTCGAACGCATCCGCTCAGCGGGAGAGTGATTCGTAGGCGGGGTTCCACTGCGCCGCGATCACTCGCCGGCGCAGATCTTCCTCGGTCATTCGCGGGGCATGGCCGCCCTTCCCCGCCTCCACGCCCACCGCGACCGCGATTTCCACGGCGACTTTCCGGATGTCGCTCAAGGCAGGCAGCAGGGACGCGGAAGAGTCCTTCAGCGCCGGCGAATTCGCGGCCAGCGCCCGGGCTGCCGCCAGCATCATCCCGTCAGAAACCCGCCGCGCGCCGCTAGCCACAACGCCCAGTCCCATCGCCGGGAAGATAAAGACGTTGTTGCACTGTGCGATTGGAATCGTGCGCCCGCCGTAACGGACGGCCGCAAAAGGCGATCCCGTGGCCACCAGCGCGAGACCCTCGGTCCAGCGAATCAAATCGTCTGGTTTGGCTTCCGACTTCGCGGTGGGATTCGAAAGCGGGAACAGGATGGGACGCGGAACCTTGCGGGCCATCTCGCGAACGATCGCTTCGGAGAAAGCCCCGCCAACCGTCGAAAGGCCGATCAGGATGGAAGCCTCGACCTTCCCAATCACTTCGGCAAGTCCGATCTGGCCACGGGAGGTTCGCGGCCAATCCGCCACACGGTCCGCCGGTTGGGCGTAAACGCGCTGTTCCGGGGTCAGGTCGGTTCGTCCCGAGTGTAGCAGCCCGTTCACGTCCACCACCCAGAAGCGGCTGCCCGCCTCGCGTTCGCCGAGCCCCTGGCTGATCATCTCCGCTCTGAGCCCATCCGCCACGCCGATGCCCGCGGAGCCTGCTCCGAGCATCACGATCTGCTGCTCATTCAGACTCTTTCCGGTCACCTTCACCGCGCCCAGCACCGCGCCCACAGCGACCGCCGCGGTTCCCTGGATGTCGTCATTGAAGGTCAGCAATTCCTCGCGGTAGCGCTGCAGAATCGGCCGGGCATGTGGCGTCGCGAAATCCTCCCATTGCAGGCAGGTGGTGGGCAGTTCCTGCTTTACTGCCTGTACGAACTGGTCCACGAAGTCAAAGTACGCCTGCCCGGTGATCCGTTCGTGCCGCCAGCCAAGGTACTCCGGGTCGTTCAGCCGCTCCGCATTGTTCGTTCCCGCGTCCAGCACGATGGGCAGCGTGCGCTCCGGCCGAATCCCGCCAATGAGCGTGTACAAAGACAGTTTGCCGATGGGAATTCCCAGGCCCCCCGCTCCCTGGTCTCCGATGCCCAGGATTCGTTCGCCGTCCGTCACCACAATCACGTCCACCTCGGCATTCGGCCGGTTCTGCAACAGCGCGGGAATCGAGTCGCGAAGCGCATAGGAAATGAACAATCCCCGCGGCCGCCGGTAGATGTGGCTGAACTCCTGACACGCCTGCGCCACCACGGGTGTGTACACGATCGGGGTCATCTCTTCGATATGCTCCAGCAGCAGCTTGTAGAAGAGCACTTCGTTGCTGTCCTGCAGCGCGCGCAGGTAGATGTGCCGCTCCAGGTCATCACTTTTTCTCTGGTAGGCTTCGTAGGCACGGACGACTTGTCCTTCCAGGCTCTCCACCTGCGGCGGGAGCAGCCCATGCAAGCCAAGTTGGCTGCGTTCCTCTTCCGTGAACGCCGTCCCCTTGTTGAGTCCGGGATGGTTCAACAGCTCCATTCCCCGGGGGAGAGCCGTTCTCGCCGGATTTCCAGCGGACTGCCGGTCAGTTGCCATGGTGGTGCTCGCTATTCTCCGCGGGGCTCCAGGTTCCCCGGCGGCTTGCAGGTTGCTCCCGGTTCGCGGAGGAAGAGGTGTCTTCCTCCATCCTGTGGGGAGGATTCACTGCTTCCCCGGTGGCCCCTCTTCGCTTTCCGGCCACACCAGCGCAAAAATCAGTGCCACGACAATTCCCACCGATACTTCAGCGAAGCGGTGAA
>Ga0335078_10010884_pt1 | contig 13472 bp, 9 predicted proteins | sample Lox_Sample_32_FD_206711 | JGI IMG/M metagenome (GOLD analysis project Ga0335078, IMG submission 206711) | Soil microbial communities from Loxahatchee National Wildlife Refuge, Florida, United States - Lox_Sample_3.2 | ecosystem: Environmental > Terrestrial > Soil > Wetlands | place: USA: Florida...
ACGTGTCGGCCATCACCGAGACGGGTTCCGCCACGCCGATGGCGTAGGCAATCTGCACTTCCACCTTGCGCGCCAGGCCGGCAGCCACCAGGTTTTTGGCGATGTAACGCGCCATGTAGCAGGCCGAGCGGTCCACCTTGGTCGGGTCTTTGCCGCTGAATGCGCCACCACCGTGGCGGCTATAGCCGCCGTAGGTGTCCACGATGATCTTCCGGCCGGTCAGGCCGGCGTCGCCCATCGGGCCTCCGGTGATGAACTGCCCGGTCGGGTTGATGTGGATTTTCGTGTCGGCATCCAGCATTTCCGCAGGAACCACCGCCCGAATCACCTGTTCCGTCACGTCCGCGCGCAGCTTCTGCTGGGAGATTTTGTCGCTGTGCTGGGAAGAAACCACCACGCAATCCACGCGGGCCGGGCGGCCCTGGCGATACTCCACGCTGACTTGGGACTTGCCGTCCGGGCGGAGATAACCGAGCGTGCCGTTCTTGCGGAGTTCCGAGAGGCGGCGGCAAAGCTGGTGGGCCAGGGTGATGGGCAGGGGCATGAATTCTTCGGTCTCGTCGCAGGCAAAGCCGAACATCAACCCCTGATCCCCGGCGCCTCCGGTGTCCACGCCCATGGCGATGTCGCCGGACTGCTGCTTGATGGAGCAGATCACCGCGCAGGTTTCGGAATCGAAGCCGTGCTCGGAATGGCGGTAGCCGATATCGCTCACCACCTTGCGAACCAAATCCGAGTAATCAAACTTTGCCGAGGTGGTGATTTCGCCGGCCACTACGACCAGGCCGGTGGTGAGCAGTGTCTCGCAGGCCACGCGCCCCGTGGGGTCTTCCGTGAGCACCTTGTCGAGCACGGCATCGGAGATCTGGTCGGCCATTTTGTCGGGATGGCCTTCGGTGACCGATTCCGAAGTAAACAGGAAGTTCCTAGCTCTTGAAATCAACTTATTCTCCTCCGGTGAATTGCAATGCAATCCGCTTGCCGGGAATCCTCTGGGGATATGTCTACCAGAATTTCACGCTAGCAGAGGCCCCCCGGCCTGTCAACGCATTCAAGCCAATGGGGTTAGTAGTGTCTCAAACGGTCGTTTGCTGGGGTCGAATGGTGGCCCCCTGTTTGGCCGCTCCCCGGGTAAAGCATTTTGGTGATTAGTGGAACGGGCTTACCCGCGAATTCCCCTGGCTTGAGGAAGCACTCAAGCCCTCCTCCGCCCCCGGTGCGTGCCCGCGGTCATTTCGCGCCTTCGCCCGCACGGGCTTCGCCTGCCTTGAGCTTCTTCAGTTCCCTTTCATGCTCCAGATAGCTTTCTCCCTTGCTGATCCAGGGGGCCGCGGGTTCGTCCTTCAAATAATGTCCGAACCACGCGAAAATCCGGTGCTGGTAATCCATCTGGTTGGCCTTCTTTCGCAGCCCATGATCTTCGCCGGAATATTCGAGGAGCACTACGTCCTTCCCGGCGCGCCGCGCGATGTTATAGAGCTCCACACCCTGGTGGTAGAAGACGGTTCCGTCCTTGTCTCCCACCTCGATCAGCAGCGGGGTGGTCATATTCTGTACCCCGAAAACGGCGGAGTTCCGGATATACGCCTGCAAGTCTTCGTACAGCGGCACCTGCATGCGCTGCTGGCCGGTTTCGATGTGATCCGTCTCCGCGATGCCCGAGCTCCAGTGATGGTTCCCATAGTTACTCACCAGGTCCGTGATGGGGGCGCCGGCAACGGCCGCGGCGAATAAGTTCGTGGTGTGCGTGGCCAGGTAAGAGGCGTCGAAGCCGCCCCAGGAGTGGCCCATCACTCCAATCTTTTTGGGGTCCACCACGCCCATCTGGATCACCTGCTTTGCGGCGGCGGTCACGCAATCCGCCACCGACACGCCGGGATCGCGCGGCTGGAACACGATATCCGGTTCCAGGGCGAAGTAGCCGTGGCTGGTGATGGCGCCCATGTTGTAGTAGTTGCGCTCGGAGGGAGCGCTGTAGCGGTGCAACCCATCCGAGAGCCTTTCATACATGTAAACGATCATCGGATATTTTTTCGAGGGATCGTATCCTGCGGGATAGTAGAGCGCTCCCTGCAGCCGTTGGCCGTGGCTGTTCTTGTATTCGATCAGCTCCTCGCGGCCCCAGGCATAGTTGGCCTGAAACGGGTTGGTGTCCGTCACGCGCTTGAAGTCCTGCAGCGACGGGCCGCCCACAAATACGTTGGGAGATTCGACGAAGGTCTGCGAGACATACTCATACACATCGGCCGCCTTGGCCCTGGCCAGCCGGTCCAGGCTTTTCTCCGCCCACACCAGACGCTGCTCGCTGAATGCGCCAGATTCCCCCGGACGCAGGATCGCGAATCCGGATTTTTTTGTCCAGATGCCGAACAGGCTGAGAAACACGGGCTTGGATGTGTCAATGAACTCCTCTTCCGGGTCCAGTTTCTCGTAGCGGTGACGCACCTGTTCCGTGGCGCCATCGGTCAGCCGGCGCCCGCCGGAACCGTCCGGCGCCACCTGCCAGAGATCGAATTTGTCATACAGAATCACCGCGGCATCCTCTTTGGTCCACCCGGCCACTCCAAACGGCGGCTTTTGCTGGATGGTCCAGTCCGACTCCCGGTTCACGAACGCCGTGGGCAGATTCTTGGTGATGTTTACGATCGCATGCGTCGCCGTATTCACCGTCCAATATTGGTCTTCATGGAAGTAAAGCAGATACTTTCCCTCCGGACTGGCCTCCAGATAGTGGTCGTCATTCAGGCGGTCCTGAATCTTGACGCGCTCCCCAGTGACCGTGGAGACCAGCCAGATGTCCGCGGCCGGCCGGCCGATGGTGCGCTCCAGGGCATAGCCAGACCAGTTCGCGGCCACCGCCAGGGGCTGGTGCTTGATGGGTGTGACCTCCTCATCCAGGTCCCTGCCCAGCGCCACCAGGGTATTTTTCTCCACCTGCCAGGCCGCGAGCATGTTTCTCTGGTGATCGTTCTTGGCGTTCAATTTTTGTTTGGGCATCACTTCCACGTCGCGCCAGTTCCACACGGCCACGCTGGGCGGCTCCTCTTCGGCCAGGTCTTTGTCCCTTGCGGCCTTTCCGACATCGCTGCCGCCGGCATCGCCCGGGGCCGGCTTCTTCTGCTCCGCAATTTTTTCGTCCCATTTCGCGATGCCGAGGAAGACGACTCCGCCGTCCTCCGCCCAGGCCGGTTTGCGAAAGGCAACGGTGCGCATTCCGGCCGGAAACTTCGCATCCCCGGTGGGATCATAAACACGCGCGCTCTCTCCCGCCTCGCCCAGATTCATCCACGCGAGCGCAACCTGCGTGGGTCCCTCGCGATGCTCGCCGGTCTTCGAACGCAGCACGGCCAAATCCGCGCTCTTCTTGCGCCAGGCCAGTCCGCTGTAAACGGAGGAAGAGGTGTCCAGCGCGCGCACCGAGGCGCCGCGCACGTTGAACAACTGCACGCCGTTTCCCGTCTTGTCTTCGGCGTTGATGGTCATGGCCAGCAGCGTTCCGCGCACCGGCAGATCCTGCCAGGCGAATTCCGAGACGCTAGCGAAAGACGTCTCACGTCCCGAAGCCAGTTCGCGCAGCAGCAGGGTCGCTCCCGGTGTGGCTTCGGCGTCGGCGGTGGGATCCGGCGAATCCTTCTTCTCCGAGTCCTTCTTCTCCGGCGGGTAGCGCCGCATGGCCAGGTAGCTGCCGTCCGGGCTGAAGGCAAACGCCTCGATGGCCTCGACCACCGTCTGCTCCCCGGTGCCCAGGTTCATCAGGCCCATCTTGTTCTGCACCGGTTTCTTGTCTTTCTTCAACTTGTCTTCCTGCGCTTCGGAATAGCCAATGACATAGGCCACCCAGCGCGAGTCCGAAGAGAACACGGGCTGCGCGCCGAAGCCGGCGATCTTCGTGGTGCCATCGGCAATATTGGTCACGCGCAATTCGTTCTCGCGATTCGACCGGTTGATGCCATAGGCCAGCCACTTTCCATCGGGCGATAGCCCGCCATATTCCCGGTACGTGACCAGCGTCTCCCACTTGCCGTAGTCGGAAACCGGAACCGGCGGCTTGGATTGCGCTGCGACCGGCATGGCGGCAGCCAGGACCAGGAGTGAGCTGACCAAGAGATTGCGCACCGTACGCCTTTCCTGGAGCGCGCGTACTAACTGCGCGTCTCGCAAATGAGCCTGGAATAATATCTGAGCAGGCGGATTTTCTACCGGTTCAACATGGGATGCAAGCACGGGCCCGGCAGGAAAGCAGCGCCGACGAAACGCCGGCATTGCTCACGTTCTGTTCCAAGTTGAGCAGATGCGAGAAGGCCGTCAGCGGCGGTCCAGGGCCGGGTGGCGAACGTCGCGGCCCGCGACCATGAAGATCACATCTTCGGCGATGTTGGTGGCGTGGTCGGCGATGCGCTCCAGATTCTTGGCCACCAGGATCAGTTCAAACGCCGGGAACACCACCGCGGAATTTTCCATCATGTAGGTGAGCAGCTCGCGGAAAATCTGGTTGCGCAGGGAATCCACCACATCGTCGCGCGCCAGCACATTGCGGGCCAGCTCCACGTCGCGCCGCACCAAAGAGTTCAGCGCGTCGCGCACCATCTCTTCGGCAATCTCGCTCATGCGCGGCAGGTCCACGTAAGGCTTCACGCGCGGGTGGCGCAGGATGCGCAGCGCGGACTGCGCGATGTTCACCGCCTGGTCGCCGATGCGCTCCAGGTCGCCATTGATGCGCGAAACGGCTACCGCAAAGCGCAGGTCGCCGGCGGTAATCTGCTGGGTGGCCAGCAGCTTCACCACGCGTTCGTCCACCTCGATTTGCAGCTCGTTGATGGCCGGTTCTTCTTCGATCACCCGGTTGGCCATCTCCTTTTCGCCATCGAGCACCGCCTGCATGGACTGGTGGACGGCGCGCTCCGCCAGGCTGCCCATCCACACCAGCCGGTCCTTCAATTCCTCCAGATCTTTTTCAAAGTGGCGTTCCATTCAGCGGCTCCTCATCCGAAGCGTCCAGTGATGTAGGCTTCCGTCCTCGGATCGGAAGGCGTGGTGAAGAGTTTTTCCGTGCCCTGATACTCCACCAGCTTTCCTTCCAGCATGAAGGCGGTAAAGTCGCTGGACCGCGCGGCCTGCTGCATGTTGTGGGTCACGATCACCATCGTGCAGTTGTCCTTGATGGCAAACAGCAGTTCCTCAATCTTCGCCGTGCTGATGGGGTCCAGCGCGGAGCAAGGCTCGTCCAGCAGCAGCACCTCCGGATCCACCGCCAGGGCCCGCGCGATGCACAGCCGCTGCTGCTGCCCGCCGGAAAGCGCATAGGCGGATTTGTGCAGCGCGTCCTTCACTTCCTCCCACAGCGCCGCGCGCCGCAGGCTCTTCTCCACCGCTTCGGAGATGGACCCGCGGAAGCCGTTCACCCGCAAGCCGTAGGCGATATTGTCGAAAATGGACTTCGGAAAGGGATTCGGCCGTTGGAACACCATGCCGATGCGCCGCCGCAGACGGGTCACGTCCTGGCTCAGAATGTCTTCGCCGTCGAGCAGGATTTCGCCTTCCAGCCGCGCGCCCTTCACCGTCTCGTGCATGCGATTCAGGGTGCGCAGCAGCGTGGATTTGCCGCATCCGGATGGCCCGATCAGGGCGGTCACCCGGTTGGTGGGCACAATCAGCGACACATCAAACAACGCATGCTTGCTGCCGTAAAAGAAGTTCAGGGTGCGAACTTCCAGCCGGGTCTGCAAGCCGGCCACTGGGTTGGAGCTCTCTTTGGTCGCCGGGGCCGGCGGCCGGATCGGGGAGGCGCCCAAAGCTGCTTTCATCGGTAGGTCCACGGCATTACCTCGGCATCGCGTTGCTGCCGCGCGCCAGCACCACGCGCGCCACTATGTTCGTCAACAGCACCATCGCCAGCAACACGAGCCCCGCCGCCCAGGCCTGCCGGTGCCAATCGTCGTACGGCGAGATCGCGTAGTTCCAAACCATATAGGGGAGCGAGGCGATGGGCTGGTTCCAACCTGGGCTCCAGTAGCGGTTGTTCAGCGCCGTAAACAGCAGTGGCGCCGTCTCCCCGGCTACGCGGGCCAGGGAAAGCAGAATGGCCGTCAGGATCCCGCGGTAGGCCGCCGGCAGCACCACGCTGACAATCGTCCGCCATTTGCTTGCCCCCAGCGCCATGGATCCTTCGCGCAGCGCCAGCGGCACGCCGCGCAGGAATTCTTCGGTGCTGCGTAGGGTAATGGGGATCATCATGATGCCCAGGGCGAAGCCTCCGGCAATCGCGGAGAAGTGCTTCATCGGGAGCACCACCAGCGTATAGGCCAGGATTCCGATGACAATCGAGGGCACGCCGTTCAGCAGGTCCGCGGTGTACTGCAGGATAAAGGCGGAGATCTTTCCGCTGAATTCCGCCATGTAAATCCCGCCGATCACCCCCACGGGCACGCCGATCAGCGAAGCCAGCAGCAGCAGTTTCATGCTGCCGACAATGGCGTTGGCCATGCCGCCACCCGTCTCGCCCACCGGCTTGGGCAACTGGGTGAAAAAGTCCAGGTTGATGGACGTGCCGCCGTTCTTCATCAGGTAGCCCAGAATGTAAAACAACGCCCCCACCACCACCAGGGCACACAAACCCGCCAAGCCCAGCATGAAATAGCTGATCCCGTGGCGGATTTTCAAGTGCGCGCTGCCGGCCCAGGCGCTCATGTGGTCCCTCCGCGTTGCGCGGTGAATAGAATCAACAGCCGGGCCAGACCGTTGAGCACGAAGGTCACCAGAAAGAGCACCAGGCCAAGCTCGACCAACGCCTGCAGATAAATCTCGCCGGTGGCCTCGGTGAACTCGTTGGCGATGACCGCCGCGATCGAGTAACCGGGAGCGAGAAGCGAGGTCTTGATTTCCGTGACGTTGCCAACCACCATGGTCACGGCCATGGTTTCCCCCAGCGCCCGCGCCATCGCCAGGAAGACGGAGCCGAGAATCCCGGTGGTGGCAAAAGGAACCACCACCTTCCACGTAGATTCCCAGCGCGTCGAGCCCAGCGCCAGCGCCGCCTCGCGCTGATCCCGCGGCACGGCCAGCAGCACCTCGCGCGACACACTGACGATGAACGGCACAATCATGATGGCCAGCACCAGGCCCGCGGCCAGAAAACTCACCCCGTAACACGGCCCCTTGAAAATCGGAAGAAAACCGAAGTGGCGGATTAGCCAGGGGGCCAGACCGGTGCGCACAAACGGCACCACCACGAAGATTCCCAGCAACCCGTAAATCACGCTGGGCACTGCGGCCAGCAGTTCGATGATAAACGTCAGCCCATCGGAGATCTTCGGCGGCGCCAGTTCCGCCAGGAAGATGGCCGCGCCTAGCCCCAGCGGCACTCCGATGATCAAAGACAATGCGGAGGTGACCAGCGTACCGTACACGAAAGGCAGGGCCCCGAACTGCTCCGCAACCGGGTCCCAGACTCTCCCTGTAAAAAAAGAAAGGCCGAATTTGTTCCGCGGCAGCACGGAATGATTCCACAGCACGATCACCAGCAGAACGGTAATCAGCATGATGCTGGCCGCAAAAATGAAGGTGATCACATGGGCGACCTGATCGCCATCCATCAACCGGGCGGAGAAAGAGCGCGGGGCCGCCCGCGGCCCCGCGCTCTTCCCTGCGGTGGTAGCCATGGCCATGGGTGCGCGGTCTACTTGATCTTCGCGATCGCCTTGCTCTCCTGCTGCACCACTTCCTTGGGCAGTGGAGCATAGCCCAGGTCGGCGGTGTACGTTTGGCCCTTGCTGAGCATCCACTTCAGGAAGTCCTTCAGGGTATCGCGCTTGCTCGCGTCCGGTATGGTAGTGGGAATGAGCAGCCAGGTGAAGCTCGAAATTGGATAGGCCGTCTTCCCCGGTGCGTTGGTGATGGACACCCGGAAGTCTTCGGGCATGCTCTTGGCCGCCCCAGCCGCGGCCGCGGTGGTGGTGGCCAGGTCCGCCTTCACGAATTGCCCATCCTTGTTCTGCACCTTCCCGTACGTCATCTTGTTCTGCAACGCGTAAATCAACTCCACGTAACCGATTGCGTCTGGAGTCTGCTTGACCAACCCGGAGACCCCCTCGTTGCCCTTGCCCCCCAGGCCCACGGGCCAGTTCACCGAAGTGTCTTTGCCGACTTTCCCGGCCCACTCGGGGCTGACTTTGGAAAGGAAATCCACCCAGATGTACGTGGTTCCGCTGCCGTCGGAGCGGTGCACCACCACGATGTCGTCTGCCGGCAAGTTCACGCCCTTGTTTGCGTTGGCGATTTCCGGATCGTTCCACTTGGTGATTTTGCCCAGGTAGATGCCCGCCAGGGCCGCCTGCGTGAAGTCCAGTTCGGCGGTCACACCGGGAATGTTGTAGATGGGAACCACGCTGCCCAGCACCGTGGGGAAGTGCAGCACGCCGGTCTTTACCTGCGAAATCTGCTCATCCTTCATCGGACCGTCGGTGGCGCCGAAATCGACCGTACCGGCGATGACCTGGCGAATGCCGCCACCGGAACCGATGGACTGGTAATTAATCTGCACATTGGAATGCTCCTGACGGTAAACGTCAAACCATTTGGAATAGATGGGATATGGGAAGGTTGCCCCCGCGCCGTTCAGCAGGGTAGCCCCTGATTGCGCGCCGACCGCCAGAGCCATGGCCAGGCACAGCCCGGCCGCCATAGCGTATTTTTTCATTTCGGTTGTTAGCCTCCTCGGGGGCGCCATTTTGGGCGGCGCGTGTTACAACTCTGTTACAACCCCGGGAAATTGGCATGAACGCTCCCCGCTCCCCCAAAACGCCCCAGGCAACGCTTCCCTCTCCCGCCGCGTCTATCCTGGAGTCTATCCTGCGAGCAGCCATTTCCCGGCGGTCGTGGGCCGTTCAGAGTTGCAAACTCAAACGACACAACCATGCGCTACGCGGTTGCCTGGCTGGCCGGGCCCGCGCTATGATCAGCGGAGTTTCGCCACTGGTCGGGACGAGCATGGCACCTGTGGATGCGGTGGGAACCTCAGGAGCGGCGTGACGCACTTGGGGCCGGAAGCTCCCAACTTGACCTTGATCTCACCTGCGCAGAAAAGACGGCTGATCGCCGCCAGCGTCGTGCTGCTGGCCGTGGCTCTGCTGGGACTGGCGTCCAAGGCCAAGACCAGCCACTACTCTCCCGGGTCTCACAGCGCCGCATATTTTTCCAGTTCCGTGAAGATTGCGCAGAAGGCCCATCCCCTGCGCGCGCTTCTGGCGACTCCACTTCTTCCCAGCGCCGGGCTTCCCCCTGTTGCCGTCAGCATCTCCCGGGCGGAGACCATCCTCCCGGTCGCCATGGTCTCCCGCGCGCCGCTATTGGGTCTTCGACCTCTTCGCGCTCCTCCTCTCTCCATCTCCTAGTTTCTCCCGACAGCGTCGCGCAAAGGCTTGGGGACCAGTCCACGCCTGCGCGGTGCCCTCTGGATCCGTCGCATAGCCGGAAGTTCCGGCCGGAAGGAGTGCCCAGATGGAGCCCCCGTTTTCGCCCGATCTTCTCGAGCAGCTCCGCGGGATGAGCACGTGCGCGGTGGCTAGCGCCATCGAGAGTTTCGGAGTCCGCCTGCCCAATGAAGGCTTCACCGACTCGAGCGTCCGCTGCATTTTCCCGGAGGTTCCGGCGGTGATCGGATACGCGGTGACCGCGAAGATCAAGAGCGCCGCTCCCCCCATGAGCGGCGGCACCTACTACTACTGGCGGACGGACTGGTGGAAGGAAGTATTGTCCATCCCCTCGCCGCGCATCATCGTGCTCCAGGATGAAGATGATCCGCCGGGGCTGGGCGCGTTCGTGGGGGAAGTGCATTCCTACATCCTGCGCGCGCTGGGCTGCGTGGCCATGGTCACCAACGGAGCCGTTCGGGACATCCCTGAAGTGCGCTGCACCGGATTCCAGGTATTCGCGGGAAACGTCTCCGTGTCGCACGCCTACGCGCATATCTCCAGCTTCGGGGCGCCGGTGAAAGTTGGCCATCTCCACATCAAGCCGGGAAATCTGCTGCTGGGGGATGTGCACGGCGTCGTTTCCATCCCCGAAGAGATTGCCGCGCAAGTGCCCGCCGTCACCCGGGGCATCCTCGAGCGCCGGCGGCACATGATCGGCCTGTGCCGCGGGGAGAGTCTTAGCCTCCAACGCTTGGAAGAGGCGCAAAAAGAACTGAAGATTATGGAACTCCAGGAAGCGGCCTTTCGCGAGGCCAGTGGCAAGCGAGGAGGATCATGAACACGCGGTGTGTGCAACGATGGAGAAGCACCTTCCGAGGGCCGGCCGGGATGCTCCTGGCCGGAGCTCTCGGGGCAACGCTGGCGGGCTGCGCCCGCGGCCGTCCGGTGAGCGCCGATACCGCGGCCAATGCCCCAGCCGTCTCTGTGGCCCCGGTCCTCCGGAAAAACATTACGGACAAACTGGAGATCGCCTCGGAGTTCGAACCCTTCCAGGAGATCAACGTGTACGCGAAGGTCTCCGGGTATGTGGAGAAGCTGAACATCGACTGGGGCACGCACGTGCGCCAGGGCGAGGTGATGGCCGTGCTGGAAATCCCCGAACTCGAGCAGCAGCTGCAATTGGACGAAGCCTCGCTGCGCAAGAGCCAGCACGATTTGAAGCGCGCGCGCGAAGAGCTGAACCGCGCCCAGTCGGCCTACAAGGTGGCCAATCTCACCTACACGCGTCTCGCCGACGTCCAGAAGGTGCGCCCCGAGCTGGTCGCCCAGCAGGACGTGGACGTGGCCGAGGGAAAGGATCAGGAAGCGGATGCCGCCCTTTCCGGAGCCAGGGCCGGGCTGGCCGCCTCCGAACAGGCCGTGGCCGTGGCCCAGGCGGCGCTCGACAAGGACAAGGCCTACTACGCGTATTCGCGCATCGTCGCCCCGTTCGATGGCGTAGTCACGGAGATGAATGCCTTCAAGGGCGCGCTGCTCTCCGCTGGAACCGCTTCCAGCAAGAACGATCTGGCGCTGTGCAAGCTCTCCCAGAACAACGTATTGCGCCTGGTCATTCCCCTGCCGGAGCGGGCAGTGCCCGACGTCGCCATCGGTCAAACGGTGGGCCTGAAGGTTTCCTCGATGGGCAAATTGGTTGAGGGCAAGATCGTACGTACCTCCGGCCAGATCGATCCCGCTACGCGCACCATGCACACCGAAGTGCAAGTGCCCAATCCAAATTACGCGCTGGTGCCGGGAATGTACGCCTCGGTGGAAGTACCCCTGCATACCGCGGAAAATGCGCTCACTGTGCCCATCCAGGCGTTTCAACCGGCTGGAGAAGGGCGCGGAAACGTTCTGGTGGTGAACACCTCGAATCAAATCGAACGGCGCGAAGTCACGCTGGGCCTCCAGACCGCGGATCTAGTTCAGCTCGTTTCCGGGGTCAAAGAAGGCGAGCGCGTGGTCATCGGCGATCAGTCGCAGTACCGCAACGGCGAGCTGGTCAACCCGAAGCCGGTTACGCCCGCCGCGGCGGAATAGGAAAATCCATGCCAGGTTTCTCCTTACGGCATCCGCACTTCGTCATCGTCGTTTGTCTGTTTGTCTGCGTGCTCGGGCTCACCAGCATGGTGCAGATGCCCGTGGACATGTTCCCGCCCATCAAGATCCCCGTGGTGCTGGTGGCCACCTTCTACAGCGGCATGCCCCCGGAGCAGATTGAAGCCGACATCACCGACACGTTCGAACGCTTCTTCACCCTCGGCAGCGGCGTGGATCACATCGAGTCCCGCTCCATGACCGGGGTCAGCCTGATCCGCCTGTTCTTCCAGCCGGGAGCGGACGCCAATGCCAGCGTCACTCAGGTCTCCAACCTGGCCATGGCCGACCTGCGCCGGCTCCCCCAGGGCACCCTGCCCCCGGTGGTCCTGAGCACCGGTGCCTCCAACCTGCCGGTCTGCCTGCTCACCGTCGAGGGCAAAGGCCTCACCGAAACCCAGCTGCACGACTATCTGCAATACCAGATTCGCAACCAGATCGCCGGCGTTCCTGGCGCCACCGTGCCCCCGCCCTACGGCGGCAAGTACCGCCAGATCATGGTGTACGTGGACCCGCTCAAGCTTCAGGCCCACCAGTTGAGCCCCATGGACGTGGTGCGCGCCACCAACCAATCCAACCTGATCCTGCCGGCCGGTGATGTGCGCATCGGCCCGCTGGACTACAACATCTACACCAATGCCCAGGTGCCGAGCGGAGACGCGCTGAATCAGGTGCCGCTCAAGACCGAGGGCGAGAAATCTGTCTTCGTCTCCGACGTGGGCCACGCCGAAGACGGCTCGTTCATGCAGTACAACATCGTGCGCGTGAACGGGCAGAGGTCCGTTTACGTTCCGGTGCAGAAACAGGGCGGCGATACCAACACCATCGCCGTCGTGGACGGGATTCGCCAGGCCATCAAGAACCTGCGCGATATCCCTCAAATCTTGCATACGCACGTGGACCTCGACCAGTCCGTCTTTGTGCGCGATGCCATCCGCACCGTGCTGCGCGAAGGCGGCATGGGCGTTACTCTGACCGCGCTGATGATTTTGTTGTTTCTGGGCAGCGCCCGGGCCACTTTTGCTGTTTTTCTTTCCATTCCCCTCTCCGTGATGATTACCTTCTTCATCCTCCACCTGATGGGCCGCTCCATCGACAGCATGGTGCTCAGCGGCCTGGCCCTGGCCTTCTCCCGCCTGATTGACGATTCGGTGGTCAGTCTGGAGAACATCTTTCGCCACCTGGAGCTTGGCGAGGAACCGCAGAAAGCAGCACTGCATGGGGCCAATGAAGTGGCCCTGGCGGTGCTCGCCATCATGCTGGTGGCCGTGGTGGTGTTCTTCCCGGTGACCTTCCTGTTCGGCGTCAGCAAATACCTGTTCGGCGCGCTGGCACTGGCCGTGGCTCTGGCCCTGGCCGCTTCCTACTTCTGCGCCATGACCGTGGTGCCGCTCTATTGCGCCCATGTTTTGAAGCCCATTCACCACCACCCAGGCACAGCCAACGGCCGCAAGTCCTGGGGTGCCAGGTTCCACGGCGCGTTTAATGTTCAGTTCGATCGCATGCTCGATGTGTATGAAAAGGGCGTGCGCCGGGTATTGGACCGTCCCTGGAAAACCATTTACGCGTTTGGGGGAGTTTTGGCGGCCTGCGCCCTGCTGATCCCTGTGGTGGGCGTGGCCTTCTTTCCCCGCACCGACGCCGGCCAGTTTGTCATCAACGTCAAGGCTCCCAGCGGTACGCGCATCGAACTCACCGAAAACTACGTCCAGCGCGTCGAAGACATCATCCGCGGAACGGTGAGCAAGGAAGACTTGGATACCATCATTTCGAATGTCGGGGTGATGCCGGACCTCTCCTCCCTGTTCACTCCCAACCAGGCCATGCATACCGCCTTTGTCCAGGTGGGCTTGAAAGAGGACCATAAAGGAGACAGCTTCCTCTACATGGACCGGGTCCGCCGCCGCATCGCCGCGGACATTC
>Ga0335078_10010885_pt1 | contig 13472 bp, 9 predicted proteins | sample Lox_Sample_32_FD_206711 | JGI IMG/M metagenome (GOLD analysis project Ga0335078, IMG submission 206711) | Soil microbial communities from Loxahatchee National Wildlife Refuge, Florida, United States - Lox_Sample_3.2 | ecosystem: Environmental > Terrestrial > Soil > Wetlands | place: USA: Florida...
AGCCGGGTATTCGCCGTCCGCACGCTGCAAATCGGCGTCGTCGTGCAGACGCCCCAGGCCCACACGTTGCAGCAGACACTGACCGGAGCGATATCTGTCGCGCGTGACGGGACGCTCACGGGAAACGCCGTCGCCACCGCGGACAGGTTCAACGGCGTGCACGTCCGCGCACCCGCCGTATTCCTGACCGGCAGCCGCATCTACTTCGCGCCGCCGGCGAACCTCATGCCCGCGGGTAAGACCTGGACACAGATCACTCCGGCTGTGCCGAACGGCCGTGCTTCTTACGCGGCGAGGCAGGCCGCCTACGTCCTTTACGCCAGCGCGACAAGCTGGAACCTGCTCAGGTACGCGATGGACAGCGCGCGACCGCACTGGTCGGGAACCGGAGCGTCAGCTCGGGCGAACATGTCGGGCACTGTGCTGCTCGCGACTGCCCTGCCCCATGCCACACCTGGAGCGCACGACGCGGTCATCACGTTCGCTGGACCCGGCACCACGGAGGCGACCTGGCATGTCGTGCTCGACTCGCGCCTGCTGCCGGTGAGCTGTGTTATCACCGCCTACTCGCCGGACCTTGGCCCGATTACCGCGGACGTGACCTACTCCGACTGGGGTACCCAGGTGCAAGCGACGCCACCGCCCGCGCAGGACGTGGCGACGTATTCAGACCTGCCCCCCTACCTGCGCGAGGTCTCAGGTAGCTCGGCGGGGCAGCCGGGTTAGCCCCGGCTGCCCCGCCGCGTCTGCGCGGCTTACCAATGCGGCGGCGCGGACGAACTCGACATCGGTACCGGAGTGAGGGTCGGCGACATCGTTGGCTTCGCTGACTGTGTCGTCATCGCCATCGCGGACTTCGTCGGCATCTCGGACGGCATCGGCATCGACATAGGTACGGGCGGCGCTGGCAACGCCACGTAATGGGCCCGCGCATAAAGCAAGCCGTGTGTGTTGCCCATGGCGTCGGCGTAGAAGCCGACGAGGTCACCCGCGTCGTTCACGCCGTTGATCGTGGTGGCGCCGCGGCCGTGCGGATCGTCCACAGTCCTGAAGCCATGACGGCTGGTCCAGGTAAAACCGTGCATCTTGGCATTGTTGCCGCTGCCGGTCTGGTAGGCACCCACCACTTCACCTGCGTCATTGACGCCGAGCGCCTGGGTCATCATCGCGCGCGGATAGGCCAGCTTCGTGGTGTGGCCACCCGGGCGCATTAGGAAGGCCTTGGTGACACCGCCTGAACCCGTAAAGAAACCTGCAACGTCGCCCATGTTACTTATGGCGGCGGCGGTCAGGCTTTTCGCACCCCTGATCGTAATGGAGCGATACTTATGCCTGCCGATGTTGTAGCGGTATCCGTGGTTGTTACCCTTTGCGTCGGTGTAGAATCCGACGGCGATATTCGCGTTGTTCACACCGAGGAGCTGATTGACCGGCGGGCTGGCGTTGTGCGTCGTCGGATAGTTCACTTTGTGGAAGCGGCCACCCACGGCATAGAAGCCGAAGTTGTCGTTCATCTGGCCGACGTTGTTCATGTCCGACCAGAATCCGACCGTGACGCCGTGGCCGTTAAGCCCGGTGACCTGTGTCTGTACCGAGTGCGGGAAGTTCTCGTTCCTGAATCTCGACCCGTGACGTGACAGAACCAACTGGTAGCCCTTGTTCGGGTGGCCCTGCGCGCCGGACCCGAAGTAGCCGGCGATCACGCCGCGGTTGTTGATCCCCAGCAACTGGTTAAACGTCGGATCATTGCTATTGTCGAGCGTACTGAACACAAAACGGCTGGCCGCATGTGAGTGGTTTACCTGGTGGGCGCGGCTCGCATTAGCCGCGAGATTGATATGGCTCTGCCCGTTCAGGATTAGTGCGCTTGCGAAGGCGCCAGAACCGGCGACGATGGCCAGGCCGACCGATACCGTTCCTCGCCTACTCATTCGGGGTCTGCGCGCAGTCGCACCTACCCGGTTGAGCCTCGTTCTCACTACGATCCCCTTCCATGCATCCCGATACGTCGCTTTTGGGTCCGCTCCCCAGGTTGGCCCCGCGTAACGGCGGCTTAGGGTCACCGACCTCGTCCGCAACGGCCCGCGGCGGTCACGGCTGTCCATGGCGATCCGCAGCGATCCACGGCGGTGCGTCTGATCGCGAGCATGACGCTAGCGGCGCGAGGGAGCCATTCTGGGGGAGTCGGGACCCGGGTCTGCGGACCGTAATATTTGGGTCGGCGACCGGCAGCTTCCGGCGCAGGACAAAGGCTGCGCTTGCCTTTAGGGCGTGACCGGGCGTCAAGGCAAGCGTCCGCCCTCGGGGTGCGCATGTCGCCTGCGGCGGTGCCCGCTAGCTGGCGCGCGCCGAGTCAGGCCCAGCACGGCCTCCATGGCGCCAGTCAGCAGCCGGCCGCGCTCTGGTAACAGCGCCCGCCGCGCAGCGAACGCGGCACCGAGAGCCTCGTTGAACCTGGCGAGCAGTTCGGCTGCCTGGTCCGGGTCGCCGCGATCGGCGCTGTTCATCGCGAAGGACTCGAAGAAGATCTCCGACTCCGACTTGCCCGCCATCGGCGCGAGCCGCACCAGCGGACGGCCGGTCACCTCACGGAAGGCCTCCGCGTACGCCTCCCGCGTCACCCGCGTCACCCGCGTCACCCGCGTCACCCGCGTCACCCGCGTCACCCGCGTCACCCGCGCAACATCGACGAGCGTCAGATCGATGTTCCACAAGACCAGACGGTGAATGAGCACCTCCGGTGCGTAAGGGGCGGACGGTGCGATCCGGCTGATGCTTGCACATTCCTCGAGCCGCCCCGGCGCCGCCGCGCGATCGGTCGCACTATCGCATCTGCACACCGGCGACGCCCCTACAACGCCGAAACCACTCTCGCCAACCTCTGCGGCCCCGCCGCTCCCGGGCTGTACCCCCTAGCACACGCTGATCAGTACCATGACAACCTGGTCGACGATGCCGGTTACAACCCGGTCGGGGATCGGCGCTCCGTGTAGCAAGAAATGGCTCATCAGGAGGGCGGGCCCGACGCCGGCCAGCTGCGGCGTGAGAGCCCCTGGACGCACCTCGCCGCGGGCCGCTCCCCTGTGCAGGATTTCGAGCACCTGCTGGTCCCGGTGGCTGGCCAGCCGGGCGCGGGCCGCACGAACACGCTCGTTGCCGAGTGACTCGGCGATCACACCACGGACGATCTCGCCGGTCGGCCCCGCCTGCCTGGCTGCCATCTTGCGCAGCAGGGCCAGCAGATCACCCCTGACCGTCCCGGTGTCGGGCGGCTCCTCCCGATCAGGCATGACATGGCGGATCGCTTCGACCACTAGCTCCGCGCGGCTTGGCCAGCGGCGGTAGAGCGACGCATTGCCCGTGCGGGCACGCTGGGCCACGCGCTCCAGGCTTAGGTTCAGGTAGCCGACCTGGTCAAGCTCCGCGAGAGTGGCATCGAAGATCGCGCGCTCAAGCACTTCGCCGCGGCGCCGCGGCGCCTTCCTGTGATCGGCAGGAGGGCTGTCCGGCGGCGCCGGCCCGGCCCGGCCAACCGTCCCGGCCGGCTCTGCCCCGCCGACCGGCTCTGCCCCGCCGACCGGCTCTGCCCCGCCGACCGGCTCTGCCCCGCCGACCGGCTCTGCCCCGCCGACGGTCTCTGCCCCGCCGACGGTCTCTGCCCCGCCGACGGTCTCTGCCCCGCCGACCGGCTCTGCCCCGCCGATCGTCTGTATCCGGCCGGCCGTTTCGGCCATGTCGGCCTCCGCTGATTCTCTTGCGCCGCCGCCGCGCCGAGTCTAACGTGGATTTAATTAAAGAAGAGTCTTTTCTCTAACTAAGTCCAACATTACCTGGCCGGACGCGGGTTGACAGTGCCTGCGGCAGAGGGGACTTAGCATGCCGCGACCGTCAGCGCAGGCCGTCCCGCCGTCTCCGGACGGGACCGGGGGTACCGGGGTAGCCGGTGCTGGAAACCGCCAGGTGCTGTTGATCTTCTCCGGCCTGATGCTGGGCATGCTGCTCGCCGCGCTCGACCAGACGATCGTTGCCACGGCCCTGCCGACGATCACTGGCGACCTGCACGGGCTGAACCATATCGGCTGGGTAGTCACGGCCTATCTGCTGGCGGTGGCCGTCGTGATGCCGATCTACGGCAAGGTCGGCGACCTGTTCGGCCGCAAGCCCGTGTTCCAGTTCGCGATCGTGGTCTTCCTGGTGGGCTCGGTAGCGTCCGGCCTCGCGCACTCGATGACCGAGCTGATCGTGTTCCGCGGGGTGCAGGGGGTGGGCGCGGGCGGGCTGATGATCGGCGCACAAGCGATCATCGGCGATGTCGTCAGCCCGCGTGAGCGAGGCAAGTACATGGGACTGATCGGCGGCGTCTTCGGGCTGGCGTCAATCATCGGGCCGCTGCTCGGCGGATTCTTCGTGGACAACCTGTCCTGGCGGTGGATCTTCTACATCAACCTGCCCATCGGTGCTGTCGCTCTGCTCGTCACCGGCGTCGTGCTGCACCTGCCCAGGCCGCAGCACAAGCCACGGATCGACTACCTGGGCATGGGCCTGCTCGGCGGCGCCGTGGTCTGCCTGGTCCTGCTCACGAGCTGGGGCGGCACCAGCTACGCGTGGGGCTCGCCGATGATCATCGGCCTCGGCACCGCCACCCTGGCTCTCGCGTCGGCCTGGCTGATCTCCGCGCGGTACGCAGCTGAACCCGTGATCCCGCTTCGGCTGTTCCGCGATCAGACCTTCAACATTGCCTGCACGATCTCGCTCATCCTCGGGATCGCCATGTTCGGCGCGATCAGCTACCTGCCCACCTACCTGCAGATCGTCACCGGTGTCAGCGCGATCGCGTCGGGGCTGCTGCTGCTGCCGCTGATAGCCGGCCTGCTGATCACATCCATCTCGTCCGGCAGGCTCATCGCCAGGACCGGCCACTACAAGGCCTACCCGATCGCTGGCACGGCGATCGCCGGCGTGGGCATGTACCTCCTGTCCACCTTGCGCGCGGACACGACACACCTCGCCTCGAGCCTGTACATGCTGATCCTCGGCCTCGGCATTGGCCTGATCATGCAGGTTATGGTGCTGATCGTGCAGAACAGCGCGGCCCGGCGAGATCTGGGCACGGCGACGTCGTCGGTCAACTTCGCCCGGCAGATCGGCAGCAGCGTAGGTGTCGCCCTGATCGGCGCGCTGTTCGTGCACCGCCTGGACGCGCAACTTTCCGCGCGCATCCCCCATGCGGTAGCAGGCCACCTGAGCAGCCAGCTGGTCAGCTCGCTCACACCGCAGGGACTCACTGCGCTGCCCGCGGCGCTCAAGCATGCGATCGTGGTGTCCTTCGCCGACGCGCTGCCGCCGATCTACGCCTATCTGGTTCCGCTGCTTGGGGTGGCGTTCCTGCTCGCGTTGATCCTGAAGGAGGCACCGCTGCGCACGCACGCGCATTTGAGTGCGGCCCAGGCCGGGCAGCCGGGCAGTGGGCCGGGCGAGCCCGGCACGGGGCCAGCTCAACCGGGCACGGGGCCCGCCCCGCGCCCGGTGCCCGGATAGGCCGGCCGGTCGCCGCCGTGCCGCCAGGCAGCAGGCCTGGCGAGTCGCACAGAAAGCTAGCCCATGTGCGGGTAGCGGTAGTCGACGGGCGGCGAGAACAACTCCTTGATCGTGCGGGCGCTGACCCAGCGGGTCAGGTTCAGTATCGAGCCTGCCTTGTCGTTTGTCCCGCTCGCCCGCGACCCGCCGAACGGCTGCTGCCCGACGACCGCACCGGTCGGCTTGTCGTTGATGTAGAAGTTCCCGGCCGCGAACCGCATCGCGTCGCTGGCCGCAGCGATCGCGGCACGATCCTGGGCAATCACCGCGCCCGTCAGCGCGTAGGGAGCCACGTCGGCCGCCTGGCTCAGCACCGCCGCGTAGTCACGGTCCTCATACACGTGCACGGAAAGGATCGGCCCGAAGTACTCCGTGGTGAATACCTCGTCGTACGGATCGGAGCACTCAAGCACGGCCGGCCGGACGAAGTAGCCCGCTGAGTCGTCGTAGCTGCCGGTGAGGACCCGCACAGACGGGCGATCGGCCGCCCGGTCAAGCGCCGCGCGATGCTTGGCGAAGGCCCGCGCGTCGATGACCGCGCCCATGAACAGCGACAAGTCGGACGCCACGTCACCAACGGACAGCGACTCGGCGACGGAGACGAAATCGTCACCCATCCGGTCCCACACCGAACGCGGGATGTAGCTGCGGGAGGCCGCCGAGCATTTCTGGCCCTGGTATTCGTAGGCGCCACGAATCAGCGCGGTGGTGAGCACGTCCGGGTCGGCTGACGGGTGGGCGATCACGAAATCCTTGCCGCCGGTTTCGCCAACGATGCGAGGATAGCTGCGGTAGGTAGCGATTCCGCCGCCAACGGTGGCCCACAGGTGCCGGAACGTGGCGGTCGAGCCGGTGAAGTGGATCCCAGCGAGATCTGGATGGGCAAGCGCGACCCGCGAGACCGCCAGGCCGTTGCCCGTCACCATGTTGATCACGCCGGGCGGCAGGCCAGCCGCCTCGAGCAGCGCCATGCTCACGTGCGCGGAAAGCTGCTGGGTCGGCGACGGCTTCCAGACCACGGTATTGCCGAGCAGCGCGGGCGCGGAAGGCAGATTCGCCGCGATCGAGGTGAAGTTGAACGGCGTGATCGCCAGCACGAAGCCATCGAGCGGCCGGTACTCCATCCGGTTCCATGTCCCCGGACCTGACCTGGGCTGGTCGGCGAGCAACTGGCGGGCGAACGACACGTTGAACCGCCAGAAATCAATGAGCTCGCAGGCGGCGTCGATCTCGGCCTGGAAGACCGACTTGGACTGCCCAAGGATCGTCGCCGCGTTCATCGTGGCCCGCCACGGTCCCGCGAGCAGGTCCGCCGCCTTCAGGAAAACGGCCGCGCGGTCGTCGAAGGGCAGCGCGCGCCAGTCCGGTGCCGCCTGGCGGGCGGCAGCCACCGCCGCCGCCACGTCGTCATCGGTGGCGTCGCCCAGCTGGCCGAGCACATGCCTGAAGTTGTGCGGCTCTACCACCTCGATCTGCCCGCCACTGCCCATCCGCCACTCGCCGCCGATGTTCATCTGCAGCTGGGCAACCGCGGCCCGTTGTTCCTTGATCTTCTGCTCCACCGCGGCCCGCTCGGGGCTGCCGGGTGAGTACTGCCTGACCGGCTCGTTCGAAGGTACGGGCACATTGGTCACAGCGTCCATCACAGATCGCTCCCGGTGTTGGTCCAACATCCTCGGCGGACTTGCGCCGCGCCGCGGGCCCCCGGATCGCGGGTGACATCGGGCGCGGCGTCACACAACATCTGATGAGTGAATCGTGCCACGCGAGGCAAACCAGCAAGCAACGGGCGAGCCCGCCCGCGCCCGCGGCGGCCGCGGGGCGAGGAAAAAAAACCATTCGCCGCAGCCGGGCCGGCCTGGTTACGATCCGTACATCCCTGCACAACAAATAGGTGCCACCACGCACCGCCGTTCGGCATGCTCCGGGGGGTTCGGGGGGCTCGCCCCCCGTGCAGCGCTGTCCCGCCCGCGTCACCGTTACCACGGACGAGCATGATCCTTAACGGTCTACGCGGTGCGCACCAGCATTGACGAGGCACACCATGCGCGAGCTACCCGTCCCCGATCCGGGGGAAGCCGACCATAGGTCGGCTGCACGTTACCTGTGGTGGGTGGCGCGCAGCCAGCCACGCGGGATGCTCGCGGCCGCGGCGACGGGGATCGTCTGGATGGTCGCCCAGGCGCTGATGCCCGCCGTCATCGGGCACGCCATCGACGCAGGCGTGACCGCGCGGGACGGTGGCGCGCTCGCCCTGTGGACAGGCATGCTCTTCGGCCTCGGCGTGATCCAGGCGGTCGCCGGGGTGACGCGGCACCGCAATTCGGTAATGAACTGGCTCGGCGCCGCCTTCCTCACCGTCCAGGTGACCGTGCGCAAGGCGGTACAACTCGGCGCGGCACTGCCGAAGCGGCTCGCGGCGGGCGAGGTCGTCAGCATCGGGGTGTCCGATGTCGTGCAGATCGGCGGCGCGATGGACATCTGCGGCCGTGGCAGCGGATCGGTCGTGGCCATCGTCGTGGTCGCGGTGATCATGCTTACCACCTACGCGACTGCCGGTCTGGTCACCGTCGCCGCGGTGCCGGTTATGGCCGCGGCGATGGCACTGCTTGTCCGGCCGCTCCACCACCGCCAGCAGGCGCAGCGCGAGCGGCAGGCACATCTCGCCACCCGCGCCTCGGATATCGTCGCCGGGCTGCGGGTGCTGCGCGGTATCGGCGGCGAAGACCTGTTCGCCGCGCGCTACGCCACGGGATCACAGGATGTGATGCGGGCAGGTATCCGGGTCGGCGCGATCGAGTCGCTGCTTGCGGGCGCCGAGATCCTGCTGCCCGGACTGCTTGTCACGCTCGTCGTCTGGACCGGTGCGCGGATGGCAATCGATGGCTCGATCACGCCCGGCCAGCTTGTGGCCTGCTACGGCTACGCCGTTTTCCTCACCGGCCCCATCGGCACGCTTACCGAGGCCGCCGACAAGATCACCAAGGCGCACGTGGCGGCACGCAGGGTCACCACCTTGCTGAGCCTGTCGCCGGACGTCACCGGTGCGGGTCCGGCAGAGACCGCAGAGATCGCAGAGACCGCAGAGACCGCAGAGACCGCAGAGATCGCAGAGATCGCAGAGACCGCAGAGACCGCAGAGACCGCAGAGACCGCAGAGACCGCAGAGACCGCAGAGACCGCAGAGACCGCAGAGACCGCAGAGACCGCAGAGATTGTAGAGGTTAAAAAGATCAAAAATACTTCAGAGCTCACAGAGGTCAAAGAAACTGAAGAGGCTGAAGAGCCTTGCGAGGCTGCGCGGGCTGGCGAGCTAGTTGATGTGGAATCGGGCCTTGTAGTGCGTCCCGGCCTGTTCACCGCGATAGTTGCGGCAGCGGCGCCTGACGCCGTCGCCATCGCGGACAGGCTCGGCAGGTTCTCGGCAGGCGAGGTGTCCTGTGGCGGTGTCAGGCTCGCCGATCTGCCGATCGACACGGTCCGCCGGACGATCCTGGTGTGCGAGAACTCAGACCGGTTGCTCGCCGGCCGGCTCCGCGACGAACTCGACCCGTACGGCGCGGGAGAGACGGCCCTGACCCGCGCACTGCGGACCGCCGCTGCGACCGACATCGTCGACGCGCTGCCCGCTGGCCTCGACGCCAGGATCACCGACTCTGGCCGCGAGTTCTCCGGCGGCCAGCAGCAACGGCTCAAACTCGTCCGCGCTCTCACGGCCGATCCGCCCGTCCTCGTGCTCGTCGAACCGACCTCAGCAGTGGACGCGCATACCGAGTCCCGCATCGCGGCGAGGCTCGGGCCCGCGCGGGCGGGCCGGACGACGGTCGTCGCCGCTACCAGCCCGCTCGTCCTCGCCCGGGCCGACCACGTGGCGTTCGTCGACGGCGGCAAGGTCGTAGCGGAGGGCAGCCACAGCGAACTGCTCGCGAGCCATCCCGGCTACGCCACCACCGTTACCAGGCAGGAGGCCTGATTGACTGCCACCGAGGCCGACCGCGCCGCCAGCGAACCAGCCCGGCCGATCCTGCCCATCGCGACCCGGCGGCAGGTCCGCGGCTATGCGCGCAGGCTCATGCTGCGCCACCCAGGGCAACTCGCCACCGCGCTGACCCTGCACGGTCTGGCCGCGACGGCCGGCCTGATCTCGCCGCGGCTGATCGGCAACCTGGTCGAGGCGGTGACCGAGGGCCACCTGACCCGGCAGCACGTGGACCTGGTCGCGCTCATCATCGGCGGCCTGATCGTGGCACAGGCCGTGGTCTTGCGGTTCGCCGTCTACTGCTCAACGCGGCTCGGCGAACTCGTACTTGCCCAGTTGCGTGAGGAGTTCGTCCGGCAGGTGCTCACCCTGCCGCTGTCCACGGTGGAACGCGCCGGCAGCGGAGATCTGCTCACCCGCACGACGCGGGATGTGGACGCGATGTCGCGCGCCGTCCGCATGGCGGTACCGGAGACGCTGATCGCCATCGTGACGGGCGCGTTCGCGGTCGGCGCGCTGATACTCAACGGGCCGTTGCTCGCGCTGCCCTGCCTGACCGCGATACCGCTGCTGTGGTTCGCGACGCGCTGGTACCTGGCCCGGGCGAGGGACGCCTATCTCGCGGAGAACGCCGCCTACGCGGAGCTGACGGAAGGCATCGCGGAAACCGTGGCCGGCGCTCGCACCGTGGAGGCACTGCGACTGCAGGCCCGCAGGCTCGCCCGCACCCAGTCCGACCTGAAGCGGGCCTGGCGGGCGGAGCGTTACACACTCGGGCTACGCATGGTCTGGTTCCCGCTGGTGGAGCTTGGCTACGTGATCCCGGTAGCGGCGACACTCGGCCTTGGCGGACTCTTCACCTTGCGGGGCTGGGCCACCATCGGCCAGATGACCGCGGCCACCCTGTACGTACAGCAACTCATCGATCCGCTGGACCGGCTGCTGAGCTGGGTGGATGAACTGCAGGTGGGCGGGGCGTCCCTGGCAAGGCTGCTCGGGGTGGCGTTGGTTCCCGCCGACCGCGCAGAAAGCGGCCGCGCCCCGGTCGGCGAGCACCTCGCCGCCGATTCTGTCCGCTACGCGTATGCGCCGGGCAACGACGTGCTGCACGGCGTTGACCTTCGCCTGAAGCCGGGCGAGCGGCTGGCGATGGTGGGCCCGAGCGGTGCGGGGAAGTCAACGCTCGGGCGGCTGCTCGCGGGCATTCACCCGCCCCGATCAGGCGCGGTGACCGTCGGCCGGGTACCACTGGTGGAACTGCCACTTGGCGAACTGCGCGGCCAGGTCGCACTTGTCACCCAAGAGCACCACGTATTCCTCGGTACGTTGCGCGACAACGTTGCGCTTGGCGCTACCGGGATGGCCGCCGACAGCCCAGCCGCCGGTAGCCCGCCGATGGGTCGCCCGGCCGCGGGCAGCCCGGCCGAGGGCAGCCAACCCGCGGGCAGCCCGGCCGCGCAGCAGGTGGATGATGACAAAATCCGTGCGGCGCTCGCCGCGGTAGCTGCCCTGGATTGGGCACAGCAGTTGCCCGACGGCCTTGACACCATGGTCGGCTCGGGTCAGCTCGCCCTGTCACCCGCGCAGGCGCAGCAGGTAGCCCTGGCGCGACTTGTGCTCGCCGATCCGCACACGCTAGTGCTCGATGAGGCGACGTCACTGCTCGACCCGCGCGCGGCACGCCACCTTGAGCGTTCGCTCGCCGCGGTGCTCGACGGGCGCACGGTGGTGGCGATCGCGCACCGTCTGCACACCGGCAGGGACGCGGACAGGGTGGCAGTGGTCGAGGACGGCCGGATCCGTGAACTCGGCTCGCACGAAGAACTGGTCGCCGCCGATGGCGCTTACGCCGATCTTTGGCGATCCTGGCACGGGCACGTCTGCGCCAGCGCCGGTGTCTGCGACCGAGCAGGCGGCGCGGCGATTAGCCCGGCCACCAGCACCGCCACCAGCGGGGCCGCCACCTCGCCCGCCCCGGCTCCGCCGGGTTCCGCGGGGTAACCGTGACAGGCGCGCTTGAGGCCGGCGCGTTGCATGCCTACGGCACGATTCCGGCGCGCGGGGTACTCGCGCCAGCCTTGGCCCCTGATCAGGTCCGCGCCGAGATCGACGGCCCGGTGGGCGTGGGTAAGCCGTGGTTGACAGGTATCGCTCGCTAGCAGACGTAGCCAAGCTCGGCCGCGGCGTACCACAGCAGTTCGTGACCTTCGGCGCTGTCCACCAGGAATTTCGCGTCCTGGTCACCCTTGTCCGCGGCTGGGAGCGCGCCGATCGCGGTGTGCACGTCGGGCGCCGCGATTATGTCGTCGATGTGCGCGGACACGATTTTGTCCAGCGGGACAGCCGACCCGACCAGGACCGTGGCGCGATCCGCGTGGCTGTCGCCGCGGCATACCTTCTCGCCGGGAATCTCGGCGGCGAGCACGACCCGCCGCCGCGGCGCGACCGGGTCTGCAGCGAGCAGTCGCAGCGAGGCCCGTGCCGCCGCCGTCAGCGCGGTGTACTCGAGTGCGTCGAGGTCACCGCTCGCATACCACTCGCGTAGCGCGGGTGTGACCGCGAACGCGCAGATCGGCGGTGAGCCGAACTCGCTGGTGTCAAGCGCGGCGGCGAGCGCCGGCAGCGTGGATGGCAGATAAACGCGCATTTGCTCCTCGGACATGCGGGTGATCCAGCGACCGCACCGGCCCGGTGTGCGCGGATGATCGAAGTCTGCCAGCCGGCAGCGCCTCATGGGTGCGAAATCCGGCGCCTCGGTAGCGGCGGGCGCGGCACTGGTTGTCGTGGCTGTGCGAGATCGCCGCCGCCTGATTCCTCATCCGGCAGCCCCGCAGGCGGGCCAAGCACCGCGATCACCGCGGCCGTGGCGTCAGCAAGCGGTATGTGCTCCCAGAGGCGGACCACCCGCCAGCCCGCAGCCGCCAGCGCGAGGTCGGCGGCCCGGTCCCGTTCGGTGGTACGGCGGAGTTTCGGCGACCAGTACCACTCGTTCACCGTTGGCTCGCGGCCATGGTCTGGGCAGGCGTGCCAGAAGCACCCGTCCACGAAAACCGCGACCTTCCTGGCCGTGAACACGATGTCCGGCCGGACCCGGACACCCTCGCTGAGGTCGAGACGATGATCCTTGCGATAGCGGTAACCAAGCCCATGCAGCGCGCTGCGCAGGGCAATCTCGGGCTTGGTGTTGGCGCGCCTGTTGGCGCGCATGTTGGCCGATCGCCCCTCGGTTGCCGGGCGGGGGTAGGAAACGCCGGCCATCAAGCGAGCCCGAACAGATCCCGAACGGCTGCCGCGGTGGCTTCGTGGTCGCGATGATGCAGCCCGATCATGCCGAGCGCCTGGGCGGCGGCGACATTGGCCTCGATGTCGTCGACGAAGACGCACTGCTGCGGCGAGAGACCAAGCCCGGCGAGCGCGTGCAGGAAGATCCGCTCCTCAGGCTTGCGCATGCCCACCTCGCTGGATATGACAACGGCGTCGAATAGGTCGGCGAACGTCTCGCGCGGGTAGTCGTTGCCCCACGAGTTGGACAGCATCCCGGTCCGGATCCCCGCCCGGCGAAGCGACCGCAGCAGCGCGTACATGGGCTCGACCGGCGCCATTTCCGCGAACATGCGGCTGAGCAGGCCGGTGGCGGCCACCGCCGCGCCGTCGCTGCGCACAAGCTGCGCGGCGAGCAGTGCCTCGAACTCTTCCGGCCTGCTCTCGCCGCGTTCAAGCGCGTGTATCGGGTTTACCAGCCCATCGCCGCTGTACGCTTCGCTGACCCACTGGCTCATCAGCACCCGGTAGGCCGGTTTGTCGATGCCGTCCGCATCCAGCCAGGCGGCCACCGCGGTGGCGATGGGGACGGTGAGGACACCGCCCCAGTCGGTGATCAACCCGATCGGCACGGAGCGGCACGGTTCCTGACGTT
>Ga0335078_10010887_pt1 | contig 13472 bp, 14 predicted proteins | sample Lox_Sample_32_FD_206711 | JGI IMG/M metagenome (GOLD analysis project Ga0335078, IMG submission 206711) | Soil microbial communities from Loxahatchee National Wildlife Refuge, Florida, United States - Lox_Sample_3.2 | ecosystem: Environmental > Terrestrial > Soil > Wetlands | place: USA...
CTTGAAGCGCAGTATTCCCATGAAATGAGAATTATGAGAGTTTTCTTCTTGACTCGTGTCGTTTGCTCCTGATAAGATTCGCCTGACCGCGACGCCGAACCCGATTTCGGCGGGGTCGGGAAACAGATTGGTACTTCGGGCATGGCTAACAAGATCAAATCCGTTTCCGCAGTCGTTCGATCGATTCCTTCGGGAAGCCACATTGCGTTGGGCTGTTTCGCGATTGCCCGCAACCGAATTGCTGTTGTCCAGGAATTGACCCGAAAAGGGTCTATCTCAAGTGAGCTGACGCCATTATCCGTCCATCGTTGTGGGGAAAGCGAGGAGCGACCGTGGAGTATGACATTGAGCTGAACTCCGCTGCACATTATCCCGTGGCGGGGATCGTGGAATTGTCCCCGCTGATTGAACAGGCCGGATTCGGCGCTTTCTGGAAGGGGGAATCGAACAGCACGGACCCTCTCGTCCTGATCTCGGGCATCGCCGCGCGCACTCGAACGCTTAAAGTCGGGACGGCGATTTATCACATCTACGGTCGAAGCGCCGTCACACTTGGGATTCAATCCGCGACTTTGCAGGATCTTTCCGGCGGAAGGCTTTTGCTGGGCCTCGGAGTAGCCAACAAAACGATTGCAGCCTGGCACGGAGGCACTTTTGATCGCCCTCTTCGGCGCGCCAAGGAATACATCGAGATCGTTCGAAAGACGGCGGCTGGCGAACGCGTGGAATACCAAGGGGAGATATATTCGACCGGACAACGCTTCCAGCTTTCCTGGAAACCATCTCATCCGATATTTCCGATTTACCTCGCGGGATTGGGGCCGCAGATGACGCGGTTGGTAGGACAGATTTCCGACGGAGTCTTCATCAATATGGCCACGCCAGCCAAGATTCGCGAGATCGCGGATCGCGTCCGCGCGGGCGCCGCCGAGGCTGGACGCGATCCAAGCAAGATCGACATCATTGCAAAGGTTCGCGTTTCGATGCACCCAGACCGGACCATGGCGAGGTCGCGCATCCGGCAGGTGTTGACCTTCTACAATATCGCCGACCACTATAAAGACATGCTCAGGGCGTCGGGATTCGAGGAAGAAGTGAACGCCGTCCAGGAGGCTTTCAAAGCGGGTGGATTCAAAGCAGCCAGCACCAAGATCACGGACGCTTACATGGACAAACTGCCGGTGATTCCCGCGACTTCCATTCAGGAAATCAAAGATCGATTGAAACCCTTTGTGGAAGCGGGCGTCACACGGCTGATTGTTCCGTACGTTCCTGTGACGGAGCCGGTTATCGAAGACGCACGGCGATTCGTGGAAGCGTGGGGAAACTCATAAAGCAGTTCATACAAGGAAAGGATCATGTGCGATTTTGCTGCTGATGCGGAGGCCGACCGACAACTTCTCGTGGGCCGCGTGTTGACGGTAGAGCGAGTTCGCCAGCTCAATGCCAAGGACCACTTCTACCAGATGCTTAAGGACAACCCGGAAATGCTCAAGATCTCTCCGGGAATTGAGAACAAGCTTCTCGAAGGAGCGATCGACTGCCACATTCACGCTTTTCCCGACTTTGTCTATCGCTCTCAGGACATGATTCAAATCGACATCGATGCCTCCAAAGCTGGCATGCGCGCTCTCGCATTCAAAGACTACTGGAACATCAGCTGCAATTCAGCGTTTCTGGCGCAGCGGCACATCGACCATCGGCAGCGATTTCGGTCAGATTCTTCACATGGACAGCATTGATGGAATGAGGGTCTTCATCCGAGCGTTGCTGGCGTTCGGCATCAAGGAGCATGAGGTTCGGATAATGCTCCATGACAATCCGGCGAAGCTGATGTGGCTGGACTGATCCCGCGGCTCCACTTCGCGAGGACGGAGGAGACGACATGGCACCGGCAGCAGAAGACCTTCAATCCATACGAGAGGCTGTGCGCGCTCTTTGCAAGGACTTTCCCGATACGTACTGGCGCGAAGGCGATAAGAAAGGAGCATATCCGCAGGAATTCGTGAAGGCCCTCACGGAGAGCGGATATCTCGCGGCCCTGATCCCGGAAGAATACGGTGGCTCGGGCCTCGGCATCGCCGAGGCCGGAGTCATCCTCGAGGAGATTAACCACTCGGGCGGGAATTCCGGCGCGTGTCACGCGCAGATGTACACCATGGGCACCTTGCTGCGGCACGGCAGCGAGGCTCAGAAGAAGCGTTATCTGCCGGCGATCGCCCAGGGGCAATTGCGTCTTCAGACGTTCGCCGTGACCGAGCCGAATGCCGGGTCCGAGACCACTCGGATCGAGACCCGGGCGGTCCGGAAGGGTGACCGCTATATCGTCAACGGCCAGAAGATATTCATCTCGCGGGCTGAGCAATCCGACCTGATGCTTCTGCTCGCGCGCACCACGCCATATAGCGATGTCCAGGATAAAACTCAGGGAATTTCAGTCTTCATCGTGGACATGCGGGAAGTCAAAGGGAATCTGCAAATCCGGCCGCTGGACATGATGGTCAATCACCATACAACCACGATGTTTTTCGAAGACGTGGATATCCCCGCCACGAGCCTGATCGGCGAGGAAGGAAAGGGATTCCGCTACATCATCGACGGTTGGAACGCGGAGCGAATCCTCGTTGCATCGGAAGCCATCGGCGACGGCCACTGGTTTATCGAACGGGCGTCGTCGTACGCATGCGAACGCGTGGTTTTCGGTCGGCCGATCGGCGCCAACCAGGGCGTCCAGTTTCCGATCGCGAAGGCTTACGCGCACGTCGAGGCGGCCAATCTCATGCGCTTCGATGCCGCCGCCAAGTTCGACCGCAAAGAAAAGTGCGGCGCGGAGGCCAATCTGGCCAAGCTGCTGGCTTCCGAAGCCGCCTGGGAAGCCGCGGACGTTTGCTTGACCACGTACGGTGGTTACGGCTTTGCGCGCGATTATGATGTCGAGAGAAAGTTTCGAGAGACACGCCTTCTCACCGTAGCGCCGGTGAACAACAATTTGATTCTGGCGTTTCTCGGCCAGAACGTGCTCAAGATGCCGAAGTCGTACTAGACGAATGGGAAGGTAAAAAGCCCGACTCCGGCAGGCGAACCTGCCGGCGATTGATTCAGAAATCATAAGCGGAGGGGGGTGTTGCAAAGCCATGGCCCGGAAAAATGAATTGTTTCGCTCCTGGATGTTCGTCCCCGGAAATCGCCAGCGCATGATCGAGAAATCATTGGGGACCACGGTGGACGCCATCATGATGGACATCGAAGATGGGGTAGCTCCGGCGGAAAAGGACGCCGCCCGCCAGCAAATTGCGGCCTGTCTTGACCAAGTGGCGGCGAAGTTGAAGACAGAGCCGCAACTGCGCACCCCGGCTCGCTACGTGCGCATCAATGCCGTCGGGCACGAGCGGAGCCGCGACGATCTTGCCGCCGTGGTGCGCAAGGGGCTCGAAGGCCTCGTCGTGCCGAAGGTCGAGACTCCTGAGCAAATCCAAAGCGTGGCTCAACTTCTTGACCGCCGTGAACCGGAAGTAGGGCTGGAGAAGGGAGGTGTGCGGCTGCTGTGCGCTCTGGAAAGTCCAAAAGGATTGTACAACGCTTGCGCAATCGCCGGCGCTTCGCCGCGGGTGATCGGATTGCTCTTTGGTGCGGAGGACTTCGCGAGAGAGCTCGGTCTCCCTCTTCGCCGTGAAGGCGAGGCTCGTGACCTCATCTATGCGCGTTCCTCGCTTGTGACCGCTGCTGCGTACGCGCACGTCCAAGCCGTGGACGGCGTGTGGCCGGACCTGCAGGACATCGAAGGGCTAAAGACATTTTCACTCCAGTCTCGCCGCCTTGGATTCTCAGGGATGTCGCTCATTCATCCCGCGCAGATTGAAATCGTGAACGGAGCATTCTCACCTACGGCGGACGATATCGACTACGCGCAGCGGGTGCTGAAGGCTTTTGATGAAGCAAGGGCGCGCGGCGAAGGCGCCGTGGCCTTCGGCGGGCAACTCCTCGATCTTCCGATTGTGGACCGGGCCCGGCGAACTCTCGAACTGGCGGAATCACTGGGTAAGTGATTCCACCGAACAGTTTCTGCCTGCAGAAAGGCTGAATTGAACGGCAGGACGCGGCCGAAGCAATTTGTGGCGCGTGGGGGTGCCGTTTCTGTGTGAATTCATTCCATCAATCCATCGTGGAGGATTCGAAATGGCGATCAAGCCGGGTTGGGAAGGCCGCTTCTTTGAAGATTTTGAAGTGGGAGACATTTACCGCTGCCGCCTCGGGCGGACGGTCACGGAAAACGACAACATCTGGTTCACGCTGCTGACCAACAACACCAATCAGATTCACTTCAACCGCGAGTACGGCAAGCGCACCGAGTTCGGCCAATGCTTGATCAATAGCGCGCTCACTCTTGCCATCGTCGCCGGAATGGGCGTGGCCGACGTCAGCGAAAACGGCTTTGCGCTCGGGTGGGACGAGATCAAGCTGCCCAACCCGCTGTTCGCGGGAGACACGCTCTACTCCCAATCCGAAGTGCTGGAAAAGCGCGAATCGAAGTCCAAGCCGCAGTGGGGCATCATCAAGGTCCGCACGCGCGGCATCCAGCAGGAAGGCAAGGTCGTCATCGACTACGCCCGCAGCGTAATGGTGTATAAGCGCGCGCACGCGCCCAAGCAGAACCTCTTCCCCGAGGTGAAAGGCTGATGGCGGAAGCCCAGCCGAAGAAGGCGCCTCTGGCCCTCGACGGCGTTCGCGTCCTGGCACTGGAAGTCTCCGTGTCCGGCCCGCACTGCTCGCGGATTCTCGGGGACATGGGCGCCGAAGTCATCAAGGTTGAGAAGCCGGGAACGGGCGACCTGATTCGTTCGTGGGACTCCGTCGTACACGGACTCTCCTCCGGTTACGTTTGGCTCAACGGCAACAAGCGCAGCTTTACGATCGATATGAAGAAGCCGGCGGGCCTCGAAGTGATGCGGCGCCTCGCCGGGCGCGTGGACGTGCTTCTGGAAAATTTCGCGCCTGGGGTCGCGGATCGCCTCGGTTTGGGATCTGCGGAGCTCTGCGCCCGCAATCCGCGGCTCATTTACTGTTCGCTTTCCGGTTACGGCCAGGACGGCCCGTACCGCGACGTGAAAGCCTACGATCTTCTCATCCAGGGAGAGGCTGGAATTATCGCCACCACTGGCTATCCGGATAAGCCTGCGAAGGTCGGAGTGCCGATCACGGATCTGGCTTCGTCAATGTACGCGGCCATCGGAATTCTCCTGGCTCTATATCAACGGGAGCGCACCGGACGAGGTCAGGTGATTGACATCTCGATGTTCGAATCCGCGCTTGCCTGGCTCGGATATTTTCCGCATCACTACTGGCACCGCGGCGAAGAGCCCGAGCGCGTCGGCATGCGCCATCACTACATCGTTCCTTACGGACCCTACCTGGCTGGCGACAATGTGTACGTCAGCCTCGCCGTAGCCACGCCGCAGGATTGGGAAGTATTTTGCCGGAAAGTCGCACGGCGCCCCGAGCTGCTCGACGACGCTCGATTCAAGACCGCTCCGGACCGCCGCAAGAATCGCAAAGTGCTCGAAGAGATGGTCGAGAAGATGTTTCTCGAGCAGCCCCACGAGGAATGGATGCGCCGCCTCCGCGACGCTGAATTACCGCACGGGAAGTTGAACGGCATTGGCGAAGTGCTGGCTCATCCTCAGGCGATTGCGCGGAAGATGATCCGGGAGATGGAGTCGCCCGTGGGGCCGGTGCCCGTCATGGGAAGCCCTCTTCGGCTGTCCGATAGTCCGGTGCGCTTCGATCCAATTCCTGCCTTGGGACAAGACACCGAGCCTATACTTCAAGAGCTCGGCTACACCGCCGCTGAGATCGCGGCTTTCCGACGCGATCAGATTATCTGATCTCTCGCTCCCATCGACCGCCAGCGCAAAGAGCTCCGTGCTTGGAGATGGAGCGGAACGATGGCTGCGATTCCGCAGAATCGCTCTACGCGCCGGAAAGTGTCCTATCGTCGCCGACCCCGTTAGCCCGCGATGATCCAGGGTTGATGTCACGCTCGATCAGCCATCGCGCCGTGGCGGAGCCGGGCCGCAGTCGATTCGAGAGCCTCCGCAGATCGTCCAGCTCATCAATATCGAGTTCCAATCGAGGATTTCGAAAAACTCGAGTACGCGCGCCGCATCCTTTCGCCTCGGCCAAGTGACGCGGGAAACTATTCGGGCCGAAGTGCGAAGGGAAGAGAACAGCGGGTGAACGCAGGAGCGCATTGGTGCCCGTGCCGTCGCTCGAAGGAACCATAACCACCGACGGCGCAACGTCCAATTGTTCGAAGACCGCCTCGATGTCGCACGGTTCGACGAGCGGCAGATCGACGGGCAGTCGAAGCAAAGCGCGAACACCCTGCCCTGCACAGTGGCGCGACCCCGCGTCCACGGAGTCGCTTTCCGAGGTCTGCTGAGATTCGACGATCGTTTCCCAGCCGCGCGTCCGAGCGCGCGAAAGAGCGCCGGGCTCTTTGCTGATCACAAAGATGCGGTCCGCACAGCGCGTTGCAGCCACGACGCTGAAGAAATCCTCGCACATCGCCTCCGCCAGAGCCGCCCGGTCTTCAGGGGAGAAATGCGGAGCCAGGCGTTTCTTGGCCTCGTGAAATTCCTTTACCGGAATCAGGATCGCCTTCATGCAGCGGCTCCTGCCTCCTGTTTCGCAGTGAACTGCATGATTCTCCGCGCGAGGAGTTCCTTGTCCTCAAGGTTACGCATGACCGTTGGGTGGATGACGACCTCCATGCCGAGTGATTCGATTGCCGGACTTTGGGCGCTGTCGATGGGATCGATCACCATCGTTCCGCAGATGTCTTGATACATCCGAGCCACTCCGAGGGCCGATACGTCGTGCCCCAATTGCGCGAGCATCTGATCGGATGGGCCCTTCAGAGACTTGCCTCCCACAATTGGACAAACGGCGACGACCCGCGTCCGCCGCCTTCGCATGGCTTCTCGCACACCTGGGACAGCGAGAATCGGCCCAATGCTGATCAGCGGATTACTCGGGCAAATCACGATGCTACGAGCGCTTTCCAGCGCTTCAAGGACGCCCGGGGCCGGACGCGCGCGTTCGATTCCATCAAACGAGATTGCCTGAACCGTCGGCTCCGCGCGTCGCTCGACCAAATACTCTTGAAAATGAAGTCGTCCCTGGCCGGTTTCAATCATGGTTGGCACCGGCTGGTCACACATTGGGAGAATTCTGGCCTGGACGCCCAGCGCTTCCCGGATGGAGTTTGCCACTTCCGAGAGACGCACCCCCGCGCGGAGCAGGGCCGTGCGATGGATGTGGGTGGCCAGATCACGATCTCCCAGATGGAACCACTTGGAGCGGCCGTAAATGGCGAGTTGCTCCAGCGCGCGGAACGTTTCTTCGCGGAAGCCCCAACCCGTATCGGGATTCACCTGGCCTGCCAGCGTGTACGTGACAATATCCAGGTCGGGCGATATCGAGAGACCGTGCAGGACGATGTCGTCGCCCGTATTCACGATGACCGTCAGTTCGCGTGGATCCATGACGCGATGCAGCCCCAGTAAGAGCTTTGAGGCACCAATCCCGCCCGCCAATGCCACGATGTCCATCAGTATCCCACCTGGTCGCGCACCATGGAATTTTCGGTGTGCACGGCCATGCGTTGTACCGGCAGGAATTCGCTTACATCTGCGTGTTCGAAGATCCGCCGTATTTTGTAGGTTGTGGTGCGTTCGGCGGGCGTACGCCCAATTGTCCGGATCAGCGCGCGAAGTTCACCCGGCGAGACAGATTCTCCGAAGTTAGCTCCTGCGGATTTTGAGATGCTCTCTTCCATCAACGTGCCGCCGAAATCGTTGGCGCCCGCTTCAAGGCACGCCAGTGATCGGTCGAAACCAAGTTTCACCCACGACACCTGGATATTCTGAATATGGCCGTTCAGGAGCAGGCGGGCGAGCGCATGCACCAGCAAGTGCTCGGTGAAGGAACCCCCTGGGCGCGCGCGGCCCGTACGGAACAGCCTGGTCTGCGAATGGATGAAGCCCAAGGGGACAAACTCGGTGAATCCGCCCGTGTCCATTTGAATCTCGCGCAACAAGAGCAAATGCCTTACCCAATGCTCGGGCAGCTCTGCGTGGCCGTACATCATGGTGCTCGTAGACGGAACGCCGAGTTCGTGCGCGGTGCGAATCACATCGATCCATTGCCGCACCTTGAGCTTGTTGGGGCTCAAGAGCTCGCGCACTTTGTCATCCAGGATTTCCGCTGCCGTTCCTGGGATGCTGCCTAGCCCCACTTCCTTCAGCGATCGCAGGTATCCGGGCAGGTCCATGCCAGTCTTTTCAACGCCGTACACGATTTCCATGGGCGAATATGCATGCAGATGCAGATTCGGCAGATGTGATTTGATGGTGCGCAGAAGATCAGCGTAATACGTGCCGTCCAGGTCGCGGGGCAATCCGCCCTGGATGCACACTTCGGTGGCGCCGCGCTCGACGGCCTCGACTGACTTGGCAACGAGCGACTCGGCAGAATGAAAATAGGCGTCCGGCGAGCGGGGGCCTCGGCCGAATCCACAGAAGGCGCAGCCCACGATGCACACATTCGTGAAGTTCAGGTTCCGGTTCACGACGTAGGTCACTTGATCGCCAACCGCGCGCCGGCGAAGCTCGTTCGCAATCTTCACCACGGCGAGAAGGTCGTCGTCTGCCGCGCCGCATAGGGTGAATCCGTCGTTCGCATCGAGGTCTTTCCCAGCGAGAGCCTTTTCGAGCACGTTGGCAACGGTCGGACTCGCAGCTCGGAGCGCCTGCTCCCAGGAGATCTCTCGCCACCGAGGATCCGTGACGTTCAGCACTTGTCGCTCAGTTTCGGGCATAGCCATCTTCTCCCTGGAGCTTCTGCAAACAAGATTGGAGGGGCGCACCCACGAATCCTGGCCGGGACGAGAATTCGGGATAAATCGCCAGTCGCTCGCGCAAGACGAATCCGGCAACGGCTGTCTTTTCGGCCAGCGAGGATATTTGCGGCCAAGCTGCCTCCGGATTAATGAAATCCTTCGTGAGCGGAGAGATTCCGCCCCAATCGTTCATTCCGGCTTCGAGTAACCTGGGATAGTCGTCCGAGAGCAGATTGGGTGGAGACTGAATGTTCATATCACCGCCAAACATCAATCGCGCGATTGCCAGGGTCCGCACAAGGTCTTCAGTGGACGGTTCAGGCTCGAGTGCCATTCTGGTCCCGGGCTTGGCTCGGAATGGTTGGACGATCACTTCCTGGATGTGACCGTACTGCTCGTGGAGATCGCGTATGGCGAACAGTGAATCGATACGCTCCTCGACGGTTTCGCCAATGCCGATGAGAATGCCAGTTGTAAAGGCGATCGATAACCGCCCCGCCTGTTCGATCGTCTGCAATCGAAGCGATGGCACTTTGTCCGGAGCCTTCCAGTGCGGACCTTGCGGGCGGCGAAGCCTGGGGCTCGTGCTTTCGAGCATAAGCCCGAGGCTCACGTTGGACTCTCGCAGGCGGTCGAGGTCTTCCGTGTCCATGATTCCGGGATTGGAGTGGGGCAGCAGTCCAGTTTTATCGAGGACAAGTTGCGTCATCGCCGCAAGGTACTTGAGGGTACGGTCAAAGCCCAGCTTCTTCAAGAATTCCTTTGCCTCAGGGAAGCTCCGTTCCGGCTGATCGCCTAGACTGAATAGGACCTCTTTGCATCCCGCGCGACGCCCATCTTCAGCTACAGCGAGAACTTCGTCGGGCGTCATGTATGGCTGGACGCCAGTTGCGGGGTCGGATCTGAACGTGCAATAGCCGCAGTAATCTCGGCAAAGGTGCGTCAGCGGGACGAAGACCTTCTTCGAGTAGCTAACCGTTCGGCCCTTGCATCGATCCCGAACCGCAGCCGCCGCCTGGAGCAAGGAACCCAGTTCGGCATGCTCCATCAACAAGAGCGCTTGGTCGCGGGATATGCCAGCTCCTTTCAGCCCGCGTCCGAACGCGGCGATCACCTGCTTGTGCAGATGCGGGTACCGCTCGCTCTCGACCGATCCGCAACCCGAGCACTCTGCGTCACGCATCTTAGGGTCTCCACTGAATGCGTGGAACCGAACAGACGAGCCTCTCATACAAGTAACGGTGGTCGCAACGACTCTGCTGCCGGAGTGAGCGCCCGCCATGTGGACCCAAACGCATATAGATTCAGCGTTCAAGCCCCATATTCTGTGATCCTAATCACCGGAAAGCCAGAAGATACCAGGAGGTCAGTGGCTGGCCAACGCCCTAAGCGGATATCTCGAACGATATCGATGCTGTCAGTTTGAATCGCTCGCGAGCGATCGGATATAGCTCACTGTGTGCCAGATTTGTTCCGGTGTTTCCTGATCGTGGTAGGCGGGCATCCTGCCCCGGCTCGTACCTTTTCCCTGGTCTATGATGTAGAACAACTCCCCGTCACTGAAGCCAGCTTGAACGGACGGATCGCGCCAATTGTGCAAGTTCATCCTTACATCCTTTGCCAGGACGCCTTTCCCGTCGCCTTTTTTGCCGTGACAGATCGCGCAACCGGAACTTCGATACACCTCGTTTCCCTTAGCAATCGAATCGGAGGTAGTAGGAAAAGGATTTCTCTGACTCACTGCTTCGGCATGCAGCTTGGATTCCGTGGGCCGATTGCTTCCACAACCGAAGGCTGCCATGCAAGCAATTGCGAAGAATACGAGTCGTCCTCTCTCCGCCGCTTGGAATCGTCCGTGTCGCATACTAGGGACTGCTTATCCTGCAAGAACTGACCGACTTCGTCGAGTTTCAGAAGCTCTAGTTCCGTGACAGAAACTGATCGAAGAAGTGCAAGAAGAGCTGCACAACGATCAGCCACACAATTCCCACGACCACAAGCGCTAGCGCTGCAACCATTCCGATTTTGCCCGCGATACTTCCCGTAAATAATCGCATTTGCGGCAAGCTCAAAGCGCCCAGCAGTACGAGACCCAGTCCAATCAGCCTGGCGATAGAGACGGCAACTCCCATTACGCGCCTTTTCATTACCGACCTCCCGGCCCCCCAAACCTCTCAGTTTTGCATGCGCCTGTTTAGGCCCAAAGTTCAGTGACTGGAATCACTCCCAAGCGTGATTCTCATCACTCTTTCGTCTAGACTCACCCCGAAGCGGTGAGAGCTTCTGAACAACAAGTCGTGCTCCCTGATCAACTCGCTAACCGGGCGTGTTCCAAAGGCCAATACCGAACATCTCTGTTGACACGACCAACCAGGACTTAGCCGAAGCGTCCACATCGACGAACTTTTGTGATCCTGGTTACATTTATGGGTGCTCCGCGTCACATAACGATCTCGTGAAACCCAATATGGTCGTTGGGAGAATCCGAGGGGGATGCCCTTGATTGTGCGAATAATTCAGGTCACGACCAAGCCGGGCCAACTCCAGGAGTTCGTCAATACGATGAGTGAGCGGAACCTTCCCATTCTCAAGCAGTAGCCGGGATTTGTTGATGCCGTGCTTCTCACGTCGGACACAGAACGTGACCAGCTTGTCGGTATCGCTATCTGGAAAAGCAAGAAAGACGCTGAGAAATATGCCAGTGGCCAGGGCCGGGAGGTTCTCGAAACGATGGGGCCTTTGCTTCAGCGGGTGCCGACGATTCGCACTTTCAATTTGACGGCGTCTACTGCGTATGACGTCGGAACTGGGCAAATGGCCTCGTCGAGATAGGCTTTCGAGCTCGCACCTATGTGCGCGCCGGATCGGAGTGCGAACTTCAGCAGCGCAATTCACTGCAGTAGGAGGTTCCCATGCCAAAATCAATGATCACGGTCCAGCGGCACATCCTCGAGCAGGAGCGCCGCTTCCCGCAGGCGACAGGCGACTTGACCGGCCTGCTATGGGACCTCACCATCGCCGCCAAGGTGATCTCCCACCAGGTAAACCGCGGAGGGCTGGCTGATATCTTCGGAGAGAATGGCGAGGCCAACGTCACGGGAGACTTGGTGAAGCGCTTGGACTCGATCGCACAGGACACGATCTACAGGGCAATGGATCATGGCGGCCATCTCTGCGTGATGGTCTCCGAGGAAAGCCCCGACATCATCCCCATACCGGCAAAGTTTCCTAAGGGACAGTACGTCCTGCTCTACGACCCGCTGGACGGCTCCTCAAATATCGAAGCGAACGTCAGCATCGGCACGATCTTCTCCGTTCATCGCCGAATTTCTTCTTCCGGGGACGGCACGCTGGGAGATTGCCTTAGGAAAGGCTCGGAGCAGATCGCCGCTGGCTATTTTCTCTACGGGTCGAGCACCATGATCGTTTACACCACTGGGCAGGGAGTCTACGGCTTTACCCTGGAACCGAGCATCGGCGAATTCATCCTCTCGCACGAGCGAATCCTCACGCCGCCCAAAGGCAAGTATTACAGCGTTAATGAAGGCAACGCCGCCACATGGGACGAACCGACGCGCAGATACGTCGAGTATCTGAAGCAAAAGGACGCCCCGACCAGCCGGCCCTACTCGCTGCGCTACATCGGCTCCCTCGTGGCCGACTTCCACCGCACGCTGCTCTACGGAGGGGTCTTCCTTTATCCCGCCGATTGCAGCAATCCGCAGAAGCCAAAACCGAAACTGCGCCTCCTCTACGAAGTGGCTCCCATGGCTTTCATCATGGATCAGGCAGGAGGCGCTTCAACGACTGGAACGCAAAACGTGCTGGACATCCAGCCCAGCTCTCTCCATGACCGGGTTCCCGTTGTCATGGGAAGCACGCAGGACGTGGCCGCCTACGAAAGGTTTTGCGCCGAATCCAATCGGGAACCCGCGAATCTTTCCACTGCCGCTCGTTGAATGGACAAAACCGACCGCCAGACTGCGATAAAGCCAAGTTCAGCGGCGCCAGAACAGTCAACCCGACCTGGTTATGCAATCAAGTTGAGTAACGGTGCTGAACTTGTCCGGTCCACGCATTAATCGGGTGACCTTTAGTGTTACACTCCTGCGCCGCTTTGGCCGGAAGGAGGGACCTGCGTGAAACGTCCATCGCTCGGCGCAATTCTCTTCGGTTTGATTCCTTTCGCTGCTACCTGCTTCTCTGTCGCTGTATGGGACCGGATTTATCCGATGATTTTCGGGCTTCCATTCAACCTCTTCTGGCTCATCCTATGGTTGCTGCTCACTCCTCTCTGCATGTGGCAAGCCTATCGGCTTGAAGTGCGTGGCGAGGCGGACCCCAGCCGCGTGAAGGGTGTTGAAGATTGAACCCCACGATCGTCGCGCTCGCCATCATCACTGCCATTGTGGCGATCGGCTCGTTGGTAGGCTTCGTTGCGCGATTTCACCACAAGATGGATCTCGAGCAATGGACCGTCGGAGGCAGAGGATTTGGCCTGGTCCTCGTCTGGCTGCTAATGGCCGGCGAGATCTACACGACTTTTACATTTCTAGGAGCCAGCGGCTGGGCG
>Ga0335078_10010888_pt1 | contig 13472 bp, 9 predicted proteins | sample Lox_Sample_32_FD_206711 | JGI IMG/M metagenome (GOLD analysis project Ga0335078, IMG submission 206711) | Soil microbial communities from Loxahatchee National Wildlife Refuge, Florida, United States - Lox_Sample_3.2 | ecosystem: Environmental > Terrestrial > Soil > Wetlands | place: USA: Florida...
TCTCGGCGTCTTCGACGACGACCAGGCCGACGTCGGGCAGCGCGTCGTCGGCGGCGTCGACGACGCGCAGCGCGACGACCTCGTGCCGTGGGACCAGGCGCAGCAGCGACCGTTCCCAGTCGCCGTCGCCGATGAAGTCCGAGATGACCACGATCAGGGCGCGGCGCCTGGCGAGCTTGGCGACCGTGTCGAGCATCGCCGCGAGGTCGGTCGTGCCCCTGTTCTGGCCGGCGTGGCGGCTGCCATCGGCGGTCCTGGCGAGCTCGGCGGCGATGCGCAGCGCGTGCCTGCGCCCGGTGCCTGGCGCTACGGTGCGCACCGTCCCGGTGTTAGAGGGCCCGGTGTCATACAGCCCGCTGTCATAGAGCAGCGCGCCGACGCGGTTGCCGCCCCGGCCGAACAGCCGGGCGAGCACCAGCGCAAGCTCGCTGAGCACGTCGTCCTTGCCGCGACCGGGCGCCCCGACCGTCATGGAGGCCGAACGGTCGAGCACCAGCCACGCGGTGAGCTCCCGGTCCTCGGTGAACACGCGAAGCATCGGCTCGTTCAGCCGGGCCGTTACGTTCCAGTCGATATGCCGCGCATCGTCACCCTCGGTGTATTCGCGCAGGCCGGCCAGATCGAATCCGGTCCCCCGGTGCGCGGTACGGTAGCCGCCCGCCAGGCGGCCGTCCAGGCGGCGGATGACCCGCCATTCCAGGCGAACCAGGAGCCGTTCCGGTGCGGTGCGCATGGGCATGGGTCAGCGGCCGCTCAGCACGACCTCGGGCTCGCCGACGGCGTCGAGCACCTTGGTGATGATCGTGTCGGCGCTGATCTCATCGGCGAGCGCCTCATAGGACAGCACGATGCGATGCCGCAGCACGTCCAGGGCCAGTTCGGTGACGTCCTCCGGCAGCACGTAGTCGCGGCCGTGCAGGAAGGCGAGCGCCCGGGCCCCGGTGACCAGGGCGATCGAGGCGCGCGGGCTGGCCCCATAGCTGATGTACCGCTTCAGGTCGGCGAGCCCCACACTGAACGTCCGGCGGGTCGCGGTCACCAGGCGCACGGCGTACTCGACGACCGCGGGATCGACGTAGATCTCCCGTGCCCGCTCCTGCATCGCGAGCAGGTCCGCCGGGTCGAGCATCGCGCGGACCGGATCGGCGGTGCGCAGCGCACGGTCGACGATCGCGTGTTCTTCGGCGACGCTCGGGTAGTCGACGACGACCTTCATCATGAACCGGTCGACCTGCGCCTCGGGCAGCGGGTAGGTGCCCTCGGACTCGATCGGGTTCTGCGTCGCCATGACGAGGAACGGCTCCGGCACCTGGTAGGTCTCACGGCCGATGGTGACCTGATGTTCCTGCATCACCTCGAGCAGGGCGCTTTGCACCTTGGCGGGCGCGCGATTGATCTCGTCGGCGAGCAGCAGGTTGGTGAAGACCGGGCCGAGCTGGGTCTGGAACTCGCCGGTGTGCTGGTGGTAGACCCGCGTTCCGGTCAGGTCGGCCGGCACCAGGTCCGGCGTGAACTGGATCCGCTGGAACTGCCCGCCGGTGGCCGCGGCGAGCGACTTGACGGACAGCGTCTTGGCCAGCCCGGGGACGCCCTCCACGAGCAGGTGCCCGCCGGAGAGCAAGGCGATCGCCATCCGCTCGAGCAGCACGTCCTGGCCGACGATGGTGCGCTTGACCTCGAATAGCACCGGTTGCAGCGGGTTGGCGTGCGGGACGGGCGACGAGGTCTCGGTCGGCGGCGGGGTCATCGGGCTCCTTCGTCCTGGGCTGTCGCCGTCGGCATCGGTCATATCTGTGCCGCTCATATCTGGGCCGCTCATATCGGTGCGCTCATATCTGGGGCCCCGGCCCCGGCCCGTTGGCGCTGGCGCCGCCCAGCGCGGCGCCGATGGGTACCGCGAAGCCGATGCCGGCGAAGGCGTCCTGGCCGTCGGGGGTGGCGAGCGATACGACGATGCCGACGACACGGCCGTGCGCGTCGAGCAGCGGGCCTCCCGAGCTGCCCGGATTGACCGACGCGTCGAACTGGATGAGCCCGGAGAACCTGCCGTGATCGGTGTCAGCGGTCCGGTCAAGGCCGGAGATCACCCCGGCGGACACGCTGTCGGTCAGGCCGAGCGGGTTGCCGATGGCGACGATCGCCGCTCCCACGTCGGCCCCGCCGCCGAGGGTGGCCGGCACGACCACCTGCGGCAGCTTCGCGGGGGTGAGCGTGGCGATGTCCAGCTTCGGGTTGGCGGCGGCGACGGCCGCGTTCGCCGTGCTGCCGTCGGCGAACGTGACGGTGATGGTCCCGCCGCCGGCGATGACGTGATTCGCGGTCAGGATCGTGCCGTTGTCGGCCACGATGACGCCGGTCCCGAGCTCGCGGCCGGTGCGGACGATGACCACGGACGGCGCGGCCCGCTGGTAGATGCCCGGTACGGTCAGGCTCGCGCTCGGTGTCGGGGTGGGGCGCGGTGCCGGGGCGCTCGCCGCGGGCGTGCCGGAGAGCCGGATCGCGAGCACCGCGATCACGCCGAGCAGGACCACCACGGCCGCTAGCCCGGCGGCGAGCAGACGGCGCGATCCGCGAACCCCGGGCGTGCGCGGGCCGGCGTCATCGACGCCGGCAGGACCGCGATCCATAACTTCACGCTAGATACGGCATTTAAGAAAAGGATAAGCGCACGCCGTGAAAGCGCGGAAGACGGCAGGCGCGCCGTGACCAGCCCAGCGCTTACCGTGCTCGGGTAGCCCCGGCACCGGCCCAGCGTGCCGCCTGCCGCAGGAGGATCGCCGTCGGCGGGTCGGGCGGGACGCCAAGCTGCCTCAGCGCCGCGCAGACCCGCCGGTGCGCCGCCGCGATCTGGGCAGGGCGGCGGCCCCGCAGGGCAGCGGCGAGGGCGACGCGGTGGCCGCGGGCGTCGAACGGCTCCAGCGCCAGCGCACGCTCGGCCAGCGTGAAGGACGCCGCCGCGTCGTCGGCGACCAGGCGCAGTTCGGCCAGCGCCAGCAGGTGACCGACATGCCGGATGCCGACCTGGTCGACTTCCACCTCGATGTCCGGGCTGCGCACGCGGTGCAGGTCCGGCAGCGGATCGCCGCGCCACAGCGCGACCGCGTCGGCCAGCAGGGCGGCCGTCCGGTCGATGTCACCGTCGGCCCGCGCCTGAACGGCCCGCTTGTCCATCGTGTCCAGGATCCACAGGTCAACCGAGAGAAACGCGGACGGCAGGAGCCGGATCGTGTCACCGTCGCAGCGCAGGTGGTAGCTCGCGTCACCGCCGGACCGATCGGGTTCCAGGAGCCGGCGCAGGTGGGTCAGCGTCACCCGCATGTTCCTGGCCGCCTTGGCGGGGTCCAGCCCCGGCCAGAGCAGCTCGATCGCCTGATCGCGGGTCAGGACGGGGCGCACGACCAGGGCACTGAGCAGTTGCCGCACGCGGGCCCGGCGTAGCTCCGGCGCGTCGACCGGCACCCCGTCGCGCGTCAGCCGCATCGGCCCGATGACGGCGATCTGGGTCCGGTGCGCGGGAGGCGCGGGAAGTGCCCCGAGGAGCTGCGCGGATCCCGCGGCCAGGGGCCCGGCCGACCGTGTCGTCTCGCGGAGCTGCCGGTGGACCGCCGGCCCGAGCGTGTCGGCCAGCCAGCGTCCGAGCTCGTATCCGCGGGGGTGACCCGCGGCGGCCAGGCGAGCGGCCAGTTCGACCGACCACGGCAGCGGCAGGAAGCACAGCGCGTGCTCCGGGGTCAGCTCCCCGGCCGCGGTCAGGTCGCCCGCTCGCGCCTGAACCAGGGCGCGCGCGGCCGCCCGCGCCGCGACGTGCGAGGGGCCAAGGGCGACGCTGTCCCAGTGCGCGCGCAGCTGCTCGCTCAAGACGTAGCCGAGGGCCAGGAACCGGCGCAGGTGCCGTTCGGCAAACTGGTCCTGGACGGGCCACCTGGCCACGTGGCGAGCGTAGGCCTGCCGCGCCTCCGGCTCCGCGCCGCGCCCGACCGCGACCGCCGCCTGGGCCGCACAGGCCAGGACGGCGTCGCGGGCGTTGCCGCAGCCGGCGGGGTCTCCGCAGGGAAGCGACGGGAACCGGGCTTCTTCTCCGCATGACGCCGCCATCACCGCCGCCAGCGCCGTCGACACGAACCCCTCTCGCGCCGTCGCCGGGTTCGGGACTGCTTCGGCCGGCCGGCCCCCGGCCTGAGCGCCGGCCAGGGCGCGGGCCATGACCGCGCCGAGTCCCTGGCGGCGCAGCCGGCTCAGGTCGGACGGGTCACCGTCGAACCAGCGCGCCATGGCGCCGGAGAGCCGGACAAGTTCGTCTCCGGCCTCGGCCAGGGTCCGGTCGGCCAGTTCGGCCGCCTCCCGGCCACGCCCGCACATGTTCAGGCAGTGAAAATGAAATCTCCAGACGGATAGCGCGAGGGCCGGGGGTACCTCGTGCACCGGCGCCTGGGCGAACTCGGCCAGCGCGGCCTCCGGGTCGCCGCTGAGATCGGCGCGCATGGCGGCGACGGTGCGGCACAGTATCGTCACCACGGGCGAAACGGGGCCGTCGAGCCGTTCCCCCCACTCGGCCACCACGGCCAGCCGGCCGAGGTCGGCGCGGGACTGCGCCGTGATCATCGCCTGTCCCAGCACGGCCGCGGCGCCACGGTGGTCACCTCGGTCGAGCATCCCCTGCCAGGCCCGGTCGAGCAGGGGGTCGACCCGCGGATCCTTGAGGTCGGCGGCGTGCCAGGCGGCGGCGCGCAGCAGCACGAACGCCGCGTCGTCCGCGACCGTTACCGGGACCGCGCCGAGCCAGTTCTCCGCGATGGTGCGCGGCAGGGCCGACAGCGTCGTCTGGACGAGGCCGACGGCGAGGTCGCCGAGCAGCCGCCAGTCCTGCGCATCGCACGCCAGCCGGCCGGCCCGGGCCAGGTCGCCCCGGCCGGCCAGGACCGCGACGGCACGTTCCCGCACGGCGCGCTCGTCCGGCACGGCCGTGATCCGCGGCAACGCCTCGGCCCACAGGTCGTGCGCGCGGTACCGGCCGTCGTCCAGCACCCCGACCAGCGGGACCTGCCGGGCCAGGTCGTCGAGGTCGGCCGGCCCGCCGGTGACCTCCGCGACCTCGCGGGCGGTGCCCGTGCCGAGCGCGGCCAGCGCGGCCAGCGCCTGACGCTGCGCGTCGCTGACGCGGGACAGCACCTCCTCGCGGGCGTACTGCCACGGGGCGGCGGGCCCGGCCGCGAGGGACAGCCGGACCATGGCGGGCCAGCCATGAAGCGGTTCGGCGCTCCGCGCGTCCCGGCCGAGCCGGCGGGCCAGGGCCCGCACTTCGACCTCGGTGAAGGCGAGGTCTTCGCCGCCGATCCTGATCACCTCGCCGGTGGCCTCACGCCGCGCGAGCGGAACGTCAGGTGTCTCGCGCCCGGACAGGACGAGGTGGGCCGTGGCCGGCAGCGATCTGGTGACCTCGCGCAGCAGCGCTGCCCCCGGTGAGCCCGGCGGGATCTCGTGCACGTCGTCGAGCAGCAGGCACACTTCCAATGGTGCTCGCCGGATCAGGGCGTCGACGACGTCCCGCGGTCCGGTCGTGGCTCGCAGGCCGGGCCCGCGGGCATGTCCGCTGTCGGACATGGCGTCGAGAATCGCCGTGGCGAAACGGACCGGATCTTCGTAGGCCGCCTCACAGCTCACCCACACGTCAATCCCGCGCGGCGCGACCTGGTGCGCCCGTACCGCCTGGGCCAGAACGGTGGTCTTGCCGAAGCCCGGCCCGGCGACGAGCAACGTCACGGGCCGGTCCCAGCGGCCTTCGAGCAGCCGCACCAGCCGCAGCCGGGGCAGCTCGACGTCCAGGGCACGCGGCAGGCCGGGCGGGCGGGCCGGGAGCGTCCCGGCGGGCGACGGCTCTCGAGCGGTCAGACGGCCCGGCGCCACGGGCTCGCTGGCCGGATCTGGAGCGTTCATCGCGGTCATGTTTGTAGGAGGAGAGCTCCCCGCCCCCAGATACAGCTGGGAATGACCGCGCGGAGCCGGCGGGCGGCGATCTGGGTTCCGAATCGATACGCGTGCGGCCTTTCGTGTGGCACACTGCGACCATGCGGAGCCTGTCCTGGCCGGGACTGCGTCGGGCACCGGCCGTGCTCGCGGCGATGGGATGCCTGATCCTGGGGGCCTGCAGTGGTAGTAGCAGCAGCCATCCCCCATCGGCGAGCCCGACCGTGAGTGCTAGCACGGCGGCCGAACCAACCAGCGGGCCGGCGGCCGTGGCCGCGATCACGGCCAACTGGAAGACCGTCTTCAACGGCAAGGCACCGATCCCCCGCCGGCTCGCCCTGGTGCAAGACGGGGAGCAGGTGGCCGCGTTCGTTGAGGCTCAGGCCAAGACCTCGTTCGGCGCGGCCGCGACCGGGTCGACCGCGACCGTCAGCTCGGTGACGCTGACGTCGCCGTCGATGGCCACGGTGCACTACGACGTGCTGCTGCTCGGCACGCCGCTGCTGAAGAACCAGGTGGGCACCGCGGTCTATCAGGACGGCACGTGGAAGGTAGCCATCGCGAGCTTCTGCGGCCTGGCCTACCTGGAGTACCCCAAGGGGAGTCCCAAGCTGCCCGCCGCCTGCCGGAGCTAGCAGAATGACCGATGCGCTCACGCACGCCAAGGTCGCCTTGCCCGCCTCGCGGCGCCGGCCCCTGGCCCTGGCCTCCCTGTGCACGGTGCTGTTCCTGACCTTCCTCGACAACACGGTCGTCAGCGTCGCGCTGGCCAGCATTCAGTCCGAGTTGCACGGCGGAGTCTCCGCCCTGCAGTGGGTGGTCGGGGCCTATGCCCTGACGTTCGCGAGCTTCATGCTGGTCTTCGGGATGCTGGGCGACAAGTTCGGCCGCAAGAAGATCATGCTGGCCGGAGTCGGCGTCTACTGCGCCGGCGCCGCGCTGGCCGCGGTCGCTCCCGGCATCGGGATACTGATCGCGGCCCGGTCGGTCATGGGGCTGGGGGCGGCGGCGAGTGAACCCGGCACGTTGTCGATGATCCGGCATCTGTATCCAGAAGAACGCAGCCGCAACCGCGCGCTCGGGGTCTGGGCCGCGGTATCCGGATTCTCGCTCGCGCTCGGCCCGGTCCTGGGCGGGGCGCTGGTCGGGGTGTGGAGCTGGCGGGGGATTTTCTGGTTCGACGTGACCTTCGGCCTGGCCGCGCTGGTCGTAGCGGCCATGGTCCTGCCCGAAAGCGCAGATGCGCACGCGGGCCGGGTCGATGTGCCAGGGACCGTGCTCGGCGCCGGCGCGCTCGCGGCCCTGATCTTCGGCATCATCAACGGCGAGAGCGCCGGCTACACGGCGCCCAGCGTGCTCGCGCTGTTCGCCGTGTCCCTGGCCGCCGGCGCGGCTTTCATCCTGTGGGAGCGCCGCGCCCCGTTCCCGCTGCTTGACCTGCGTTACCTGCGGGTCCCGCGGTTCACGATCCCCAACGTGGTCGCGTACTGCACGTATTTCTCGACGTTCGCGATCTTCTTTTTCACGGCGCTGTACCTCAGCGTCATCGCCGGCTACTCCGCTTACCGCATCGCGGGCCTGTTCCTGCCGATGACCGTGGCGATGATCCTGGCCTCGCTGCTGGCGGGCCGGTGGACAACCACGGCCGGGACTCGCTGGCTGCTGGTGGCCGGCTGCCTGCTGTTCGCCGCGGGCCTGCTGCTGACGAACGTGGTGATCAGCCCGAACCCGGCTTACCTGCCGCTCGCCGCGGCACTGGGACTGGCCGGCGTCGGCATCGGCACGTGCGTCGTGCCGGTCACCTCGTCGGTGCTCGGGGCGGTGCCTGCCGAGCGGTCGGGGATGGCCGCGTCGGCCACGAACACCAGCCGGGAGTTCGGCGCGGTCACTGGCATCGCTATCCTGGGTGCCGTCGTCAATGCCGAGTTGCGGTCCGGGGTGGTCAGCCGCATGACGCACCTAGGCGCCTCGGCCGCGCTTCAGCAGTATGTGCTCCAGGTGATAGAGACGGGTTCGGTGTCTCTCCCCCATGGCAGCTCAAGCACGGGAAACGGGCCGCTGGACCAGATCATCCAGGCGGGGTACGCGGCCTTCACCGACGCGCTGCACGGGGCACTGTATCTGTCGGCCGCGCTGCTCGCCGCCGCCGCGCTGCTCTCCGCTGTCGCCTTGCGCGGGCGCCGCCACGCTACCTAGGGTCACGCGCCGTCCGGCCGAACCTCATCGTTCGCGAGAGCAGCCGCCTGATCCTGGTCCAGGTGTCCTTGCCCATGATCGCCTCCTCGGAGTCGTTTCCTGACCGTGATGAGCCGGCCGGACGGAGAACCTGACACTGCCTTACTCATGTGCAACTGGAAGCGGAAACGCGGCGCGGGGGCGGCTCGATGGGCCCGTTCGGTAAAAATTGATTTCGATTTTATGTCGTTATTCAGCGGGCGGGAGTTGTCGGCGGCCCTGGCCCACGAGGGCGGTCGCGAAGGCTACGGTCGCCTGGACGAGGTCGTCATCGTCCGCGGCGATGACGGTCACCTGGGTCCGGACCAGGCTGAGCCAGGACTCCCTGGCGGCCGCGGCGGTCTGGGCGTCCGACTGCTCGGTCTCGGCCGCCTCCTGGTACCGGGCCCGGGCCTGGTACCAGCGTCGCCGGGCCGCCAGCAGGCTGGCCGGCTCGAGATGGGCCATGAGTGCGGCGGCACCGGCGGTGAGCACGAGGATGAAGGCGCCGGTGAGCGCGCCGAAGACGGCCCGCCCGCCGACGGCCGGCCAGGCCGGACGCGGGCCGACATCATGCAGCGCAACCAGCAGGAGCCCGAGCAGCAGGGCGGCTGCGGTGATGACCGCCACCAGTGTCCAGCGCCGCTGGCGGGCCGCGACGGCGACGAACCAGGCCCCGGTCAGCCAGACGGCGGTGGCCGCCAGCGCGGCCAGCACCGACCTCAGCCCGCCGAGTTCGATGAGATCAAGCATGACCAACCCGGCACTCAGCACGAGGAGAAGCAGCAACCCGACGACGAAATGGATCAGATGGCGACGGCGCGGCTCAAGCAGGTGCCGCAGCTCCTCGTACGCGAGCCGGGCGGCCTGGGCCGCGGCGAACCTCCGGCGGGTGGTGGCCGCCGACCACACCGCCAGCGACTGCCAGTGGGCAGCCCTGGCCAGCAGGCTGGCGGCCTCCGGATGGTTGAGCAGGAGCTCACCGATGATCTGGGCCGGCGTCGTGGCCGCATGGTCCTGTCCTCTCTCCTGCCTGCCCGCTCCCGTTAGAGAAGAGGACTGGACCCTCGCGGTCTGACACTTACGTCAGGTTCGGCCCTGGCGGTGCTCTTTCTGTCGACATCGGAAGTCCTGCGGCGGTGGCCGGCGGGACAAGGAAAAGGAGCACGCGATGAGGAACCTCATCCCCCGGGCCGCCCGGATCGGCGGCGCCGCCGCCGCGGTCGCCCTGCTGGCCGGCTGCAACCTGGCCAGCTCGTCCGCCGGCCCGGCGACCGGCCCCCCGGTCACGGTCAGGCCGAACGTTCCGCCCACGGCGCTGCTGATGGTGCTGAGCGGGCCGGCTTCCGGCCCGGCGCTATCCCGTCTGGTCGCCAGCACCGCCCGGCCGAACGAGGGCATCAGGATCCTCCAGGCCGGGACACCGGCCCGGACGATCGTCGCGTCGGATTCCCCGGCGCCGCCGACGGTCATCCTGCCGGGCCGGCCGCTGGCTCCGGGTGGCGACCAGACCGACTATCAGATGGCGCAGTACGCCAAGCGGGACAAGACCTGGCAGGCCAGGCGGACCGCGGATCTGGCGGCCGGCGCCGCGCAGACGCGCGCGGACACCTCGGCCTGGCTGGCCGGGCTGGGCCTCTCGCAGAAGCTCAGCAGGCTGGCCGACCCGCCCGCCGGCCAGGGCAGCCTGGCCGGCGAGAGCGCGGTCGCGGCCAGCGCGCTGGCGGGCCTGGAAGAGGAGGCGAACAACACGTTCGGGCACCATCGGGTCGTCGTGCTGTTCTGCGACAACCTGAGCGGCGCACTTCCGGCGGGCGAGCTGACCGGGGACGATGTCATCGTCGTGGCCAGCTACCTCCCGACCGCGGCCGCGGCCAGCACGGCCCAGGCTGACCTGCTGGGGGCCGGGGCGGCCCAGGCTGCCGTGGTGGGGTCGGAGGTCACTGGCGCGCAGCTCGCCGGGCTGGTCTCGGCCGACCTGAGCGAGCACGGGCCGAGCGATTCGGTCTCGGCGCCGGTGCTGTTCGGAAACAACAGCTATGCGCTCAGCCCGGCCGCGGTCGGCTCGCTCAGGCAACTGCTGCCGAAGCTGCGGGAGCCGGGGGTGACCGTGGTGCTCAACGGGTACGCGAGTACCCCTGGGACGGCTGAGGCCAATTACACCCTGTCGTTTGAGCGGGCGACGGCGGTGGCCCGCTGGCTGGAGGCCGCCGGGGTTCCGGAGTCGGCGCTGGTCATCGTGGGCCACGGGGCCAGCGACACGGTCGGGTCGGGAGCCTCGGGCGCGAACCGGCGGGTGCTGGTGGTGATCGAGGAGCCGACGGCCGGAGCCTGACCGGCCGCTTGCGCAGTGGGGCCCCGGGGCGGCGGTGACGTCGCCCCGGGGCCCTTTGCCGCTAGCGGCCGAGGACCTCGGCCAGGTAGGCGGGACCGTCGGCCGGCGGCTGCGGGACGGCCTGGCGGCGGGCGGCCTGGTCGGCGCGGTCCTCATCGCCGGCCGCTTCCCAGTCGCGGCGGCACCGCTCCCAGGCCGTGCCGGCCAGGACGGCCCAGTCCTCGTGAGCCGAGTGCGGGGCCAGTCCGGCCGGGGCGCGTTCGGCGCGAAGAGCCGCGTCGGCCCAGCGCAGGGCGCGCCTGATCCGGTGTCCCTTGGCGCTGCGGACCGGCCACAGCTTGTCCTGCACCACCTCGATCCAGCTTTCCGGCAGTTCGTCCAGCGGGAACGGGAGCAGCAACTCGGCCCGGACCCGGTCCGGTGCGGTCTTCCTGAAACAGGCCTGCGCCAGGACACGTCGGACCGTCGGGTCCACCAGCCGGGCCAGGCAGTCGTTACCTGCCTCGCGGCTCGCGCCCGGGGCTAGCGCGACCTCGACCACGACCTGTCCCCGTGCGCCCTCGTGGCTGACCGACAGGTCCGAGTACGGCGACAGCCCGGGGCGGAAGAGCCCTTCGGGTACCAGGCCGGGATCGAGCATCCACTGCAGGCCGCCCAGGCGCACCCGGTCCTTCTCGAGGCTTTCGATCTCGGCGGCCACATCGAATTCGGGTATCAGTGGCGAGGCGGCGGGCCCCGGCCCGGATCGTCCGCCGATTGCCTCCCGCAGCCGGGCGGCGGCCGCCGGCTCATCCTCTGCGGTGAGCGCGGCGACGGCCGAAGCCGCCTGGACGGCTGGTTCGGGAAGCACTGATGTGGTGATGCTGTCCAGTTGCCCGAGCAGCGCGGCCAGGGCGCAGTGCGCTTCGGCGCTCGCTCGCGCGGGCAGGCAGGCGCGTCCGGCGAGTTCGGCCGCCTCGGCCGCCCACCAGGGCGAGCCAGGCGGGGCCGGGCTGGTGGCCCGGGCCGCGTCGAGTCGCGCCAGGCTCGACAGCATGGCGGTGAGTCCGGGGTCGGGCGAGAGCACCTGCGCTCCCGCGGGGTCGGCAACCGCGTTCAGCGCGTACGCACCGAACAACTCGACAAGCATCGCCGCTGCCTGCTCACCGACCGGGATGGACCCGCCGGCGCCGGTGGTATCGGCTACCACGCGGCACAGACGGCCATCGGCCCGGTCGAAGGCCAGGTCCAGACCTGGCACAGGGATCAGAGAGGCCTCGCCCGCCACGCCGGCGGGAAGGCCTTCGAGAATCACCTGGCCAGTCTCGCGCTCAAAACTCGGCGTGAGGTCGTTCATAATTACAACTCCACACCGTTATGGCCGCCTTGGCCAGCATTTTCCGCTGGAACTTGAGTTCGTGTCCGCTGGGGACAGGCGGCGTCGCGCTCGGCTTGAGCTACGTCTGGAGGGGCACTGCGGGCAGGGAGCGGGCAACCGCGCCCGGTCACGTCGCGGTCGAGAACAGCGCGCGGATGGCCTGGTCGAGCGCGGCGTCCCAGCTGGCGTGGTCGACACCCTCCGGAACGGCCGAGCGAAGCGCCCACGGCAGCAGCATGTGGTACAGGCTGCCGATGTGACGCTGGAGCTTCTCGGCGGCCTCACGCTGCGCGGCGCGGGCGTCGGCGGCGGCCCGGGCCGCGCGCCGGGCGGCGGCACGAGCCCGCGAGTGGCTGAGGTGCCGGGTCCGGGCCATGACGGCCGAGCCGCACAGGACAAGGCCGGCCGAGATGGCCGTCAGCAGGGCGGACTGCAACAAGGCGACCAGGAGCGATTCGCTGGACACCGTGATCAGGAACTCGGTGCGCAGCCCCAGCAGCGCGAGGTACCCCACGGTGACCACGGCCGTGAGCACGCGGCGGCGCCTCGGCTGGCCGCGGGTGAGCTCGAAGCCCAGCATGGCCGCGACCGACGCGACGACCAGGATGAACGTGACGAGCATGGTCCCGGCGGAGTTGAGGCCGAACGCCTGGGCGGCCCAGTTCAGCGGGACGGCATCCAGGATCACCAGGGCAAGGACGATGGCGAAGCCCAGCCCGAAGTCGAGTTTGCGGTGGTCGCCGGGGTCGAGCTTGACCGCGAGGTTGGCCTCGCGCTGCTCGGCGTCGGCCTCGTCGGCCTCGGCCTGGCTGGTGCGTCCGGCCAGTTCCCGGAGATATACGCGGGTGCGCAGGGTGTCCCTGATCTCCTTGTCGACCGCCGGGTGTTCCTCCAGCAGGCGCTTGATCGTGGCGGTCGCGAGGCCCTGCAGGGCGACGTCGGCCGGTGCGGCGTTGGCCTGCGCGGCCAGGATGGAGTCGTGTTCGCGATCAGGGCTGGGATCGCCATGCTCGGCGATGGTGTCTATGGTCATGGTCTGCCTCCTCAGGTCACGGCCTGACTGAGACGAGCCGAACGGGCGGGGAACCTGACACACGCCGCCTATGTCAGTTCGTCGCGGCGGACGACGGCCTGCAGCAGCGCCCGCACGTCGGTGCGGGCGCGGCGGAAACGCTGATGCAGCGTGTTCGGTGCGGCGAATGGCTGATCGAAATACTCCGGGTACGCCGCCCGCAGGGCGGGGTTGGTGTCGGCCTCGCTGGAGTCGCCGTTGATCCCGTCGTACAGGAGCAGCCCGGCGGCGTCGCAGATCACGGTGCGGTATCGATCCGGGTCATCGGAGCGGGAGGGCACCCCGGCCCGGAGGTAATCGCGCTGGGCAGCGAACCGCTCGAGCCAGGCCTCAGCCTGCGCTGAGGCGCAGACCGCGTCCTCGACGGAGGACGGTGCGGCGGGATGGCAGCCCGCGGCGCCCTGGTGCTCATCCGCTACGCGGGCGAAGTCGTCGATCACGATGGCACCGAGCTGGCCGCGCTCGCGGTGGATCTCGCGGATGAGGACCTTGCGGACGTAGGCCCGCAGGTTCTGGATCTGGTCGAGGCG
>Ga0335078_10010889_pt1 | contig 13470 bp, 8 predicted proteins | sample Lox_Sample_32_FD_206711 | JGI IMG/M metagenome (GOLD analysis project Ga0335078, IMG submission 206711) | Soil microbial communities from Loxahatchee National Wildlife Refuge, Florida, United States - Lox_Sample_3.2 | ecosystem: Environmental > Terrestrial > Soil > Wetlands | place: USA: Florida...
GTCAGCAGCTCGAGCGTGTCGGTGAACAACGGCGCGCTGGAGGTGACGTGATGACCATCGCCCGGCAGGACTTCGCGTTTCCCTTCCGGATCGACTCGGCGTCCCAGCAGACCGCGCAGACCGGCTACCCGGCCCACGTCGAGCAGATGGTCCGCCAGCTGCTGCTCACCACCCCCGGCGAGCGCGTCAACCTTCCGCAGTTCGGCTGCGGGCTGCGGTCGCTGGTGTTCGCCCCGGACTCCGATGCCCTGGCGGCGACCGTGAAGCTGCGTGTCATCCAGGGGCTGAGCCAGTGGCTGGCCGGCGTGGTCGACGTCGTCGAAGTCGTCACGGCCGGGGGCCCGGGCGGGACGGTCCTCGAGCCAGGCACGCTCGCGGTGACAGTCACCTACACCCTCGTCGAGACCCAGACGGATCAGGCCGTGACGGTGGCGGTCGGATGACTGCGGACCCGCCCAGCCGTAACCGGCGCCAGCTGCTGCTCGCGGCGCCCGGTGCCCTCCTCAGCGGCATCGAGCTCAACGGCATCGACTACGTCCACGTCGCCCCCAGCCAGACCCAGCTCTTCGTCCACTTCCTGAACACCGTGGCCGTGCGGGGCAGCCTGTCCCGCAAGTGCCCGGTCACGATCACCGGTGGCGAGGTCGTCACGAACGTCGCGGTCAGCCCGATCGACGAGACGACCGACTGGAGCGCCGACAGCGAGGGGCGGCCGGTCCTGGCGCTCACGGTGGCCGCCGCGGGGGACTTCTCCACCTACCTCCTGACCATCCCGAGCCCCAAGCTCGACGCCTTTTTCTGCCAGGCGACGTTCACGTTCAAAGCGAACTGCCCCAGCACGCTGGACTGCGCGTCGCCCCCGCCGGGCTGCCCGGAGCCGGCGGCCGAGCAGGTGTCGATCGACTACCTGGCCAAGGACTTCGCCAGCTTCCAGCAGGCACTGTCGGAGTTCTCCGCCCTGCGCTACCCCGCCTGGGTGGAGCGGTCGGAGGCAGACCTCGGCATCGTGCTGATGGAGGCGCTTGCGGCGATGGCCGACGAGCTCAGCTACTACCAGGACCGGGTATCGGCGGAATCGACGATCGAGACCGCTACCCAACGGCTCTCGGTCGTCCGTCACGCGAGGCTCGCAGACTACGAGCCGGCCCCGGCAACCACCGCCACCACGCTTCTCCAGCTCGACGTGCAGGACGCGGGCACGGGGAGCTGGACGATCGACGGACCGCTGCTGTGCCGCGCGGCCGGAGCCGACGGGTCGGTCCTCGACTTCGAGATCGAGGACCCGGCGGCGGGCATCGCCAGCCCGGTCAGCCCCGCCATCACTGTCGATGCCCGCTGGAAGACTGTCGATGCCCGCTGGAACCGGAGCACCAGCGGGTCCTTTCTCGCGCCTTACTACTGGGATGACAGCCAGCGCTGCCTGCTCGCCGGATCGACCGACTTCTACGTCATTGGTCATGGTCTCGGGCTCTATCGCGGCCAGCGGCTGCTGCTCGACTCACCGGCGGCGGACAGCGCCGATTCTCCCGTCCGGGAACTGGTCACGGTCAGCAAGACGCGAGAGACTCTCGACCCGCTGTTCGGCAGCCCTCCCCCTCTGCCCCTGACACAGGTCTTCCTCGAGGCGCCCACGACTGAGAATCACGACCTGTGCCATACGGCGGTAGCCGGGAACATCGTCCCCGCAGTCCAGGGCCTGCGCCACAGCGAGAGCTTCACGATCCCCGGCCGGACGACCACCAGACGACCGCCGCCAGGTCCGGTGGTCGTCCGCGCCGGGCGTAACCGGACGCCGCAGGATCCGCTGCCCGACTACCGCTACTGCCTCGCGTCCGGCCCGCTGGCCTGGCTCGCCACGGCGGGCCAGGACGAGGACACCTCGGTCCCCGTGCAACCCGAGATCATGCTCTGCGCGGTCCCGGCCGGCGGCGTCAAGTCGCAGTGGAGGTTCGAACGCTGGCTGCTCGGTGCAGCGGCCGCCGACCAGGTGTTCACGCTCACGCCCGAGCAGTACTCGCCCGTGCTCACGAGCAATGACATGACCTGGTTCGACTACGACGGCGACGGCGGCACCACGATCCGGTTCGGCGACGGGACCTTCGGCGCCTCCCCGCTGCCTGGCACGGTCTTCACCGCCCTCTACCGGGTGGGCGGCGGCTCGGCAGGCAACGTCCCGGCGGACACGATAGTGAACGTCGCGCCCGGGCAGGCGCAGGGATCGATCGTCATATCCTGCACCAACCCCTTCCCCGCCACCGGCGGCGCGGACGCCGAGACCATCGCGCAGGTGCGCGACCGGGCACCGCAGAAGTTCCGTGCGGAGCCGCTTCGGGTTGTGCGGGCCGGGGACTACACGGCAGCGGCGCAGTCGCTGCCGTGGGTGCGGCAGGCGGGCACCGCGTTCCGCTGGACGGGCAGCTGGCTCACCGTGCTCACGAGCGCCGATCCCGCCGGGAGCGAGGAGCCGACGATCGCTCAGCTCGAGTCGCTCACCGAGATGTTCGACCAGCAGCGGCTGGCCGGATACGAGAGCTACGTCCTTCCCCCGCGCTACGTCTCGATCGATCTGCGGATCTCGGTCCGCGGGCAGCCTGCCTCCTTCGGGAGCGACGTGGAGGCCGCCGTGCTCACTCGCCTGCAGCCCGGTACCCTCGCCGGCGGCAAAGCCGGGTTCTTCGACCACTCACAGTGGAGCTTCGGCGAGCCCCTGGAGTCGAGCCCGCTGCTCGCCGCGATCCAGTCGTGCCCGGGCGTCGTCGGCGTGCACCAGGTTCAGTACCGCGCACGCGGCGTCCTGCTGGACTGGGCGCCGCTGCCCGAGACGCTCACGTTCGCCGCCGACCAGATTCTGCGCGTCGATAACGACCCGAGCCGACCGGAGGCCGGATCGCTGCAGGTGACTGTGGAGGGATCGAAATGAGCAGCGGGACGACGTCACCCTGTCCCTGCGCGCAGACCCAGGACCCGCAGGTCGTCAGCAACCCGCCTGGTCTGCCGCAGATCTCCTGCCGGGCGGACGACTTCACCGGCTTCCGCCGCGCCTTGCTGCGCCCCCTCCCCCGCGAGAAGGCCATCGGTGCCTGGAGGCCAGCACCGGGCGACCTCGGCCTGCAGGTGCTGGAATGGTGGGCCTACCTCGCCGACGTGCTCACCTTCTACAACGAGCGCATCGCGAACGAGAGCTACCTGCGCACCGCAACCGAGCAGAGCAGCATCGCCAACCTCGTGGCGCTGCTCGGCTACCAACCGGCTCCCGGTATCGCGGCCACGGGGAACCTGGCCGCGGTGCGCACGGCGGGGCGCCCTAACGAGCCGCTGGTCCTCCCGGCCGGCATGCGCTTGTCCAGCGTGGCCACTGAGGGTGTCCCGTCGCAAACCTTCGAGGTCGACGCCGCGGCCAGCTTCACCGGCCCGTCGACTGTGCCGGTCACGCTCGCCACCGACACCATCCTCAAGGTCAATGCCGACGGCACGCCACAGTCTGTCCTGCTCGCCGGCCAGGTCAGCGGCGTCGAGGTGGGCGACCGGCTCGTGCTGGCCTGCCGCGAATTCGCGGGGACAGACGACAACTGGGCGCTCGTCACGGTGGGCGCCCTTACGCCACTGACCGACCCGGGGACAGGCGTCGTCAACACCCAGGTCACGTTCTCCGCCGGCGGATGGGGGCCGACGCCCGCACCGGCGCCGCCGGCGCCGGGCCCGAGTCCGAGCCCATCTCCCGTCCCGGCGGGCGGACCCGGTTCGTCCCCCCAGTCCGCCGGCTACCGGCTGATGAGCCCGACCGCCGCTGCCGCGCTCTGGAACCAGGGCGCAACCGGCAGCGGCCAGGTGATCGTCGCGCAAACCGGCTCGACTCTCACGGTGCAGCTGTCGGCGGCGGTCCGGGCGATATCACCGGGCGACATGGTCTTGTTCGACCGCGGTGCCGGGTCGCCGTCGGCACTCGCCGTCGTGGCCGGGACCGCCGAGGTGCTCTGGGCCGTCCCCTACCCGGTGCTTCCCGGCGCATCCTCCCCGAACCTGCCGGGCATCGTCGTCGCGCACACGGCGCTCATGCTGACGCTCGCCGCATCGGATTCCGGCGTGCTGCTCGAGGCAAATGCCGCGGGCACGCTCGGGTCGGTCGCCGTCCGGTACGGCTTCCGGGACGTGGGCACGATCATCGGGATCCCGGCGGCAGAACTCAAGAAGAAACCCTTCCCGGTGACGGTCGGCGCGCCCGCGGCCTACCCGCTGCCCGCCGTCGGCACAACCGCCTTCCTGGCGGACACGACCGGCGCAGGCATCCTGGTCACGATCAGCGGCGCGGGACCGGGCCAGGTCACCCTCACCGGGGCCGGCAGCCCGCCGTCGACGATCCCCGCACCACTGGCGGTGCCGCTCCAGCTCCTGCTCGACGTTGTGGCAGTGTCTCGCGGGACGACCGTGACCGGCGAGGTGCTGGGCAGCGGGAACGCCGCGCTTGCTAGCCAGTCCTTCACGCTTTCGAAGTCGCCGCTCACTTACCTGGCCAGCGGCACCGGCCCGGCGAGCACGCTGGCGGTGTGCGTCGATGACGTCGAGTGGCAAGAGGTCCGCAGCTTCTACGGCCAGGCTCCGGACGCCCGGGTGTTCGTCGTGTCGCGGTCGCCGGACCAGACCGTCACCACGGTGACCTTCGGGGACGGCGTCAACGGTGCCCGGCTCAGGTCCGGGACCGGGAACGTCGTGGCCACCTATCGCTACGGATCGGGGTCGGCCAGCCCGCCCGCCGGGCGCCTGACGACGATCAGCCAGCCGCAGCCGAACCTGGCGTCCATCCAGAACCCCGTGGCCGTATCCGGCGGCGCGGACCCGCAGGCTCCCGAGGACGTCCGCGCCGACGCCCCGGCCAGCGTGCGCACCTTCGGCCGGGCGATCTCGGCCGCCGACTACGAGGTCGTCGCGTCGCAGGCCCCCGGCGTCAGCCGGGTCGCCGCCTCCTGGATCTTCGACGGGGCCGGGCAACGCACGCTCGTGGCCGTGTACGTAGGCGGCGGCCAGGCGGCCGCCGCGGCGGCAAGCGCCGCGCTCGCCGGCGCCGGCGATCCGAACCGGCCGGTCAAGGTGCTCGGCGCTAAGAAGATCGAGCTCAGCCTGTCCTGCACGCTCGTTATCAGCGCCGGCCGGCAGGTCCCGGCGGTGGTCGCCGCGGCGACAGCGTCGATCTGCGACTCGGCGGGAGGGCTGTTCAGCCCCGGCCGCATGGGCATCGGGCAACGGCTCTACCGCAGCGCCGTCGACGCCGCGCTCATGGTGCCCGGCGTCGCCGCCGTCCACCACCTGGCAGTCACCGAGGCGGGGCGGGTTCTCGACGATGTCTTTGACCCGGGCGAGGGCTCGTTCTTTGACCTTCCGCCGGACAAGGTCACCATCGGGGGGGTGACCGCCGGTGACTGAGGTCGACGACGGCTACGACACCTACTACGCGGAGCGGCTCTGGCAGCTGCTCCCGGCGGTCTACCGCACGGCCGACACCGACAGCTTCGACTCCCCCGGGCCGCTGCGCGAGCTGCTCAACCGGATCGGCGCGCAGGTGGCCGTCGTCCGGCGGAGCATGGACCGGCTGTGGGCGGACCAGTCGATCGAGACCTGCGACGACTGGGTCATCCCGTACATCGGCGACCTCCTCGGCACGAACCTCGTCAGCAGCCTCGACCCGCGTGCCCAGCGCCTCGACGTCGCCAAGACGATCCATTACCGGCGCCACAAGGGCACCGTCGAGATCCTGGCGGAGCTGGCGCTGGACGTCACGGGCTGGACCGCGCACGTCGTCGAGGGCTTCCGGCGCCTGGCCCGCACCCGGCACGGCCTCGACCCGGCCGTCGGCCCGGCCGCTTTCCCCCAGGCGAGCCCGGCCGACGTCGCCCACCTGCTGCAGATCGAGGGCCTGACGGGCCTGCTGACCGGCGGGCCGGCGGGCGGATTCGCAGACCTGCGGTCCCGCCACGGCGCCGCGCTGGCGAGCACGGCCTTCGACGAGAGCTTCCACACGGCCGACTTCCGGGCCGGCCTCGGCGCCGATGGCCAGTTCGGGATCCCCAAGCTGCTGGTGTTCCTGTGGCGGCTCGCCAGCTTCCCCGTCCGGGCGGGGACGCCGGTCGCCGTGGCCGGATGCCCTGGCCAGTACGTGTTCGACCCGACCGGCCGCGAGATCCCGCTCTTCCTGCCTCCGCCGCCTGGTCTCGAGGACTTCCCCGAGTCCCGGACCCCGGCCCGCGAGTGGCAGGTCCCCGGCCCGCTGACGCGCTCCCTCGAGACCGCGATCACCGACACCGGGGCGTCCCCGCCGCCGGGGCGGCCGCCGTATCCCGACACCGGCGTGCCACCCCGCTACCGCCTCAGCGAGAGCTGGCAGCTGGCGTCGATCTGGCCCGAGATCGGCAGGTTCGCGGCGACGGCCGCTCCGCTCTCCCCGCCCGAGCCGCTCACGGTCGACTACCAGTACGGGTTCTCGTCCATGATCGGCGCCGGCCCTTACGACCGCGACCTGCTCGCGGAGTGTCACGACCGTCTCCCGGCCGCCGTCGGCACGGAGACGGTGGTAACCGGCGGGACGGGCCTCGACGCGGCGCTCACCGCCGCCGGGGCGACCGGCACCGTCACGGTGGACGACTCCCTCACCTACGCGGCGCTTGCCGACGCCGGCTCGACCGCCGACCCGATCGTCTCGCTGCTCGTGCGCGCGGGCCCGAGCATGCGCCCCGTCGTCCGGCCGGCGCCGCCGAGCTCAGCCGGGCCAGCGCAGTGGATCTTCACCGGGGGCGGCGGGGGACGGCTCGTCCTCGACGGCCTCACCGTGTCCGGCTGCGACATCGTGTTCCGCGGCTCGTTCGACACGGTGCGGATCACCGCGTGCACCATCGACCCGGGCACCGCCGCACCAGGATCGCCGCCGCTCGCGACGGCGGTGGATGGCACCCTCCTCGCCCCGTGCCGGATCTTCGTCGAGGCCGACCCCGCCGCCCCGGCGGGGTCGGGAGGGGCGATCGGCCAGCTCCTCGTGGACCACTGCATCCTCGGCCCCATCCGGACGCGTTTCGAGGGGTCGGTCGAGACACTGACCATCACCGACAGCATCGTCCAGGGCCTGCCGGCGACGACCGGCACCGCCTACACCCCCGCGGACGTCTTCGACCCGCCGCTGCTGGCCCGCGGCCTCCTGGCCGGCGAGGAGGCCCCCGGCCTGCCCTCCGACCCGCTGTCGGCGGCGCTGCTCGCCATGATGCCGCCGACGGCCGCGGCGGCCCTGCACAGGTACTACGCCGAATCGCTGTGGAGCCAGCAGACGGCCGGCGTCCCGCTTGACGGGCTCAACGCGCTCGTCGACGGGCCTTCGCTGTACGACCCGGCCGTGTTCGCGACCGTCGATCTGAGCGCCGACGTGCTCGCGCTCGCGGCCGAGGCCTCGGCGCTCGATCCGGCCCGTCTCGCCATGCTGAATCGCGGCCTGATCGACGAGTCGTTCCCGGTCGCCCTCGGCGTGGCAGCCCTGGCGGTCGCGGACGCGACGGTGCAGCTCACCCGCGTCACCGTTCTCGGGCGCATCGCGGCGCACCGCCTGTCGGCAACCGACTCGATCCTCGGTGACTTCGCCGCCGTCGACGACGTCCAGGACGGCTGCGTGCGCTTCAGCGCCTACGCCAGCGGCAGCGCCATACCCCGCCAGTACGAGTCGGTTGCCATCCCGCCGGGCGCGCCGATCTTCACCAGCGGCTCGTACGGGCAGCCGGGGTACGCGCAACTGCTCGAGACCGCCGACGCGGCGATCGTCCGCGGTGCCGCCGGCGTGTCCATCTCTTCGGGTGCCAAGAACAGTTCCGAGATGGGCGCCTTCTCCGCAGACCTGAGCCCGGTCAAGGAGCAGGGCCTGCTCATCAAGTACGCCGAGTACATGCCGCTCGGGCTCACGCCCGTGATCGTCCATGTCACGTGAGCATCGTCCCGCCCAGGGCGGGAGAGGGAGACGCCGATGGCCGGCGACCGCGCACGAGTGAGCTACGACCCGAGCCGCAAGTGGCGAGGAGTCGTAGCCCAGCAGGGCCGGGTGACCGTCGAAGCGGACTGGAACGAGGCAGCGACGATCGACGCGGAGCGCGACCGGCGGCTGACGCTCGACGTCGTCGGCACCACCGGGACGCCGGACGGCGGCTATGTCGTGACAGCCGTCCCGGCGACGGGCTCGCCGCCGGAACCGACGGGCTCGCCCCCGGTATCGACGCCGGGCGATCTCACCATCGGGCCGGGCACGCTTTACCTCGGCGGTCAGCGGCTCGACCTCGACGCGCCGGTCTCCTACAGCACGCAGCCCGACTGGCTCGACTACTCGACGGATCCGCTCTGGGCGCCCCCGGCAGTGCCGGCCTCGGCCGGGACCAGCTACGAGCTCGTCTACCTGCTCGCGTCCGAGCAGGAGGTATCGGCCGTCGAGGATCCGGCCCTCGCCGACGTGGCCCTCGGCGGCCCGGACACGATGCAGCGCCAGCGCATCCTCCAGCGCTTCGTGCGCAAGCCGATCCAGTCGGGCACGTGCCACGAATCGTGGAGCGGGCTCGTGAGCTCCCTCGGCAGCGAAGGGCTGCAGTTCGACGCGGCGTCGATGATGATCGGGTCGACCACGACGCTTCAGGTGTCGTTCCCGAGCATCCCGGCCGCCCCGGACCCGTGCCAGCCCGTGGCAACAGGCGGCTACCTCGGCGCCGAGAACCAGATGATCCGGGTGATGGTCACGCGCGCCGACACCTCCGGCGCGCCGACCATCGTCTGGGGATTCGACGACGCCTCCTTCCTCTACCGGGTGGTCCAGGCGACATACGACCCGATCTCCAGGAACGCGACGCTCACGCTCGCCAGCGCGCCCGTGGACAGCTTCCACTTCCCGGCCGCCGGCCAAGCGGTGGAACTTCTGCGCGACGCGGTCCGGCTCAACGAGACGCAGCCGTTCGACTACATCGCATCGCCGACCGGCTTCGTCTCTATGCTCACCGAGGCCTACGACCCGACCACCAGGACGCTCGTCATCTCGGGCGAGCCGCCGGGCGGCTACCCGGAACACTACTTTTCCGCCGACGAGACCCCGCAGCTCTACCTGCGCGTGTGGCAGGCGGCAGTCCCCGCGCCGGCCGGCGAGGCGACCACCCTGGACGGCACCGGCGTCGCCGTCACGCTCACCTCCAGCACCGGCAGCTTCCACGCCGGCGACTTCTGGCGCTTCGCGCTGCGGCCGATCCAGCCGACGATCGTGTACCCGGACCGCTACCTCGTTGCGCCCCAGCCGCCCGACGGCCCGCGGACCTGGGCCTGCCCGCTCGCGGTGCTGACCTGGGATGACGGGAGCGCGACGGCGTCGGGCTGCGTCCCGCCGTTCGCCAGCCTCGCCGAGCTGACCGCCACCAAGGGCGGCTGCTGCACGGTGGACGTCAGACCGTCAGACGTCGACGACGGCGCCTTGCTGCAGGCGCTCCTCGACGGTTACGCGACCCAGGGCCCGATCACCGTGTGCCTGGAGCCAGGCACGTACACGCTCCCTGCACCGCTGATGCTCGGGCCGGAACTCGACGGCATCACCCTGCAGGCCTGCCGGCCGGGAGTTGTCTTGCAGGCTCCGAGCCAGCCCGGTGCCGGGTTCGTCCCCGGGCTCATCGCGATACAGGACGTGACCGTCACCATCCGGGGTATCGAGCTGTCCGTTCCGCTGGCCGAGTTCTCGCCCCCGGACTCGCCGTTCGCCAGCATGCCCCCGAACAACCAGATCCTCCTCGAAGCATTCTCCACCGGGCTCCAGGTCGCGATCGGCATCTCCGTGGACGACTCCGCCGACCTCACCGTCGAGGACTGCACGTTCACGTTCGAGTTCCCCGATGCGGGCACGGCGAACGTCTTCGGTGCGGGGATCTTCGCGACCGGGGCGATGGACGGCACCAAGATCACGCGATGCGCCTTCCAGTCCGCCAACCCGCCCACGACGGTCCCGTTCAACGACCTCGCGGTAACCCCAGTGGTGAACAACCAGTTGGGGGCTCCGCCGCCCTACCAGCTGACCTTCGGGTACCTCCAGCTGCCGGGCGCCTCCGCCGCCGCGCGGGGGTCCACGACGCAGCTGCTCCACGACGCGACGATCGAGCAGAGCCTGTTCCAGGGCGTGACGATACCGGCGCTCGTCATGGCCCAGCTCGGCACGTTGCGCGTCGACAGCAACACGGTGCGCAACGCTTACGGCGGCTTCTGGTTCGTCTCCGCCGACCCGCAGACTGTCATATTCGACCAGTTCTCGGTCGGCGACCCTGTTCTGTATAGTGAGTTTGCCAGCGCGGGGATAGCCGCGCTGCGGGACGGGATATTCGTGATCGCTACCGCGATCGCCCGGGTGCTCCTCACGGCCCCTCCGGCCGGCGGCCCTGTCGCGGCCGGGGGAATTCCCGCGCCCACCACGGCTCAGCTGACGCTCGCACGCCAGACCCTCAGCGCTTTCTACGCGCAGGTCACCGGGCCCGCAGGCGCACCGGCCGAGCTGCCGCCGGGAATAGACGCTGTCTTCACGAACCTGGGCGCTCCCGCTCCAGCACCGTCAGCGGCCATCCGGCCCGCGGCCATCCCGGTCGCGGACACAGGGACGAGCGTGTCCCTGCGGCTCGATCTTTGCGACTGCCAGGTCGACGCGATCATCGCCGATTCCTATTCCGGCGCAGGCCTCCTCGTCGTGGACTTCATGACCGACGCGGGGTCGGCGCTCCTGCACGGCAACCGGATCCGGAGCCGCTTCCCGATGGGTGAGACGGCCCTCGTCGGCGGGGTCGGCGAGGCCTGCGTCACAGGCAACGTCGTAGCGAACGAGGTCCCGCCTCAATCGTTGTTCAACGACTACCCTAACGCGCTCCCGAGCTGCAGCATGGTGCTGAACCCGGCGACGACCACGCCGCTCGGCGCGCTCGGCGCGGTGCTGGACCCGTCGTCGGCGCTTCTCGGCAACCTAGCGGCCGTGGCCGTCACCGGCAACGTCTTCATCAGCCCCACGAGCCTCCCCGGCCGTCCGGTCACGATCCCGTCACCGCTTGCCGACTGGGACGTGCTCAACACCGTGATCGACTACGGCGGCGCCGCCCTGCCCGCGGTGATCGGCGTCAGCCCGAAGAGCGGACCGGGCGCGACGCCGGTGACGGTGACGGTGACCGGCAGCGGCTTCACCGGGGCCACCTCGGTCAGCTTCGGCACCAGTCCTGGCAGCAACCTGAACGTCGTGAGCGACACCGCGCTCACGGTGGACAGCCCGGCCGGAAGCGGGACGGTGCACGTGACGGTCACCACGCCGGGAGGCACTTCCCGGCCAGTGCCGGCCGACCAGTTCACCTACCTCGAGGTGACCGGCGTCAGCCCACCCAGCGGACCGTTGGGCGGGGGGATCGCGGTGACAGTGACTGGCAGCGGCTTCACCGGGGCCACCTCGGTCAGCTTCGGCACCAGTCCTGGCAGCAACCTGAACGTCGTGAGCGACACCGCGCTCACGGTGGACAGCCCGGCCGGAAGCGGGACGGTGCACGTGACGGTCACCACGCCGGGAGGCATCTCCCTGGCCGGGCCGGCCGACCAGTTCACCTACCTCGGGGTGACCGGCGTCAGCCCACCCAGCGGACCGTTGGGCGGGAGGACCCCGGTGACAGTGACCGGCAGCGGCTTCACCGGGGCCACCTCGGTCAGCTTCGGCACCAGTCCTGGCAGCAACCTGAACGTCGTGAGCGACGCCGAGCTCACGGTGGACAGCCCGCCCGGAAGCGGGACGGTGGACGTGACGGTCACCACGCCGGAAGGCACCTCCCCGGTGGTGCCGGCCGACCAGTTCCATTACCGCACCACTTAAGACCGTCCTCCCGACCCGCCCGATCGAGCCGTTCCGCCCGTTCGAGCCCGTGGGGCGGGGCGGCCCGGTCCCGCAGACCGATCCGGGACGACCCAAGGCGCCGGATGCTCCTCGGGCTGTGACGTCCGGTCCGAGATCACTGGACGCTCGCTGCGGTCTGCCCGGCAGCGCTCACCGTCACGACGCCTTGCCACAGGCATTTGCACTCGGACGACTGGTGCAGGGCACCGACCTTCCCGATCGTGACCCGCGCGGAGCCCTGCGACCACCGCGAGAGGACAGGCTCGCACGGCTGGGGGACGAGATCGCCGCCCGCCGCCTCCGTGGCCTCGGCCACCCGCGGGTTGAGCTCCGACGTGCACAAACCGAAAGGCGGCACATCAGGCACATTCTCCGCGCTGACGTCGGTCACGACGCCCGTTTGGCCGCGCGCCGACACCCGGGTGCCCGAGGCGGCGAACGTCGCAGGCGTGGTGCCCAGCGAGCACTGAAACGTAGCCCCGCTGCAGACCAGGTTCGGCATGTTTCCTACCCCTCGGCGTGACAGCAGTCTACGCCGAGGCCGGATCGGTGACCGGCGTCAGCGGATTCGCTCCCGTTCCCCGTCCGGCGCCGCTGGACCCGCCGGCGCCGGACGCCAGACGGCCGCGCACCAGCCCCAGTCAGCAGGTAGACGATTTTGAGCAGCACACCGACCCGTACCGCGGGGCGCATCCGGTCCGGCAGCCGGTCCCCGGCCACGACCTGCTGTCCTCGTCTCGCCACGCAAGCGATCTTACACCTGTGTAAGCTTAACTTAACGCCATTGGGCCTTAGCCTCAATGTGTACCTGCCCGCCGTCCGCAGGGTGACCTTCACGTCATAACCCAGCTTGGGAACCTGGTAATCAGGTAAGCTCCTTCCGTGCGCCGGTAGCGGAGCCGCAGACCAGGCTCGCGCCGCCTGCATACCCGGGCACCGCCTGGCCAGTAAACGGGCACCCGCCAGGCTCATCCCGGAGCCATTCAATCGCCCCGGTTCTGGTGTCGTCCAAAGCCTTTCGGCACTTCATCAGCGTTTCGCTTGCGCTCGCCTTCATGATCCCCTCCTGACCATCTTGTGCGCCTCTTCCTCTACGCTCACCACAACAGTCACTAGCTAATGCAGCTTGAGGTGGATTGACGCCGCCCCCCGCAGGGGGACGCCGAAAAGCCGCTACCCCTTCATGATCTGCACAGCACCGCGTCAGAGAGATCTCCTACTGCGACTCCCCTCCGCGCTCGTGGCGCACTTGAATAAAGCTCCTGGACTGAGATCATCCCGGCTTCATCGGTGCAGGCTCCGCTCTTTATCAGGCCTGGAGATCGAATGGAAGGCATCGTGCTCGAGGTCGTCCACAACCGCTGGGCCATGACGATCAAGGATCTGTCTCGTAGGGAGAGCTACACGCGAACGGTCAGCTATCTACGCCCGGCCAGAATGTCGAAGCCGTGAGTCTTATTCAAAAGTCCCTGGATGATCTTGCTAAACGACCACCTGGAATTGTCATCAGATAATGCCATGCGCATACGGCGCGCCTAACAGGCAACGACTTCTCCGATCGATAAAAAGGAGGTGAC
>Ga0335078_10010891_pt1 | contig 13469 bp, 8 predicted proteins | sample Lox_Sample_32_FD_206711 | JGI IMG/M metagenome (GOLD analysis project Ga0335078, IMG submission 206711) | Soil microbial communities from Loxahatchee National Wildlife Refuge, Florida, United States - Lox_Sample_3.2 | ecosystem: Environmental > Terrestrial > Soil > Wetlands | place: USA: Florida...
CGGCTCCCCCCACAAGAGGGGCTGTTCGCCCCCCTTGTGTATCCCCCGCCGGGAGGGTGCTTTGCAGTGTAAACCGGACATTTCACTTGCTAATAAAACCGGACAACTTGACAAGCTACCAACAGGGGCGCGTGGGAGCGTGTGGGTGCGATCGAATCAGGCAACCGGCGCTTGCGGCGCACCGGCGGTCTTCCAATGGGCGTCCCAGTGGTCCGCGGGTGCGGGACGGGCGAGCAGAAACCCCTGGACTTTGTCGCACCCGAGCGCGCGCAAAGCCTCCAGCTGATCTTCGGTCTCCACGCCTTCCGCGGTGGCAGTCATATTCAGGCTGTGCGCCAGGCCGATCATAGCTTGAACCATGGCGCGTGCGCCGGGGGTCTGCGAAATATCCCGCACGAAGCACTTGTCGATTTTCAGATCGTCGATCGGCAGGCGTTGCAGATAGCTGAGCGAGGAGTAGCCGGTTCCGAAATCGTCGATGGAGATGCGCACTCCGAGGGCTCGCAGTTCGTCAAGCTGCCGGGCGGTATCCCCGACGTCCCGCATCAGCACGCCCTCGGTGAGCTCCAGTTCCAGGTACCGCGGTTCAACCTGGTGAGCGGCCAGGATCCTGGCCACTTCCTCCCGCAGGTTCGAGCGCATGAACTGGATGGCCGAGATGTTGGCCGCGATGCGCACCGGAGGATATCCGGCGCGGCGCCACAACTGGTGCTGCCGGCAGGCTTCTTCGAGCACCCACAGGCTCATGGGAATGATCAGCCCGCTCTCTTCGGCCACAGGAATGAAGCGGGCCGGCGGGAGCAGGCCCCACTTGGGATGATTCCAGCGCAGCAGGGCCTCCACGCCGCTGAATTCCGCGCCGGGAAGCCGGAACTGGGGCTGATAGTGCAGCAGGAGCTCACCATGCTCGAGGGCCCGGTGCAGGTGATTCTCGATTTCCAGCCGTTCGTGGGACTTGGAGTTCATCTCGCGCACGAATTTCTGAAAGCGGTTGCGGCCCTTGCTCTTGGCTTCGTACATGGCCACATCGGCGTGCTGCTGCAAGGCGGCGGCATCTTCGCCGTCGCGCGGAAACAGGCTCAGCCCCACACTGGCGCTGGCAAACAGCTCGTGCCCCCACACCTGGAACGGGGAGCGCATGGCCTCGACAATGCGTTCGGCAACCATCTCCGCGTCGCGCACAGTTTCCAGACCAAACAGCACGGCGACAAACTCGTCCCCCCCCGTGCGGGCCAGCGTGTCCGACTCCCGCACGGCGCCTTCCATGCGCTTGGCCGCCTCCTTCAACAGCATGTCCCCGACATGATGACCGAGCGTGTCGTTGATCAGCTTAAAGCGGTCCAGATCCACATAGAGCACCGCCACCATGGAGTTCTGGCGGCGGGCCAGAACGATGGCTTGCCGGAGGCGGTCTTCGAGCAACAGGCGGTTGGGCAGCCCGGTCAGCGGATCGTGCTGCGCCTGATGGGCCAGCCGGTGGGTCAGTTGGCGGTGTTCCAGGGCGACGGATGCCAGCTTTGCCATGGAGTCCAGCAGTACCCGATCGGAATCCACGGCGTTCCATGGCGCGGGGCGGACGATTTGCAAGACCCCCAATACCGGCCCGTCGCAAGCCAGAATGGGAACCTCCAGGCGTCCCTGGACATTGCCTGGTGCCACGGAAGACGGGCGTGGCTGGCGGTCGGGAAGCGCCAGGCCGCCGGCCAGCGAGATGTGCGTCGTGGCGCCGGGATAATACAGTTCAATCATCTGCTCCAGGCGGTCGAGCACGCTCTCGAGAGGCTGATTCTGCGCGACCATCTCCAACACTTCGCGGCGATTCTGTTCCAGCCGTTCGGTGCGCTTGCGCGGGCTGACGTCGCGCGCGATGCACAGCACGCCCGCCGGGACGCCGTTGGAGAATTGCAGGCGGCCGCTCACCTCCATGGCGACACGTTGGCCATCCCGCGTGATCAGCTCGGCCTCCAGCGGCAGCGCCGCATCCCCCCGCAGGCGCTCCTCGATCGTCTGGCGGATCGTGGCCACGTACTCGGGGGCGGCGATCTCCCGCACGTTCATGCCCAGCAGTTCCTGCCGGCGATACCCGGAAACGCGCTCCGCGATGCCGTTGACCGAGGTGATGTTTCCGTTCAGATCGATGGTGAAAATGACGTCGCTGGCATCCTCGATCAGCTTCCTATAGCGCTGTTCGCTCTCGCGCAAGGCGGTCTCCACGCGCTTCAGCTCGGTGATGTCGCGGAAGCAGGCAGCTAGCGCCTGCACGCCGGGTTCCTGAAGCAGGTTGACCGCCCAACTGTCGCACCAGCGCCAGGAACCGTCGGCGTGCCGCAGCCGGAACTGCGCGCGCGCCTTGGCGCCCGGCTCGCGCAGGATCTCTTCGTGCAGCATCTGAAGGTAAGGAATGTCATCTGGGTGGACCCAACGGAGGGCCTCGCATCCCAAGCGCTCGTCGGGCGACACGCCCAGCAGCGCCGAAACACCGGGGCTGTCGTACAGAATGATGCCATTGGGATTGATGAGCGTGATGACATCGCTATTGTTCTGCACCAGCGTGCGAAAACGGTTTTCGCTCTCGATAAGAGCCTGCTGAGCGTGTTTCTCGGCGGTGATGTCGCGCATGATGGATGAATTGCCCAGCACCTTGCCCGCCGGATCTTTGATCGGGGAGGCCACCACGCTTACCGGGAATACGCCGCTGTCCTTCCGCATGTGGACCGTCTCGAAAGACAGGAAGGTCTCACCCTGAAGCACCGCGCCGACCCTCCGCTCCGCGTCCGCGCGACGGGCGGGGGCCGAGAGGGACGCTAACGGACGACCGAGCATCTCAGCCGCCGTGTAACCGTACAGGTTTTCGGCGGCGGGATTCCAGCTTTGAATAATCCCCTGCAGGTTCGCCGAGACAATCGCATCACTCGAAGACTCGACGACGGCGGCCAGCCACGCCAATTTCTCTTCCGCCAGTTTCTGCGCGGTAATGTCGCGGATGGCCCCGATCCAGCGGCCGCCGCATTCCGGTGCGCCGTGGTCCGAGTAGTAGCGCACGGCGCCGTCCGGGCGCACCATGCGGTACTCCTGGTAAAAGGGTCCGCCGTTCTCCCGGCGGCGCCGGATGGCCTCCAGCACTCTCTCCCGGTCATCCGGGTGGATCGCGCGCGCCCAGCCGTCGAAGTTACCGAGACTGCTCAGAAACGGATCGGCGCCGTCCAGCCGTCCCTCGCCGGAGCGCGCATCCAGATCGTATACACAGATCCCCGCGCTTTCGGCCGCGATGCGCAACCGCTCCGCGGACCGCTGCAACTCTTCCTGCAGGCGCTTGTCCCCGGTGATGTCTTCCTTCACTCCGATGTAATGTGTGGGCCTGCCCTGCTCGTCCCGGATCTGGGAGATGGAAGCGGCTTCCCAGTAGAGCGTGCCGTCTTTGCGTTTGTTCAGGAATTCGCCACGCCATTCGCCGGTCTGAATCGTTTCCCACAATTTCTCATATTCCTGCGGGGCGGTATAGCCCGACTTGAGAATGCGCGGGTTCTCTCCCAACACCTCCGCCGCCGTGTACCCGGTGACTTCCGTGAACTTGGGATTGACATATTCAATCTTTCCATCTAAGTCGGTGATCAAAACCGTAGCGGGACTCTGCTCGACGGCCTTCGAAAGCCAGCGCAACTGATCTTCGGCGCGCTTGCGATCCGTAATGTCGATGACCACGCCCGCCAGGCCGTGAAACGCGCCTTGCGCATCGAACTGCGGCGCAGCCCGATCGAGCATCCAGCGATATTGGCCATCGGACCGCCGCAACCGGTACTCGATCTGGCGGGGAACGCGAGCCGCGAGAGCCGTGCGCAAGGCCGCCGCGCGCGGACCGGCGTCATCGGGGTGTACATGCGCCAGCCACCCTTCACGCTGCGCGCGCTCCAGAGTGCATCCGGTGAACCTCAGCCAATGCTTGTTGAACAATGTGGCCCGGCCATCCGCCGCACTCATCCAAAGCAGCACCGGCAACGAATCGCCGAACTCCCTCAGGAGAGGATTCCATTGTGTGAAGCTGTGGCCATTCGCCGCTAGCAGGTCTGTCGGCAAATGCCAACCGCCATCGATATGCGGCTCTTGGGGCGAGATGCTCACTAACTCTGAATCGTCATAGTTCTATGGGGAGTTTAGCTAGAACTAAAGTCCTGCACCGGGACTAAGGTCATGCATCCTGGTAGTACCAAGACCATACAGTTTTGTTGAATAGGTTATTGACCTTAGGTTACGAAGAATTTAGAGTACGTAAAGTGGAACAACGACGGACCCGCCGGTTCACTCTCCAGCTCCCGCTCTCCGTAACACGGAGCGGAACCGAACGTGTAACCCTGCCCGGCATAACCAGGAATATCAGCTCGGGGGGCGTGCTTTTCACCGCGGAAAAGGAACCGGACGTCGGCGCGTCGATCGAGTACGTCATCAGCCTCGGCGGCACACCCGACCAGCACATCAGTCTGCGATGCATCGGCAAGGTTCTGCGCTCGCAGCATACAGGCTTGCCTGATCAGGCTTACGAGATCGCCGCGACTCTTGAACGGTACGAATTCGTCCGCCCCGAGGAATGAGGGAGGCTTCTCCGGCCTGCTTGCGTGCGCGCGCCTTTTCGTGTAAGGTAGCAAAGAAAAGGCGAAAGCGAATGGACCTTACCCTGGCGACCCCCAGTGCGCCGTCCGTAGAAGAGGCGCTCACCTTGTTGCAGCACGCGGCGATCCGGCACGCGCCGGCGGCGAGCGGTAACTATCGGGACTTGCCGGAAGCGGTCAGCCCGGTGCTGCAGCGGATGCTGGCTGCGCGTGGTATTCACAAGCTGTACTCTCACCAGGCCGAGGCCTTCGAGCTGGTGGTGCAAGGCGTCAACCTGGTGGTCGTGACGCCGACGGCGAGCGGAAAGACGCTTTGTTATAACCTGCCGGTCCTCAACCGCCTCCTGGTGGACGGCAGTGCGCGCGCGCTGTATCTGTTCCCCACCAAGGCGCTGGCCGAGGATCAGCTTCACGAGATCGGAAGCGCCATCGACGAGATGGGATCGGAGATTCGCGCTTTCACTTACGACGGCGACACGCCGCAGGATGCCCGCAAAGCGATCCGGCAGGGCGCCAACATCGTGCTCACCAACCCGGACATGCTGCACTCCGGCATCCTGCCGCACCATACGCGCTGGGCCAAGCTGTTCGAGAACCTGCGCTACGTCGTAATAGACGAATTGCACTATTACCGAGGCGTCTACGGCAGCCACCTGGGGAACCTCCTCCGCCGCCTGAGGCGCATCTGCGAGTTTTACGGATCGCAACCCATCTTCATCTGTAGCTCGGCCACCATCGCCAATCCGCGCGAGCTGGCCGAGGCACTGGTGGAAGCGCCGTTCCGCGTGGTGGATTCGAACGGCGCGCCCAGCGGCGAGAAGTTCTTCGTGTTTTACAATCCGCCCGTCGTGAACCGTCAGTTGGGGATCCGCCGCAATTACATCGGGGAAGCGCGGAGGGTAGCGCTGGAGTTCATCGAGCACCGTTTGCAGACGCTGGTCTTCGCCAACAGCCGGCTGGCCACCGAGGTGCTGGTCACTTATCTGAAGGATGCTGTGGAGCGTGGACCGCTGCCCTCGGACGCGGTGCGCGGCTATCGCGGCGGATATCTTCCGCGCGAGCGGCGCGAAATCGAGCGCAAGCTGCGCGAGGGGCAGATTCGCGCGGTGGTCTCGACCAACGCGCTCGAGCTGGGCGTCGACATCGGCTCGCTGGATGCGGTAGTGATGGCTGGATATCCGGGCACGATCGCATCCACCTGGCAGCGCGCGGGACGCGCCGGGCGCCGCCAAAGCGCTTCAGCCGCGGTACTGGTGGCTTCCAGCGCGCCGCTCGATCAATACATCATCGAGCATCCGGACTATTTCTTCGGCCGCTCGCCCGAGCATGCCTGCATCAACCCCGACAACCTGGAGATCCTGCTGGCGCACCTGAAATGCGCCGCTTTCGAGCTGCCGCTGCGCGATGGCGAGAAGTTCGGCGCGCACGATACCGCCGAGCTTTGCCGCTTCCTGGAGGATGGCGGATTCCTGCATCACTCGGCGGGCGCATGGCACTGGACCTCGGATTCTTATCCGGCCGACGCCACCAGTCTGCGCTCGATCTCGAGTGATAACTTCGTGGTGGTGGATATTACGGGCGAGCCGCAGGTGATCGCCGAAGTTGCGTTCTCTGCCGCGCTGACTTCCCTGCACGAGAAGGCCATCTACCTGCACGAGGCGCGCCAGTATCACGTGGAACGCTTCGATTACCAGGAACGCAAGGCTTACGTGCGCCGCGTGGATTGCGACTACTACACCGATGCCATCGATTACACGCAGGTGAAGACGCTTGAAGAACTCGAAAGCGAGTCATTCGCGGGGGCGCACAAGTGTCACGGCGACGTGCGCGTGAATCGCCAGATCGTGGGGTTCAAGAAGATCAAGTTTTACACCAATGAAAACGTGGGCGCGGGGAATCTGCAAATACCCGAGCAGGAGATGCACACCACAGCCTTCTGGCTGCACTTTCCGCCTGAGTTTCTGGCGCGTTTCCCGGATCTTACACCGGACGAACGGCGCAGCGGCCTGACGGGCCTGGGAAACGCGCTGCGCACTGTGGCGGCGCTGCTGTTGATGTGCGATCCGCGCGACCTGGGGGTGGCCTTCAGCGAAGACCCGAACCTGTACCTCTACGATTGTTATCCCGGCGGCGTGGGACAAAGCGCGCCGCTCTACCGGATGGCGGAGCGGCTGGTGCGGCAGACAGCCGAACTGCTCACCGGGTGCGAGTGCGAGGCGGGCTGCCCGTCGTGCGTGGGTGCTCCCGGCGAAGTGGGCGAGCGGGGCAAGGAAGCTGCCTTGCGGATTACGAGGGAGTTGTTACACGAATGAAGAGCCCCCCGGCAGACCACGCGGGTATACCGAGTCAGTGCCGCACCCGCTGATCTACACGGAGCCTTACCGGCTGGGTCCCTTGGTCGACGACGACCTATTCCGCCGCTTGTGCCGCTCGCGCGATTATCTGGCTGCGGGATTCGATCAGCCCCTGCGCCTCGCCGACGCTGCGCGGGAAGCGAGCCTCCCGCCGTTCCATTACCATCGCCTGTTCGCCCACACCTTCGGCGAGACGCCGCACGAATTCCTGACCGGGCGCCGCATCGAGCACGCCAAACGTCTGCATCACCGCTCAGCCGTGCCGTTCTGCGGCCGCCCGGATACAATTCTGTCGTCAGTCGCTTGAGCTTGCCGTACTCCAACTGCAGGACTTTGGCTGTTCGGAAGACGCCGTACTCTCTCGCCGTTTCCGTGGCCGCCGCGCACAACGGTTCCGGAATCCGCAACCGCCCGGTGTGGGACTTCCGCCATCGAGCGAAGCGTCCGTGAACCGCGCGCATTTCGTCGGGAAGATCAGGCGCCGCTCTGCTCATCGCAGGTCCTCCTTGCGCCGCCCAGGGCGCAAGAGCAACGTTGCCAGCTACGCCCCCGCCGTGTCACGCGTCGTTACGGAAAGCTCACCACGATGGTGCAGGCGAGGACTGGTATGGAGGCGAGGCAGCAGAATGCCAGGACAAAGCCGAGCTTCTTCATGGGAAACCTCTGAACATGACTGAACAACACACGCTTTTGTACCCGCCTCGGCTCCAATCAGCCTTCGTCGCGAAGCACCTCCATGGGGTCAACTCGTGCCGCCCGGCTCGCCGGAACCCACGCCGCAAGTATGCCGATCAGCGTCATCAAAACGCAGGCGACACTCAGCGCAACAGGGTCGAGCGCGGACACATGGAACAGAAGACTCTTCAGGACGCGCGTCAGCGCAAAGGCGCCAGCCAGCCCGCCGGCGAGTCCCACGAAGAGCGTCGAAATGGCGCTACGCAAAACGTACGACAATACGTCGCCCTGCCGCGCGCCCAGTGCCATGCGGATGCCAATCTCGCGGCGCTGATGCGCCACCGCGTGCGCCAGAACGCCGTAGAGACCGAGCGCGGCCAGCAGCGCCGCAACCCCGGCGAAGGTTCCCACCACCCAGGTGGGCTGCTTCGCCCAGAGCATGCTCCGCTCCTTCACCTGTTCCATCGTTCTTACGTCCGCCAGGGCGAGGTTGGCATCCACATGCCGTACCGCTTCCCGAATGCCGGACATGAGCGCCAGCGGCTCGATCTGCGTGCGAACCACCAGGGAGACATCCTGCTGCGGAACCTGGGCCAAGGGCACATAGGCTATCCGTTGCTGCGGTTCCTGCAATTCGTTGGTACGCTCGCTGCGGATCACGCCTACGATCTGTACCTTCACGAGGGACTCCGGGATTGAGCCATAGCCAGGCAAGGCGATGCGAGCGGTACGTCCAACCGGATTCGCGATTCCGAACTTGCTCGACAGGTACCGAGCCAGTTCCTGGTTGATGACGGTGACTGCCGGGGCGCCCGCACGGTCCCGGGCTTCAATCCCGCGGCCGGACTCCAGGGGGATCTGCATGACGCCGAAATACCACGGATCGACGGGCTTCAAACCAACGCCGAAAAACTCCGCTGTTCCAGACACGTTCATGCCTTCGCCCCATCCTGCACCTTGCAGAGGCAACCTGTGGGTCACCGATGCCTGCTCGACTCCGGGCACGGATCGGAGCCGTTGCACGACGGCATCGTAGAACCTGGCGGCGCTATCCGGAGTGGGGTATGCGGCCGGCGGCAGGTTGGTCGCCATCGCCATCACGTGGTCGATTCTGACACCTGCATCCACTCGCTGCAGTTTCGCCAGGCTCTTGAACAGGAGCGCCGCGCCGCAGATCAGCACGACGGAAATCGCGACTTCTGCGATGACGATCGTCCGGCGCATCGTGGCGCTGGATCCCGACGAACCACGCGCCGCCAGATTCAATGAGCTCGACAGCTTGCTGAAAGAAATCTTCCAGGAGGGAAGCAGACCGGCGAGGATCAAAACCGCGGTTGCGGTCGCCGCAGCGAAGCCGAGGACGCGCAGGTCCAGACTGAGATCGGCCGTAAACGGCAGCGATGCCGCCACCAGCGGGGTCGTGGCGTGAAGCAGCAGGTACGCCACGACAATTCCCGCGACGGTGCCCAGAAGGCACAGCACCAGGCACTCGGTGAGCAACTGAGCGATCAGACGGCCGCGGCTGGCCCCCAAAGCGGCCCTGACAGCCATCTCCTTTTGCCGGGCTGCTCCCTTCGCCAACAGCAGGTTCGCTACATTCGCGCAGGCGATCAGCAGCACCATCACGACTGCTCCGAACGCCAGGCAGATTAAACGGCGCAGGGTATCCCCAACCAGAAACCGAGCGAACGGATCGACCGCGAAGCCCCAACCCTTGTAGTCGGCCAGGGCCCCGGCTAGCCTGGCTCGCAACAGGTTCATCTCGGCCTGCGCTTGCCCGAGGCTCACACCCGCGCGCAGCCGCCCAAGGACTTCCCACACGTGCTGAATACGATTCAGTTGCTCCGGTGAGAGGATCAGTGGTTTCCAAAAGACCGCCTCGTCGCGGTCGAAACAGCCCGGAGGCAAAACTCCGATGATTCTGTGCGGCCCGCCGTCGAGCTTCAAATCGCGGTTCAGAACGCCAGGATCGCCACCGAACCGCGTTCGCCATAGCGAATGGCTGATCACGACCACCGGGGCCGCGCCCGGCTGATCTTCACCTGGCGCGAAGGTACGCCCGATCCACGCCTTCACGCCAAATACCTGGAAGTAATCGGCCGATACCAGCTTGCCCGAAAGCCGCACCGGACTGCCGTTCGTCTCGACCGCGGCTCTGGTGGGCGACTCCACCGACAACGCCTCGAAGATGGCGCTCTGCTGTTTCCAGTCGAGAAAGGTCAGGGTGGTGGTTTCGTTACGGGTCGCCAGAGTTGGAGATTCCCATACTCTGACCATGCGCTCCGGCTCAGGAAACGGAAGTGGCTTCAGCAGAACCGCGTTGACAACGCTAAACATTGCCGTGTTAGCGCCAATACCGAGTGCCAGCAATCCGACGGCGGTGATCGCGAAACCGGGCTCCCGAACAAGTGAAGAGAGACCATAGCGAAAATCCCGCAGCGCTGAATCCAGCCACACGAGCACCCGGGCATCACGGCTCTCTTCCCGCCGGATCAGCTCAGGCCCGAACGCGCGGCGGGCTTCGGCCGGATCGCGGCCTTCCTCAATCGCCTCCGCGAGGTGAGACTGAAGCTCTTCGTCAATCTCGCGAGTCAAGCGATCGTCGCGAAACACATTGCTGAAACGGGACCACAGCGACATATCAGGCCATCCTCAGAACACGATTTACAGCCGCAGTCACTGCCTGCCAACGGGATTCCTCGGCAACAAGCTGTTTCTGGCCGGCCTCCGTCAACTCGTAAACGCGGGCCCTTCGCCCGGCCGCTTTCGTCACCCATGTGGCGCGGATCCAGCCGGCCTCCTCCATCCGGTGCAGCGCCGGATAGAGCGTGCCTTCTTCGGCGCGGAGCACCTCGTCCGACCATCCCTTGATCGCTGACATGATGGCGTAGCCATGCAAGCCAGACCGTCTCAGAAGGATCTTCAAGACCAGAAGATCGAGCGAGCCCTGGAGGGAATCTGTTTTCGGCATACTCAGACTTCGTAGTATTAAGACGGCTGAGTTCCCAAAAAGTTCCGCGGAAGCTCCGCGCTCCCAGGGAGAAAAGACGCCCAAGCAGATCGGGCCGGTTGTTGTCAGCCATCTGGACGTTGGAGATCGCCCGGGAAACCGCTACCTGCGTGTCGTCCAAGCCTTTTGTAACGGTTCGCCGGAGTTCACCCGGCCGTATCACGCGCGACGCTCTCCTTTGGCCGATGGCGTTGGCGGCCAAACCCGCCACATGTCGATTCTTCGCTCATATAGAGTGGCCGAGCATCCATAGACAATGCCGCAATCACTCTACTATGTAGCATTCATCGCGAGCTATAGCTCGACCTAGAGCGCCCACCACCCCAACCGGGACGCGGTTACAGGGGTGGGTCTCGCTGGAACCAGTTCAATACCCGTAGGGCGCGTAGCGTGTTCCATCGGCTCGGCTGTCCCTCGCCTTCCTCCATATCGACGGGCATCACGCCGGGATACCTGGTCTCCAGCGGCCACCGCCCATCGCCGTCACGCTTTGATGCGACCAACTTGATAGCGTCGGCCATCCGTTCATCGTACGCAACGCCAGCGCTGCACAGGTATTCGAGTCCCCTCAGCACGTCGTAGTGCCACCAGGTCGGGAACGCGAAACGCGTCCACTCGGAGCCGCCCTTGCGATCTCGCGCGATTACCTCGCCGGTCGATCGGCGGCGGAACAGGCGGCGCTCGAGAAGATACTCCTGCCCGCGGAGACGAGCTTCGATAATCCCCTGGCTGCCTCCGACGGCGCGTTCGTATGCGAGCAGGGCTTCGAGCACGCAGATCGTGGTGTTGAATGAGGACCGCGTCGAGCCCTTGGCGGCCTCGCAGTTCCAGCCGCCATCGGGCAACTGTTCGGCGGGCAGTCGGGCGACCAAGCCCCGGACGTCCTGGCCGAAGTAGGCGCCGACCGCCGCAACCTGTCCATTAATGCAAGGCTCGATCTCGCCGTCAAAAAAGGGATTGAGCTGACATTCCTGCGGGCCGCATCCTTTCCACGTTACCCGGTCGCGGACCAAATCCGTTGCGTGCCGGGCCCGGTCGCTTGCTGGGTCGAGCCCCAGGTCGCGCAACAGCATCAGGACGTGCATGGTGGAATTCCACCCGTGGTTCCATGCCGCGCCGCCCCACCGACCGTCGGCCGCTTGAAGACTAAGCAGCCTCGCTCCAGCGCCTTCGGTAGCAACCCGCGCGCGCTCGGCCGCGGCTTCTCCTACCGGCGAATTAATCAAATCCCGCATCACCTGCCAGCGGATCGAAGGATCAGAATCGAGCAGCCACTGTATGACCGGGCTATCCGTCTTTCGATCTTCCCGTTTTGGTAGATTGATTGCCATCGTCGGCCCCCTTCTTAGATTTGATCAGAAGGCGCTGTTGGTGATCGTGAACGTCGACCGAGAGAAGCGACGCATGAGCGCACACAGTGCTTGGATCACATCACTCGAAGTTGAGCTTTTCGGCCTCAACTTGACGGAAAACGCCTGATGCTGACACGTGGATCAGGGGCCGGGCGCTCCCGGACGCGCCCCTCCCCGTCGCGAACAAACCCGGCAGTGTCCCAAACCTGCCAGCCGCCAGCCAGCGCCTGGCGTAGCTGGCGGAGGCTGGCGCATCGCGGCGCATCTCGCGGGCCGCGGACGGACGCCGGCAGTCCGCGCAGGGCGTTATTACCCGCGGCGGCCCGCCGATCATGCAGCGGGTGCACGCGTGCCGGGCGTTGCCGGGGAGCGATGGACGTTGAGGCCGCCGCGGCCCGCGATCCCGCCGGGCGCCAGGCGGGCGATCATACAGAGGGCGCACTCGTCGGGCAGGGCCGAGCGGAACCGAATGTGGGAGGCGAAAACCCGGCCGGCTGTGCGCGTGTGACGGTCGCGTACCCTGGTGCGCGCCACTTGCCGGCGTGCGGGCTGCTGCGCGCTCGTTGGCGATAGCTGTTGTGACACAATTGCTACCGGGAAGACCTATATGCCCGCGGACGGACGCTTGCGAGATCCGGCCGTCCTATTTCTTCATGCCGGCTAGAGCTTTGGTGGCTTCCGGGTAACCAGGCCGCAGCGCAATCGCTTTCCGGTACGCCATCGCGGCCTGCTCTTTCTGGCCGTTCTTGCGCAAAGCCTCTCCCAGCAGGTAGTAATTCTCAGCCGTAGGGTTCTTGGTAACCGCGGCCCGCAAATCAGCCCCCTGCTTTTCAGCACCGACGGTATCCGCGCGCGGTGGGTTCAGATTACCCAGGTTCAGTCCGTTCACCATCACGGTGGTCTGCCCCATCATGCGGTTCATCATGGCTGTTAGATCGGCGATGTTGCCGGGAGCCTGGCCCAGGTTGATTCCGTTCACCAGGAACGAAATCTTCCGGTCGAGAATGGCCTGAATCAGTTGCTGTATAACGCCTGGCTTTTCCTCTTGCCGGGGCAGCAACTCCACGCGCACATTGTCCCCCGCCACGATCACAACGCCCAGCGGGACCGTTTTCGCCCCCATACCGCCCGCACTGGTTCCCACTGCGGCGGCGCTGCCCAGCTCGAAATGCACTGCGGCGAACGGAACTACCGTGATCTCGCCCGCGCGAATCGGCTCTCCCACCATGCTGCTCGTTTTGAGATCCGAAACCATGCGGTCGAAATCGGCCAATGGTTTGGCCAGCGGCTGTGCCACTGCCGCGACTGTCCACCATGGCAGGCAGGCCACCACGGAAACCAATCCACGTGTGATTCTCATCGCGGTCTCCTCATTTGGGCGTCGTGCCGGCGGCGCTAATGAAGCGCGTTCCGTTTTTCGTGATGGCAACAAAACCCAAGGGCCGGGCTTCGCCGTTTATCACGAACCCGTCGA
>Ga0335078_10010893_pt1 | contig 13468 bp, 12 predicted proteins | sample Lox_Sample_32_FD_206711 | JGI IMG/M metagenome (GOLD analysis project Ga0335078, IMG submission 206711) | Soil microbial communities from Loxahatchee National Wildlife Refuge, Florida, United States - Lox_Sample_3.2 | ecosystem: Environmental > Terrestrial > Soil > Wetlands | place: USA...
CGCTGTGGATCGCCGGCCGCTGACGGTCCGGCCGGGTACATAGGCTGGTTCCATGCCAGCCTTCCGGGCCGCCCGGCCGGGCGGGGCTCCCGGCGGCCCGCCGCCGGCCCTGCTGGCCGTCCTCGGCGCGGCCTGCATCTCCTGCTCCGCGGTCCTGATCACGCTGGCCCACACCGGCCCGGCCACCGCCGCGTTCTACCGCTGCCTGCTGGCGCTGCCCCTGCTGGCGGCGCTGGCCATCGCGGAGGAGCACCGGCGCGGGCACCGGCCGCTGCGCGCCCGGCTCGGCCCGGTGCTCGCGGGCCTGTGCCTGGCGGTCGACCTGGTGCTGTGGAACCACGCGATCGCCGCGGTCGGCGCCGGGATCGCCACGGTCCTGGGCAACCTGCAGGTGGTGTTCGTCACCGCCGCCGCGTGGCTGCTGCTGCGCGAGCGCCCCGCGCGCGGCTTCTTCCTCGCCCTGCCGGTGGTGCTGGCGGGCGTGGTGCTGGTGTCCGGGCTGGCCGACGGCGCGCCGGGCGCCCGCCCGGCGGCCGGGATCGCGTTCGGGCTGGGGACCTCGGTCGCCTACGCGGGCTTCCTGCTCATCCTGCGGCAGACCTCGGCGCCGACGCCGCACGTGGCCGGCCCGGTCGCGGAGGCCACGCTGGGCGCCGCGGCCGGCTCGCTGCTGCTCGGCCTGGCCTTCGGCGGCCTGCAGTTCTCCATCGGCTGGCCCTCGCTCGGCTGGCTGGCGCTGCTGGCGGTGACCAGCCAGACCGCCGGCTGGCTGCTGATCACCTCGTCGCTGCCGCGGCTGCCGGCCGCGCTGTCGTCGCTGCTGCTGCTGCTCCAGCCGGCCGCCGCGATCCTGCTGGCCGCCGCCATCCTGGGCGAGCGCCCTGCGCCGCTGCAACTGGCCGGCGCGGCCGCGGTCTGCGCCGGCGTCCTGGCCGCCTCCCGGGCCGCGGCACGGCCGCGCGCCCGGCCCTCGTCCGCTGCCCTACGCGACGCCGGGGCCGGCCGGGTTCCTACAGCGAGATCCAGTCGGTCACGACCGCCGGCCCGCCCGCGCCGGCCGGCGGGCGCAGCCGCAGGCTCGCCGGGCCCGGCGGAAGCGGGCCTGACCGGAACCGGCCCAGCTCATCCGCCGTCACGCTGACCGTGTCCGCCTGGTGGCGGATCTCCACCACGGCGGGCCCGGGCGGCGCGATCTGGCCCATCAGGGACCGGCCCGGCCCGGTGCTGGTCACCTCGACGTCGATGGTCGTCCCGCCGACGGTGAACGAGACCAGGCGTGGCTCGTCCGGGCCGCGCACCAGGGACGCCTCGTCGGAGTCGAGCAGCGAGTCGTAGACCAGCTCGGCGATCTCGGCGTCGATGTCACGCCACCCGAACGCCTCCCGGGCCGCCTGCAGCAGCTCGGCGGGCACCGGCTCCCGGTCGGCCGCCAGCCGCCTGAGCTCGGCCTCCAGCTGGTCGTCCGGCTCGTCGCGCATATCTTCTCCCTGGCTCTGTGGTATCAAGAGGGCGCAACCTCGTTCCTGATACCTCCCATTTCGGCACGGAGCCGTTGCAGGCAGCGGGCCCTGGTCGGGCCGATGCTGCCGAGCGGCAGGCCGAGCGCGGCGGCGACCTCGGCGTAGCTCGGCGGCGGCGACGCCATCAGGATGCGGAGCAGCTCCTGGCACCGGGCGGGCAGGCGGCCCACCGCCCGCCACAGCAGCGCGGCCCGGGCCGCGTCCTCCCGCTCCTGCTCGGCGGCGAGCACCGCCTCCTCGGTGGGACTGTCCGCGGCCGGGGCGAGGTCGAGCCGGTCCATGTCGTCGGTGGGCACCGCCCGGCCGGCCGTCCGCAGGCACTGCAGGCACTCGCGCCGGGCCGCGGTCGCGAGCCAGGCACCCACCCGTTCGGGCTGCTCGATCCGGGTGATGTGCTCGGCCAGGCGCAGCCAGGTGGTCTGGAAGACGTCCGCCGCGTCGGCGTTGCCCAGACGGTGCGCCCGCGCGACCGACCACACCAGGCTGCTGAAGCGGTCCACGAGCCCGCGCCAGGCGATCTCGTCACCGCCGGCCGCGTCCCGTACCAGCTGGCCGGTCTCGTCCGGGTCCACCGCCACGCCCTTCCGTCAGCAGCGGCACTCCCCCGCCGCATGGCCTCCGCCTGCACAACAGCAGCATGCCAGGCGATCACAGCGGTCACCCGTGTCACACGGCCACAGCACCGGCCCTACCCCGGGCAGGTGCTGGGCACGCGCCACGGCCAGCAGCGCTTCGGCCGCCTGCCGCGCACTCTCGCCGGTGCGGGTCACGCGCGCGGCGATCAGGCCGGCCACCAGCGGCGCGGCGAACGAGGTCCCGCTCCAGCTGGCCATGCCCTCGAAGTGATGGTGCGTGCCGGCCCGCGGCGGCTCACGGTAGTCGTAGGTGCCGGTCGCGTAGGCGTTGACCAGGTCCTCGCCCGGGGCGTACACGTCCACCCAGGGACCGTGGTCGCTGAAGTACGCCCGGGACCGGCCGTTGGCGGCGACCGCGCCCACCCCCACGACCTGGGGGAACGCGGCCGGCCAGAACGGCCGTCGGCTCGAGTTGTTGCCGGCCGAGGCGACCAGGACGGTGCCCTTGCGGTGCCGGTAGGTGTCCCAGAACGCCTCGAAGCCCAGCGGCGGCAGGTTCTTGCGCGTCGACCCGCCCGCCGACAGGTTGATCACGTCCGGGGCCTTGCCCAGGGCCTCCTGGAGCCGCAGCACGATCTTGTGCTCGGCGACGACACCGGCCTTGTCGAAGTCCCTGGTCACCTCCACCCGTGCCGCGGGCGCCATGCACCGGGCGACCCCGGCCACGAACGTGCCGTGGCCCGCGTACTCCGGGATCTTCGTCACCCCGCCCTGGTCATCCAGCGGGTCCACGGTGCCGGTGACCCCGGCGAGCCACGGGTGGGCGGAGCTGGCGCCCGTCAGCAGACCGGTGTCGGCGATGTAGATGAACGCACCGGCCCCGCTGCCCGGGCACTGGCCCGGATCGGGCGGCGACCCGAACGGCACGCCCAGCGGCTCGCTGGCCGGGCAGGGCCAGACCGGGGTGACCGAGAAGATGTGGTCCGGCGCGGCGACGCCCGCGCCGAGCCTCGCGTCGATCTTGTCCAGCAGCCGGGGCACGTCGCGCGCGCCCACCGAGAACAGGCTCACCCCCGGCAGCAGGCCCTCGGCCGGGACGAACTCCTGGCCCCGCTCGTCCGGCTCGTCCTCCTCCTCCAGCAGCCGGGCGACCTCCGCCAGGTACGCGTCGCGGACCAGGATCACGCCGCGCACGTAGAGGTAGTCGAGGGTGCCGTCGTCGAAGAATGCCGCACCGAAGGTTTCGCCGAATGCGGCCTCAATTAGGCCGAGCTGAATTTCCAGTTTCGTGAGCGGCTGCTCACGCCCCGTCCCTGCAGATTCCATGGCCAACCTTTGATACTCGCCCGCGGCCGCCGTTGGCCCCGGTCACCGGCCTGGCGACATGACAGAAATATTAGGACTTTGCTTACCCATTGTCGCGTGGACCACCCGAATGGCCGGGTTTAACATCGCCATATGGCTGGCGGCCCGCGCCCCGGCGGGGAGGCCCCCGGCGGGATTCTCGACCTGTTGCAGTTGGCGAGCGCCCGCCCGGGTGAGGCCCTGGCGAGGGCACATGCGATCCTCGCCGCAGACCCCGCCCCCTACCAGGCATCCGTCGCGCACCAGGCCATCGGCATGCTACACCGCGAGTTCGGGGACCTGGGCGCAGCCACGGCCGAACTGACCGCCGGGGTCCGGCTCGCCCGGGCCGCCCGCTCGGCGGAGCGGGAAGCGGACGTGCTCGCGGCGCTGGGTGTCGCGCTGATCTACCGCGGTCACAGCCACCGCGGGCTTGCCGCCATGGCCGCCTCGCTCGCGCTGGTCAGCGGCCCGGACGCGGCCCGGGTCCTGGTCCGCCGGGGCATCTGTCTGTGGGTCCTCGGCCGGCACGCCGAGGCGCTCGATGACCTGGGCCGGGCCATCCGCATCCTGCGGCCGACCGGCGACAGCCTGTGGGAGGCGCGAGCGCTCACCGCACGGGCGCTCGTGCACCTCGCCCGCGGCGCCGCCCGGCGGGCCGAGCAGGACCTGAGCCGGGCCGACCACCTGTTCGCCGCCACCAGCCAGGCCGTCGAGGTCGCCTACACCTGGCACAACCGCGGCCTGGTGGCGTTCCGGTCCGGCGACCTGCCCGCGGCGCTGTCGTGCCTGGACGAGGCGGACCGCCGTTACCGGATCCTCGCCGTGCCGATGCCGGACGTCGCGATCGACCGGTGCGCCGTGCTGCTCGCCGCCGGGCTGCCCGGCGACGCCGCCGGCGAGGCCGACGCGGCGGTCCGCGCCTTCGGGGGCCGCGACGCCGGCCGGGCCACGAAACGGGCGGAGTTGCTGCTGTCCGCCGCCAGGGCGGCGCTGGCCGCCGGGGAAGCTGGCCTCGCGGTGGCGCGGGCACGGTCGGCGCAGCGGATGTTCGCCGCGCAGGGGCGCCCCTGGTGGCGCGCGCACGCGGGCCTGCTGCTGCTGCAGGCCCGGTGCGCGAGCCGCCCGCCGTCCGGCGGGCTGCTGCGCCAGGCGGGGCGGGTCGCGGCCGAGGAGGACCTGCTCGGCCCGGACGAGGCGGCACAGGCCCGGCTGCTGGCCGGGCGCCTGGCCACCGCCCTGGGCCGCCCGGCCGAGGCGGACGCCTACCTGGCGGCGGCGGCGCGGGACCGGCACCGCCGGGTGCCCGCCCTGGCCCGGGCCCAGGGCTGGCTGGCCGAGGCGCTGCGCGCGCAGGCGGCCGGCGACCGGCGCCGGGTGCTGGCGGCCTGCCGCCGGGGCCTCGCCGTCCTGGACGAGCACCAGCTCACCCTGGGGGCTTCGGAGCTGCGCGCGCAGGCCACCGTGCACGGCGCCGAACTCGCGGCCATCGCGCAACGGTCCGCGCTGGCGGCGGGGCGCCCCCGGCTGCTGCTGGCGTGGAGCGAGCGGTGGCGGGCCACGGCGCACGCGATCCCCCCGGCCCGGCCGACCGACGACGGCGCCCTGCGGGCCGACCTGACGGCGCTGCGCGACGTCACCGGCAGGCTGGACCGGGCCCGGGCCGGCGGCGACCCCGCGGCGGGCCTGCGGCGCGAGCAGCTGCGCCTGGAGGCCGCGGTCCGGGCGCGGGTGCTGCGCTCCCGGCACGACGGCGACGCGGACGGCTGGCGGTTCGCCGTCGCGCCCTTCCTCAGCCTGCTCGGCGACGTCACCCTGGTGCAGATCGTCGCGATCGACGGCGGCCTGCACGTCCTGGTCTGCGGCGCGGGCCGGGTCCGGCATTTCCGCGGCGGCCGCGCCGACGACGCGGCCGCCGAGGTCGAGTTCGCGCGGTTCGGCCTGCGCAGGCTCGCCCACCGCCGCGGCGGCGCCGGCGCCCTGGGCGGCCTGGCGGCCAGCGGCCGCCGCCTGGAGGCCATCCTGCTCGGCCGGGCGTGCGGGCACCTCGGCGGCGGCCCGGTGGTGGTCGTGCCGCCCGGCGCGCTGCACGCCGTCCCCTGGGCGCTGCTGCCCGCCCTGCGCGACCGCGAGGTGAGCGTGGCGCCGTCGGCCCGCGCCTGGCAGCAGGCCCGGGCCTGGACGCCGCCGGCCGGGGCCGGCCGGGTGTTCATCCGCGGTCCCGGCCTCGGCACGGGCAGCGAGATACCGGCCCTGGCGGCGGAGTACCCCGGGGCCGCGGTGCTCGGGTCCGGGACCGCGACCGTGCAACGGGTGCTCACCGCCCTCGACGGCGCCGGCCTCGCCCATATCGCGGCGCACGGCACGTTCCGGGCCGACAGCCCGCTGTTCTCCTCGTTGCGCATGGATGACGGCCCGCTCACCGTCTACGACCTGGAGCGGCTGCGGCGCGCCCCGTACCGGGTCATCTTCTCCAGTTGCGACTCCGGCGTGCTCGCGCCGGCCGGGGCGGACGAACTGCTCGGCCTGGCCGTTGCCCTGGCCCCGCTGGGCACCGCCGGGATCGCCGCGAGCGTGGTGCCCGTCAACGACCAGGCCACCGCCCCGCTGATGATCGCGCTGCACCAGCACCTGCGTGGCGGTGCCAGCCTGGCGCGGGCGCTGCGCGACGTCCGCGCCGGGGCGGCCGGCGACCCGGTCCTGGCCGCCACCGCGTGGGCGTTCCTCGCCCTTGGCGCGGCGTGACCGCGGCGGCTTGCCGCCTGGCGTGTATCAGGCCGGCCGGCGCGGGCTCTGTACGGGTGTGGGGCCGCACCCCGGGGCCACGGTCACCGTGGCTGCCCGGGGCAGCCAGACGGGGGCTGGCCGCGGCCCGGGCGCCGCGTGCTCCCGGGCCGTGCGGGGCACGGGCCTGGCGGTGATTGCGGGGAGCCGCCAGGCCCGCGCCTGGGGCGTCAGCGGCCGGCCCGCCCGCAGCGGGCACCGCCACGGGGCGGTGGCGGCCGGTCCCGCCCGTTACCGGGCCGCGCCGGGCCGCGCGTCGTAGGCGGCCCGGGCCGCATCGACCTCGGCGAGGTGAGCGTCGGCCCAGCTGACGAGGGTCCCCGCGGCGTCGAGCAGAGTGCCGCCCAGGGGGGTGAGCGCGTACTCGACCCGCGGCGGGATCACCGGGTACATCGTGCGGGTGACGATGCCGTCCCGCTCCAGCCCGCGCAGCGTCACGGTGAGCATCCGCTGGCTCACCCCGTCGATGCTGCGCTTCAGCCCGGTGAACCGCTGCGGGCCGTCGCCGAGGTGGAAGATCACCTGGAGCGACCATTTGTCGCCGACGCGCTCGAGGATCTCCCGGATCCGGCAGCCGCTCATGGCATCGCCATTAGCTGTCATGGTTCCCTCTGGGTTACTAAGGCACCTGTATGTGCCGTCTTGCGCGGGAAAGGACGCCCTATCGAGGATAGGTCCGGGCAGTTCCGTATGGGAACCGTGTCACCGTCCGGCACCGTTCTTCACCAGAACGCAGGAGACACGATGACGACAGCAGCGACCGAGATCGACGGTTACGTAGCAGGCACCTGGGACCTGGACCCCGTCCACTCCCACATCGGCTTCGTGGCCCGCCACCTGATGGTCAGCAAGGTCCGCGGGCGCTTCACCAAGTTCGAGGCGAAGATCGTCACCGCGCCGGACCCCCTGGCGTCGTCGGCGACCGCGACCATCGACCTGTCGTCGGTCGAGACCGGCAACGAGATGCGCGACAACGACCTGCGCTCGACGAACTTCTTCGACGTGGCGACCCACCCCGCCATGACGTTCACCTCCACCGGCATCCGCCGGGACGGCGATGGCTTCGTCCTGGACGGCGACCTCACCATCCGGGGGGTGACCCGGCCCGTGTCGCTGACCTTCGAGGTCAACGGCTTCGGCCCCGACCCCTACGGCGGCACCAGGGCCGGCTTCTCGGCGCGCGGCGAGATCAACCGCACCGACTTCGGCGTCAGCTTCAACGCTCCCGTCCCGGGCGGCGTCATGATCAGCGAAAAGATCCAGCTCGAAATCGAGGCCGAAGCCGTCCTCCGCAAAGACTGACCCCCACCCCCCAACCGCACCGCATCCCCAACCGCCCCCCCACCCCCCGCAGCGCACCCCCGCCATGGCCCACCACCCCAACCGCACCGCACCCCCCAACCGCACCGCACCCCCCCAACCGCGCCCCCCCAACCCCCCGCGCCTGTGGACAGCCATGATCCGTTCGGATTTTGGCCCCCAGGGGGGCTATAAAGCGAACTGGAAGCGGTTTTCCACAGGGTTCGGCGGGCCATCACGGGCTGGCTGGGGGTGGTTTGAGGTGCCCTTCGCGCAACCGTTGGCACGCCATTGCACTGCCATTACCAGCCCAGGCCACGGCCACGGCGCGCACGGCACCCCGCCGCGCGGCCGGCCGTCAGCGCAGGCTCACCCAGACGGACTTCTCCTGGGTCATCGCGCTCATGATGGCGAACCCCATCTCCCGGCCGTGACCGCTCATCTTGTACCCGCCGTACGGCGAGGCCGAGTGGACGTTGCCCCAGGAGTTGACCCATACGTTTCCCGCCCGCAGCCGCCCCGCGACCCGGTGCGCGCGGGCCACGTCCCGGGTGAGGACGGAGGCGGCCAGGCCGTAGGGAGAGGCGTTCGCGAGCGTGACGGCCTCATCCTCGGTGCCGAAGGGCATCACGCACAGCACCGGCCCGAAGACCTCGTTCTGGGCTATCTCGCTCGCGTTGTCCACCTGGTCGAAGACCGTGGGCTCGAAGAACAGGTCGCTGTCCAGCCCGTCGATGCGGCGGGCCGAGCCCCCGGCGACGAGCCGGGCACCGCCGTCGCGGGCCCGGTCCACATAACCCTGGACCCGCTTGAGCTGCTCGGCGTCGATCAGCGGGCCGAGTGTGGTGGCCTCATCCAGCGGGTCGCCGATCACGGTCTTCTCGCTGATCCGCGCGAGCAGCCGGGAAAGCACCTCGTCGTGCAGGGACTCGTGCACCAGCAGGCGCGACCCCGCCGTGCACACCTCGCCCTGGTTGGTGAAGATCGCCGCGTATGCCAGCGCGACCGCGCTGGCCAGGTCGGCGTCCTCGAAAACGATCATCGGGGACTTGCCGCCCAGTTCCAGGGTGACCGGGGCCACGCGGTCCGCCGCGGCGCGCTGCACCTGCTTCCCCGTCTCCACCGACCCGGTGAACGCGATCAGCCCCACATCGGCGTGCCCGCACAGGGCGGCGCCCGCCACCTCGCCGTAGCCGGGGACGGCGTTCACCACCCCGGCGGGAAAGCCTGCCTCGGCCGCCAGCCGCACCAGCGCCATCGGCGAGAGCGGCGCCTGCTCGGCGGGCTTGAGCACCACCGTGTTGCCGGCCATCACCGCGGGCGCGATCTTCCAGATGGCCTGGAGCAGCGGGTAGTTCCACGGGATGATGCCGGCCACCACGCCGAACGGCTCGCGGACGGTGTAGTTGAGGAACCGGCCGGGGACGGGGACCGTGCGCCCTTCGGTCTTGCCCGCCATGCCGGCGAAGTACTGCACCGCCTCGGGCGCCGAGCGCAGGTCCACGTTCTTGCTCACCGTGATCGGCTTGCCCATGTCCGAGGTTTCCATGACGGCCAGCTCGTCGGCATGGTCGGCGATCGCCCGGGCCAGGTCGGACAGGTACCCGGCGCGGCGGGACTGCGAGGTGGCCGCCCAGGCGGCCGCGGTGGCCGACGCGGCCGCCACCGCGTCGGCCACGTCTTCGCGGCCCGCCTCGGCGACGTGCCCGATCACCTGCCCGGTCGCCGGGTTGCGCACGTCGATGACGGCACCGGAGCGCGCGGGCCGCTCCTCGCCGTTGATGAACAGGCCGTAGTCGTAAGACATGGGGTCACCCCTTCTGGTCGCGGATGAGCAGGTGGACGACGCAGGCGGCGTGGTCGTACCCGGCGATGCCGCCGCCCGTGGTGTGCGTGAGGCCGGCCCGGCGGGGCCGGCTCTGCCTGGCGCCCGCCTCGCCGCGCAGCTGCCAGAAGATCTCCGCGAGCTGCGCCACCCCGGTGGCGCCGACCGGGTGCCCCCGGGCCAGCAGCCCGCCGCTGGGGTTGACCGCGACCCGCCCGCCAAGCGCGGTGTCCCCGCGCTCCAGCAGGGCCGGCCCCTCCCCCGGGCCGCACAGGCCGAGCGCCTCGGTGTACATCAGCTCCGCGATCGTGAACGCGTCGTGGAGCTCGATCACGTCGAGGTCGTCCGGGCCGAGGCCGGACTGCTCGTACGCGCGGCGGGACACCTCGGCGGTCAGCACGGAGCGCGCCATGTCGGCCGGGCCGCCGCGGTCGCGGCCGGCCGATTCGGCGCTCGCCGCGAACCGCACCGCCGGGCCGTCTCCCGGCTCGGCGCTGACCACCAGCGCACCCGCGCCGTCGCCGCCGGCGCAGCACTGCAGCAGGGTCAGCGGGTCGGCGATCATCCGCGAGGCAAGCACCTCCTCCGCCGTGACCGGCTGCCGGTACCGGGCGAGCGGGTTCAGCGCGCCGTTGGCGTGGTTCTTCACCGACACGGCGGCGAGCTGGGCCGCGGTCGCGCCGAACTCGTGGGCGTAGCGGCGGGCCCGCATCGCGTAGGCGGCCGGCATGATCAGGCCGAGGCGCACGTCGGGATCGTCGGGGTTCAGCGGCACCAGGCTGGATCCGGTGCGGGACAGCTGCTCGACGCCGAGCACCAGCACGTGACGGTGCACCCCGTGGCCGACCAGGGTGGCCGCGAGCGCGGCGGCCGCGGCGGAACTGGCACACGCGTTCTCCACGTTCAGCACCGGCCGCCCGGACAGGCCGAGGCCGTGGATCGCCCGCTGCGCGGCCAGCGCGCCGCTGGCGTAGCTGCCGCCGATGACCGCGTCAATGTCACGGGCCGCCAGCCCGGCGCCGCGGACGGCCGCCATGATCGGCGGATGCACGAGATCCTGCAGGCTCCGCTCCGGCGTGTGGCCGAACCGGGCCAGCGCGGCGGACCGCAGGTAGGCCCCGGTCACGGCCCGCCCCCGGCCGGATCGGGCGCGTACCCGGCGGGCCTGGTCCTGCTCACGGCGAACGCGTAGCCAGGGTACCGGGCGCCCGGCGGTCCGAGGGTGGTCACGGTCACGGTCACCCGCGCGCCGATGCGCGGCGGAGCCCCGGCCAGCGGGGCGAGCACCCGGACCGGCCCGAAGTCGGCGTAGCCGAGCACCCGGGGCGGCCCGCCGCCGTCGTGGATCGTGGTGAACGTGTACAGCGTGCCCTCGGCCGGCAGCGTGAGCCGTTCCGTCCCGGCCCAGCACCGCGGGCAGTGCGGCCCGGCCGGGAACGCCACCTGCCCGCAGGACCGGCACCGGGAGGCCAGCAGCCGCGGCGGCGGGCCCGGATCGAAGCGGCCCGCCAGCCCCTCCGGCGGGGTGATCTCAGAACTGCCCATCCGGCCAGCTTTCGGGGGCATGCCGGCCCAGCGACACCCCGGAGTACTCCCGTTCCAGCCGCAGCAGCCGCCGGATGCCGACCTTCTCCAGGTAGGCATCGTGGTCCGCGGGCCCGGTGACCCACTCATCCAGGTACGCGCGGAACGCGGCCCGGTCGCCCTTGCGGTAGGCGGCGCTCGCCGCCACATAGGCGCCGATGTGCTCGGCGTCCTCGGCGTAGAAGCCGTGTGCCGCGTAGGGATGCGAGCCGAACGGCGCCTCGATGACCATGTCGGCGTAGGGGACCGAGGTCATCACCGGGTTGCGGCGGATGTAGGAGTTCGGCACGAGCCGCTCCGCGCACACGGCCACCCGGTCCGCGGCGCGGGCCAGCAGCCGGTCGCCGAACCTGGCGCCGACGTGCTGCCCGTTGCCGTAGCTGTCCGCCCAGCCCACATGGAAGAACCCCCAGTCGGCGCCGATGGCCGGCACCGCGAGGTACTCCTTGCCGTCGCCCAGCGGGCTTTCGAACACCACGAGGTCGGGGTTGAGCTCGGGGATGGACGTGCCGACCCCGCCGCGCCAGGCCATGAACTCCTGGCCCATGGCCCTGGCCTGCAGCCCGGCGTACAGGATGTACTCCGAGCACTCCCAGATCTCGATCTCCTTGCTCTCCGCCGCGGCCCGGTAGCAGTTCCCGATCGGCGCGTACAGTTCCGCGCCGACGTAGGGGGCGATGAGCTTGCGCACGCAGCCGGCCCCGATCAGCAGGTCGATCTCCAGGCCCGCGGTCGCCGAGCCGATGACGGTGAGGTCCCGCACCCCGCGCTTGATCAGCTCGCGCACTACGGGCATCGGGTGATTTGCCGTGACGAAACCGCCCACGATGATCGTCATCCCGTCGCGCACCTGGGCGGCGGCCTCGCTGGCAGCGGCAAGAACCTCCTTGCGCACCGGGGCACCGGTAGCTGGCCCGGTCATCGCGCCGCCCCCTCGCGCCCGGCCGGCCCGGGAGGACTGCCCCCGGTGGCTCCGCCGAGGACGCCGGTCACGTCCACCTCGTCACGCAGCAGCGCCAGTTCCTCCGCGGTAGGCGGCGCGATGGCGGCGAACAGCTCCGACCGGACCACCGGGAAGCCCGTGGCGCCCCTGATCTCGCCCTCGGTGTGCCCGGGGAACACCCCGCGCAGGCGGGCCGTCATGCCCGGCCCGGTGAAGTCGAATACCCCCAGCGGCGAGACGATCCACTGCGGGCCGTTGCCGGGGAACTGCTTCTCGCGCCACCCGGACGGCCCCATGGCCGAGATGTAGTCGACCTTCTGCACGAACCTGTTCCGGTCGTGGGCGGTCATGAACACGAACATGTTCCGCACGGTGATGACGTCGCCGATGCCGACCGAGCCCGGCCCGCGGACGGTGAACCCCCCATCGGCGCCGAGGCCGATCAGGTTCACGTTGCCGTGGTAGTCGACCTGCAGGCCGCCGACGAAGAAGTGGTCGGCGAAGAAGTACCCGTTGTGGCCCAGGTACGCGGCCCGGTCCTCGTAGTATCGGCGCCCGCCGCCGGGCGGCCCGTAGAAGATGAACGTCTCCGGGTGATCGAAGTACGCCTCGGCCCATTGCGAGATCCGGTAGTCCACCGAGGTCCTGGGCACGCCCCCGGCCACCGGCCGCCCGGCGAGGTTGCACAGGTAGCCGGTGCCGCCAAGCTGCAGCCGCAGGTTGGGCGCGTGCGACTTCTGGGCGAGCATCGCCGCGCAGAACGAGATCTCCGTGTGCGCCCCCGAGCACAGCGTGTCCCCGTCGGAGATCTGCCTGGCGAAGAAGATCGCCATCATCTCCTTCCACGACCAGCGGATATCGGTCATCGGTGCTCCTCGTGTCTCCTGGCCGGTCAGCGGGCGGTACCGGTGTCGTGGCTGGCCGCCGCCGGATGCGGTGACGGCTGCTGGGGGGCGTACCTGGCCCGCAGCTCGCGCCGCAGGATCTTGCCGACCGAGCTGCGGGGCAGCTCGTCCACGACGATGAACCGGCGCGGCACCTTGTACGCGGCGAGCTGGGCACGGCAGTGGTCATCCAGCGTGCCGGGGTCGATCTGCGCGCCGCGGCTGGGCACGACGGCCGCCCACGGCTTCTCCCCCTTGATGTCGTCGGGGATCCCGAAGACCGCGCACATCGCCACCGACGGGTGCGCCTGGAGGACCTCCTCCACCTCGGCCGGGTACACGTTGTAGCCCCCGGACAGGATCAGGTCCTTGGTGCGGTCCACGATGAAGAAGAAGCCGTTCGCGTCGCGGCGGGCCAGGTCACCGGTATGCAGCCAGCCGCCCCGCAGGGTCTCCGCGGTGGCGTCGGGGCGGTTCCAGTACCCGGTCATGATCTGCGGGCCCCGTGCGATCAGCTCCCCGATCTCGCCCGGGGCGACGTCGTTGTCCTCGGGGTCGACGATGCGCACCTCGGTGAGCGGGTAGGGCACGCCGCAGGACAGGTCGGGGCGCTCGCCGTAACGCAGGCTGGCCACCAGGTTCCCGGCGGCCTCGGTGATGCCGTAGCAGTCCAGGACGTCGGCGCCGAAGAGCCGGCCGAACCCGGACCG
>Ga0335078_10010894_pt1 | contig 13467 bp, 12 predicted proteins | sample Lox_Sample_32_FD_206711 | JGI IMG/M metagenome (GOLD analysis project Ga0335078, IMG submission 206711) | Soil microbial communities from Loxahatchee National Wildlife Refuge, Florida, United States - Lox_Sample_3.2 | ecosystem: Environmental > Terrestrial > Soil > Wetlands | place: USA...
CGCCAGCGCCCTGGACCGGGCCAGGATCCACGGCCTGGCCACCAACCGCGACCTGCTGGCCAGCGTGCTGCGCCACCCGGGCTTCCTGGCCGGCCGGGCCGACACGTCGCTGCTGGACGGCTACGACGTGGCCGCGCTGACCCCGTCGGACGAGGCCTGCCGGCTGTCCGCGACCGCGGCCGCCCTGGCGGGGGCGGCCGCGAACCGGGCCGCGGCGGGCGCGGCGGCCGGGCTGCCGGGCGGCTGGCGCAACGTGGTGTCCCAGCCGCAGCGCACGGCCTACGACGGGCCGCGGGGCCGGATCGAGGTCGCCTACCGGTGGCAGCGCGGCGCGGTCACGGTGGTCCCCGCCGCGGCGGGCGCGGACCCGCCTGGCGTGGCCGGGATGGGACCCGGCCACGCGCTGCTCGAGGTCGCCGGCGTTCGTTACCGGTTTGACGTGGCGAGGTCCGGCGATGCCGTCTGGGTGGACTCCGCGTTCGGCAGCCTGGCCCTGAGCCAGGTTCCCCGGCTGCCCGGGCCCGCGTCCGCCGCCGAGCCCGGGTCGCTGGTCGCCCCGATGCCCGGCAGCGTGGTGCGGATCGAGGCCGCGGCCGGGCAGCGGGTCGGCGCCGGCCAGCCGGTGCTGGTCCTGGAGGCGATGAAGATGGAGCACCAGATCGCGGCGCCCGCGGCCGGGCTGGTGACCGAGGTCCTGGTCGGCCCGGGCGATCAGGTGCAGGCGGGCGACGTGCTGGCCACGGTGGCCGGGGAGGACGCATGAACGATCTGGTCGGCTACGAATCCGCCGGGGCGGTCACGACCGTCACCCTGGACTCCCCGGCCAGCAGGAACGCCCTGTCCGGGGGGCTGCTGACCCGGCTGCGCGAGGCGCTGGCCGATGCGCTGGGCGACCCGGGCTGCCGGGTGGTCGTGCTCACCGGCGCCGACCCGGCGTTCTGCGCCGGCGCGGACCTGAAGGAGAGCAGGACCGGCGCGGCCGCGGCGCCCGAGCTGTTCCCGCAGATCCTGCAGCTGATCTGGGACAGCCAGAAGCCGGTCATCTGCCGGGTGAACGGCAGCGCCCGGGCGGGCGGCATCGGCCTGATCGCCGCCTGTGACATCGCGGTGGCGTCGCAGTCCGCCACGTTCGCGTTCAGCGAGGTGCGCATCGGCGCGACGCCCGCGATCATCGCGGTGCCGTGCCTGCGCCGGATGGAGCCCCGCGCGGCCGCCGAGTACTTCCTGACCGGGGAGGTGTTCGACGCCCAGCGCGGCGCCGAGATCGGGCTGCTGACCCGCGCCGTGCCCAAGCTCCAGCTGGATGAGGAGGTCGCCAGGTACGCTGCTCTGCTGCTGCGCGGTGCGCCGGGCGCCCTGGCCGCGACCAAGCGGGTGCTTCGCGAGGCCGGGTCGTTGCCGGTCGCCACCGGGCTGGCGCGGATGGCCGAGCTTTCCGCCGCCCGGTTCGCTTCCGAGGAATGCCGGCAGGGCATGGCCGCCTTCGCCGAGAAGCGCGAGCCGGACTGGATGGCGCGGCCCTAGCGCTCGCGCGGCCTCCCGGCCAGGCGGGCGGCCCTGGCGTTGAGGTAGCGCTGCTGGGGCAGGCTCACGGCCTGCCGGGCCGCGACCTGGTACGCCCGGCGCGCGGCCTGCAGGTCGCCGGTCATCTCCAGCAGGTGCGCCCGCACGGCCTCCAGCCGGTGGTCACCGGCGATCCGCCGGTCGGTTTCCAGCCGCCCCAGCAAATCCAGCCCGCCGCGGGGGCCATGGGCCATCGCGACCGCGACCGCGTGGTTCAGTGCCACCACGGGATTGTCGTTGATCCGCAGCAGCAGTTCGTACAGCGCCACGATCTGCGGCCAGTCGGTCGCCTCGTAGCCCGGAGCCTCGTCGTGGACGGCGGCGATGGCGGCCTGGATCTGGTAGGGGCCGGGGTGGCCCTGGGCGAGGGTGCCGGTGATGAGCGCCACGCCCTCGGCGACGTGGCCGGCGTCCCACCGGCTCCGGTCCTGCTCGGCCAGGGGAACCAGCTCGCCGGCCGGCCCGGTGCGGGCCGGCCGGCGGGCCTCGGTGAGCAGCATCAGCGCGAGCAGCCCGGCCGCCTCGCCGTCGCCGGGCAGCAGCCGGCGGACGACCCGGGCCAGCCGGATCGCCTCGGCCGACAGGTCGGCGCGGACCAGGCTGGGCCCGGCCGTGGCGGCGTAGCCTTCGGTGAAGATCAGGTAGAGGACGTGCAGGACCACGCTCAGCCGCTGCTCGCGGTCCGGTCCGGCCGGCCGGCGGAACGGGATGCCGCTGCCGGCCACCTGCTGCTTGGCCCGGCTGATCCGCCGGGTCATGGTCGCCTCGGGGACCAGGAACGCCCGGGCGATCTCGGCGGTCGTCAGCCCGCCGACGGCCCGCAGGGTCAGCGCGATCTGCGAGGCGGGCGACAGCGCGGGGTGGCAGCACAGGAACAGCAGGATCAGCGTGTCGTCGGCCCCGGTGGCCGGGGTGTCGGCGGCCGGGGCCAGCCACTGGCCGGGCAGTGCCTGCCGGGCCGCGGCCTCTTCGCGCCGCTGCCGGGCCTGCTCGCTGCGCAGCAGGTCGGTCAGCCGGCGGGAGGCGACCGTGATCAGCCAGCCGCGCGGGTTGCCCGGGATGCCGTCGGCGGGCCACTGGGTGGCGGCGGCCAGCAGCGCCTCCTGAACGGCGTCCTCGGCGGTGTCGAAGTGCCCGTAGCGTCGCACCAGCGCGCCGAGGACCTGCGGCGCCAGCCGGCGCAGCAGGTCCCCGGCGGTCCCGGCATCGCCCACGGTCAGGGCTCCAGATCTGCCCGGGAGTCGGCGACCGGCCGGACGTCGACGGTGGCCCGGGCCCGGATGTGGTCAGGCCCCGGGCAGTCCGACAGCCGGGCGGCGATCTCGGTCGCGCGGTCGAAGCTGTCGCACTCGACGAGCCAGTACCCGGCCAGGACCTCCTCGGTTTCGGCGTAGGGGCCATCGGTCACGACCGGGACGCCGTCCCGCAGCCGGATCCGGCGGGCGTGCACCGGCGCGGTCAGGCCCTGGGCATCCACCAGTTCCCCGGAATCGGCCAGGTTCTTGCCGAACGACTCCATGAACGCGCCCATCGCGGCGAAGTCAGCCGCTGACCAGGCCGGCTGGCCGCCGGCGGCCCGGCCGGCCATCCCGTCGTAGTCCCGCTGGGAGCCGTACATCAAGATCAGGTATTTCATCGTCCCTCCTGTCTCCAGTTATCTTCCCGGCACCGCTCTGGCGCCCTCACCGGAGACGTCGGGGCCGCGGGCCGGCATCCGGACATCCGCGCCACCGCGATCCTGATCGCGGCGGCCCGGCCGGGCGCCGGCCGGGGCAACGACCGGCCAGGTCCCGGAACGTCCCGTTCCGCCCCAGCCGGGCCGGCCCTGTGCCGCCCTAGCCCGCGGCCAGCCGCCGGTACCGCCCGGCGTGATGGACAAGCGGGCCGGCCTCCCCGCCCGGCCCGCTGACGCCGAGCACCTCGCCGACCACGATGCTGTGGTCACCGCCGTCGTGAACGGCCGTGGTCTGGCATTCCAGGGCCGCGAGTGCCCCGTCCAGGACGGGCGCCCCGGTCACCGGCCCCGGCCGGTGCGGGATCGCGTCCAGCTGGCCGTCGAGCGGACGGCCGCGGGTCGCCAGCCAGCGGGCGGTCTTCTCCGACCCTTCGTCCAGGAACGAGACGGCCCAGAACCCGGCCGCCAGCACCGCGTCGTGGAACCGGGCGATCTTCTCGGCGCAGAACAGCACGAGCATCGGCTCCAGCGACACCGAGGCGAAGGCGCTCACGGTCATCGCGTGCCCGGTGCCGTCCAGGCTCGCGGACACGACGGCGATGCCGGTGGGGAACTGCCCGGCGGCCCGCCGGAACTCGGCCGTGTCCGCCGGCATCACGACCGGTGCTTCCGGCCGGTCCGGGAGGGTGACGGCCACCGCACGAACCCGATCACGACGCCGATCGCGGCGCAGACCGAGCCGCCGAACAAGAACCACTTGCCGGGGCTCGTGTTCGTGATCACGACGCTTCCTCCCGCGGTGCCCATGGCCAGCACGAATGACGTGATGATCCACCCTATGGCGGGCATAAGCCCCCCGAGCGGCCTGCGCATTCCCCAGGCGCCCAGGACGCAGGTCACCCCGATGGCCACGGCGAAGGCCAGCGCCGCCGCCGGAACCGAGCCGAGGGCCCGGCTGTACTGGAAGCTGCCGATCAGGCTCTCCATGCCCCCGAGGACCAGCAGCATGGCGTAGGCGCCGATGATTACCGGGCGGCCGTCTTGCTCGGCCGGCCGGGTCCGCGGCCGGTCGGGAGCGCTGTCCACGGCAGCAGGCTAGCCAATCCCGGCGAACAGATCGGCTTCCCGGCCGTGCGGCCCGCTTCCCGGGCCGCGCGGGCCGGCCAGCAGCGTGTAGTACTCGCGGCCGAACACGCGCTGCCCGACCCGGTCGGAGAGCGCGAAGAACGGGCTCTCCACCGCGATCTGGGTGGCGTGCGCGCGCATCGCGGCCAGCTTCTGATCCAGGTAAGCGGTCGCGTCGATCTCCGTGGTCACGGCCTCATCCGGCACGCCGAACGGGAAGTCATCCACCGACTCCACCTGGGTGAAAGCCGGGGCACCCCCCGGCAGGCTGCCCTCGGGCTGCCGGTCGCGCATCGCCTCCATGGCGCCGGCCAGGACCGAGCGCGGCAGCGCGGTCGCATAGAACTTGGCCACCAGGCCGCCGGCCAGCTCGAAGGCCCGACGCGCCACCCGGTGCGCCTGGATGTGGTCGGGATGGCCATAGAACCCGTTGTCGTCGTAGCTGATCAGCACCTGCGGGCGGACCTCGCGGATCACGCTGAGCAGCTCGCGCGCCGCCTCGTCCACGTCGGCCTGCCAGAAGCACCCCGGCCGGTCGTTGCTGGGCAGGCCCATCATCCCGGAGTCATGCCAGCGGCCCGGGCCGCCGAGGAACCGGTGGTCGGTCACGCCCAGCGCGGCGCACGCCGCGGCCAGCTCGCCGATGCGGTGCTCGCCCAGGCCCCCGTCGGCATCGGCCGCCAGGTGGGCCAGCTCCGGGGGGATCACCTCGCCGAGCTCGCCGAGCGTGCAGGTGACCAGCGTCACCCCGGCGCCCTCGGCGGCGTACCTGGCCATCGTGGCCCCGGTGCCGATCGACTCGTCGTCGGGATGGGCATGCACCAGCAGCATCCTGCGGCCCCCGCCCCTCCACTCCCCGCTGTCCGGTCCGCTCATACTGCGGAGCCTAGCCACACCCTCCGCCCGGCCCTGGGAGGATCTGCTTCATGACCGACATGACTGCCCCGGCGGGCCGGGCCAGGGCACGGGATCTCGGCATCATGGTCGGGTCGCTGGCCGCCGGCCCGCTGAACGCGATCACCGACGTGCCGGGCGTGCGGGTGGGGCATACGACCCTGATCGAGGGCAGCGACATCAGGACCGGGGTCACCGCGATCGTGCACGACCGGCTCACCGGCGCCGGGGCGCTGAGCGCCGGGCTGGCGACGGGCAACGGCTTCGGGAAGATCGTCGGGACCACGCAGGTCAGCGAGCTCGGCATGATCGAGACGCCGGTCGTGCTCACCGCGACCCTGTGCACGTTCCGGGCGGCGGATGCGCTGGTCAGCTACCTGCTCTCGCTGCCGGGAAACGAGCAGCTGGAGACGGTCAACCCCGTGGTGGCCGAGACCAACGACGGGTTCCTGTCGGACATGCGCCGCCGGCCAGTCACCGAGGAGCACGTGCTCGCCGCGCTACGCGGAGCCACGGCGGGGCCGGTCGCCGAGGGCGGCGTCGGGGCGGGCACCGGAACCAGCGCGCTGGGGTTCAAGGCGGGGATCGGCACCTCGTCGCGGGTCGTTGAGTGCGGCTCCTCCGGCGGGCCGGTGACGATCGGCGTGCTCGTGCAGGCCAACTTCGGCGGGACGCTGACCGTGCTCGGCGTCCGGGTGCCGCCCGGCCCCGAGCAGGCCAGGCAGGGCGCGGGCGAGCCGGGCGCGGGCGAGCCGGGCAACTCGTGCGTGATCGTGCTGGCCACTGACGCGCCGCTGGACTCGCGGCGGCTCGCCCGGGTGGCCTGGCGCTCGTTCGCCGGGATGGCCCGCGCAGGCTCCGACTTCTCGGGCCGCAGCGGTGACTACGCGCTGGCCTTCTCCACCGCGCCGCCGGAGGCCGGGCCGCTGCCCGACGCCGCGCTCGACCCGTTGTTCGCGGCCGCCGCGGACGCCACCGAGGAGGCCATACTCAACTCGCTGCTGGCGGCCGAGACCACGGCCGGCTTCCGTGGGCACGTCCGGCACGCCGTGCCCCTGGACCTGGTCCGCCGGCTGTGCGCGGCCCGCGGAGTGCTGGGAGCCAGCGACCAGATGTAGTCAGAGTCACACGCCCCGAACCCTCGCCCGCGCCGCCGAAGTGGTATTCAGTGGAATAGGGTTCTGACGGCAACGCGGGCGCGCGCCAGACAGGGCGCATGCGCCAGACGCGGAGCGATCCCGGTACGTCCCAGGGCGGAGACGTCTATGACGACAGGCTCGGTAGCGCCAGCCAAGACCAGGGCGCAGATCTCAGTGCGCACGCTGCGCAGGGACGACTGGAAGCGGTCCCCGCGCATCACCGCCGTGCTGCTCGCGATATGGGTGATCTACGCGACCGTGCACGTCTTCATCGGCAACTGGTACTGGGTGCCCAAGTACCACTACCTGACGCCGTTCTACTCGCCGTGCGTCAGCGGCGAGTGCGTGCCCGGGTCGAGCACCCTGGGCCAGTGGATCCCGGCGGTGCCGCCGATCATCCCGTACGCGTTCGTGTCGCTGGTGTTCGTGCTCGGCTTCCGGCTGACGTGCTACTACTACCGGCGGGCGTACTACCGGGCGTTCTGGCGGGCGCCGGCGGCGTGCGCGGTGCGCGAGCCGCACGCGGCCTACTCGGGCGAGACCAGGTTCCCGCTGATCGGGCAGAACCTGCACCGCTACTTCTTCTACGCGGCCGTGCTCGTCGGGATCCTGCTCACCTACGACGCGGCGCAGGCCTTCCGCGGGCCGGACGGGAACTTCGGGTTCGGCCTCGGCTCCCTGATCATGCTGGCCAACGTGATCCTGCTGTGGGGCTACGCGCTGGGCTGCCATTCGTGCCGGCACATCACCGCCGGGCGGCTGAACAACTTCTCCTCCCATCCGGTCCGGTACTGGGCCTGGACGAAGGTCTCGTGGCTGAACGCGCGGCACATGCAGTTCGCCTGGATCACGCTGGGCACGCTGATGCTGACGGACCTCTACATCTGGCTCGTCGCCGGCGGGGTGTTCAGCGACCCGAGGTTCTTCAACTGAGGCAGGCAAGGCAATGACTGACATCGAGCGACTTCCCTACGACGTCGTGGTGGTCGGCGCGGGCGGCTCGGGGCTGCGCGCCGCGATCGAGGCCCGGCAGGCGGGCAAGCGGACCGCGATCATCTCCAAGTCGCTGTTCGGCAAGGCGCACACGGTCATGGCCGAGGGCGGCTGCGCCGCCGCCATGGGCAACGTGAACCCGAACGACAACTGGCAGGTCCACTTCCGCGACACGATGCGCGGGGGCAAGTTCCTGAACAACTGGCGGATGGCCGAACTCCACGCCAAGGAGGCCCCGGACCGGGTCTACGAGCTAGAGGCCTGGGGCGCCCTGTTCGACCGCACCAAGGACGGCAAGATCAGCCAGCGCAACTTCGGCGGCCACGAGTACCCGCGGCTGGCCCACGTCGGCGACCGGACCGGGCTGGAGATGATCCGGACCCTGCAACAGCGGGTGGTCGCGCTGCAGCAGGAGGACGCCCGCGCCCACGGGGACCCGGAGGCGATGATCAAGGTCTTCGCCGAGACCACGATCATCGAGCTGATGAAGGACGGGGACCGGATCGCGGGCGCGCTCGGCTACATCCGCGAGAACGGGCAGTTCGTCCTGTTCGAGGCGCCCGCGGTGATCCTGGCCACCGGCGGGATCGGCAAGACGTTCAAGGTCAGCTCCAACTCCTGGGAGTACACCGGAGACGGGCACGCGCTCGCGCTGCTGGCCGGCGCCACCCTGCTGAACATGGAGTTCGTGCAGTTCCATCCCACGCACATGGTGTGGCCGATCTCGGTGGCCGGGCTGCTGGTCACCGAGTCGGTCCGCGGCGACGGCGGCGTGCTGCGCAACTCCGAGGGCAAGCGGTACATGTTCAACTACGTGCCGGACGTCTTCCGCGCGCAGTACGCGGAGACCGAGGAGGAGGCCGACCGCTGGTACACCGACCCGGATCACAACCGGCGCCCGCCGGAGCTGCTGCCCCGGGACGAGGTGGCCCGGGCCAACCTGGCCGAGGTCAGGGCGGGCCGCGGGTCACCGCACGGCGGGGTGTTCCTTGACATCGCCTCCCGGCGGACCCCGGAGGAGATCCTGCGGCGGCTGCCGTCCATGTACCACCAGTTCAAGGAGCTGGCCGACGTCGACATCACCAAGGAGCCGATGGAGGTCGGCCCGGCGCAGCACTACGTGATGGGCGGCGTGGAGGTGGACCCGGACACCGGCGCGGCGATCGTGCCCGGCCTGTTCGCCGCCGGCGAGGTCTCCGGCGGGATGCACGGCTCGAACCGGCTGGGCGGCAACTCCCTGTCCGACCTGCTGGTGTTCGGCCGCCGGGCGGGCGAGGGCGCGGTGGAGTACCTGGACTCGCTCGGCGACTCGCGCCCGGCGGCCAGCGACGCCGAGCTGGAGGCGGCCCGGGCCGAGGCGCTGGCGCCGCTGGAGCGCTCCGGCGGGGAGAACCCGTACACGGTGCACGCCGAGGTCCAGCAGACCATGAGCGACCTGGTCGGCATCATCCGCAAGGAAGAGGAGATCAAGCAGGCGCTCGCCGAGCTGGAAAAGCTGCGCACGCGGGCCGCCAACGTCAGCGCCGAGGGCGGCCCAGCCTACAACCCCGGCTGGCACCTGGCCCTGGACCTGCGCAACATCATGCTGATCGCGGACTGCGTGGCGCAGGCGGCGCTGGAGCGGCAGGAGAGCCGCGGCGGGCACACCCGCGACGACTTCCCCGGGATGTCGCCGGAATGGCGCAAGGTCAACGTGATCTGCACTCTGGACGGCGACCGGGTGGCGCTCCGGCGGCAGCCGATGGCCCCGATGCGCGATGACCTGCTCAGCCTGTTCGACCGGGCCGAGCTGAAGAAGTACTACACCGACCCGGAGCTCCCTCCGGCGACGGGCGAGGAGACGAGCTGATGGGCGAGAAGGTCGCGCTCAAGGTCTGGCGGGGCGACGCCGGGCAGGGACGGCTGACCGATTACCAGGTCGAGGCCAACGAGGGCGAGGTCCTCCTCGACATCCTGCACCGGCTGCAGGCCACCCAGGCGGGCGACCTGGCGGTCCGCTGGAACTGCAAGGCGGGCAAGTGCGGCTCCTGCTCGATGGAGATCAACGGCCGGCCGCGGCTGGCCTGCATGACCCGGATGTCGATCTTCGAGCCGGGCGAGACGATCACCGTCACCCCGCTGCGGACCTTCCCGGTGATCAGGGACCTGGTCACCGACGTCTCGTTCAATTACGCGAAGGCGCGGCAGATTCCCTCGTTCACGCCGGACCCGTCGATCGGGCTGGGCGAGTTCCGGATGCAGCAGGTCGACGTGCAGCGCTCGCAGGAGTTCCGCAAGTGCATCGAGTGCTTCCTCTGCCAGAACGTGTGCCACGTGATCCGTGACCATCCCGAGAACGAGCACCCGTTCGCGGGCCCCCGGTTCCTGATGCGGATCGCCGAACTGGAGATGCACCCGGCCGACACCGCCGACCGCCGGGAGATCGCCCAGGACGACTTCGGCCTCGGCTACTGCAACATCACCAAGTGCTGCACCGAGGTCTGCCCGGAGAACATCAAGATCACCGACAACGCGCTGATCCCGATGAAGGAGCGCGTGGTCGGCCGCAAGTACGACCCGCTGGTCTGGCTGGGCTCCAAGATCAGCCGTCGGCCCCGGGGCGCCTCCGACACGCCGATCGTCCCGAGCAAGAGCTAGCAGACCAGGGCCAGGACGCGGCGTCACGGGGTGAATGCCGTCGCCGGGCCCGGTCCGGGTGGCGGGAGTCGGCCAGCGCCATCCGTCCGGCGTGAATATTCTGGCTGGCGCGGGCCGAGACGCTGCCTGCGGAGCGAAGGGCTGCCATGTCGCACATGACCTACCTGGAGGCCTCGGTCGTCGGCCTGATCCAGGGCGTGACCGAGTTGTTCCCGGTGTCGAGCCTCGGCCACAACGTGCTGATACCGGCGCTGGTGGGCGGTAGCTGGGCCGCCGACCTGAACGTCGCCGCCCCCGAGTCGCCCTACCTGGCGTACATCGTCGGCCTGCACGTCGCGACCGCGATCGCGCTGCTGATCTACTTCTGGCGCGACTGGCTGCGGATCATCGGCGGCTTCTTCAGCTCAATCAAGGACCGGGAGATCAAGACCGTCGACCAGAAGATGGCCTGGATGATCATCCTGGCCACGATCCCGGTCGGGCTGGTCGGCGTGAAGTTCGAGCATACGTTCCGGGTGCTCTTCGGCGATCCGATCCGCGCCGCGATCTTCCTCATGGTCAACGGGGTGATCTTGTTCGCGGGCGAGAAGTTCCGGACCCGCAAGTCGCTGGCCGCGGACGCGGAACTCGCCGCGGACGCCGACGCGCAGGGCAGGCGTGTGGTGCGCCCGGCCCGGGCGGCGGCCCCGAGCACCGCGGTGGCCGGGGCGGCGGTGGCCGCCGCGGCGGGCGCCGGGCCCGGGGGCACGGCCTCCGGCGTCGCGGCCGTGCCGGGCGGGCCCGCCCCCGCGATGCACGCCTCCGGGCACCGGGCCGAACGGCAGCTGGAATCGGCCCGCGCCTACGCGGCCGACGCCCGGCTAACGCAGGTCGGCTACTGGCAGGCGCTGCTCATCGGGTCGGCCCAGATACTAGCGCTGTTCGCCGGGATCAGCCGGGACGGCGTGGTGATGGTGGCTGGCATGTTCCGCGGCCTCTCCCGGCAGGACGCGGCGCGGTTCTCGTTCCTGCTCTCGACGCCGGTCATCTTCGCCGCGGGCGTGCTCAAGGTCGGGGACCTGTTCGGCCCGCTGGGCGACGGCATCCGCGGCCAGGTGCTCGTCGGCAGCATCCTGTCCGGCGTCGGCGCGTACCTGTCGGTGCGGTTCCTGATGAAGTACTTCCAGACCCGCACGCTGACCCCGTTCGCGATCTACTGCCTGGTGCTCGGACTGGGCAGCACGATCTACTTGTCCGTGCACTGACCCGGCAGACGCCCCGGCCGTGCGCTCACCCGTTGCCGCGAGAGCGGCGGGCGCGCAGCCGGGCTCGCTCCTTCGCATCGAGCACGGTCTTGCGCAGCCGGACGGCGGACAGGGTCACCTCGGCGCACTCGTCGTTCGCGCAGAACTCCAGCGCCTGCTCCAGCGACAGCAGCCGCGGGGGGATCAGCCGCTCGAGTTCCTCACCCGAGGACTGGCGCACGTTGGTCAGCTTCCGCTCCTTGGTGATGTTCACGTCCATGTCGTCGGAGCGGGAGTTCTCGCCGACGATCATCCCCTCGTACACCTCGGTCCCCGGCTCGACGAACAGGGTTCCCCGCTCCTGCAGCGAGAACATCGCGTAGGGGGTGGCCGGGCCGGACCGGTCGGCCACCAGCGACCCGGTCGGCCGCATCCGCAGCGGCCCCGACCAGGGCTCGTAACCCTCGAAGACGTGGTGCGCGATGCCGGTGCCCCGGGTATCGGTGAGGAACTGGGTTCGGAACCCGATCAGGCCCCGGGCCGGGACCGCGAAGTCGAGGCGGACCCAGCCGGTCCCGTGGTTGGTCATGTTCTCCATCCGCCCCTTGCGCTGGGCCAGCAGCGAGGTCACCGCGCCGAGGTACTCGTCGGGCACGTCCACCGTCAGCCGCTCCACCGGCTCGTGCCTGGCCCCGTCCACCTCGCGGATCACCACGGTCGGCCGCCCCACCGTCAGCTCGTAGCCCTCCCGCCGCATGGTCTCCACCAGCACGGCGAGCGCGAGCTCGCCGCGGCCCTGCACCTCCCAGGTGTCCGGCCGGTCGGTGGGGAGCACGACGATCGACACGTTGCCGACCAGCTCCCGGTCCAGCCGGTCGCGCACCATCCGGGCGGTGACCTTGGACCCCTTGTCCCGGCCGACCAGCGGCGAGGTGTTGACGCCGATCGTCATGGAGATCGCGGGCTCGTCCACGGTGATCAGCGGCAGAGGCCGCGGGTCGTCGGGATCGGCGAGGGTCTCGCCGATCATGATGTCCTCGATGCCCGCCACCGCGATGATGTCCCCCGCCGCCGCGCTGGCGGCCGGAACCCGTTCCAGCGCCTCGGTCCGGAACAGCTCGCTGACCTTCACCCGCTCGATCGACCCGTCCCGGCGGCACCAGGCCACCTGCTGGCCGCGTTCGATCCGCCCGCTGTGCATCCGGCACAGCGCGATCCGGCCCAGGTACGACGAGGCGTCGAGGTTGGTCACGTGCGCCCGCAGCGGCTCGTCCGGGTCGTACACCGGCGCGGGCACGCTGTTGCGCAGGACGTCGAACAGCGGTTCAAGGTCCGGCGAGTCCGGCAGTGAGCCGTCGGCCGGCCGCTGCAGCGACGCCCGCCCGGCCCGGGCCGAGGCGTAGATGATCGGGAACTCGATCTGCTCCTCGGTCGCGTCCAGGTCCAGGAAGAGCTCGTAGCACGCATCCACGACCTCGGCGATCCGCGCGTCCGGCCGGTCCACCTTGTTGATCACGAGGATCACCGGAAGCCTGGCCTCCAGCGTCTTGCGCAGCACGAACCTGGTCTGCGGCAGCGGTCCCTCGCTGGCATCGACCAGGAGCAGGACCCCGTCGACCATGGACAGGCCACGTTCCACCTCGCCGCCGAAGTCCGCGTGACCGGGCGTGTCCACGATGTTGATCGTGAGCCCGCCGTGCGTCACCGCGGTGTTCTTGGCCAGGATCGTGATCCCCTTCTCGCGCTCCAGATCGCCGGAGTCGAGCACGCGCTTGGGGACCTGTGCGCCGGCCCGGAACGCCCCCGACTGCCACAGCATCGCGTCCACCAGGGTGGTCTTGCCGTGGTCGACGTGCGCGACGATCGCGACGTTGCGGATATCGTCGCGGGTGGCCAGGCGGACCGGGCGAGCGGGCATGCGGGAAGGCTCCAGGTTGACCAGGGAAAGCGCCGGGATCGCGGCGGGCACAGTCTATTCGTTCGGCAGTCCTCAACGGAAAACCCGCCCCGCTCATTCCGCGGCCACCGGCCCGTCATCATCCCGCGGCCAGCACCAGTGTCCCCCGCAGCCAGCACCAGTAGCGTGCCGTTCGGGCTCGTGGTTGTACCGTTGCCTGGCCTATATAGCCCCCGCGCAGGTACAACCCCGCCATCGGGAGGGCGCCCGCGACCGGGGCGGGGGCGGGAGCGGGAGCGGGAGCGGGGGTGGGAGCGGGAG
>Ga0335078_10010895_pt1 | contig 13467 bp, 12 predicted proteins | sample Lox_Sample_32_FD_206711 | JGI IMG/M metagenome (GOLD analysis project Ga0335078, IMG submission 206711) | Soil microbial communities from Loxahatchee National Wildlife Refuge, Florida, United States - Lox_Sample_3.2 | ecosystem: Environmental > Terrestrial > Soil > Wetlands | place: USA...
CGGTGTGCGACAACGCGAAGGAGACGTGTCCCGTCTTCCCCGGTCAGCCGATGCTGGCGCACTGGGGCATGGCCGACCCGGCCGCCGTGGTCGGGGACGACGCCGCGCGGCGGGCTGCGTTCCGCGACGCCTACACGCTGCTCAAGCGCCGGATCGAGCTGATGCTGGCGCTGCCTCTCGAGAAGCTCGAGCGCATGGCGCTGGAAGCGAAGCTGCGCGCCATCGGCGTCGAGCCGCCCCACGGTTGAGGTGCCGGCCTCCGACGCCGCGCCGGCTCTGACGCGGCGCCCCACCCGCCTGGGCGGCGCGGCCCGCTATCTGTCGCTCTGGGTCGCCCTCGCCATGGCGGGCGGCGTCGGGCTCGGCGAGGCTCTGCCCGCCCTGACCGGAGCCCTGCGCCGGATGCAGTTCGGGCGCGACAGCCACGTCAGCGTGCCGATCGCCGTGCTCATCTGGCTGATGATCGTCCCGATGATGATGAAGGTGGACTTCGGCGCGATCCGGGGCGTGGGCAGGCGGCCGCGCGGGCTGCTGGTGACGCTGTTCGTCAACTGGCTCGTGAAGCCGTTCTCGATGGCGCTCCTCGCCTGGCTGTTCTTCCGGCACCTCTTCGCCGCCTGGATCGCTCCCGCGCTCGCCGACCAGTACATCGCCGGCACGATCATTCTCGCGGCGGCGCCGTGCACGGCGATGGTGTTCGTGTGGAGCCATCTCACCGACGGCGATCCGGCCTACACGCTGGTCCAGGTGTCGCTCAACGATCTCATCATGCTGGTGCTGTTCGCGCCCATCGTGCGGCTGCTGGTGAGCGGCGCGTCGTCGCTGCGCGTGCCGTTCGCGGCGCTCCTCTGGTCGGTGGCGCTGTTCGTCGCCGTCCCGCTCGTCGCCGGGGTCGCGCTGCGCTCCGCTCTCGTCCGCCGGCGCGGGCGCGCGTGGTTCGACGGCGTGCTGCTGCCGCGGCTGGCGCCCGTCACGCTGGGCGCCCTCATGGCCACGGTCGTTCTGATCTTCGCCTTCCAGGCGGACAACATCACGGGCCGGCTGCTGGACGTGGCGCTGATCGCCGTCCCGCTCGTGATCCAGGTCTATTTCAACTCTTCGCTGGCCTATGGTCTGATGCGGTGGCTCCGCGTGCCCTACGCCGTCGCGGCGCCGGGGGCGCTGATCGGCGCCAGCAACTTCTTCGAGCTGGCGGTGGCGACGGCGATCGCCCTGTTCGGGCCCGAGTCCGGTGCCGCGCTCGCGACCGTGGTCGGCGTGCTGGTCGAGGTTCCGGTGATGCTGTCGGTGTGCGGCGCCTGCAACCGCACGCGGGGGTGGTTCCCGACGGGCGACGCGGCGGCGGCCTGAAATTCCGGGAGACGCTCGGGCGCCTCCCCCCTCACGCGTCCTCGAACGCCGCCAGCTCCTCCTCCAGCCGCCGCCGCTCGGCGTCGCCCAGCGCCGCCGGCGCCTGGAACCCGAGTGGTTCCGCGGCCCCCTCGGCCAGCGATCGGCGCCGCACGCGACGCAGCCACGCGATGAGACCGGCGGCGCCCGCCAGGAGCGCCGCGACCGGCGTCAGCCACAGCACGACCCCCCAGCCCCGCCACGGAGGCGTGCCGAGGATCTGCTCGCCCCACGCGGCGGCGTAGGCCTCCCGGATCACGCGCGGGCTCTGTCCCAGGTCGAGCCGCCTGCGGATGTCGTTGCGCAGCGAGTCGGCGCCCTCGCTGGGGCAGGTGGCGAGCGTGAGCCCGGGGCAGAACGGGCTCATGAGTTCCCCGAACAGCGTCTGCGCCCGGGTGTCGTCGTAGCCCCGGACCACCGAGTCGCGCGGCGCCTGCGCGCGCGCGCCGGACGTGGCCAGCACCAGGAGCAGCGGGAGAAGCGGCCGCACGCCGCAATGATATGCCCAGCGGCGGCGCCGGAAGAGTGCCGGCCAAGTCGGAATTCGGAAACCAGATGGGTTGCCAGACGGCAAGGGAGGAGTGGTTCCCAGTTGCCAGCCTCGAGACGGCAGCCCGGTTGCGAGTTCGGAGCGGCGCGAGGCCCGTACCGAGCCCGCAGGCTCGAGTCCGGGAACCACGGATGCCTTGCCGTCTGGCCACTGCCCTGAACTCTTGCCCTCCGCTGCACTGCCGGCTGTATTTAGCGTCGTGACGCTCCATCCCGTCTACGGCCACGAGGAGCTGCGCGCGCGGCTCGCGACGAGCCTGCGCGCCGGCCGCCTGCCCACGGCGCTGCTCCTGGCCGGCGCACCCGGGGTGGGGAAGCAGCGCCTCGGGCTGTGGATCGCGGCGGGGCTGCTGTGCGAGCAGGGCCCGGGCGAGCCCTGCGGGGCGTGCCACGCGTGCCGCCTCGCGTCCACTCTCTCGCACCCCGACATCCACTGGTTCTTTCCCATTCCGCGGCCCAAGGGCGACGACGACAAGCAGGCGGAGGAAGCCGAGGACCTGCTGGGGCAGGCCGTGCAGGCGCGACGCGAGCAGCCGCTGTACGCGCGCCCCGACGGCATGGCGGGCCTGTTCCTGCCGCTGGTGCGCGCGCTGCACCGGCGCGCCCAGATGCGGCCCGCGATGGGGCACCGCAAGGTGTTCGTGATCGGCGAGGCGGAGCGGCTGGTGCCGCAGGCCTCGAGCCCGGAGGCCGCGAACGCGCTGCTCAAGGTGCTGGAGGAGCCGCCGCCCGACACGTGGTTCGTGCTGACCGCGGCCGAGCCGGCGTCGCTGCTGCCCACCATCCGCTCGCGGCTCGTGCAGGTCCGCGTGCGGCGGCTGAAGGCGGCGGAGGTGGCCCGCTTCCTCGCGGAGGTGCCGCAGCCACCGCTCGCCCCCGCCGAGGCACGGCGGCGCGCGGACCTCGCCGCGGGCTCGATCGGCGCGGCGCTCGCGGCCGGCGCGGAGGACGGCGACGCCGCCCCGGAGGCGCGGGCCCTGCTCGAGGCCGCCGCCCGGGGACGGGGCGCGCGGCTCGGCTTCGCGCTCGCGGTGAAGTCCTACGGTGGCCGCGGCGACTTCACCGCCACGCTCAACGCGACGGCCGACCTGCTGCGCGACCGGCTCGCCGAGCGCCTGCGCCACCCGGCCGCCGCGGCCGAGGGCCCGCCGGCCACCGGCCTGCTCGAAGCCATCCGGGATGTGGAGCGGGCCAAGCGGCTGGCGCGCGGGAACGTCAATCCGCAGCTCATCGCGGCCGACCTCACGCGGCGCCTCGCCGAGCGCCTGTCGTGAAGCGCCGCCTCACGCACGTGGACGGCCGCGGCCGCGCCCGCATGGTGGACGTCGGTGCGAAGCCGGTCACGAAGCGCCGTGCGGTGGCCGAGGGCGTGATCACCATGAGCCCGGCGGCCTTCCGCCTCGTTCGCGCCAACCGCACGGCCAAGGGGGACGTCCTCGGCGTGGCCGAGCTGGCCGGGGTCGCCGCCGCTAAGCGCACGCCGGATCTGATCCCGCTCGCCCATCCCCTGCCCCTGGCCCAGGCGAAAGTCACGGCCACGCTCGACCCCGCGCTCCCCGGTGTGCGGGTGCGCGCCGAGACGCGGGTCGAAGCGAAGACGGGCGTGGAGATGGAGGCCCTCACGGCGTGTGCCGTGGCGCTGCTCGCGGTCTACGACATGGTGAAAGCGGTGGACCGGGGCATGGTGATCGGGGACGTACGGCTGATCGAGAAGTCGGGGGGCCGGTCGGGCACCTGGAAGCGCGCGCCGGCGCCGCGGGCGCGGCGCCGCTCGTAACCTAGCCGGGGATCCTCATCCGCTGTCCCGGCCGGATGCGGCTGCGCCGCGTCAGGCCGTTGGCCTCGAGCAGATCGTCGAGCGACACGCCGAAATGCTGGGCGATCGCCCAGGCCGACTCCCCCGACCGCACGATGTGGATCCGGTACGACGTCGCCCCGCGGGCCACGCTGGCCCCGCGGGCCACGCTGGCCCCGCGGGCCACGCTCGAGAGCAGCACGGGCGGCGTGCGCTGCAGGCCGCGCCGCGAGGCGCGCGGCGCCTCCGGCTCCGGGGCCACCCGCCAGCGCGACGGCGCGATGCCCGACGTCGGGATGACCAGCACGCGCCCGACGCGCAGGCTTCGCGCCCGGAGCCCCTTGTTGGCGCTCAGGATCAGATCCACCGACACGTGATAGCGCTCGGCGATGCGCCCCAGCGTCTCGCCCCGCGCGATGGTGTGCTCGACGAACGTGACCCGCTTGTCCGCCGGCAGCACCGCGAGCCGCGCGGCGGCGGAGTCCGCGGCGCCGACCGGCACCCGCACCCAGACCGCGCGGCCGGGGGGCGTCACCCGGCGGATGAACTCCGGGTTCAGCTCGAGCATCGCGTCCGTCGTCGTGTCGGCGAGGCGCGCCAGCACGTCGAGCCCCACGGCGTCGTGCACCCGGATCGAGTCGTAGCGCAGGGGCGCCCACCGCTCGATGTGGTCGAAGCCGTACTTCTCCGGTTCCTTCGCGATCATCGCCGCGGCGATCAGCTTGGGCACGTAGTCCTTGGTCTCGCGCCGCAGGAACCGCTCGTCGGCCAGCGCGAAGAACAGGTCGTTCCCCTGCAGCTCCCCGAAGTCGTAGCGGTCGAGGCCCCGCTGGATCTTCCCGGGCCCCGCGTCGTAGGCGGCGGCAGCCAGGTACAGCGAGCCGAAGTGGTCGTTCAGCTCCGAGATCATCCGGATCGCGGCGTCGGTCGAGCGCCAGGGATCGCGGCGGTCGTCCTCCCACGCATCCACGGTGAGCCCGTAGCGGCGCGCCGTCGAGGCCATGAACTGCCACAGGCCCACGGCCCGGCGCCGGCTGACCGCGTTGGGATTCATGCCGCTCTCGATCACCGCCAGGTAGACGAGGTCCTGCGGCATGCGCGCCGTCGCGAGCTTCGCCCGCACCAGCGACTCCCAGCGGCCGAGACGCTCGAGGTACACCTCGAAGTGGTCCCGCGCCCGGGTCTGAAAGTAGTCCAGGTAGTACTGGACCCGGTCGTTGTCGGTGTAGCGGTTGACGTCGATGTCCCACGTCGCCGTGGAGGCCGCCCCTCCGGTCGCAGGCACCGACGGGCCGGCGGGCGGGGATGCGGCCGGAGCGGTGGGCGCGGGCATCCCGGTGGAAGGTCGGGCCGCCGCGGCGACCGGCGGCCGGCGGCCCAGCGCCGAATCCGCGTTCATGGCCTGCAGCGTGTCGAGGAACGCCTCGTCGCTGCTGCTGTCGCGGATGGAGGAGGAATCCGGTGTCGCGGGAGGACGCGGGGCCGCCGGCGGCGTGGAGGCCAGGGCGGGCGCGCTGTCGGGAAGCCCGGCGGGCGCGCCGTCGGCGCGCGCCACCTGGGCGGTATCCGGCGGCGCCGCCGCCACCTGCGCCGGGGCGGCCGCAGGTGCCAGCGGCGCCGGCGCCGGGCTCACCCGCGCACAGGCGGCGAGCCCGACGAGCCCCGGCAACAGCAGCCTCTTCAGCACGTCTCCCCGGAGGCGTTCACGTCGTACCTCGAGTGCTCAGGATCGTACCGGTCCGCGAGGCGGCCCCGCGGGCGCCTCCACGTTGTGGACCGGCTCCGTGGTCGGCTGGACGGACGGCAATATGCCAGCCGGCCGGCGGGGCGGTCAATGCTGAGTTTCCGGATGGTGACCCGGGTCACCCCGCGGGTCTAGGCTTCCCGCGTGACGAGCTCCCGGAAGCGGGCGGCCATGTCCAGGGTCACCTTGCCGACGGTGCCGCACCCGATCTTCCGCCCGTCGAGCTTCACGACGCCGACCACCTCCGCCGCGGTGCCCGAGAGGAAGACCTCGTCGGCCGTGTACAGGTCGTAGCGGTTCAGCGACTCCTCGCGCACGTCGTAGCCGGCCTCCCGGCCGAGCTCGATGACGGCATCCCGGGTCACGCCCCGCAGGATGCCCGAATAGGCGGGCGGCGTGCGGAGGGTGTGGTTCGTCACGCAGAACACGTTTTCGCCGACCCCCTCGGCCACTTCGCCCGTGGACTCGAGCATCAGCGCCTCGTCCACCCCGGCCGCGATCGCCTCGACCTTCGCCAGGATGTGCGCCAGGTAGTTCAGGGACTTCACCCGCGGGCTGAGCCCCTCGCGATGATTGACCGGCGTCGGCGCCGTCATCATCGTCAGGCCGCGCTTGGCCACCTCGGCGGGAAACAGCGCGATCTTGTCGGCGATGCAGAAGATCGTCGGCTTGGTGCACTTGCGCGGGTCGAGGCCGAGGTCGCCGTACCCGCGCGTCACCACCAGCCGGAGGTAGGCGTCCGAGAGCTGGTTGACGCGGATGCACTCGTCGCACAGCGCCGCCATGGCGTCCTGCGCCATCGGAATGTCGAGCCAGATCGCGCGCGCGGACGCGTACAGGCGGTCCAGGTGCTGCTTCAACCGGAAGATGCGGCCGTTGTACGCGCGTATGCCTTCGAAGACGCCGTCTCCGTAGAGGACCCCGTGGTCGAAGACGGAGATCTTGGCCTGATCGCTGTCGTAGAACTTCCCGTCGATCCAGATCTTGAGTGGCGGCACCGGCGATCCTCCCGCGCTCGGGGTCGGCGCCAAAGATAGCGCGCGGGATGCCTCGACGCACCCCGAGCGACCGTCGTTTCGCGACCTCCGTGGCGTGAATTGTGAGCAAATTCCGGTCCGGGGCACCCCTAGAGCGCGACCGTCGTCCCGATCCCCAGCTCCCGGGCCCGCTCGCAGGCCAGCCGGGCGCTCGCCACGTCCTCGACGGCCAGCCCGAGCGACTTGAACAGGGTGATCTCCTCCGGTCCACCCCGCCCGGGGGCGCCGGCCGCGACCTCGCCGAGCTCCGCGACGACGTGGTCGGCGCCGACGCGGCCCTCCGCCTCGGCCATGAGCAGGTCCCCGGCCTCGATGCGGGCGGCCGCGCGCGAGTCCACGAAGACGCGGCAGCGGGCGACGGCCTCGGCGTCCAGCTCTCGCCGGTCGGGCGTCGAGGCGCCCACGGCGCACACGTGCATCCCGGGTTCCAGGTGCGCCCCCTCCAGCACCGGCTTCCGCGCCGAGGTGACCGCCACGACAATGTCGGCGCCGGCGACGGCCTCGGCCACCGACGCCGCCGGCTCGATCGGGCAGGCCGCCTCGTCCGCCATCTCCCGTGCGAACCGCCGCGCGTGCTCGGCGGTCGGCGACCACACCCGGACCGACGCGGGCGGCCGCACCAGGGCCAGCGCGCGGAGGTGGCTCCGGGCCTGCACCCCCGAGCCGAGCATGGCGAGACGGCGCGCGTCCGGCCGCGCCAGCAGCTCCACGGAGACGGCGGTCACCGCCGCCGTCCGCATCTCGGTGATCAACCGCCCGTCCAGGAGTGCGAGCAGCTCCCCCGTGGCCGGATCGAGGAGCAGCACGGTGGCGAGGTGCGTGGGGCGCGCGCCGGCGTTGCCCGGGAAGAATGCGACCGACTTCAGGCCCAGCGCGCCGCCACGCCCGTCGCGCAGGTAGGCCGGCATCGGCGCGTAGTAGCCGCCCGCCGGCTCGATCCGCAGCGTGGAGCGCACCGGCTGGACCACGTCGCCCGAGGAGAACCGGCGCAGCGCCTCGCGCATGGCCGGGATCAGCGCCCGCATCTCCAGCACGCGGGCCAGGTCCGCCTCGGTCAGCAGCAGGGGCATGGCCGTCACTCTCCGTTCGTCGCCAGCTCGAAGCGCAGCAGGGCGTGCGCACGCCGCAGGGCCGTCTCGACCTCGGCCGGCGACTCGCCGCGCGCGAACAGGAACCCGGGATACTGCGCCCCGCGGGGCGGGGGCACCAGCCGCTGCCCGGGATGCGCCGTGATCGCCACGTCCTCGATCCCCGGCACCGCCCGCGCCGCCTCGACCCCGCGCACGGCCCGCAGGACGCCCGCCCCGGGCACGGGAATCATCATCACGCCCGACGCCGCGACCTCGCGTTCCACGCTCGGCACCGGCAGCCCGAGCGCGCGGCGCAGCAGCAGCTCCTCCAGGGAGAGCGCGCCGGGGCCCGGGCCGAACCGGAGGGCCGCGCTGCAGCGCCCCCCGATGGGCCGCGCGCCCAGCTCGATGAGCCACGGCCCTCGGCTGTTGTGCCGCAGCTCGACGTGCACCGGGCCCGTCACCAGGCCGAGCGCCGAGGCCGCGTGGCCGGCGCAGGCGATCAGCTCGCGCTGGACGCCCGGCGGCAGCCGGCTTGGCGTGACGTAGATCGTCTCCTCGAAGTACGGGCCGTCGAGCGGATCGGGCTTGTCGAACAGCGCCAGCGGCTGCAGCCGCCCGTCCTCGAGCAGTCCCTCCAGCGCCGCCTCCGGGCCCGGCACGAAGGCCTCGACCAGGTAGTCGTCCGCGTGCGTCTCGGCGAGGATTTCCGCGAGCACCGCGCGCGCCGCGACGAACGCCTCCGGCGTGTCCGCGCGGATCACCCCCCGGCTGGCGGAGAGGCACAGGGGCTTGAGGACGCACGGGTACGGCGCGGCGGCCGCCGCGGCCGCCGCCGGCTCGCCGAGGCGGTGGCGCCGGAACGCCGGGACCGGCACGCCGGCGCGCGCCATCGCCGTGCGCTGGAGGTGCTTGTCCCGCGCGGCCAGCGCGGCGGCGACGGGATTGTGCGGCAGGTCGAGCGCGGCGGCGATCGCGGCCGCGAGGATCGCCGTCTCGTCGTCCACCCCGACCACCGCCGCGACGGGGTGCGCCGCCGCGAACGCGCGCGCCTGCGCGACGGCGCGGTCCCGGCGCGCGAAGTCCAGGGTGAGCAGGCGCTCGGGCTGGTCGCCCGCGAAGACGCTGCGGTGGTCGGTACCCACGGTCAGCTCGACGTCGAGGCGCCGCGCGGCCTCGACGAAGGCCGCCGCCCGATACGTGGTGGTGGGAAGGAGCAGGAGCAGGCGCGCCGGGGCGCCCACTATTTCTTCGAGGCGGTCACGTAGGGGTTGGTGCCGGACGCGTGGTCGGTGGCGTCCACGATCCCGGCGACCTCCGGCACCCGCTGCCGCAGCGCCGCCTCGATGCCCTGGCGCAGCGTCACGTCGGCCATGCCGCAGCCCTGGCACCCACCGCCCATGCGGAGCATCACCACCCCGTCCTGCACGTCGAGCAGCTCCACGAAGCCGCCGTGGCGCGCGATCGCCGGGTTGATCTCGGCCTCGAAGAGGTCCGCGACCCGGCCGTACAGCGCCTCGTCGTCGGCCGCCGACGCCGGGGCGGCCGGCGCGACCAGGGGCCCGCCCGCCGCGACCGCGGCGCGCACCGCCGCGCCGACCAGCTTCCCCGTCACCTTCCAGGGCTCCGGGCCGTCCTTGGTAACGGTGAGCGACGGGCCCGCGACCAGCACCTCCGTCACGCCCGGCACGGCGAACAGCGCCTCCGCGAGCGGCGACCCCTGGGCCTCGCCGGGCGACCCAAAGCGCCGCGCCCCGCCCTCGAACAGCGGCGTGGAAACGACGAAGCGGCAGCGCCGGCCGTCCACGGGCTCGGCGGTGATGCGGATCTCGGGGGTCACGAACCGAAGTATCGAGCCGCACGCCGCCCCGGTCAACCGGAGTCCCGGTCGCCTGTGGCAGGTGCGCGACGGGGGCCGGAACGCGCGCGATGTCGCGCCCGTCAGGCGTTCGCCCGATTGATGTGCAACCGCCTGACGCCGTAGCGTTTCGCCTCCGCCTCGAGACGCGGGGAACATCCCGTACCCTGAGACCGGTATCTCTCCATGCGGCGAGAGCGACCGGACGGGAGGGCCCGGCGCGATTCCATCGTCCATATCCTTGCACGAGCGTCCGGGACCGGGTGAAGGCACGGAGGGCCAAGTGGCGAGCATCGAGACCAGCACACTCCCGACACGGGGCCCGGCCGCAGCGCCGGCGTGCTCGACGAGCCGCGGACGTTGAAGGAAGGCATCCGTGTCGTGGTGGCGGACGATCACGCCATGGTCCGGGCCGGCCTGCGCCTGATCATCGAGCGGCACCCCGGGATCCGGGTGATCGGGGAGGCCGCCGACGGGGCGGAGACGTGGAGCCAGACCTCGGCACTGCGGCCCGACGTGGTGGTGCTCGATCTGTCCATGCCGAGAACCGACGCGATGGCGACGATCCGCCGCATCGTGCAGTCCGGCGCCGGGACGTCCGTGGTGGCGCTCGGCCTGGGAGACGGGAACGTGTACGCACAGGCGGCCACGGCCGCGGGGGCACTGGCCTACGTCGCGAAGAGCTCGCCCGAGCGCGAGCTGCTGGCGGCGATCCGCGCCGCCGCCAAGGGCGATCCGTATCTGGACGCGGCGGTGCGGCGGCGGCCGCAGCATGCCGCGCGCGGCGGCCATCACACTCCGCTGAGCCCCCGCGAGACCGAGGCCTTGAGGCTGCTGGCACTCGGCTACAGCAACCGCCAGGCCGCCGAGCGCATGCGCGTGAGCGCCAAGACGATCGAGACGTTCCGCGCGCGCCTGTCGCGGAAAATCGGCGCGGATGGCCGTCCGGCGCTGGTGCGCTTCGCGCTCTCCACGGGGCTGGTGAGCCCCGAGGACGCGACCCTCGACGTCGAAGAGGACCCGCCGCGGTAGCGGCCCTTCGGCCGTGGCCGGCCACCAGACCTCCGGCGCACCGTGACGCCCGTTTCCGCTTGACGCCCGCTTGACGCGGCCCCTGCACCCTCGGCGGCAACCTTCCAGGGAGGTCCGCCGTGACACGTCTCGCGTTGCTCGGCATCGCCGCGCTGCTGGTCGCGGCGTGCCAGGATGACCGGGTGGCCGGCCCGTCCGCTTCCGGCTCCGCCGCCTCGGTCGAGGATCTTCAGATGACGCGCGAGCCAGGGGGCGGCGGAGACCTTCCGGCGTTCGGCGCCCGGGGCCTCCGCGTGATGACCTACAACCTCTACCTGGGCACCGACCTCGGGCCGATCATGAGCGCGAGCGACCCGCAGAGCTTCCTGGCCGCGGCCGGCCGGGCCTACGCGGAGCTCCAGCAGACCGACTTCCCGGCCCGCGCCGGCACGATCGCCGACCAGATCGCGAGGGTGCGGCCGGACGTGCTGGGCATCGAGGAGGTCGCGCTGTGGAGCGTGTCGGCGCCGTTCGACCCGACGGGCGACGGGTCGCCGAGCGCCCCGTTCGTGGTGCAGTACGACTTCCTGACGATCCTGCTCAAGGCGCTGCGCGCGCGCGGCCTCGAGTACGTGGCTGCCGCCGCCGACACGACGAGTGACGTGACCGCTCCGGCGCCGACGGCCTTCGACGCTTCCGGCAACCCCGCCGCGTTCGCGCTGGTGCGCTTCCAGGACCGCGACGCGGTGCTGGTGCGGGCCGGCGTCGCGTACCGGGATCCGCGGCACACCGTCTACCAGACCTACCTGCCGCTCGACATGCTGGGCACGCCGACCGGCATCTCCAACGGCTGGTCGTCGGTGCGGGCGACCGTGGGCGGGCAGACGTTCCGCTTCGTAGCCACGCATCTGAACGCCGAAGACGGGCCGGTGAACGCGGCTCAGGCGCAGGAGCTGCTGGCCGCCCTGCGGAACGAGACGCTGCCCGTCGTGCTGGTCGGCGACTTCAACTCCGGGCCCGGCGTGACCGGCGAGTTTGCGGGAACCTACGGCCTGCTCACCGGCGGCGGCTTCCGGGACCTGTGGCCGCTGGCGCATCCGTCGGCCCCGGGGCTCACGAACGGCCCGCAGGACGGCGTGGGCTCTCTGAACGCCGCGGGCGTGCTGGTGCCGTGGCCGCGCCTCGACTTCACCACGCGCGTGGACCTGGTGCTGCTGAAGGACGCGCTCGGCGTGCCGCAGCCGGTGTCGGCGGCGATCTTCGGCGACCTGCCGCGCGACCGGACGGCGAAGGGGCTGTGGCCGTCGGACCATGCGGCGGTCGGCATGGTCTTCTCGCTGCCGGAGCGTGCCGCCCGGCGCTAGCCGACGGTCCCGCCGGCGCACGGAACGGGGGAGCCGGGTTGGCCGGCCGGCTCCCCCGCCCTATCTTGGCCGGCGGGGGCGGGGCGTGACAATGGACGAGTTCATCCGCGGCATCCCGAAGGCCGAGCTGCACCTGCACATCGAAGGCACGCTCGAGCCGGAGCTGATGTTCGAGATCGCGCGGCGCAACCACGTGCCGCTGCGCTTCGCGTCGGTGGAGGACGTGCGCCGGGCCTACCGGTTCTCGAATCTCCAGGACTTCCTCGACATCTACTACGAGGGCGCGAAGGTCCTCCTGCACGAGCGCGACTTCCACGACCTCACCCGGGCCTACCTGGAGCGGGCCCACGCCGACGGCGTCCGGCACGCGGAGATCTTCTTCGACCCGCAGACCCACACGGATCGCGGGGTGCCGCTCGAGGCCGTGATCGGCGGCATCGGGGCCGCCCTCGACGGGGCCGCGCACGACCTGCGGATGAGTGCGCGCCTGATCCTGTGCTTCCTGCGCCACCTGAGTGCGGACGCCGCGATGGCCACGCTCGAGCGGGCGCTCCCCTTCCGGGACCGGCTCGCGGCCGTGGGCCTCGATTCCTCGGAAGTCGGCCACCCGCCGTCGCGGTTTCGCGCGGTGTTCGACCGCGCGCGGGCGGAAGGGCTGCTCACCGTGGCGCACGCGGGCGAGGAGGGCCCGCCGGCGTACGTGTGGGAGGCGCTGGACCAGCTGAAGGCGCTGCGGATCGATCACGGTGTGCGCAGCCTGGAGGACCCGACGCTGGTCGAGCGGCTGCTCGCCCACCGCGTGCCGCTCACCGTCTGCCCGCTTTCGAACGTGAAGCTGCGCGTCTTCCCGTCCATGGCGCAGCACAATCTCCGGCGGCTGCTGGCGGCGGGGCTGTGCGTGACGATCAACTCCGACGACCCGGCGTACTTCGGCGGCTACGTGGCCGAGAACTACCTCGCCGCGCGCAAGGCGCTCGGCCTGACGCGCGAGGAGATCGTCGCTCTGGCGCGAAACTCCTTCCTCGCCGCGTTCCTCTCGCCCATGGAGAAGCGCGGGCACCTCGAGGCCATCGAGCTGTTTCTCCAGGCGCACCCGGCGTAACCCACCGCCGCGGGCGGCGGCGTCACAGGCCCGCGCGCTGCGCGGCGGCCTTCGCCAGGGCCGCCCAGTCGAGGTCGCCCAGCCCGGCGGCGACCGCGCCGCGGAGGTTGTCGGCGAGGACGCTGGCGAACGGCATCGGCACGCCGTGCTCGTCCGCCGCCGCGAGGGCGAGCCGCACGTCCTTGAGCCCCAGCCTCAGCGTGAAGCCGGCCGGCTCGTAGCGCTGCTCCACGATCATCCGGCCGTAGTTCTCGTAGATCGGCGACTGGATGAGCTGCCCGTTGAGGATCTCGAGGAATTCGGCCGGCGCGATGCCGGCCTTCCGCAGCAGCGCGGCCGCCTCTCCGAGGGTCTCGATCAGCGAGATGAACAGGAAGTTGCCGGCGAGCTTGACGGTCGCCGCGACCGCCGGGTCTTCGCCGAGCACGTAGAGCTTGCGGCTGACGGCCTCGAGCAGGGGCCGCACACGCTGGACGGCGGCGGCGGGGCCCGCGGCGACGACCACCAGTCGGCCGGCGGCCGCGGCGTCGGGGCGGCCGAAGACGGGC
>Ga0335078_10010896_pt1 | contig 13466 bp, 9 predicted proteins | sample Lox_Sample_32_FD_206711 | JGI IMG/M metagenome (GOLD analysis project Ga0335078, IMG submission 206711) | Soil microbial communities from Loxahatchee National Wildlife Refuge, Florida, United States - Lox_Sample_3.2 | ecosystem: Environmental > Terrestrial > Soil > Wetlands | place: USA: Florida...
CTCGCCTTTTTTGATGTTCGTCAGGGTCAACTTGAACAGACCTGCCCCTACTTCAAGTGAATCGAATTGCCGCATCGTTTCAGGTTTGAGCTCCGGCTTTGGTCCTGGTGGTCCCATATCGAGTTCCCGGCGGTCCTTTTTCTGGTCCAAGGCAACCAGCAGAACCTCTTCGATCGCTTTACCCTCCGGAAGTCTGAGGTAGAAGACGGGGGCGGCCTCGGTTACCCTTGTTCGGGACGTCGGTCCAACCAGGTACGCGATCACTTTCCCCTTCTTCAGGATGACCTTGCCAAGACCCGCTCCTTGTTTCTCGCCTAATAACAGCTTGATATCGATTCCAACTGGTTCGTTCTGCCGGAAGCGATACAGCCCGGCCTCAGGCGGGACCCGCGCTGCATCGGCGTCCTCGGGATACTTCCTGGCGGGAGCACTTGGTTTGGAAGGCGCTGCCGAGGGGCTGAGCGGGGCCGGCGGAGTGTAGGGTTGCGACGGATCGAGCAGGTATTTGATTACGTTGTCGCTAACTCCCAACTTCTTGATTTCAACGAGTTCGTCCGGGCTCAGATCGAACGGCTGACCGTTTTTCCTTATCTTGGTAATGATGACGTCTTCCGAAAACCCGTCTTTCGTCAGCTTGACAACCTCTTCGACGCTGAGAGGCGCGGACGTGCTGGCGGGAGTCTGGGGTGCGGCCGTCACCGACACGGGCACCAACAGGAAATTCAGTAAGGTTAGGGCGAGAATCGAACGAAGTGTAACCATAGGGCTCCACGTTGAGATTAGACCAGACTGCCGATTCTTGCAAACCGCACCGGCTTGGGTGTAAGGTGATCCTACCAAGGATATGGCGCCACAGCCCAATGCTCCGGATTCCCCTGAGGGAGTAGCTTCCGCAGAGAACTTGGCTCTGCTCTATCAAGGTTTACTGACCGGTATTGTTCGTCTGAAAACTCAACGGCAGCAGATTCCCGACGTTGAAGTCTTTCGGAAACGAACGAAAGCCACCTTGCAGGAAGTGGAACGGGTCGCAGTGGCGACCGGATACGATGTTCGGGATGTGCGGGACACCCACTTTGCAGTGGTTGCGTTTCTGGATTCGGTGATTCTCCACACCATGGGTCCTGCCCGAGCCGAGTGGGAAAGGAAGACCTTGCAGCAGGAGTTGTTCGGCCAGACGGACGCGGGCGTGGTCTTTTTTGAGAAGCTGGACCATTTTCGCTCGCGCCGAGATTCGGAGCAACTGGCTGACATCCTGGAGGTTTACCTGCTCTGCCTGCTGCTCGGCTTTGAAGGCCGGTATTCAGGGGGCCAGCGCGGCGAGTTGGAAGGCATAACCGAGGGCGTCCGCATGCGGATCGACTACATCCGCGGGCCGGAGAACCAGATTTCGCCCTCCGGCGGCCTACCACTGGCTGTGGCTGCGGCGGCTCAACCGAAGGACCGCCCGGACCGGCTTCGTCTGGTAACACTAGGGCTGGTGATTTTCACGTTTCTCTTATTCTGGATTCTGAAACTGAATCTGAATTCGGTGAGCGAGGATCTTCGTAGCAGGCTGTTCTGACTGATTGCTAGGAGCCGGAGTGACGATCAAGAGCCTCCTATTATGCTTGTTCCTGTACGTCTGCCTTGTGTGGGTCGGAGCTGCCTACCTTCGCCCAAACGACATTACTCAATACGGGCTCCTCTGGACCGGGATCGGTCTCATTGCAGTACTAGTATTTATCATCGTGTCGCGCGTGTTTGGCTGGTGGCGTCTGTGGCGCGCCAAGGCAGCGGCTCGGCCTGCCGCTCCCGCAAGGCCGGCGCCTTCGCTTCATCCTGACGACGAGGCGATGGCGACCCTGCTCGCCGAGACCAACGCCGCGCTGGTCAAGGCGCCGCCATTTGCCGGGAAGCGGGCCAAATCCCCCGTTTCCACTCTGCCGTTGTACCTGCTCGTCGGGCCCGAGGCGAGTGGCAAGACAAGCACGTTCCTCAACTCCGGCTTAGAGTCGCAATTACTTGCCGGACAGGGAGTCACTCCCGTGGCTCCCACCAGGCTGGCGAACCTTTGGCTGGCGAGGAATGCGATCTTCGCGGAATTGGGCGGACGAGCGTTCGCAGGCGACCTGAACCGCTGGAGCCAGTTGCTGGCCACGCTGGGCCGGCGGGCCACTCTGCCATTCTGGCGGCGGCTTTGGGGCGAGACCGAAGAACAGATGGATCTCCGCGGGGTGATCGCGTTCTGTGATTCCAAAGAGTTTACTGGGGCGGCATCGGATCCACAGCGGCTGGAACGCTACAGTCGGGACTGGCAGGAGCGCTTGCGTTCCATCGCCGAGCAGTTCGGTGCGGAGTTTCCCGTATATGTCGTAATTACCAACTGCGACAAGATCCCTTTTTTCTCGGATTTCTTCCGCCGATTGCCAGAATCGGAAAACAACCAGGTGTTTGGCTGCACCCTGCCAACTCACAGGCCGCAGGGATCGTCAACCAACGAAGTGTTTGTCGAGGCCGAGGCAAAGCGGCTTACCGCGTCTTTCCGCCCACTCTACCACGCGCTGGCCAGGAGGCGGCTAGCTCATTTGGCCCACGAGCCCAACCCTGCCTATCGGCCCGGAGTATATGAGTTTCCGCGTGAGCTCAAGAGGATACGTTCGCCGCTGGTGCAGTTCTTGACGGATGTATTTCGCCCTTACTCACTTGGCCCCACACCGATGCTGCGTGGTTACTACCTCACCGGCGTGAGGGAAACCGAACTAGGCGTCAACGAGGCCGCCGCGCGGCCGGCGGAATCTCACGCTCCGATGGAAGCGACTCGGCTCTTTCGCGGCGACGCCACGCAGATCTTCCAGGGTGACGACGCGACGAAGCTTCCCAGCCCGGGGCGGAGAGCTTTGGGCCTACGGTGGATGTTCGTCGCGGATCTGTTCCACAAGGTTCTGCTCTCCGATCAGTCGCGCCGTAGAGTCCAGCCGTACGTTAGCACTGTAGGACGCTATCGCCAGCTCGTTTTCGGAGCGGTATGCGGTTTGTGCGCTTTGTTGTGCCTGGCATTCCTGGTGTCCTGGATCCGCAATCGTGAGCTCCTCTCCGACGTTTCCGGTGCCATCGCCAACCAGACGGACCGCCAGGGAAGGGCAACAGCCGTCGCCGATCTCCAGGCGCTGGACCAACTTCGCGCTCAAATCGTTCGCCTGGAAAGCCGTCTCCCGTGGTGGTTCCATTGGGGCCTTTACTCAGGCGATCAAGCCTTGGCGGAGGCGCGAGACGCTTACTTCCATCAGTTTGGCCGGCTGCTGCTGTTTGACATGAACGGTCAAATGGCCGCCGACCTCGAGTCGCTTCCAGGCAGCCCCGGCGAAGCTGATCTCTATGAGCCCGTTCACCGCCTCCTCAAGGGCTACCTGATGATCACCTCGGGCAGTTGCACGGCGGATTCCGGCTTCGTTTCCCAGGTTTTGAAGGAGGATCGAGCGCGCATCGCGCAGGGGGCGGCACCGGACTGGCAAGCGCTGGCGGACCGCCAAATAGATTTTTACGCTGCGGAGCTGGCACAAGGCATCCCGTGGCGCCTGACGGAAAACGCTGACGCCATCCAGCGGGGGCGCCAATACTTGCGCCAGGCCAAGGGGATCGAGAGGATTTATTCCGCTATCCGCGCCGACGCAGAACAAAAACTGGGTAAAGGCACCCATCTGAGCGACTTGGCTGGGAACTATACCCTGGTCATGAATGGGCCCGACGCGGTGAGCCCCATCTTTTCCCGAGAGGGCTGGGCCTACGTGGAAAAAGCCTCGAAGGAGGCCCCCCCCGCTATTGGCGAACCATGCGTATTGGGCGGAGCTTTAGCGACGATGAGCGACTGGAAGCAGAGCGCAGAAACCGCCCAGGCCATCCAGCGACTTTACTTCAAGGACTATGTGGAAGCTTGGCGCAAATTCGTCGAGGGGTTCTCAGTCACCAAGTACAACGGTGCAGCAGATGCGGCGCGAAAACTGGACATCCTTGCCGATCACAATTCGCCGCTCCTCGCGGTGCTGGCGATGACCGCCCGGAATACCAGTATCCCGAGCGCGGCTGCACAAACTGACGGGAACTTCATTCAAAAGGGCGTCAGTAAGATGCTGGCGCCACTCAAGAAAGGCGAAACCGAAGCCAAGGCCGTGGTCAGCGCTCCCACGGAAGCTCCGGACGGTCCAAGCAGCCCAGCGGACATCGCGCTATTCTTTCAGCCCGTGGATTCCGTAGTCCCGCCAGATAGCCCCACTTGGGTCAACGAGAAGAACCAGGCGTACGTAGACGCCCTGGCACAGCTGCGCCACTCCATGCAGGATATAGCATCGGGCGGCAGCACCGCGGACCCGGCGGTCCACCAGCAGGCTGGTCAGAACTATGACAAAGCGCTGGACGCCGTCCAGCAGATCGCCAAAGGCTTCAAACCGCTGGGGGTCGGGGGGCTGGATGTGACCGTGGAACGCCTTCTGAAGGAGCCCATACAGCTTTCCAGCCCCTTCATAATGAGGAACATGGAAAGGGCGGGGGCCGATGCCGCAAACGGAGGCCTCCGCAGTTTCTGTAGAGACGCCAGCAAGACGCTCCACAAATACCCGTTTCAGGCCTCGTCGAACGAGGATGCCAGCCTGGATGAATTCGGCGGGCTGTTCGATCCGGCGAAAGGGGCTGTTTGGAAGTTCGCGCAGCAGTCGCTGGGCGACTTTGTGGTGAAGGATGGGTCGCAGTGGAAGGCCAAAGATCCCTCCAAGAAGCCACAAATTACTCTCGACATGCTTGGCTTTCTGAATCGGGCTCAGGTGGTCGCGGACGTTTTCTATGCCGGGGGCAGTCAGCCGCAGTTCTATTATACTCTGTTGCCAAAACTGGACAGCTCCTTTAAGGAATTCACATTAGAGCTGGAGATCGACGGCAAGCCCTATCAGTGGACGGTCCCCCTCCAGCATCAGTTCCGGTGGCCACCACCGCCCGGTTCGGTGGCTGTGGCGCGCCTCCGAACCGCCTCGAATGTGGGAATCGGGATCGCTTCGCGCCCCGGGACATGGGGACTATTCCGCATTATGGGCGACGCTGAGCCTCGAGAACTGAACGGAAAGCTAGTGGAATGGAAGTATACGAGCAGCGGCGCGGGGCTAAAGGTGCCGATTTCGGCGGGTGCAGTGAAGCTGGAAATTGTCGGATTTCCGCACGGGCAGGATGTGTTCAACCCGAGGTTTTGGGAAGGCCTGCGCTGCCCTTCGATTGCCGTTCAATAGCAGGCGCGGCCTGCGCCTGCGGCGGGTACCTCGGCCTGCTCGGCATAATTCGGTTGACTGAACCGTTACTTTGAAACGTTTCTTCAGCCTCGCTCACCATAGTGTGGACTGGCTAGTGTTGGCTTTAGCGCCGCGGAGTCATGGTACGGCGGTCCTAGCGGCGAAACCAGGGGCGGGGCATTTACTACGTCATTCGGTCGTGATAGACTCTCTCCACGCCAGGGTTACTGGCAAGAGAATTCGTTAAGAGCCTGATGGGATTCATTCCCGGGGAAGTTGCCAATCATGCCAAAGGAAAGCTTACAGAAGAAGGTCGGGCGGGTTCGTCCGCCCCGCGTGCAGATCACTTATGATGTGCAGGTCGGCGATGCGATTGAGAAACGGGACATTCCCTTTGTCGTCGGGGTTATGGCCGATCTTTCCGGTATGCCGGAACAGCCGCTTCCACCAATCGCCAAGCGGAAGTTCACGGCGATTGACCGTGATAATATCAACGACGTGATGAAGAAGATCGGTCCCCGGCTTGCCTTCAAGGTGCCGAACCGCCTCAGCGAGGACGACACAAAATTGAACGTCGAGCTGCGTTTCGAGAACATGGACGATTTCCAACCGGCGAAGATCGCTCAACAAATCACTCCCCTTCGCAAACTGCTCGAGTTGCGCAATAGCCTGTCCAACCTCCGAGCCAGTCTGATCGGCAACGAGAAACTGGAGAACCTTCTCCAAGAGGTAATCCAGAACCAGGAATTGCTGCGCCAAGCTGGGTCTGAAGCAGGCATCCAGGCCGGCGAGGGAAAGGAGAGCTAGTATGCCAGCCGAACCCAAGCCCGCGCAACAGCCGCAGCCTGCTGCGGAAACCATTGTCGAGACCCGGAGTTTATTGGATCGCATCGCCGAAGAGGGCCGTATTGGCCAGAGCCCGGAGGAACGCACCAGCGGCAAACTGTGGCTCAAGGACCTGGTACAGGATGTGATGACAGGTCAGATGACGGTATCCAAAGATACCGAGGCGATGATTAACTCGCGCATCGCCGACCTGGACGCAATGATTTCGCGGCAGCTTAACGAAGTGATGCACGCCGAACCGCTCCAGAAACTGGAAGGTTCCTGGCGCGGCCTGCAGTATTTCGTCATGCAGACCGAGACGTCGGCCAATCTCAAAATCAAACTCCTCAACATTAGCAAGAACGACCTGTTCAAGGATCTGGACAAGGCAGTGGAATTCGACCAGAGCCAGATCTTCAAGAAGATTTATGAAGAGGAGTATGGCACGCTCGGCGGCAATCCGTTCGGCGCCTTGATCGGAGACTATGAGTTCGGCCGCCATCCGCAAGATATCGCTTTACTTGAGAAGATGTCGGGCGTGGCCGCCACCTCCCACGCGCCGTTCATCGCGGCCGCGACGGCCGCCATGTTCAATTTCGAAAGTTTTACCGAGCTGGCGGGGCCCCGCGACCTGGAAAAGATCTTCGATAGCGAGACATACCTCAAGTGGACCATGTTCCGCAAGAGTGATGACTCACGGTATGTGGGTCTCTGTATGCCGCACGTCCTGATGCGCCTCCCGTACGGCAAGGATACTATGCCAATCGAGGAGTTCGAGTACGAAGAAGGAGTCGACGGACGCGACCACTCGAAGTACTTGTGGGGTAACGCGGCGTATGCCTTTGGAGCACGATTAACGGACGCCTTCGCGCGCCACGAGTGGTGCGCTGCAATTCGCGGCGTCGAGGGTGGTGGCCTGGTGGAAGGCCTGCCGGCTCACACGTTCACTACCGATGACGGCGATGTGGCCACCAAGTGCCCGACCGAGATAGCAATCACCGACCGGCGGGAGAACGAGTTAGCGAAACTCGGGTTCATTCCGCTCTGCTATTACAAGGGCACGGATACCGCGGTGTTCATGGGGGCTCAGTCGACCCAGAAGCCGCAACTCTACCTGGATGCGGATGCCAATGCTAATTCCCGGTTATCCACCCAGCTTCAGTACATCCTGGCGTGCTCTCGCTTCGCTCACTTTCTGAAAGTGATGATGCGCGACAAGATCGGCAGTTTCATGTCGCGGGATCAGTGCGAGGCGTTTCTAAATAAGTGGATTTCGAATTACGTGCTTCTCGACGACATGGCCCCGCAAGAGCTGAAAGCGAAGTTTCCGTTGCGCGAGGCCCGCATTGAAGTAAGCGAGATTGCGGGAAAGCCGGGGGCGTACACCGCCGTCGCTTTCTTGCGGCCGCACTTCCAACTCGAGGAACTGGCCGTTTCGTTGCGTCTGGTGGCCAAACTGCCGGCGCCGAAGGGTTAGCCTCGAAAGAGTTCTTTAGGAGGACTTTGCAGCGCGCGTTGCAAAGAGAGTGATTGGTGTGCCCGATCGGTGGCTGGCGCCGCGGGAGGGTTGACGTAAATTGGACAAGGTGAAGAGGAGATTTCGTTATGGCATTTGATGCGTTCGCAAATTTCGGTGATATCAAAGGCGAGTGCACCGACAAAAACCACAAAGACTGGGTCATGATCACGTCGTTCAGTCACGGGATCACGCAGCCGGCGTCTGTTACCCAGAAAACCTCGGGCGGCCGAACCGCCGAAGCGGTTCAGCACTCCGAATTCCAGATCGAGAAGATGGTGGACGCCGCGACACCCAAACTTTACGAAGCCGCATGCAAGGGCACGCATATTCCGAAAGTCACCATCGAGTGCTGGCGTGCCGGCGGCGATCCGGTCAAATACTTCGAGGTGGAGATGAAGGAAGTCCTGATCAGCGGCGTCACCGCCAACGGCAATCCCAAAGGCGACCACGGTTTCCCCACTGAGGTTGTGAGCCTGACCTACGGCGCCATTCAGTGGACCTACACCAAGCAGAAACCCGACGGCACCGCCGGCGGTAACATAGCCGCGAAGTGGAACGTCGCACAAGGCGCTGCCGCGTAGTTTCCGATTGTCGCAGTTTCGTCAACCATGCCCACAGCACCGCTATATAGTGACGACTTCCTTGAGCCTGTCACGCCTGAGCAGCCAGCGGGATCCGATCTGCGCTGGACTGCCGAGTGGGACCGGATCAAGGAAGCCCGGCGGGCCGATGACGAACTGGATTCCGGCAAGTGGGCCAAGAAGGAGCGGAAATCCGCCGACTGGCGGTTAGTGGAGGAGCTTGCTTCGGGCATGCTCCGCGGGCGCTCCAAAGACCTACAACTCGCCCTCTGGCTGACCGAAGCCGGCATGAAACTTCACGGTTTCTCGGGCCTCCGCGATGGTCTGCGGCTGACCCGGGAGATGATGATTCGCTACTGGGATAGGGGTCTCTACCCTCCCATGGAAGATGGGCCAGAAGACCGCGCAGGCCCTTTCGAATGGCTGAATAACAAACTGGTCGATGCGATCACGGCCATCCCGATTACCGCCCGCGATGACGAGGGACCCGACTTCAGCTTGATCGATCTGCGGGACGCGCGCTGGGTTGGTTCGGAAGCGGCCTGCCGGGACGCGGACGGCGAAATCGATTCGAACAAGAAAAAGGCCTACGACGCCGCGCTCGCTGACGGTCACATTTCGCTCGAAGCGTTCGGGCAGGCTCTGGCTGCAACCAAGCGCGCCCGGTATGAGCAGTTGAACGGGGAGTTTCAGGAGACGATCGAAGAGTTCAAGGCACTCGAGAAGGTGATTGACGAGAAATTTGGCGATGCCGCGCCCAATATGTCGGGTTGCCGTAATTGCCTGAACGACATTCATCAGGAAATCACATCCATCCTGGAAAAGAAGCGCCTCGAGGAACCCGATGCGATTGACGCGGGCGACGCTGGCGGCCTTGGCGAAGTCGGCAATTCGATGACGTTCCGGATGGCGCTTTCCCTGCCGGAGTTGTCCGGCTCGGGCGGCGCAGCAGCCGGTTCCTGGCACGATGCTGAAATGCTGCTCCGTTCCGGCCAGATTGACAAGGGCCTCAGCCAGATGGTGCAGTTGTCGGCCAAAGAGACTTGTGGACGGAACCGATTTCAGCGCAAGCTGCTGCTGGCTGAGGTCTGTCTCACCAGCAAGAGGGACCGGCTGGCGCGTTCGATTCTGGAGGAGTTGGCCGAACAGATCGACAAGTTGCAGTTGGAAACCTGGGAGTCTTCGGACCTGATCGCCAGCGTCTGGATCCGGCTGTACAAGTTGTACAACCGGGGCGATGATAGCGCGGACCGCGATCGCGCCGGAAAGCTGTACGAGCGCCTTTGCCGTCTCGATCCCTGGCAGGCGTTGAGCTGCGGAGAGTGATGGGGTATGGCGTCCGATACTCGCCAGGCGGGCATTGTTTTTTCCTTGTTGGACCGCCTGATCGATCTTCAGCCTGAGCTGCAAAAGGAAGTTCCACTGAGCTACTGGGAGCAGGAGCGTGAGTTCAAAGCTTCGCTCTGCCGCGACCTTTCAGCGGTTCTCAATACCCGCCGGGCCCAGCAAGACTTCGACCCGGAATATCAAGAATCGACCAACTCGCTTCTCAGTTTTGGGATCACCGACTTCACTTCGTACAACCTCAAGAACGCCGTCGACCAGGAAGAGGTGCGGCGCTCCATCGAACGCGCGATTCGGCACTTCGAGCCCCGGCTGGCACAGGTGGAAGCCTCGGTCGAGGAACCCGATCCGCTGAAACCCGTCCTGCAATTTCAAATCAGCGCGGTGATGCGCATGGAAAGAGGTCCGGAGCCGGTGGTGTTTGACCTTGCCCTGCAGCACGAATCGCGGCGTATTGCCGTCGCCGGGAGGAATGGGTGAGGGACGACCTGCTGCCTTACTACGAGCGGGAGCTGAAGTTCATCCGCCAGATGGCCGGCGATTTCGCCGAGAAATACCCCAAGGTGGCCGGCCGTCTGCTGCTGCAACCGGATACCTGCGACGATCCTCATGTCGAGCGTCTGATCGAGGCTTTCGCGCTGCTCTCCGGCCGGGTGCATCGCAAGCTCGATGATGAGTATCCCGAGATCACCGAGGCACTGCTGGACGTACTCTATCCGCACTATCTGAGGCCGGTGCCTTCGCAGGCCGTGGTCCAGTTTCAGCTCGATCCGTCGCAGAGTGCTCCGGCATCCACGAGGCTGCCCGCGCACGTCCCGATCCACAGCAAGCCGGAAAACGGCAATGTCTGCTCGTTCCGCACGTGCTATCCGGTTTCTCTCTGGCCTCTCCGCGTCACCGCAGCATCCGTCTCGCCGGTGAACCGCTTCGCGGCGCCCGGCATGCCGGCCGATGCTGCTGCCGTGATCCGCATCGGCATGGAATGCCTCGGTGCGCTCCGCCTGGAGCAACTGCCGCTCGATTCGCTCCGCTTCTACCTCAACGGGGAAAGCGCCGCGGTTCACACTCTTTATGAGTTCCTCTTTCTCCATGCCCTGCGGATCTCCGTGCGCGCCTTGCCCGCCAAGGAAGGCGGCGCGCAGGCGATTCTCCCGGCGACCAACCTGCGGCCGGTGGGGTTCGCGTCGTCAGAAGGAATTCTTCCTTACTCGGATCGATCTTTCCTCGGTTACCGCCTATTGCAGGAGTATTTCAGCTTTCCCGAGAAGTTTTTCTTCGTCGATCTGACCGGACTCGATCGGATCGCCAAGAGCGGATTCGGTACGGCTTTCGAAATCCTGATCTTTCTCAAACAACCCGATCAGCCCCACCGCTTGATCGCCCTGGAGCAGAGCGTTGGCGTCGACACGTTTCAGCTTGGCTGCGCCCCGATGATCAATCTGTTCGAGCGCATCGCCGAGCCGGTTCGCATTACGCAGACCAAGACGGAATATCAGATTATTCCGGATCAGCACCGCCAGTGGGCTACCGAGGTGTACTCGGTAGATCGCGTGGCATCCGCCAATTATCTCGAAGAGCCGAAGATTTACGAGCCGTTCTATTCGTTGCGCCACGGCTTCTCGAGCGACACGCCGAAACATTTCTGGTACACCCATCGGCGCCCGTCGTTCCGCAAGAATGACAACGGAACCGACGTATATCTCTCGTTGGTCGATCTAGACTTCAACCCGGCGCTTCCGCCCGTTGAGATGCTAACTCTGCACGTAACCTGCACCAACCGCGACCAGGCTTCGCTTCTCAAGCTGCCGGGCGAATTTGGCGAGGTGGAACCGGAAGGGATACCGCTGGTGCGCGCGCGCTGTCTGCGGAGGCCGAGCGCTGCGGTGCGGCCACCAGCGCGCCGCGGCTTGCAGTGGCGCCTCATCTCCCATCTCTCACTCAACCACCTGTCCATAGTGGAAAAGGGGACGGAAGCTTTGCAGGAGATCCTTCGCCTGTATGATTTTTCGAACGATCCGGCCATCCGCAAGCAGATTGCCGGTATTGTGGGACTCAGCAGCCGGTCCTGCATCAGCCGAGTGACATCCGCAACCGGCGTAGTTTTTTGCCGCGGCACCGACGTCACTGTAGAATTTGACGAAGATCAGTACGTGGGGACCGGAGTGTTTCTTCTGGCCTCGGTCCTGGAAAGATTCCTGGGACTGTACAGCGCGCTGAATTCGTTCAGCCGTCTGACGGCGAGAACGGGGAAAGGAGTGATCAAACAGTGGCCGCCCTTAGCCGGCGAACAGATCCTTCTTTAGAAGAAGCGCTGTTCGAACGCGGTTACGAGTTCGAATTCTTCCAGGCTGCGCGCCTGCTAGCCCGCATCTTCTCCGAACGAAAGCCGGTGGGCGGCACGGCGAAGCCTCACGAGGAGTTTGCCCGCTTCGGCGCGCGCCTTTCTATGGCTTTTCCGCCGAGCGCCGTGCACGACATCGAGCGCATTCCCGATTCCGACGACCCGGTGCGCATGACGGTGGCGTTTCTGGGGCTCACCGGAACTCAGGGTGTTTTGCCGTTCTGTTACACCGAATGGATGCTCGAGCGCCAGGCCGCCAAGGACGATGCCCTCAGGGCGTTCTTCGACCTTTTTAACCACCGTCTGGTGTCTTTTTTCTATCGCGCCTGGGAGAAGCACCGCCCGCCGGTTCTCTATGAGTTGAGCGCGGCCCGGGATCAGCGGCCGGACCTGTTCACTCACTCTTTGTTCGATCTGATCGGCATGGGCACCGAAGGCCTGCGCGGGCGCATGCGCATCCACGACGAAAGCCTGCTGCTCTACGCCGGCCTGATCGCCCAAAGGCCGCATTCGGCCAGCGCCATTCGGGGAATTCTGCGCGATTATTTCGGCGTCCCGGTCGAAATCGATCAATGCGTCGGGGACTGGTATGAACTCGACGTGGCCGATCGCTCCTACATGTCCACGGAGCTGGAACGAAACCAACTCGGGGAAGGCGCATTTCTCGGAGAGCAAGTCTGGAACCAGCAGGGCCGGTTCCGCATCCGCGTGGGGCCGCTCGGACTCAGCCGTTTTCTGGATTTCCTGCCCGATGGCAGCGCCATGCCGAAACTGGTGCAGTTCACACGGTACCTCGCCGGCCAGGCGATGGCCTTCGAGGTGCAACTTTTCTTGCGCGCCGGCGAGGTGCCGTATTGCCGCTTGGATGACGAGGGCGCGGACGCGCCCCGTTTGGGCGAGATGGCTTGGCTGAAGACCCGCGAGTTTCTCTCGGACGCGGGCGACACCGTCTTTGCTTGGGTGAACTGATGGCTATTGCGCAGGAAAACCGCCGCATCGCGATTTCGACTCCGCTCGGGAAGGACACTCTTTTGCTGCGCGGTTTCACCGGCTCCGAAGCCATCTCACAGCTCTTCCATTTCGACTTGGACCTGCTGTCGGAAAACGATTCGATCAAATTCCAGGATGTGGTCGGGAAGAACGTGACGCTGCGCATCTATGACGCGGCCGGCGCGGAGCGCCACTGGAACGGCTTCATCAGCCGTTTCTCGCAGGGAGGACAGGACCGCCGCGTCACTGCTTACCGCGCGCAAATGGTCCCTTGGCTCTGGTTCCTCACCCGCACGTCCGACTGCCGCATCTTCCAGAACCTGAAGGCGCCCGACATCATCCAGAAGATCTTCAAGGACCTCGGCTTTTCCGACTTCAAGCTCCGTCTCTACGGCGATTTTGTCACTCGCGACTACTGCGTGCAGTACCGTGAGACCGATTTCAACTTCGTCTCCCGTTTGATGGAAGAAGAGGGGATCTGCTACTACTTCGAGCATCAGGACGGCAAGCACACCCTCATTCTGGCCAACGACGCGTCGGCGTACGAACCGTGTCCAAACCAGAAAACCGCCCGGTACGACTTCCGTGGCGGCAACGTCGTGTATGAGGACGTTGTG
>Ga0335078_10010897_pt1 | contig 13465 bp, 9 predicted proteins | sample Lox_Sample_32_FD_206711 | JGI IMG/M metagenome (GOLD analysis project Ga0335078, IMG submission 206711) | Soil microbial communities from Loxahatchee National Wildlife Refuge, Florida, United States - Lox_Sample_3.2 | ecosystem: Environmental > Terrestrial > Soil > Wetlands | place: USA: Florida...
AGTGGTTCGGGTTCATGAGCCCGGCGGAAGGGGTCACGATCCCGTGCCGGTCCGCGTCCGGGTCGTTCGCGAAGGCCACCCGGAACCGATCCTTCAGGCCGACCAGCCGCGCCATCGCCCAAGGGCTCGAGCAGTCCATGCGGATCTTGCCGTCGTGGTCCACTGTCATGAAGGCAAAGGTCGGGTCCACCGCCGGGTTCACCACGGCGACGTCGAGCCCGTAGACCGCGTTCACGGGGCCCCAGTAGGGGCCGGCGGCGCCGCCGAGGGGGTCGACCCCGAGCTTGAGCCGGGCGCTCCGGATGGCCGCCATGTCGACGACCGCGCCGAGGTCCTTCACGTAGGGGAGGATGAAGTCCTCCTGGTGGGTGGTCGGGGCCGCCATCGCCTTCTCGTGAGGGACGCGCAGGACGCCGCGGTTGGCCTGCCGCAAGAGCTCGTTGGCGCGCACCTCGATCGAGCGGGTGACGTCCGTGTCGGCGGGGCCGCCGTTCGGGGGGTTGTACTTGAATCCCCCGTCCTCGGGAGGATTGTGGGAGGGGGTGACCACGATCCCGTCGGCGAGTCGCTCTCGCCGGCCGCGGTTGTGGACGAGGATGGCCCGGGACACGACGGGGGTAGGGGTGACGCCGTCTCTTTCCTGGAGGACGGTCTCCACCCCGTTTGCGGCGAGGACCTCGAGCGCCGTGCGCTGGGCCGGGGCCGACAGGGCGTGCGTGTCCTTGCCCAGGTAGAGGGGGCCGTCGGTCCCCTGCCGGCGGCGGAACTCGCAGATGGCCTGGGTGATGGCGAGAATGTGGGATTCGTTGAACGACCCGCGGAGAGCCGAGCCGCGGTGGCCGCTCGTACCGAAGGAGACGAGCTCGGCCGGGTTGCCCAGATCGGGCCTGCGCTCGTAGTAGTCGCGCACGAGCCGCGCCGGGTCGATGAGGATGTCCTTCGGAGCCGGCTTGCCGGCGAGGGGAGAAAGGGCCACCGTTCGTCCTCCTTCGAGCGGGTCCGGAAGGCCCGGGACCCGCTCCTCGTGTATCAGGCGCGGCGGCGGCCGCGCCTCCCGAAGATAGCGCTCCTCGGCGCCGCCGGGGTCAGCGCGGGGCCGCGTAGCGTCGCTCGATCGCCCGGATCTTCTCGAGCCGCCGCGCGTGGCGCTCCTCCCCGCTGTAGCGGGCGGCCAGGTAGGCGAGGGCCAGGTCGCGGGCGAGCGCCCGGCCGACGACGAGCCCTCCCAGAACGAGCACGTTCATGTCGTCGTGCTCGACCCCTTGGTGCGCCGAGTAGGTGTCGTGGCAGACGCTGGCCCGGATCCCGGGGAGCTTGCTCGCGGCCACGGCCGCCCCCACGCCGCTGCCGCAGAGGAGGATCCCTCGTTCCGCCTGGCCCGAGAGGACGGCCTGCCCGACTGCCTCGGAGAAGTCCGGGTAGTCCACCGGCTCCGCGCTCCCCGTTCCGACGTCCAGGAGCGCGTGCCCCTGTTGGCCGAGGAAGGCGGCGAGATCCTGCTTCAGCGAGAACCCCTCGTGGTCGCTCCCGATGACGATGCGCACGGCCGTTCTCCTTTCCGTCCCCTCGGAGGTTCGCCCTCCCTCAGTGTCCCCGGCCGAGCTTCCCTGCGGCGGCCGCGTCCGCCAGGACGAGGGCGCGTTCCGCCCGGACCCGCCCAGCCGGGACGGAGCGGTCTCCGGCCTCGAGTCGGGCCAGGGCGAGAGCCTTCTCGGCGCCGGTCACGACCCAGAGCACGCTCCGCGCCCGGTCCAAGGTCGGGTAGGTGAGCGTCATGCGGACGCGCCCGGCGTAGGGGGCGGACAGGGCGACGTCCGCGTCGAGGACCTCGAGGACCGGATCCCCGGGGACGAGGGAGGCGGTGTGGCCGTCGGCCCCGAGCCCGAGGTGGACGACGTCGAGCGCCGGGGGCGAGCCCGCCACGAGCGCGAGCTGGCGCGCGTAGCTCGCGGCCCCGGCCGCGAGGTCCGCCGCCGCCACGGGCATGGGGTGGAGGTTCGCCGGCGGGAGGTCCAGGCGGTCCAGCAGGGCCTCCCGGAGGTGGGTCCAGTTCCGCTCCGGGTCGCCGTCCGGAGCCACCCGCTCGTCCACCTGGAAGAGGTGGAGGGACTCCCAGGGGAGCTCCTCGCCCGCCAGGAGCCGGAGCATTCGCCACGGCGTCGTGCCGCCGCTCACCGCGAGCGAGGCGCGGCCCCTCTCCCTCGCCGCCTCTCGCACCTTCTCCCCGAGGAGGGCGGCCGCCCGCCTCGCCACTCCCTCGGCGTCGGGAAGCACCTCGATCCTCATGGCGACTCGACGAGCTCGTAGCTCTCGTTCCAGAAGCGGAGCACGCGCTCGCCCCGATCGCGACCGAGCACGCTCAGCGACGCGGGGTCGAGCGCCAGGTACCGGCCCCCGACAGCGGGGAGGCCGAGGTAGCGCGCCGCCAGGATGCGGAGCAGGTGGCCGTGCGCGAACAGCGCCACGTCGCCGCCCGCCCCGAGCGCCCGGGAGAGCACGCGGTCGGCCCGGGCCCCGACCTCGTCGGGGGTCTCGCCCTCCGGCCAGGGGCCCGTCCAGATCGTCCACCCGGGCATGGCGTCTCGGATCTCCGCGCTCGTGCGCCCTTCCAGGGCGCCGTAGTCCCACTCGGCCAGGTCGTCGTCGAGCTGGGCTTCCGCCAGGCGGCCGGCGAGCCGACAGGTTTCTCGGGCCCGAAGGAGCGGGCTCGAGAGCACGAGCGCGAAGGTCTTCCCGGTCAGGCGCCGCCCGAGCCGCTTCGCCTGAGTGGAGCCCCGCTCGGTGAGCGGGAGGTCCGTTCGCCCGGTGTGCTGCCCGGTGAGGTTCCAGGCCGTTTCCCCGTGCCGGATGAGCCAGAGCTCCGCCATGGCGACACTCCCTCGTTCCCCATCTAGCTGCAGGAAGTGAACCACCCGCCCGGAACGAGCGCATCCGCCTCCCTCGGGCCCCAGGTCCCGGGCTCGTACTCGTGGAGCGGGGTACCGGCCTTGACGATGGGGTCCACGATCCGCCAGGCCTCCTCCACGTAGTCCTCGCGGGCGAAGCGGAAGGCATCTCCGTGCATCGCGTCTCCGAGGAGCTCCTCGTAGGGTCTCAGGTCTCCGGCGCGGCTGTGGGCGAGCTCGAGCTCCACCTCCTCGCTCGCCAGCGCCTCGCCGGGCGCCTTGATGAGGGCGCCGATGGCGATCACGAAGTCCGGGCTCAGCCGGAAGCGCACCCGGTTCGGCGGCAGGGGGACCCCCTCGACGATGGACGGCGGGCGGCGCAGCTGGACCACCACCTCGGTGTGGCTGACGGGGAGACACTTGCCGGCCCGCAGAAAGAAGGGAACCCCCTGCCAGCGCCAGGAGTTCAGCTGGAGCCTCAGGGCCACGAAGGTCTCCACCTGGGACCCGGGCGCCACCCCGGGCTCGGCCCGGTAGCCGCGGAACTGACCGCGCACCACGTCCTTGGGCTCGATGGCCGGAATTCCCTTCAGCACCTTCACCTTCTCCGAGCGGATCGTCTCCGCGTCGCGGCTCCGCGGCGGCGGCTCCATGGCCACGTTGGAGACGACCTGGAGGAGGTGGTTCTGCACCACGTCCCGGATGGTCCCGGCCTTGTCGTAGAAGGCCCCTCTCCCCTCGACGCCGAAGTTCTCCGCCATGGTGATCTGGACGCAGTCCACGTAGTTCCGGTTCCAGATCGGCTCCAGGAAGGCGTTCGCGAAGCGGAAGAAGACGAGGTTCTGGACGGTCCCCTTCCCCAGGTAGTGGTCGATGCGGAAGACGTTCTTCTCCGGGAAGTGCTCGTGGATGACGGCGTTCAGCTTCCGCGCCGACTCGAGGTCGCTCCCGAATGGCTTCTCGAAGATCAGGCGCGTGTCCGGGGGAGTCCCCGCCTGGGCGAGCTGTCGCCCCACGAGCCCGAAGAGCCCCTGGGGGATGGCGAGGTAGTGGACGGGGACCTTCGCCCCTCCGAGCTCCCGGCGGAGGGCAGCGAAGGTGGCCGGCTCGGCGTAATCCCCGTCCACGTAGCGCAGGAGGCGAAGGAGTTTCGGGAAGGCGGCGGGGTCGACCCCGCCGCCGTGGGCCTCCACGCTCTGCTGGGCCCGGGCCCTCAGGTCCTGGAGCGTGAAGCCCTCCTTGGCGACCCCGATCACCGGAACGTCGAGGACGCCGCGCCGCACCATGCCCTGGAGGGCCGGGAAGATCTTCTTGAAGGCGAGGTCGCCGGTCGCTCCGTAGAACACGAGCGCGTCTGCCGGCGGCCCGCTCAAGGCCCCTTCTCCTCGTGCCCGCCGAAGGCGAAGCGCATGGCGGAGAGCACCTTCCCGGCGAAGTCGGCCTCGCCGCGCGACGAGAACCGCTCGTGGAGGGCGGCGGTGAGCACCGGGGTCGGCACCCCTTCGTCGATAGAGGCGTGGATGGTCCAGCGCCCCTCGCCCGAGTCGGAGACCCGGCCGGAGAAGCCCCGCAGGACCGGGTCCCGGGCCAGGGCGCCCGCGGTGAGGTCGAGGAGCCAGGAGGCGATGACGCTGCCGCGCCGCCAGAGCTCGGCGACGTCCGCCAGGTTGAAGTCGTACTGGTAGTTTTCGGGGTTCCGCAGCGGCGTGGTCTCGGCGTCCACCTCCTGCGTCCGCTTCCCCACGGAGGCTCCCCGGAGCACGTTCAGGCCTTCCGCGTAGGCGGCCATGATCCCGTACTCGATCCCGTTGTGGACCATCTTCACGAAGTGGCCGCCGCCGGCGGGGCCGCAGTGCAGGTAGCCCTGCTCCGCCGTCCCAGCGGCTCCGGCGCGGCCCTCCGTCCTCGGCGCCGCGCCGATTCCGGGGGCGAGGGCGCGGAAGACCGGGTCCAGGCGCTTCACGATCGCCTCCTCGCCCCCGATCATGAGGCAGTAGCCGCGCTCCAGGCCGAAGACGCCCCCGCTCGTGCCCACGTCGACGTAGTGGATGCCCCGCGGCGCCAGCTCCCGGGCCCGGCGGATGTCGTCCACGTAGTAGGAGTTTCCCCCGTCGATGAGGGTGTCGCCGCTCTCGAGCGACGGGAGGAGGTCGGCGATGGTGGCATCCACCGCCGCGGCCGGCACCATGAGCCAGACGGTCCGGGGCTTGGCGAGCGCGGCTGCGAGGTTGGCGAGGGAGGAGGCCCCGCTGGCCCGCTCCCGGACCACTCGCTCCACCGCCGCCGGAGAGCGGTCGAAGACCACGCACTGGTGGCCGGCTCCGAGGAGGCGGCGGACCATGTTGGCGCCCATGCGACCCAGGCCGATCAATCCGATCTGCACGTGTGACTCCCTTCGCCCGGGCGAGGCCAGGGCAGGCGGCGCGCCGTCATCCCCGGGCCCCCCGCGTCCTCCGGTAGCGGCGGATGAGCGAATTCGTCGAGCTGTCGTGGCCGAGCGCCGGCTCACCCTCGCCCTCCAGCTCCGGGATGATCCGCTGGGCGAGCACCTTGCCGAGCTCGACCCCCCACTGGTCGAAGGAGTCGATGCCGAAGAGAGTCCCCTGGGTGAAGACGTCGTGCTCGTAGAGCGCCACGAGCTTCCCCAGGGCGGACGGCGTCAGCTGGTCGAGGAGGAGGGTGTTCGTGGGGCGGTTGCCCTCGAAGACGCGGTGCGGGACGAGCCAGGCGGGTGTTCCCTCCGCCGCCACCTCCCGCTCCGTTTTCCCGAAGGCGAGCGCCTCGGCCTGGGCGAAGGCGTTCGCGAGGAGGAGGTCGTGGTGGCGGCCGAGCGGGTTCAGCGGACGCGAAAAGGCGATGAAGTCGGCGGGGACGAGGCGGGTGCCTTGGTGGATGAGCTGGTAGAAGGAGTGCTGCCCGTTCGTGCCGGGCTCGCCCCAGTAGACCGGTCCGGTGTCGTAGTCGACGGGCGCGCCGTCCACGGTCACCCGCTTCCCGTTGCTCTCCATGGTCAGCTGCTGAAGGTAGGCGGGGAACCGCTTGAGATACTGCTCGTAGGGCAGGACCGCGTGGGTCTGGGCGCCGAAGAAGTCGTTGTACCAGACGGAGAGGAGCGCCTTCAGAACCGGCAGGTTCCGGGCGAACGGCGTGGTCCGGAAGTGCTCGTCCATCTCCCGGAAGCCACCGAGCATGTCGCGGAAGCGCTCGGGGCCGATGGCCAGCATGGTGGAGAGGCCAATGGCCGAATCCAGGGAGTAGCGCCCCCCTACCCAGTCCCAGAACCCGAACATGTTGGCGGTGTCGATCCCGAACTCCGAGACCTTGGCCGCGTTCGTCGAAACGGCCACGAAGTGGCGGGCCACCGCCCTCTCGCTCCCGCCCATCCGCGCCAAGAGCCACTGCCGGGCGGTGAGGGCGTTCGCCATGGTCTCGAGCGTGGTGAAGGTCTTCGAGGAGACGACGAAGAGCGTCTCCTCCGGATCGAGGTCCCGGACGGCCTCGGCGAAGTCCGTCCCGTCCACGTTGGAGACGAAGCGGAAGGAGAGGGACCGGTCGCTGTAGTGGCGGAGCGCCTCGTAGGCCATCGCCGGGCCGAGGTCGGAGCCGCCGATGCCGATGTTCACGACGTTCTTCAGGCGCTTGCCGGTGTGACCCGTTAGCGCTCCCCCGCGAAGGCGGTTCGCGAACTGGGTCATCTGGTCGAGGACGGCGTGGACCCCGGGAACGACGTTCTCGCCGTCGACGAGGATGGAGGCTCCTCGCGGGGCGCGGAGCGCCACGTGCAGCGCCGCCCGCTTCTCGGTGACGTTCACCTTCTCCCCGCGGAACATGGCCTCCATGCGCTCCCGGAGGCCGGATTCTTCGGCGAGCCGAACGAGGAGCGCGAGGGTCTCGTCGGTGACGCGGTTCTTGGAGTAGTCGAGGAAGACGCCGGCCCCCTCCGCGGTGAGCCGCTCGCCGCGCTTCGGGTCCTGGGCGAAGAGGTCGCGGAGGTGGATGCCCTTCACCTTCTGAACGTGGGCGGCGAGATCCTGGAAGGCTCGGCGCTGGCGAAGCGGAGGAGCCGTCATGTCCCTCTCGTCCTTCCTCCCCGCTCGGAGCCCTCGCCGGCTACCGCCTCTCCTCCGCTTCGCGGAGGCTCCGGGACGGCGACTCGCCGCGGGCGCGAGTCTGGGGTCCATGGGTCGGGAGGTCTATAACGGGGAAGCGAAGCGGGAGTCTCGCCCGGTCACGTCTGGGGCGGCGGACGCGGGACCTGCGCGCTCTTCGAGCCCTCCGCGGCAGGCGGGGCTCCAAGAACGAAGGTCAGGCGCAAAAAAAAGAAAGCGCCCCCGCGTCGCACGCGGGGGCGCGAGGACGGCAGCGGCGCCCGAGCTAGGGCGTGCAGTTCACCTGCAGGTAAGGAACGGTATTGTAGATCCCGTTCAGAGTGTACGTGGACCACAGCCAGTCGGTGTACGGGGGCGGCTCTCCGATCTTCGTGGCGCAGGCGCCGGTGACGAGGATGGAGCCGTAGGTCCCGTAGTTGAAGCCGGTGCAGTTCGTGCGGTTGTTCGGGCCGTTGATGGTGCAGTTGCCGACGTTCGTGACCACGTAGCAGGCCCCATTCGGGCCCAGCCCCTGGCAGACGTTGGAGCACTTCGTGGGCGTGGTGGGCGAATCGCAGTATTGCTGGGAGTAGGTCATCCCCAGCCAGTCGGGGGCCTGCGCGTTCGACAGCCAGCTCGTGGTCACGATTCCCGTTCCCACCGTGCCCTCCGTGTAGGTGGTGATGGCCGCGGGCACGTTGTAGTTCTGATCCGTGAAGACGACTTCCACGCTTTGAGAGCTGGGGCCGGTGACGCTTCCGTTCACGTTGACGGGGGACGCGGCCACGGCGCTCGGCGGCATGCCGGACTTGATGAACGAGGAGCCGAGCCCACCCGTGGTGAAGATGATCGGGTACCCGGTGTAGACGATGCGGGTTTCCGCCCAGATGACGGTGTTGGCGTCCCACTTGCCATTCGGGCCGTCATACTGGCCGTTGCTGTTCAGGTCCACGAAGGGCTCGCCGGGGTCCCACTGGCCGTTGTCGTTCACGTCCACGTAGGGCTCGCCCATGTCGATGAAGGGTTCTCCGGCCGTGGTGGTCGTGGCCGGCGTGTAGATGCCGTCCCCGTTCACGTCGACGAAGCCCTCCTCGCCGTTTGCCATGGCGATCACGGTGACCACTCCGTCGCGAGGGTTGTGGACGAGCGTGCCGCACTTGTTGGAGTAGGAGTAGCTGTTCTCCCCGGCGAAAGGCGGGACGTCCGCGGGCAGCGTGCCGCCCTGGACGTTGATGTAGTTCACCGCCATGCCCATGTCCGGCTGCTCGTCGGCGGCCTGCGTGGGATCGTAGGCCGTGGTGTGAACCGGCGGCCCCACGTCGCCGGCCTCGCTCATGAAGGTCACGAGGGTGGCCACGCCGAGCGCGTTGTTGAAGCGATCGGCGAGCGAGACCGTGCACTGGACGACGTCGTCCGGGGCGATCCCGTAGTGGGTGAAGGAGCAGTCGTCGTCGGTGAGCGCCGGGATGTTCTTCGGGTTGCAGTCGATGCTGATGTGCGCACCGTTCGCCTTCGCTCCCACGATGGCGAGGTTGCCCGCCACGCCGCTCGCGGTGACCCCGCCGGCCGTGGCCGTTCCGGTCACCGACACGACGCCGGCGACCCGACCCGAGGTGAGGAGCACCTGAGCCTGCCCCTGGGCGTTCGTGACGCCGGTGGTGCTGCAAATGACCCCGGAAGAGCCGGCCGCGCAGTTCGGCCCCGGTCCGACGAAGGAGCCCCCCAGGCTCTCGTGCGTGAAGGTGACTGCCAGGTTCGCGGGGTAGGGGTTCCCGGTCGAGTCGAGGAGCTGGAAGGTGATGAGGTTCACCTCCTGGAAGCCGGAGGTCACGACGCCCTGGATCGGGTACTGCGAGCTGAGGAAGTTCACCTGCCCGAGCTGCGTCATGTAGATCGTGACCGACCCGGAAGTGCCGGAGGCGACGTCGGTGGCGGTGATGAGCGCCGTCCCCGCTTGCGTGGAGGCGGTGAGCTTGACGAAGGCCGTCCCGTTCGCGTCCGTGGTCGCGCTCGCCGCGCTCAGAGCGGCACCCGTCGGGCCCGAGAGGGTGAAGGCCAAGCCGCGGGAAGCCGCAGCCGAGCCGCTCTGGGTCACGGTGGCGGTGATGGTGGCCGTCGAGACGCCGTCGGCGGGGATGGTGGTGGAGGAGGCGGAGAGGGCGACGACGTAGGTCGCGGTGCTCCCGGTCGTCCCGGAGCCGCTGCTCCCCGATCCGCTGCCGCTGCTCCCGGACCCGCTGCCGCTGCCGCTACTGCCGGAGCCGGTGGTGGTGCTCGGCGCCGTGAAGGTGACGTAGGCGAGCCCGGACGCGCCGTCCGCGTCCCCGGCCGTGATCTGCGCCACGCCCGCGCACGCGGCCGTGACGGCCGCGTTGCAACCCTTCAAGGGGACGTCGAACGGGGTTGCCGCCGCCGTGTAGAGCTGGCTCCCGTTCGGGAAGGTCCCGATGCTCGCGACGACGTTGATGGGTCCCTTGTTGCTTCCGGCCACGTGGATGTCGACGGTGCTCACGCCGTCGGCCGTGGCCGTCGTAGGGTTAGCCGTCACGCTGAGGGGGCCGGGCGACGAACTGGAGGTGCTGCCCGTTCCTCCGCAGGCGGCGAGAGCCGCGAGCGCGGCGGCGAGCAGGAAATGGGTATGGCGCATGGTCACCTCATTGGGTCGCCGGGGTACCAGAGCACCCTTCGTGCCACGTTACTGTCGTGTAACTATCGATAGTTCCTATAAATTACTGGCAGGTGACGGCTTGTTTCGGACCCTGGGTCGCAAATGTCCCAGGTCCGGACAGCCCTACCACGCCACCGCACATGTGGAGTCGCGAGAGCCGCCCGCCCGGGCGCCCGGCCCTCCTGAGGCGGCGGCAAGCCGCGGGGCCATTCGGTCCTCCGCTGGCCCTCGGGAGCGACGGCGGAGGGGAGGAACCCGCCCTTCATCACTCGGCAGGGCCGACGCGCAGGCGCGCCCCCGGCGCAGCGAGAGCCCCTTCGCGCGGATAGGAGAAAGGGGAGGGCCGGCGCGAGAGCGATCTTCGGCTAGAATCGGCGGCTTCGGCCCCCGCGTCCCCGCCTTCGTCCGTCGATTCGGAGACCTCCGCCATGCCGCAATACCGTTCCCGCACGTCCACCCACGGCCGAAACATGGCCGGCGCGCGCGCCCTCTGGCGCGCCACCGGCATGAAGGACGCGGACTTCGGCAAGCCCATCATCGCCGTCGTCAACTCCTTCACCCAGTTCGTGCCGGGCCACGTGCACCTCAAGGACCTCGGGCAACTCGTCGCCCGGGAGATCGAGGAGGCGGGAGGGGTGGCGAAGGAGTTCGACACCATCGCCATCGACGACGGCATCGCGATGGGCCATGCGGGGATGCTCTACTCCCTTCCCTCGCGGGAGCTCATCGCCGACTCGGTCGAGTACATGGTGAACGCCCATTGCGCCGACGCCATGGTGTGCATCTCGAACTGCGACAAGATCACGCCGGGAATGCTCATGGCCGCGCTCCGGCTCAACCTGCCGGCCGTGTTCGTGTCGGGCGGGCCCATGGAGGCGGGCAAGGTGAAGTGGCAGGACCAGGTCGTGGCCGTGGACCTCATCGACGCGATGGTGAAGGCCGGTGACAGCAAGGTCTCCGACGCCGAGGTCGCGGAGTACGAGCGATCCGCCTGCCCGACCTGCGGCTCCTGCTCCGGGATGTTCACGGCGAACTCCATGAACTGTCTCACCGAGGCCCTCGGGCTCTCGCTCCCCGGCAACGGTTCGCTCGTCGCCACCCACGCGGCGCGCCGGGACCTGTTCTCCCGGGCCGGACGGCTCGCGGTGGAGCTGTGCCGCCGCTACTACGAGGGGGAGGACGGGAGCGTCCTGCCGCGCTCCATCGCCAGCTTCGAGGCCTTCGAGAACGCCATGAGCCTGGACGTGGCCATGGGCGGCTCCACCAACACGGTGCTGCACCTCCTGGCGGCGGCGCACGAGGCGAAGGTCGGCTTCACCGCCCAGGACATCGACCGCATCTCCCGGCGCGTGCCCTGCCTGTGCAAGGTGGCGCCCTCGACGCCGCTGTACCACCTCGAGGACGTCCATCGCGCGGGCGGGATCATGGCCATCCTCGGCGAGCTGGACCGCGCCGGGCTCCTCCACCGCGACGTGTCCACCGTGCACTCGAAGAGCATGGGGCAGGCGATCGAACGCTACGACGTGGTCCGCAACCGCGACCCGAAGGTGATCGACTTCTACCGAGCCGCGCCGGGGGGCGTGCCCACCACCGTCGCCTTCTCCCAGGAGCGCCGCTACCCCGACCTCGACCTCGACCGGAGCCGGGGTTGCATCCGGGACAAGAGTCACGCCTACACCCAGGACGGCGGGCTGGCCATGCTCTTCGGGAACCTGGCCGAGCGCGGCTGCATCGTGAAGACCGCGGGCGTGGACGAGAGCATCTGGAAGTTCAAGGGCCGGGCCCGCATCTGCGAGTCGCAGGAGGAGGCGGTGGAGAAGATCCTCGGGGACGAGATCGTCCCCGGAGACGTGGTGGTGGTCCGCTACGAGGGCCCGAAGGGCGGGCCGGGCATGCAGGAGATGCTCTACCCGACCTCGTACCTCAAGTCGAAGGGGCTCGGGAAGGTGTGCGCGCTGCTCACCGACGGCCGCTTCTCCGGCGGGACCGCCGGCCTCTCCCTCGGCCACTGCTCCCCGGAGGCGGCGGCCGGAGGGGCCATCGCCCTCGTGGAGGAGGGCGACACCATCGAGATCGACATCCCGAACCGGCGCGTCCACCTGGCCGTCCCGGCCGAGGAGCTCGCTCGGCGAAGGGCCGCCATGGAAGCGAGGGGGCCTCGCGCCTGGAGGCCGGCGAAGCGCGAGCGATCCGTGTCCGCGGCCCTCAAAGCCTACGCGGCCATGACCACGTCGGCCGACACGGGGGCGGTGCGCGACATCGCGCAGCTCGATTAGAAAGAAATCGCTCCGTCATGCGGCCGGCTTGAGCTCAACGGCACAGCCGAGTTCCTCGAGCCGGCGGACGAGTCGACCGATGGTCTTCTTCTGGTCCAGCCGTCAAAGATGCGCCTCGCGTAGCCGTTGCCAGCGCGAGTGATCCGCCCCTGGTGGCGCGTCTCCCCGCTGCAGTGGCTCCGGTGCGGTTTGGCATCGCGCGAGGTCGCCCAGTTCCGCTGCGAGGACCGTCGCGGCGATCATGTTCACTCCCCGTAACGCCTGCAGTACCTTGGCGAACGGCTTGAGGCTCCAGCCCTCGACCAACTCCACAACGCTCCGCGTGTGCCGGTTCGCCCCGCTCGCCGAGATCCTCGACCGTCTTCAGGTAGTCCTCGAGGGACGCGCTGCGCCTCATGCTCGAAGCGCTGTGTCAGTCGAGGTGCTTGCGCGTCCCGGCTGTCTTGCCTGCGTAACGCCGGCCGTGGCGCAGGAGAAACTTGCCGAGCTGGTGACGCGCCGTTCGCTCCGCCCGCTTGGCTGCGTCGCGAGCCCGCTCGAGATCCCGCATCGCCTCGGTAGCCACGTCGGGGACGTGGACCTCAGTGAGGTCTCCGGACCTGAGGAAGCGAGCGAGCTTCACCGCGTCACGCCGGTCCGTCTTCACCAGGTCGCTGATGGCGCCACCGCGACGCAGTCGATGCCAGCCGCAGTCAGGTCGGGCTGCAGCACGAAACCGGTCGGTCCGGCCTCGCAGCAGCATTTCACTCGTCCGAGCTTCCTCAGCCGCTTCAGGAGCATCCCTAGTGTCGTTGGGAATTGTCGCCAGCTCGCCCGGCTCGCCTCGACCGGGTTCCGCGACGGCAATGGCGATGCGGTCCGCGTGGACGTCTAGACCGACGAACCTGTGACAGCGGGTCCAACCATCCTTCCAGGGAAAGCGGCGTCAAGGGCACACCCCTCCGAGCGCGAGGCGCTCGTCGCCCTCTTGCCCGCAATCGCCTACGGTGCGAATCTCGCTCCGCAGAGAGCGGAGCGTTCCTCGCCATGCAGGCACCGCCACAGATCGCGCTCGTCACCCACCCGGATTGCGACCTCCACCAGACCGGTCCGGGTCACTCGGAGAACGACGGCCGCATCCCGGCGCTCCTCGGGGCCGTGCGCGCGGACGCCGCGCTTGCCGCGAGCGTGGTGGAGCATCGGGGAGCGCCGGTGGCCGAGGAGGACCTCCTGCGCGTGCACACCCCCGCGCACGTGGCGCGGGTTCGCGCCGCCGCGGAGAGCGCTCGCCGAAGCGGAGACCTCGTCTGGCTCGACCCCGACACCCCCGTCTGCCCCGGTTCCTGGGACGCGGCACTCGCCGCCGCCGGATGCGTCGTCACCGCCGCGGAGCTCGTCCTGGAGGGGAAGGCTCCCGCCGCGTTCGCCCTCCCTCGCCCGCCCGGCCACCACGCGAACCAGAGCCGGGCCATGGGGTTCTGCCTGTTCAACAACGTGGCTGTCGCCGTGAGACGGCTCCAGGCGAAGGGCCTCGCCGAGAGGGTGCTCGTCCTCGACTGGGACGCGCAC
>Ga0335078_10010898_pt1 | contig 13464 bp, 9 predicted proteins | sample Lox_Sample_32_FD_206711 | JGI IMG/M metagenome (GOLD analysis project Ga0335078, IMG submission 206711) | Soil microbial communities from Loxahatchee National Wildlife Refuge, Florida, United States - Lox_Sample_3.2 | ecosystem: Environmental > Terrestrial > Soil > Wetlands | place: USA: Florida...
TGAAGACGATAGCTTCCAGGAGGCCGAAACGCGGCGTTCGCCTTGACCTGAAGAGGCCCCAATCGAGCCGCCCGGCCGGGACTGCTTCCGGCTTGCTTTGCGTTATGACTTCCGGCCGCAAAATCCTTTCTCCTCGAGGCCCGGCACTCCCATTCTGTCCGGCATTGTCAATGCTTTACGGGTTCCAGAATGGCGTGACACTCGGCCTCGTCGTAGCCGTGCCCTGAAAAGGCGATGCCGCAGAAACGGTGGGTTTCCGTGTACTCGCCGGTCAGGAACATCTCCTTCTCGACGTCCGGATGAGCCGTCCAGATCCATACCGGATCGGCCGCGGCGCTATGGGAGTTGCCGCGCGGGCGCACGGCGAATCCCAGGTCGATGTAGTCCGGATGCTCTTTCAGGGTGTCGAGCACCCGCTCGTCGACCTGTACCTTCTTGCTCCAGAACCAGAAGGCCTGCTGGGGCTGGTTGAAAAAGATGTTCTTTTTGAAAAACGGCAGCACGCCGACGGAGTGATACGAGAATCCCGCCACCTTTTTGCCGGCGATATGGCTGGCGAGAAACGCCGCGGCCTGCTCGTCGCCGGAGTATTGACCGGTCATGTCGTTGCGAATGGCGTGCGCGGTCCAGAAGCATTGCTCCACGCAAATGACAAGCAATGCGACGGTGAGGATCGACCGCCATACCGGTTCCCTCCGCTCGCTTTTGCCCGGCCAGTTGATCCACAGAATGCCGAGGACGGCGATGAAGATTGCGCCCAGGTGCCAGGCACGCGAAACCACATACTCGAAGAGCACCTGCAGAAGGATATAGGGCAGAAAATCGAGGAGGTTTCCGCGTGAGAACAGGTAAATCAACAGTAGGGCGACAAAGCCGGCAGAAACCATCCATGAGATCGAAAGGCCGTAAGTGATCGAAGCGACCATTCGGTAGTACGCGCGCAGCAGTCCATGGTGCTCTTTGACGTTGATGTCCTCGGTGGTTTCGTTGTCGTTGGAGTGGTCTTCGAGCCGGCTTGGAATCGCGACTTTCTCCGAGGCCCATCTCCCGTTGACGAACTCGTTCGGGTGGTGCGTCCGGTACCAGGAGGTCGTGTAACGGTTGTCGACGGTTGGACGAGCCGTCCAGGCGGCGAATCCCCATGCCGCGATGAGACAAGCCGCCGCGATCGTCACGCGGCGCGGCGTAAGGTGTTGGGCTTCCTGGCTTCGCTGGCGCCAAAGGCGAATCGCGAGCATGGCGGCGAAGCCCACCGAGATGCAGAATCCATGGGCGGAGAGATTGCCCATAAGCACCAGGACCACAACGATGGGCAGCAGATTTCGCGCCGGCTTGGCAAACAGCCAGGCCGCGAGGAAAACCAGCAGGGGAAGAATGATGTAACTCCGCGCGACTACTGCGTATTGATACATGAGATAGAAACTGAAGGGCAGGGTAAGGCGCAGAATCGCGGGAAACGGCGAATAGCGAAGAAAGACAAAGATCCCCGCGATGGGGATCACCGCCACGATCCAGGGCATGGCCAGGTACGAGACGTGCAGCCGGCAGATGACCCACAGAATCAGGTGCCAGAGTCCCGGAGTCCCCTCGTATCTCAGGAATTCTCCAAAGAGCGCCGGCAGCGACAGCTCGCGTGCCAGAAGCCAGGCCTGCGCCTGGTCGACGTGCGGGACGTGGTGCGCCAGCGTCCATCCCAGCAGCGCCACATAGACGGCGAGGATTGCGCCTTCAAATACGCCAAATCGATACTCGAGCCGCGGCCCAAAAAGCCGTTGAAAAAGTCGCGCTCCGGCAGAAGAGGGTTTGGTCTGCACCGAAACATCCGACAACATTCTCGAAAACTCCTTGTAAGAACCGTGTCACTTCGACAGCGGCTCGAGGATCGCCTGGCACTCGCCTTCGTCGTATCCGTGCCCTGAAAAGGCAATGCCGCAGAATCGATGCGTTTCCCTGTACCGTCCAGTGGCGAGAATCTGCAACTCCGAATCGGGACGCCAGGTTGCGATACGGTGGGGATCTTCGGCGGCGCTCGACCGGCCCAGGTGCGGCTTTACCGCAAATCCCACATCGATGTAGTCCGGGTGCATGGCAAGAGATTCATCGACGCGGTCGTCCACATAATTCTCGCTCTTCCAATGCCAGAAGGCTTCCCTCGGCTGGTTTGCGAAGATGTTCGACGGGAAATAGGGAAGGACACCCACGCTATGATAGCCAAACCCGGCCAGCGTTTTGCCGGCCCTATGGTCGGCAAGGAAGGTTGCAGCGTCGCGGTCGCCGGAGTATTTTCCGGTGGCTTCGGATCGCAGGGCGCGAACACTCCAGAAGCACTGCTCCACGGCCACTACGAACAAGATTGCCGAAAGAACCGCGCGCCAGGCCGCATGGTTTGAGCCTTCCTTCGCCGGCCAACCGACCCAGAGAATGCCGAGGATGGCGATAAAGAGATTGCCCAGGTGCCAGGCGTGACCGGCGACGTAGGAAAACAGCACCTGAAGCAAAATATAGGGCAGCAGATCGACCAGATTCCCTCTCGCCCCGAGGAATGCCACCAGGACGCAGACGAAAAGCAGCGATACCAGCCAGGAGTTGGAAAGACCCATGGTAATCGCGCCGGTGAATCGGTATTCGATGCGCTTCAACCGGTTATAGCCGCGAAAGTGAGCGGCGTCGGACTCGGTGGCCAAAGCCCGCGACTCAACCGTGGCTTCCTGGCGTTCGGCACGGTGTTGCTGCACGTACGTCGGGTCCCAATCGGGCATAAAGCGATTGTCCCGCGTGGGCGAGGCCGTCCACACGGCAAAGATCCAGAATGCGGCGAGCAGGGCGCCGGCGGCGGCGAGGCGCTTCGTGGTGGCAAGGCCGGCGTCCTGTTCGCGATCTCGCCATAAGCGCACGGCAAGCATGGCGGCAAATCCCAGCGAGATACAAGATCCCTGCGGGCAGAGATTGGCCAGAAGTCCCAGCACAACGGCCAGCGAAATCAGATTTCGCCACGGCCGCGCAAAAAGAATTGCGGCAACAAAAACGAGCAGCGGAACCGCGACATAACTTCGGGCGATGGCGGCGTATTGGTAGAGCAGATAGAAGCCAAAGGGCAGAGTTACTCGAAGAATCGCCGGAAAGGGGGAGAAGCGCAGAAAGACAAAGATGCCGACGACGGGAATGATGACGGAGATCCAATGCATCGCCGCAAAGGAGAGATGCATCCGGCACAGGATCCAGAGAAAGAAATGCCAAAGCCCCGGCGATCCTTCGTAGTGCAGATCGGTACCGAAGATCTGACCCAGCGAAGCGTCGCGCGCGATCAGCCAGGCCTGCGCCTCGTCGGCCCACGGAACGTGGTGCGCGACGGTCCAGGCAACCAGCGCCACGTAAACCGTGAAGACAATCGCTTCCAGAGCACCAAAGCCAGGCTTTTGCCGGGGCGCTACGATCTTCCAGGGTGAGAAGCCCGGGACCGTTGCCCGATCGGGTCTCTCGTGCGCCATCACATCCGACGCCATTCGAACTCCTTGGATTGGGCCGAGTGCATCCCGCTCGCCCGAAGCGGCACCGGCGAGTGTTTCAATGTGCATCCCCGCTGGAGGAACCGCTGTTCCTCACGTAGAGGTCGCAGCCATATCCCCACTGAGCGCGCATCACCCTGTGTCCGAACAACGAAATCCACAAATGCTCTGGATCGGCCTGAATCAGGTGGAACTGAGCTGCATTCAGCCTCTCGGGAAAGGGGCGCGGGCCATTGCCATGATAGCCATCGTAACAGTTCGCCACTCCGGCCAGCTCGGCAAAGTCATGGATGTTGTCGGTGTCGCGAAGGTGAATCATGCGATGAAACTGCGGTTTGAAAACGTCGTAACTGTCTCCCTCCACGGTGATCGGCGCATCGGGTGAGGCGATGTGGGAGCGCAAAACCAGCGGCTGCTGCAGCGCGGCCCGGTAGGACGGCCCCTGCTCGGAGCGCACCAGCAGGCTGAATCCAAGAATAGGAACTCTGCTCGCCAACACCAGCAGCAATAGGGTCATTCCAACCGGTGCGAGCCTCGAGCGATAGGAATTCGCGATCAGGAAAGCCAGGGGCAGAAGAAATGCCAGCGCAATCACATAGTTGTACTGATATGGGAAGACGACCAGAGCCGCCAGCGAGCAGGCGACCGCGGCGGCCGCCTGCGTCCATTCCTTCTTATCGAGCTTTCCGCGAACGAGGCCCCACGCGATCAGCAGAAGAACAGCCACCAGAGAACTGAGGTAGTTCCAGGCGGCGAGTCCGCTCACGCCGAACGCCGACCAGCGGATTCCGCCGAGGACTCCACCGGGTTCGCCTCCGTGCATGCCGATCCGTATGCCGCTCCGTTCTCCTCGCGAATGATTGACAAAGCGCGTCAGCGAAGTTGGGTCGAGGGCATGATACAGAAGCGCGACAGCGATGAGCGGCGCCAGAGCCGCCGCTCCCGCGGAGAGAATTTCACGCACGGTTTGAGACCAGCGGCGGGGACCGCTCCAGTTGCGGTTCAGGAACAGGGCGAAGACCCAGATTGCCGCTGCGATCGCAGCAAAGGGATGCGCCAGAAACGTTGCCGCAATCAGTAATCCTGCTGAGACCGGCCGGGCAGAGGGAGCGCCCGCCACCGCGAGCGTGGCGACGAACAGCACCAGGGCGAGCGCTTCCGGCCGGTCGTTGGTGATGAAGAGGACCGGCAGGATGGCGATCGCCCACGCCGTCCAGTTGCGCAGCCGGGATGCTGGATGCGCCAGGACGAGGCGAAGCGCGACGCCGGCGGCGGCCAGGCCGATGAGAAGGTTGAAGACGGTTCCGGCATAGGAATTGCGCGGAAAAACCGATAGATACCCCGCAAACAGCAGCGGCATCATAGGCGTGTAATGCGCGTACAGCCTGGGAACCAGGTCGGGCATGTACATCAATCCGGCGGACTCGAAGTGCCCGTAGGCCGCCAGGTTCCAGCCCGCGTCGCGAAAGACGAAGGCATCGGTGCCGCTCATCACCGGAGGAAGCAACAGATAGATCGCCAGCCATGCAATCGCGCACACGGCGAAGATCGGCCAGTATCGTGAGGCCTTCATTCCGGATCCTCGATCCGTTGGGTCCGCCGAGCGCCGATTTCAACCAGGAGACGTCTTCTGTTCCCGTTCCGTCGATTGGGAACCTCGCGCACACTGAGGCTTCTATACAAGAACAGGGGGAGTGGGGCCCAACGGCTCGGGCAGTCGCGATGCACCTCTTTGTTCATTCAATCGTTCAATGCTAATTGATCGCTTTACCGCGCGCCAAGGCGCCGCCGCTCCCAGATCTTCGCATCCACTAGAAAGCGAAACCAGAAGGTCTGCAGCACCCAGAAGATGAAGCCCTCGGTGCCATCGAGGAATCCGAGCCGGAAGAAGTAGCGATAGAGAAAGAGCAGGAAGGGCCGAAGGAACAGCGGCGCTCGATTGTACTTTGCACGCTGAAAACGCTTGCGCTCGACCGGATTGCCGCGGGCATCGGGTTTCACTCGCCCCGCTGCCGGCTCGCTCGACAGCTCGACCACTTCGCTGTCCGCCCAGCGGTTGTGCCGGGCCGTCCATTCGCTCAGGGACATCCGATTGTCGTCGATCATCGCGCCGGGCAAGTTGGCGGTGGTCCCGCTCGTGACCAGGAAGTGCTGGTCGTAGCGGCGATCTTCGCAACGGCCGGCTCCGGTTCGAAAGAGCCGCAGGTGCCAGGTGGGACTCATTCCGCCGTGGCGAAGAACTCGGCCGAGGAATTTTACATAGCGGGGCAGGAAGTATCCGGAATGCGGCGGATTCTCCGGAAGCGCGCGGATGGCCTCGACCAGGCGGTCGTCCATCCATTCGTCGGCATCCAGATGCAGTTGCCAGGGTCGCGTGACGGGCAGGTTGTCGATGGCCCAATTGCGCTGCGCGCCGTAGTGCTCGAACGGGTGCTCGACCACGCTCGCGCCGGCCTGTCTTGCCAGCTCTAGGGTCGAGTCGCTGCTGCCGGAGTCGACGACGAAGATCTCATCGGAAACCAGGACGGCCCGGCTCAGAGTCGCGCCCAGGGTCTCCTCTGAGTTGAAGGAAAGCAAAATGACCGCTGGACGCATGCACTGATGGTAAGACCCGAGGCCGCAAACGGAGAATGGCTACGCTCCGGATCGGCGACCGTTGCGCTACTTGTGGACGCCGATGCCCAGGTCGTAGCCATATTGGCCGTCAGGATTGTTGATCAGAAACGTGGTGCTGAGTCCGGCGCTGTCGAAGGACGCGAGATTCAGGTCCAGCCCCCCGTCGACTCCGTTGAGGGTGATCGTGCTCGATCCATCCGATTTCACGGCATAAGACCCGGTGTATTTGCCGGAAGTCGCAGGGTAATAGACCATGTGGCCGTTATTCGTGTTTACGCTCCCACCCGGCTTGCTCGGACAGGTAATGCTCACGGTGGCGTTGCTGGCTGCCTGATCGAATCGATGAATATCAGTGAAGCTGATGCTCACGTGGCCCTTGCCGTCAAAGGTCGCTTCTCCGGTAATGACCTCCGCGTCGACGCTTTGCCCTCCGCCGCCATAACTATAGGTAATGTTGGTGTAATGGCAGCTCTTGGTTGCGTACCAGCCTTCCTCTTTTACATTCGTAAAGTGAAAGACGTAGGTGCCGTTCAAGCTGGCATTCGACGGTGAAGCGGCATAGCCGGCCCGCATAAGCAGCATCGCAACCGCGGGGACGAACACCTTTGCCGCGGTTCGGACAGACAGATGATTCGAAATAAACTTCATATACGCCTCCGCTCCCTGAGGCTCAGGCCTGGGACTGGCCTGTAGTTTAGGGACCGAAGTTGCAGGGGTAAATACGACTTGCGCTGGAGAATATAGCCCAAAAGTAAAATGGGCGAGGATCACTCCTCGCCCGCAAGGGTGTTTCAGATCAATTTCTGCCGGAATCCCGGTCGAAATCTCGGTTAGAGCGGCTGCACGTCGGCAGCCTGCCAGCCCTTGGGCCCCTTCACCACGTTGAACTGCACGGCTTGACCCTCTTGCAGACTCTTAAAACCACTCGAGTTGATTGCAGAGTAGTGCACAAACACATCTTCGCCGTTCTGACGCGAAATAAAGCCAAAGCCCTTCGCATCATTAAACCACTTCACGGTACCTTGTTCCATTTTGCTCGTATTTCCTGGATTGAATTGCGCTGGATGAATCGGAGCGATCACTGGCAGGATCTTGCACTGGTAGGGCGAGTACTGCTCACGCCCGGTTCGGCTCTAACGCTAGAGCTAGTGTACCACCGCTGGGGAAAATGCCAGCATGAATTCTTTCTTGGCTGTCTCACACTTTGGATTCATCTTCGATAAATTAAATAAATTCAATCCGATCCGGATGATTCCGGACTGTGATCGTGTGCCCATGATCGTGTGCCCGTGATAGGGTGAAGGATCGCGATGCTGAATGATCCCGTTCCCGATCTGCTGGCACGCGCCACCGAGCTGCTCGAAGCCCAGTTCGGAGCGCTTCCGGCTGCGCCGGCGAAGGTGAATCTGGCTGCCATGGAGCGCGTGCTCGAGGAGACGGCGCAAAGGCTGGGCAACAACTATCCCTATTTCCATCCTCTTTACGCCGGGCAGATGCTCAAGCCGCCGCACCCGGTGGCGCGGGCTGCGTACGCGTTGGCGATGATGATCAATCCCAACAATCACGCCCGCGACGGCGGCCGGGCCAGCTCGGAGATGGAGATCGAAGCCGTCGCGGAAATCGCAAAGTTGTTCGGCTGGACTGAGTTCCTGGGACATCTGACCTCGAGCGGCACGATGGCGAACCTGGAGGCGCTCTGGGTGGCGGGCCAACTAGCGCCGGGACGGCGGATTGTCGGCTCGGAACAGGCCCACTACACGCACCGGCGAATCTCGGCCGTGCTTCAGCTCGAGTATTCCGAGGTCGCAGCCGACCATCGCGGCCGGATGGATCTCGACGCGCTCGAAGCCGAGCTTCGCCGCGACGGTGTGGGAACGGTGGTGGTCACGCTGGGAACGACCGCGATGGGCGCGGTCGATCCTCTGACGGGGATCCTGGAGCTGCGCCGGCGCTATGGCTTTCGGATTCACGTGGATGCCGCGTATGGCGGATATTTCCGGCTCATTCCCGATGCCCTGGACCCGCCGGCGCGCGATGCGTACGCGGCCATCGGCGAAGCCGATTCGATCGTAGTCGATCCGCACAAGCATGGGCTCCAGCCCTACGGCTGCGGCTGCATTCTCTTCCGCGACCCGGCGGTGGGCCGCTTCTACAAGCATGATTCGCCTTATACTTATTTCACTTCAAAGGAGTTGCATTTGGGCGAGATCAGCCTAGAGTGCTCCCGTGCCGGCGCTTCCGCCGTGGCGCTTTGGGCCACGCAGCGGCTTTTGCCTCTGGAGCCGGGAGGCGAGTTTGCCCGCGGACTTGCACTGGGCCGCCAGGCGGCTCTCGAGCTCGACGCCAGGCTCCGCGCGGATTCGCGTTTTCAGCCACTTGCGGACGGCCGACCCGAACTCGACATTGTGACATGGGCGCTCCGCGCTGACTCGGCTGAACAGGCGGGGAAGCTCGCAGAATCGGTTTTTACTGCTTGCGCCGCGCGGAATCTCCATTTGGCGCTGGTACAATTGCCGCAATCCTGGTTCCGCCCCGCCAGCACTCGCGTAAGCCGAACGGGAATGGTGACTTGCCTTCGTTCGGTGCTGATGAAGCCGGAGCACATGGAGTGGCTGGACAGGGTTTGGACGGAATTCACCGGGGCTTTCGCGAATGTCCTGGGAGGGTAAGCGTCGTGATGAGGCAAGGTATCGTTGCGCCCCGGAAAGAAAACGTTCTCATTGGCGCGCGAAATGTTGCCTCTTCTCCGCCGCGACGGTATTGGAACGGGCCGGAGCCTGCTTCTCGATTCCGGTTTCCGCGATTTCGGATCTCTGCCTTTCCCCGGGTGAAATCGACCGCATGGTGGCATCCGTATGCATGATCCTGCCGTTCTGCGTTCCATGCATCTCGCGCGGTTCAAAGCCGAGCCGGCGATCTTCGCCGCTCCGGGCAGAGTGAATCTCATTGGCGAGCACACCGATTATGCCGAAGGCTTCGTCATGCCCGCAGCCATCGATTTTGCTACTTTGGCTGCTGTCTCCCCGCGGTCCGACGGCAGGATCGCCATCTACTCAGAGAATTTCGGCAAAGAACGAGCCTTCGAGACTGGCGCTCTGCCGCTGGCGGCGGCCGGCCACTGGAGCGATTACCCCCTCGGAGTTCTCGCCGTCCTGACGGGGGAAGGGCTGACGGTTCCCGGCTTCAATCTCAGCCTCTGGGGCGACGTACCGCTGGGGGCGGGACTGTCGAGCTCCGCTTCAGTGGAAGTGGCGACCGCATTGGCGGTTCTGTCGCTGCTTGGAGTCACCTATTCCGGACCGGTCCTTGCCCGCCTTTGTCAAAGAGCCGAAAACGAGTTTGTGGGAGCCAGTTCCGGCATCATGGATCAGTTCATCTCGGTGAATGGAGCCGAGAATCGCGCCCTGCTGCTCGACTGCCGCGACTTGAGCTACAAGCTGGTTCCGCTTCCCCATGACACGGCTCTGGTGATTGCCAACACTATGGTGAAGCATGCCGTTGCCGGCGGCGAGTATACGACCCGCCGAGCGGAAGTGGAGGAAGCCTGCGCCGTCATTGCCCGCCATCGTCCCGAGGTGCATTTCCTGCGCGACGCAACCGTGGAGGATCTAGAGCGATGGGGAGCGGAGATGCCACCCAACGCTCTTAAGCGCGCGCGCCATGTGATCACTGAGAACCAGCGCACGGTGGCTGCGGCCGAAGCCCTGCTGCGGGGCGATCTGGCTGAGACGGGCCGTTTGATGGCCGCGGCCCATTGGAGCTATAGTCGTGATTTTGAAGCCAGTTGTCCGGAGGCCGATGCCATGGTTGAACTGGCCCAGGATTTGCCTGGCCTGATCGGCGCGAGGCTGACGGGTGGAGGATTCGGCGGGTGCACCATCAACCTGGTTGGTCGGAAGGATGCATCGAATTTTGCCGAGGAGCTCGCGGCCCGCTATTCCGCAAAAATTGGGATCCACCCCGAAATCCACATTTGTCACGCTTCCGGCGGCGCCCGGAGGGTGGAGTCCGGGGCCTTGACGAGGAGCGGCTAGGCAGTGGAAAAAAGAGATTTGCACAGCTCGCCTGAAGTGGTGCCACGGCCGCAACTTCCTGTGGCTCAAATGTGTTACCGAATTGAACTGAACGATGAATCGCTCATCGATTTCGACATGGGTAGACTTGGCAATTGAGAATCTGCGCCTTTGCCAGAATGAGTCCAGCTTTGACGCATCAAATTTGTTCAGGGCTCTGCAAGCCGGCCCTTCCGGAGAGTCGATTCCGGGGATTCTCATTCTGCAGGTTTTTGGGGCGCCGCGGAGTACGTATCTATCATGCAACCGACATCATTGAAGCCTTTCTCTTATGAGAGTTTTCCCCAAGCCGGCGTGGTCGCATACTTCTCCATGGAGATCGCTATCGACCCCGCCATGCCCACCTACTCCGGCGGCCTGGGAGTGCTGGCCGGCGACACGCTGCGCTCCGCAGCCGATCTGGGCGTTCCTCTTGTAGCCTTCTCGCTCCTCCATCGCAAGGGCTACTTCCAGCAGCATCTCGATGCGAACGGCGTGCAGCGGGAAGACGTGCAGTCCTGGGAACCTGCGGAGTTCTGTTCCGAGGAGCCGGCGCGGGTGACGGTCTCGATCGAGGGCCGGACCGTCCACGTCCGCGCCTGGCGATACGATCTGGTGGGCCGGTGGGGTCACGTGGTGCCCATCTATCTGTTGGACACCGACGTCGACGGCAACTCCGGGTGGGACCGCGGACTGACCGATCACCTTTATGGCGGCGACAGCAATTACCGCCTCGAGCAGGAGGTGGTGCTCGGCTTGGGCGGGGTTCGCATGGCCAAAGCGCTGGGCCTGGTTGTCAACGTTTTTCACATGAATGAAGGTCACGCGGCCCTGCTCACGCTGGCGCTGCTGGAGCGGCAGCTGGGCGGCGCGCCGGCCGGACCTCCAAGCGAGTCCGATATCGAACTGGTTCGCCAGCGCTGCGTCTTCACCACGCACACGCCGGTGCCCGCGGGCCATGACCGCTTCTCGACCGAGCAGACGGTGCGAATTCTGGGCGGCGACCGCACCGCGCGCCTTGAAAAGCTGGGCTGCTTCCGCGACGGCATGTTGAACATGACCTTGCTGGCGCTGCGCTTTTCGCGCTATGCCAACGGCGTGGCCATGAAGCATGCCAAAGTTTCGCGCGAGATGTTTCCGCAATGCGCGATTGACTCGATCACCAATGGCGTTCACGCGCCCACCTGGGTCTCCGAACCGGTGCAGCAGCTGCTGGACAAGCAGATTCCGGCCTGGCGCCGCGACAACCTGTATTTGCGCAACGCCATCGACTTGCCGCTGGACGAGATGCTCCTGGCCCACGCGCGCGCCAAGGAAGCCTTGCTTGCCGAAGTGGCATCGCGCACGGGCATGGTGTTGAATCCCAGGGTGCTCACGCTGGGATTTGCGCGCCGCGCCGCGACCTACAAGCGCGCCGGCCTGCTGCTCACCGACCCGGCGCGACTGCTGAAGATTGCCGGAGCGGCGGGCGGATTGCAGATCGTCTACGCCGGAAAAGCCCATCCTCAGGATGAGGGCGGCAAGGCGCTGATCCAATCCGTCGTCGCCAATGCCGGCAAGCTTTCCAACGACATGCTGCGCGTCGTCTATCTCGAGGATTACAACTGGAGCCTGGGAGCCCTGCTCACCTCCGGAGTGGATGTGTGGGTGAACACGCCGCGCCGACCGTACGAAGCCAGCGGCACCAGCGGCATGAAGGCCGCGCTGAATGGCGTCCCCAGCCTGTCGATTCTCGATGGATGGTGGATCGAGGGCTGGATGGAAGGGCAAACCGGCTGGGCGATCGAAGATGGCGCCGACGATGCTGCCGAAGCCAACACGCTCTACGCCAAGCTGGAGAGCGCGGTGGTGCCGCTTCACCTCGATTCCCCCCAGAAGTGGGCCCGGCTGATGTGCACGACGCTGGCCTACAACGGCTCGTATTTCAATACCAACCGCATGGTGAAGCAGTACAGCCGCAATGCCTATTATCCGCTGAAGCTTATCGAGCAGGCCCGGGTGGATGAGCCGGCGTTCGATCATCAGGACGCCTGATGCGGGTTGAAGGTGGGTCAGGGCTTTAGCCCTGACAGCTACATGCAGAGAAAATGAACGGGGCTTCAGCCCCTGAGGTTCCTTTTCTCTCGCGCCGTGCGTGTCCTCCTCCTTCTCCTGCCGCCTCTGAGCCGATCCGCGCTGCCTACAATAGTTCCAGCCGCATGGACACTCCCGATCCCATCCCGGAATCCCCGCGCGAATCCGCCGTCGATACCATCGTCGCCATCTCTACGCCTCCCGGCCGCGGCGGCATCGGGATCGTGCGCCTGAGCGGCCCTGTGGCCGTTCGCATCGCGGAACAACTGGTCGGCTTGCGGCAGCCGCTGGAGCACGGCCGCTCGCGATTGGCCGATGTGCTGGATCCGGAGCCGGACGAGGGGGGCGAGCGCACGCGCATCGATGAAGCCGTGGTGACCTTCTTCGCTGCGCCCAACTCTTATACCGCTGAAGATGTGGTTGAAATTGCCGCGCACGGATCGCCTGTCGTGCTCGAAATGCTGCTGCGCCGGGCGCTCACACTGGGCGCTCGCCTGGCCGAGCCCGGCGAGTTCACCGAGCGCGCGTTTTTCTCCGGCCGAATCGATCTGACGCAGGCCGAGGCGGTTCGCGACCTGATCGAAGCGCAGACTCTGACGCAAGCACGCCAGGCCGCCAGCCAGTTGGGCGGCGCGCTCAGCCATCGTGTGCAGCCGGTGAAGCAGGGTCTGGTCGAACTGATCGCGCTGCTCGAAGCCGGCATCGATTTTGCCGAAGACGATGTGGACGTTGCACCGGCTGAAGAGGTCGCGCGGCGCATCGACGCGATTGCAGGCCCGCTTGCCGCTCTTGAGGCTTCGTTCGCGCGCGGGCGCATTGTTCACGACGGCCTTACGCTGGCCATCGTAGGCCGGCCCAACGCCGGCAAAAGCTCGCTCTTCAACCGGCTGGTGGAGCGCGACCGCGCCATCGTGACCGCGACTCCCGGCACCACCCGCGACACCATCAGCGAGCGCATCTCGCTCGACGGCATTCCGCTCGAGCTCGTCGATACCGCGGGCCTGCGCGAGGCCGGCGAAGAAGTGGAGCAGCTCGGCATCGCGCGCAGCCGCGAGGCAATGGCCGACGCCGCGCTGGTGCTGATCGTGCTCGACGCGACGCAGCCCCTGAACGAAGAAGAACGCCGGCTGCTCGAGGCGGTGGATGGCCGCCCCGCATTGATCGCGCAGAACAAGTGCGATTTAATCGCGAGGGGCTCAGAGGGCACGCCGGCCGCG
>Ga0335078_10010899_pt1 | contig 13464 bp, 12 predicted proteins | sample Lox_Sample_32_FD_206711 | JGI IMG/M metagenome (GOLD analysis project Ga0335078, IMG submission 206711) | Soil microbial communities from Loxahatchee National Wildlife Refuge, Florida, United States - Lox_Sample_3.2 | ecosystem: Environmental > Terrestrial > Soil > Wetlands | place: USA...
ATGGGGCTGATGCTGAGAAGCGCCGGCAGACTTTTGACTCTCGCGAGCAGAACGAACAATGCGTAGAGAAGAAGAGGCGCAGCCGCGGCGAGCAGTTGCAGCAGCGCCAGCTTCCGGTATTCACGGCCATCCACAATCGCCTCTTGGCTGGCGCAGAGCGAAGCGCTGCGATCTCCTGAAATCGGAGACGCCTTGCCGCGGAGCTTTGCTCCGCGCCGGCCCGAAGTATCTGCCCCGTCATGTCCACGGGCCAGCCACGCTCCGCTCGCCATCCCCACCATGAAGAGTCCTACCAGAATGGCCAGTTGTTGGTAGACGTATCCATAGAGCGCTTGAAACCCCAGCAGGAGGAGAACTTCGAGGCCAAGCAGCGTGAACCCCATGGCCGCTACACAAAGGCCCAGCGTAGCGCGATAAGCGTGTGGCGGCCTCTCCAAATCGCGATCCCGCAGCGGTGTCGAATTGGCGCTCGCGCCGCGCCGCCCCGCTCTCGGGCGCTCGTGCAGCCCCGCCGCGATGGTGAGAGCCAGCAGGCCGAAGGCCACGGCAACCGCAAGCGCGCCGAATCTGAGACCCGCCAACGATTCCAGCAGATCGCGCCAACGCGAGTGAAAACGGGAACTCCAGAGAACCACGTCGAAATAGTATGCGATGGGGGAGAAGTCCCGGTTAATGGGCGTAGCAGCAATCGGCTCGATTTGAAGCTCGAGATCCCGCATGCGGTCCGGCGACATCTCAAAGGGGACGTAGTACTCGCGAAAATATTGGGTGTGGATGCGGCGCTCGTGCAAACGGGCCATCAGCACGGCCGGATCGCGCGTAAGACTGCCGGGCTGGCTTGCAGCCAGAAAGTGCACCGTCTCGCCGGGAATGGCGACCACTTGGGGAAATGCCGAGCGCAGCGTCTTTTCGAGGCATCTCAAAAGGTCCGCAAGTTCCTGGCTGATGTAGTTCTCCGCGCCGCTCACCTCGAAGGACAGAACTCCGCCGGAGTTGAGCTGCTTTGCGGCCTCGAGGAAAAACTCCCGGGTGTAAAAACGGTTCAGTTGCGCGGTAAAGGGGTCAGGCAAGTTGATGATGATGACGTCGAACTTGGTTTCGCTGGTTTTGAGGAACAGCCGGCCATCCATAGGATGAACGAGCACGCGAGGGTCGCTGCGCGCGCGCGTCCAGGATTGCGCAAAGTGGCGCTCCGCCACGCCCAGAATGGCAGGGTCGAGTTCCACGTAGTCGACACGCTCGAGGCTCGAGTATTGCAGGGCCTGCTCGAGGCTGCCATTGATGCCTCCGCCAATCAGCAGCAGCCGGCGAGGGGCGGCGTGTTCAAGCAGCGCGAAGTGCACCGCCTCTTCGGCGGCCGATGGGTCCGGCACGGTAAGTATCCTCAACCCATTCTCGAAAAGACTGCGGCTTTCGCTTGTGGCCACCAGCGCCAGATTGCCATAAACGGAATTCCGGGAATCCACCAGGCTGAAGCCGTGCCACAACAGCGCCAGTGATTTGGCCTCAAGGCGCCGCGCGGCGCGGGGGATAAAAAGTGCGGCAACAAGAAGCAGCGCCATGACCGCCCGGCGATAAGCAGGCGTGCGCACGCCGATCCATGCTGCGGCCAACAGGTTGAGCAAGGCCAGGCAGGCGGCGATTTCAAACGAGGTAAAATACCGGATCAAAACCAGACTTGCCAGAATTCCTCCCAGGCCCGAACCCGCAGCCTCGAAGAGGTATACCGAACTCGCCGCAGAGGCCGTCGACCCGCGTGTTTCCTCGCCGCAGAGCCTGCTGCCGGCGGCAAACAGGCTCCCCGAGAGCAGGCAGAATAGGCTGAGCGTTAGGAAGGAAGTGAGGAACATCGGCGCCGGGCCCAGAATTTCACCAGGGACGGATTCCAGCATTGGCCGGCTGGCGCGTACCGCAAATATGGTCAACGGAAGGACGCCCGCGATGAGGGTTTGCAAGCTGGCAACAAGTTTCCGGGGATCGCTCGAGCGCCGTGAAATCCTGCCGAACCAGCTCGAGCCGATGGCTGTCCAGAGCAGCCAGCCCGCCAAAATGATGCCAAGCGAAATCTCGTTGCCGTAAAAGACGACAATCAGCTCGCGCATCAGAACGATTTGCGCGATGACGGAAGTGAAACCGATGAGGGATAAGATGGATTGCAGTTGGAGCGAGAGTTTAGCCGCTCCTTGTTGCCCGGCGTCGGATGTGGTTTGGTTGCTCACCGGCGATTCGCAACGGCAATACTACCGCCAAAGCCGCCGGTGGCGCAAAGGAGAAACCCCCCGGGTGACGTATCGGCCTGAATTCGTGGCGGCGTGTTTACCTCGCCAAGTGGAGTTGTAAATTCGTTGCTTGATGGCTTGGTGATGTCTGCGGCATTTGACTTCACTAGGGCGGCCCGCTAAGCTGAAATGGTGGGGTTATTCCATCCAGCCTGCCGTGGGTTGCTGGAATAGAGGGTTGTGAGCGCAAACGAACTGCGCAGATTCTTCGGCCCAAAGAACTGGGCCTCAGAATGACATCAGTTCGAGGTAAGGGTAGAAGTCGTGAGAAGAATATATCTGGACAACAATGCAACGACGCCGGTGGCGCCGGAAGTGTTTGAGGCGATGAAGCCTTACCTTCTCGAGGATTATGGGAACGCCTCATCGATCCACTGGTTTGGGCAGCGGGCCAAGAACGCGATCGAAAAGGCTCGCCAGCAGGTTGCAAAGCTGCTCAATGCGCGGCCCGGTGAAGTCATTTTTACCAGCGGAGGTACGGAAGCGGACAACGCCGCGATCTTCGGCATTGTCGGGGCCGCACGCGTGGCGAACCCACACATTATTACGACGCGCATCGAACACCACGCCGTCCTCAATACGGCGCAGGCGCTTGAAAAGCGCGGCGTCGAGGTGACCTACCTGGGTGTGGGCAACGGCGGTGTAGTCGATCCGGCGGACGTGCGGCGCGCCATTCGGCCGGGGACCGTGCTCGTCTCCATCATGCACGCGAATAACGAAATCGGCGCCATCCAGCCGCTCGAAGAAATCGGGGCCATCGCCCGCGAGCACGATATCTATTTCCACACCGACGCGGTTCAGTCGGTGGGCAAGATTCCGATCGACGTCGAGACACTCGGAGCCGACCTGCTTTCTCTTTCGGCGCACAAGTTGAACGGCCCGAAAGGCGTGGGCGCAATGTACATTCGCCGGGGCACTACGCTTCGGCCGTTGCTCTACGGAGGCCATCACGAGCGCGACCGGCGTCCCGGCACTGAAAACGTACCCGGCGTTGTCGGACTGGGAATGGCGGCGGAACTGGCCTGGGCTCATCTTGAGGATTATGGGCAGCGTGTGGCAGCCCTGCGCGATCGCCTGGAGCGAAGGGTTCTTGAGTTGGTCCCTCAAGTCAGCATAAACGGAGACCGCGAGCGGCGGCTGCCCAACACCTCGAACCTCTCCTTCGAATGCGTGGAAGGTGAAGGCTTCGTCATCGCCATGGACCTGCAGGGCTTTGCATGTTCCACCGGAGCGGCGTGTTCCTCCGGATCGGTCGAGCCGTCGCACGTGCTCTCCGCCATCGGCTGTACGCCGGAGCAGGCGAGGTCAAGCATCCGGTTCAGCCTGGGACGATACACCACTGACGAAGATATCGACGCCACCCTTGCGACTATTCCGGCCGTCGTCGAGCGGCTTCGTGCGGTGTCGCCCCGCTACAAAGCCGTTGGTACCAGGGGCTAAAAGCAATTTTGGATTTTGGATTTTGGATTCGCCATCCGCCTCTCGATATTCAAGCTTCCAGTTTCCAATTTCCATTTTCAAGTTTAGATTTTCTATTTTCGAATTTCGATTTTCGGGTTTCGATTTTCGAGTCGTGGTTTTCCCGTCATGACCATTGCCGTCGCGATGAGTGGAGGCGTGGACAGTTCCACTGCTGCCGCCTTGCTCGTCGAAAACAATTCGGATGCCAGCGTTTCGGCAGGGCGCGCCGAGCCTGGTTCGGTCGTCGGGCTGACGATGCAGTTGTGGAACCAGCGCCGCTTGCCTGGCTTGCAAGGCCTGGAAAGGGCGCTGAACCCGTCAGGCCACGCCAGCGGCCGCTGCTGCTCGCTGGACGATGTTTACGATGCCCGAGCGGTGGCGGAGTGTCTGGGCATCCCTCACTACGTGATTAACCTTGAACAGGAGTTCGAGGCAACCGTCGTGCGGCCCTTTGTCGAGCGTTATCAGGCCGGAGAAACGCCCATTCCATGCAGCCTTTGTAACACGGAGATCAAGTTCGAGCGGTTTATCGCCCTGGCGCGCCAGATTGGCGCGGAGCGCATCGCTACAGGCCATTATGCTCGCCTGCGGCGCGACGAGAGGACAGGCCGCATTCAACTGCTGCGCGGGGTTGACCGGAGCAAGGATCAGGCCTATTTCCTATTTGGGCTTACTCAGGAGCAGCTCGCGCGGGCCATGTTTCCCCTTGGCGAACTCAATAAAAACCAGGTGCGCTCGATCGCCCGAGCCAGGCGCCTTCCCGTCGCAGAGAAACCCGAAAGCCAGGAGATCTGCTTCGTTCCGTCGGGTGACTACCGCGACTTCATCGACGCCTACCTCGAGGAACAAGGCAAGAGAACGGGATCGCCGGCGGGTGAAGTCGTCTCAACCGAAGGGCAGGTGCTGGCGGAGCACCGCGGGATTCACAATTTCACCGTGGGTCAGAGGAAGGGTCTGGGCGTAGCCGTGGGCTCGCCGCTCTACGTTGTGCAACTCGAGCCGGAAACGAACCGGGTGATCGTGGGGCCTGAGCAGGCGCTATTCCACCGCAAGTTCCTGGTTCGCGACATCAACTGGATTCGGCTGGTTGAAAAGGGAGAAGCGATCGAGGCCCACGTCAAGATTCGCCACAACCATCCCGGCGCCCCCGCCCAAGTGGAATCGAGTCGAACGAGCGAGGCTGTGGTCACTTTCCACCAGCCTCAGCGGGCCATCACGCCCGGGCAAGCCGCGGTTTTTTATGACGGCGATGAAGTAGTCGGTGGCGGATGGATCGACCGCGTTCTTAACTAAGTTGGGTGGCGGTTTTGGGTTGTCAGTTGTCCAGATGCGAGGCTACGTAAAGACGCCGGAGGCCCGGGACACGCGGAGACAGCCATCGCGGGAAAACGGATCTGCCTCACGGATAATCCGGAATGGCGGAGGGGCGTATGGCCCTCTACCCTTCCGGTTATCCTGCGGCGCGTTAAATGAAAAGCTGCTCGTCCTGCGCAGCCTCGCTCACGCTGGTTCTGCGCCGGCGCGAGAACAGGAATTCCAAGCCCGCCTGCATGCCTTTGATGACGGCGGAGACTTCCTGCATGGGCGCCAACACTCCGCGCTGCACGGTTTCCGATGTGGTTTCAACCTTCTCAACGAGATCGGAAACCATCCGGTCCATGCGGATAACCTGCGTGCGCGACTTGTCCACCAGTTCGGCCACCAAACCATCCACGTCGCTGGTCCGTTCGCGGAGCATCTTGCTGATGTCGGCCAGGTTCGCGGTGATCGTCCGCAGAGGGTCGCGGGCACTCGCCAGGATTTCCGTAACCGATTGCGTCAGCGGATCGAACCGCTGCTTGAAGTCTTGCCGGACAGCTTCGAGGTGGCCGGGAATCTTCCGCAGCGCCAGAAAGATCGCCACTGTCATCCCCGCCTGGATCAGGACTGCCAGGCTGACGAGGATGAGCGCGATGGTCAGCCCTGTGCTTTGCTCCATGGTTCGCTCACCAGTCCTTCTGCTGCCCAGACTATTATTTAGCCTTGGCTTTTTCTTCCTGGTAGGCCTGTTTGCCGGCTTCCAGGGCTGCTGAGAGAAGCTCCTTCTGCTTGGTTACGAGATCTTTGCCTTTCCCCACAGCATCTTCCGCCTGGCGCCGCAAATCTTCCGTCTTGGACTTAACGTAGTCCCGACCCTCTTCGGCCTTCCCGGCAATGTACTCGCGAGCTTCTTTTCCGGACTTGGGAGCAAGCAACAAAGCCACAACGGCCCCGATGCCCAAACCCGCAAGGAAGAACCCCAGATTCGTCGCACCACTGCTCTCATCGCTCATATTCTACCTCCGCCTTAGACCATTGAAAGCGTGTTCCGGGCGGCTTCTTTGCCTGCCCCGATTACGTCAGCGAGCTTCTCCCGTTGCTTGTTTACCAGATCCTTGCCCTTATCTACTAAGTCTTCAGCTTGATCCTTGATTTCCCGGCCTCTCGAAGCTACGTAAGCTTTGCCCTCCTCAGCCTTCTTGGCAATCAGCTTGCGCGTCTGCTCGCCGCTCCTGGGCGCGAGGAGCACTGCCACCGCTCCACCAACGCCTACGCCAACAAGAAAGCACCCGATCCCAGTCGCAATACCGCATCTAGCCATATCCCACCTCCCCCGTCCTCAGATGTAAACTAACATTGTCCTTTTCACTTAAGCAAGCAAAAAATCAAATATTTAGTACAGATTATAGATAGACCGTCCAGACGGATTACCATATTCAGGACCATTGCTGCGTCCTTAATAACAATCCCTCGGTCCTTGCTATGATGAAAGTTAAGAGTGCCGTGGGTGCAAGTGTCTTTGCATTTTCCCCTTATCGGCATAGGCGGTCGTTATTATATCTTCTGAGTGGGGTCGATGCCGCGTGGTGAATTGTTCTTCGGCTGCCTCCCAAAGTGCTCCACAATCCGCTGGGCCTGCGCCGAGTTCACCACTTGACCCAATTCCTCAGCCGACAGGTCTTCGATGGCGCCAAGGCTGCCAAAATGGGAGACTAGCTTGTTGGCGGTCTTATCTCCAATCCCTTCTATCTCCAATAGCTCGGTCGCCATCTCTCGTTTTCCGCGCCGTGCCCTATGGAAAGTCACTGCGAACCGATGCGCCTCATCACGGATTTGCTGGACCAAATGGAGGGCTGGAGAATGGTGATCCAGAACGATCGGCTCGTCCTCATGTCCAAGGAGATAGAGGATTTCCTCGCGCTTGGCGATGCTCACTAACGGCTGGTTGATAATCCCCAAGCCCTCTAAAGCCGCCGCGGCCGCATGGAGTTGACCGATTCCACCATCGATAAGAATCAAGTCAGGCAGCTTCTTATTCTCCTCCTGCAGCCTTTTATAGCGGCGTCCCACTACTTCCCGCATGCTGGCGAAATCATCGTTTTGAGGGACCGTCCTGACGATGAATTTGCGGTAGTCCGACTTCTTCATCCCGTTCCCTTCCCAGACCACCATCGAGGCGACGATATCGGAGCCTTGAATGTGAGAGACATCGAAGGCTTCGATGAGGTTAGGCAACTGGGCCATGTCGAGAGCCTCCGCCAAGCCGTCCAGCATCTCTCGAGTTTTCGGCTTCAGAATTCGAAAGCGCCTTTCGAAGGAGTGGCGGGCGTTTCGGGCCACCAATTCGAGCATGGCTCGCTTTCGCCCCGCTTGCGGCGTCAGAATCTTCACGGGGTGTCCCCGCCGCTCGGCCAACGACTCTTCGAGGAGTTCCCGGTCTTCAAAATCCACAGGCACGTGGATCTCGCCGGGAAGATATTGCAGGTCCAGGTAGATCTGCTTAAGCAGTGAAGAGAAAAACTCGCCCGCATGGAAGCCCTCGAGATCCTCCCAGAAAAATTCGCGCCGGTCCAGCACGCGCCCGCCGCGCAGGTGAAATAGATTCACCGCCACCAGCGGACCCTCCTGGTGGAAACCCAGGATGTCAGCTTCCTGGCCTGACCAGGCTGCCATTTTCTGGCGCTCGCGGAGTTCTTCGACGGTGGTGATTTGGTCGCGGTAACGCGCCGCGTCTTCAAAGCAAAGCTTGTCGGATGCCTCCGCCATGCGCGCGTGCAGACTGCGCACCAAATCACTCTCGCGCCCCTCGAGCAACATGCGAACGTCCCGTACCGCCTCCGCGTAGCGCTCCGGCGTAGTCAAGTTCTCCACGCAGGGGCCAAGGCAGCGATGGATGTGGTATTGAAGGCAGGGGCGGGGATGGAAGCGCGTCAGATCCACGCTGCACGAGGGAACAAGAAAGTGGCGGTGAATGAAGTCCACAATGCGGTAAGCCAGGTTGGCGGGAAAATACGGGCCGTAATACAGCGAGCCGTTTTTCTTCACCCGGCGTGTAACATAAACGCGGGGGAAACGTTCCTGCACAGTGAGTTTAATGAAAGGATAAGATTTATCGTCACGAAGCAGGATGTTGTATCGCGGCTTGAACTGCTTGATCAGGTTATTTTACAGCGCCATCGACTCCCGCTCGTTGTCCACGAGGATGGTCTCGAGGTCCCCGGCCATGTCGAGCATTCGGTCCCGTTTTTCATCTCCGGGACGCGATTCCTGGAAGTAGTTCCGCACCCGATGGCGCAACGACTTTGCTTTGCCGACATAGATGGGCCGCCCAGATTCGTCTTTGAAGATATAGACCCCGGGAAGCGCAGGCAGGGCTTCGGCTTTTTCGACGAGCGAAGGATTCACTGAATCTCCAGAGTTTATTATCTGTCAGGACTTAGCTTTCTCAAAGAGACAAGTGAGAAGTGGGAAGGGTGAGAGCGCTCTGTCACCTGTCATTTCGTTGCGGCCGTATTGACACTCCGCGCGAGGAAGGGAGAGAATTGTTTTCATGCCATCGACAGCTCGCGCCGCATTGTTGTCATTTCTCGTGCTCAACACGACTCTGGCTATCATCTACGCACAGCAGGCTGCGAAGCCTGTTGCTCCAAAAGACGATCCGGTAAAGATTTTACCTTCAGATTCCGCCTCGAAATCGGTGGAAATTGGGGATTTCTATCTGAGGAGAAGGAAATACCAGGCCGCGCTTAGCCGATTTCAGGACGCGTTAAAAGCTGACCCGCATTACGCGCTCGCCTACCGGGAGTTAGGAAGGGTCTACGAGAAAATGGGGCAATGGAAGAAATCACTGGACGCGTATACGAAATATCTGGACGAACTTCCTTCCGCCAAAGACGCTCGAGAAGCCAAAGAAATTCACAAAGCGATCGCCCGCATGCAGAGGGAAATCGCTGCAGAGGGGGAATCGTCGCACAGTGTGCGGTAAGCGAGGAAACCGAACAGGTGTAGGCTCCCGGTTATTACCTACCTCCAGCATGGTCAGTGTTCTACCTTGATTTGGACTATCATTCCGAGCGCATCAAGGAATCACGCTCTGCGCCGGAAGGGCGGAAAGCGAAAGAACAAGGCAGGATTCCTCGCTGCGCCCGGAATGACACATCTTGGTTTCTGGGTACCTGCCAACCGACAGGGATGGTTGATTGCTTTCTGCCTTCCGGATTAATTCAGCTCGCTGGCCTCTTGGCTATCGGCCTCAGAGTCGAAATAATCCCGGAGAATGCGGGCCGCTCGTTCAGCATCCTCTTCCCGGACCAGCAATGGGACATCCAACACCGGCAAGAGTTCCGAGGAAAACTCACCCGACACAACCGAAGGAATGCCTTGGTCCTGTAAAATGTTCTTCGCCATTTCGACGTCCATCAAGGCAGTCGCCCCGGTGAAGACGCGGGCAGCCACGAGCTTGGAGTCGGCGGAGCCGGCACTCTGCGCCTGCGGAGGCGAGCCCGGCAGGAGCGGCGCGCCGCAGTCGTCGCAAGTTTTTGTGCCTTCCACGTATTCCGTGTAACAGCTTGGACAGTAAGCCATGTGCGGAAAAAGCCCTCCCAAGTCAGTATAGACCTTATTCCTGCCTCCCGGTATGATTTGACAAGACAACCGCAGGGGTGCACAGAGTTCGCGCAGAAAAGCAGATTTCTTCACTTCGCTCAAGATGACATGTCATTCTGAACGAAGCGAAGAATCTGCACTCGGTTGCGGCTTTGCCGCTGTGGTGAACCGACTTTCAAGATCGCGAGGAGGTGTCATGTCGGCTTCATATTCCAGAGTCCTGAGGCGCGGCCGGATCGCACGAAGACTTAGTCTCTGCATCCTGATGGGAGCAGCCGGGCTGCTGGGTTTGCGGCGCCTGGCCGCACAATCCGGGTACGACCTTTTGATAATCAACGGCCGCATCGTCGACGGAAGCGGCAGTCCATGGTTTGAGGGTTCAGTCGCCGTCAAGGATGGGAAAATCGCAGCCGTGGGCCGACTGCCGAATGCAGCTGCGCAGCGCGTGATTGACGCTGGCGACCTAATCATTTGCCCGGGTTTTATTGACCTGCACAGCCATTCCGACTACACACTTCTAGTGGACGGAAAGGCGGAGAGCAAGATCCGGCAAGGAGTGACGACCGAAATCCTGGGCGAGTCGGAATCTGCAGGCCCCATCCTAGGGCCCGCCGTAACGGAGTTTGACAAAGAGATGACCCGCTATGGACTCACGCGAGACTGGACGACCTTGGGCGAGTACCTGGCGCGCGTTGCGCGGCAAGGGAGCTCCGTGAACATCGCTTCCTACGTCGGAAGCGGACAAGTGCGCATGGACGTGATGGGGAATGTGAACAGAGCACCGAGCCCCGAGGAAATGGACAGGATGAGAGCCTTGGTTGACCAGGCCATGCGCGAAGGCGCGCTCGGCCTCGCCTCGGGCCTGATTTATCCCCCCAACTCGTTTGCGAGTACCGCCGAACTGATCGCGCTCGCCCAAATTGCGGCGCGCTACGGCGGCATTTACACCAGTCACATGCGCGGCGAGGGCGACCACTGGAAACGGGCTGTCGACGAGGCCATCGAAATCGGCGAGAAAGCCCGCCTACCCGTGCACATCCTGCATTTCAAAATCGACGGACGATCCAACTGGGGGCAAATGGCCCAGCAGGTCAGCGAGGTTCAGGCCGCGCGCGACCGCGGCGTAGACATCACCGTGGACCAGTATCCCTACATCGCCTCAATGACGGGGCTCGAAATGTGCATCCCACCGAAATACCTCGAAGGCTCATCGGAGCAGGTCGTGGCGCGACTCAAAGATCCCAAGCTTCGAGCGGAGATTCGGCAAGCCATCGCCGACGGCTTGCCGGGATGGGAATCCAATCAAGTCAAAAGCGTAGGCGGCTGGCACGGCGTGCTGGTGGCATCGCTCCAAAAGCCCGAGAACAAACAGTACGAAGGCCAGCGCATGGATGAAGTGGCAAAGAAAATGGGCAAGGATCCCCTGGATGCTCTCTGCGATCTGCTGGTTTCCGAAGGCGGCTCCGCCGAAGCCGTCTACTTCAACATGAGCGAGCCCGACGTCGAGCTCGCCATGAAACAGCCCTGGCTGGGAGTGGGCTCGGACGGGAGTGCAGTCAGCCCGCAAATGGCTTTTATCGGAAAGCCGCATCCGCGCTTCTATGGCACGTTTCCGCGTGTACTCGCGGTCTACGTTCGTGAGAGAAAAGTCCTTTCACTCCCCGACGCGATTCGCAAGATGACTTCGTTCCCCGCTCAAATCTGCGGTCTCGCGGATCGGGGCCTGCTCCGGCCGGGCATGGCTGCGGATATCACAATCTTCGACCCCAAGACGGTTGCCGATAAGGCCACCTTTCAAAATCCCCTTTTGTATCCGATCGGGATCCCTTACGTCATCGTGAATGGCGTTGTGGTAATCGACCAAGGACGGCATACGGGTGAAAAACCCGGACGCGTGCTTTACGGACGCGGTCGGCAGAGCTAAGCGGTTTCTGCTTTGAGAATCGTAGGGCCTCTCGCCCGCGGTAGCACGGGCCTTCCTTTGCTGCGCTCAGGACAGGCTCTGCCCGTGCGCCGGAGCGGGACGATCCCACGACCGCGGGCGAGACGCCCGCGCTACCTCTGTCCAGCGACCGGGGCATTTTGATGATGAGGAGTGAGCCATAGGATCATGGCAACTTCGCGCAGGATGACACAGCAGGAATCGAAGAGGGGCCGTCACGTTTCAACCAAAACGACGAGGTGATAGAATCTGCTCATGTTGGGCTCACGACGCCAACTCCTGGCGGGTCTCTTTGCGTTTTGTGCCACGGGCTGCGTATGCGGGGGCCAGCAAGACGACAGCAGCTACTGGAACAAGGTATATAGCACCGGCCAGGCTATCTTCGTTCACCATCCCACTCAACTACTGATCAACGCCATCAGGGGCCGACGGCCCGGCACGGCGCTTGACATCGGCATGGGCCAGGGCCGAAACAGCATTTTCCTGGCACAGCAAGGCTGGGACGTCACGGGTTTTGACCTGTCGGAGGAAGGTGTTCGTCAATCACGGGAACGGGCCGCCAAGCTGGGCTTGCACTTGCGAGCTCTGGTGGTGCGTGAGGCGGATTTCGATCTGGGTACGGCGCAGTGGGACCTGATTGTTATGACTTACGTGCGCTGCGTCCGTCCCACAGATGCGGATCGTTTCGCCCGCGCCTTGCGGCCGAACGGCATCTTCGTCTATGAAAACAACAATGTTGGGAACCAGAACGATTTGTTGAAATATTTCCTCGCCTGACGGATCCTGCATTTCGAAGACATACAGACAAGTTCCGACTGGCATCCGGAACGCACCTTGCGCGTCGAACGACTGGTCGCAGAAAAGCCGCCGAAGTGAGGTGTCACTTCTTTTTCGTGTTCCAAATGTAAAGGGATGAGGCGTCGCTGGCAGTGGCCACGCCCCGTCCGGCCTTTCGCGTGGCGCGATTCAGGGCCGACCGGACTTTCTCCTTGCTCGACATCAAGCCCACGAGAGGGACTCTCAGTGCAGAACCCTCCTTCAGGTGATCGAGATCATCGATAATGGTGCTGATAATCTCTTTATGTTTTCCCGCTCTCCCTTGCGGGACGTCGGCCTGCGCCATCGTCTCGAAGTGAGGTGACCCGTTGCGATTCCTGGAACTCATGGCATCGCCTCCCACGAACAAAATGGACTGCGTAACGTAACCTGACGTAATCGTATCGCAAAGGAGGGGGGCTGGCAAGGACAAAATGTCGTGCCGTGCCCTGGCCTCAAAGCTCTCTTACTGATCCTTACCGGGTGGTGCGGAGCGCTCTACGCTTTCATCCGGCACCCAGACCTCAGTGCGCATCCCGTGCATTGCTGTAGCGTGAGACGCTGCACACGAGTGGCTATCTGGCGCTTAGACACCCCCCAAAAAACTTTCACCGCTTTCCTAAAGAGTTAACCCGTATCAAATCTGGTCGGTTAGGCTTGTTCATGTAGGGGCTACGGATACAAAACAACCTGGGAAGGAGGACTCGCATGCAGCGATACGGGATACTCAAGCGCCTCGGGAACGGTGCGGCGATGTGGGTTTGCGCCGCAAACGACCTCACACAGGCCAAGAGCACAATGCAAACTCTTTCCGAGCAAACTGGTTTCGAGTACTTTATTCATGATTTCCACGCGGGAATGGTGGTGGCCTCGAGCCGGGGGACGAAACCCTCGGCAATTGATTCGCCGGTGGTACCGGATCGGACTTAGCCGGGCAACACCTTGTTCCAGCCTCTGGCAAGTCACGAAGGCGGGGGCCGGAGGCTGGATTCTCCAAAGTCGCCGCGTTGTCAGGACACCGGCGTGAAGATTACCGCCACTCCGCCGCCCGGGGCAAGGTGG
>Ga0335078_10010900_pt1 | contig 13464 bp, 15 predicted proteins | sample Lox_Sample_32_FD_206711 | JGI IMG/M metagenome (GOLD analysis project Ga0335078, IMG submission 206711) | Soil microbial communities from Loxahatchee National Wildlife Refuge, Florida, United States - Lox_Sample_3.2 | ecosystem: Environmental > Terrestrial > Soil > Wetlands | place: USA...
CGATTGCCTCAACTTCGAATTCGTTGCCGGTGACGATCTCGACATCGCTGCCGCCGCACCGTGGACAACGGAACGCCGGTATCTCGATCTCCCACTCCTGCCCACACGAGTTACACGACAGACCCGCCTCGATCACCTCTTGGTCGAGCCGCGCGCCCTCGCAGACCGTGCCTCGCGCGACGAACTCGAAGTAGAACTCGAGCGTGTCCGGGATCACCTGGCGCAGCTTGCCGACGCGCAACTCGACGACGGTCACGCGCCGCCCCTGGGCGTGCTTCACCACGGTGTTGACGATCGCGCTGCTAAGGGAGAGCTCGTGCACCGGCGCGCAGCTCCGCAACCGTCTCGACGACCAGGTCCACCGCTCGATCGATGGCGTCCCGGACGGGCTCCGTCAAACCCCAGCCCATCTCCTCGACCTGAGCCGGTTCGCAGGCGATCACCACGACGCGGCCGGGCCACGCGCCCACCGACTTCACGAACCGCAGCACGGTCTGCGGGTCCATGGCGTGCGGGTTGATCACGTCACCGTCCTCGATCGCGCCGGGCACCGAATCCTCGTCGGGCTCCATCACGTACAGGGTCCCAGGTTCGCCGCCCTGCTGGGAGACGTCGAGGATCACGAGGGCGTCGTAGCCGCGCATGACCTCGTAGGCCAGGTCGAGGCCGCCGGTGCCGGCGTCCATCACGTCGACGCCGGCGGGCAGGGCGCAGTCCGCGAGGCGCCTGGCCACCTCGCCTCCGAAGCCGTCGTCCCGGAGCCAGGCGTTCCCGACGCCGGCGATCAGGATGCTGCGCAGCGGCTCGTCGGTCATGGTTCGATCACCTCCACCTCCGGGGCAAAGAAGTACAGAAGCCGTCCCGTCTCGCGCATCAGGTCCTGCCCCGGGTCGTCGTCGATGGTCACGCCCAGGTGGGCCTTGCCGTCGTAGTCGGTGAGGATCCGCTCGATCGTGGCGATCCGGCCGTCGAGCATCCGCGCGTGGATGTCGGCGTCCGGTCCGGGGCGGATCACGACCTTGGTGCCGCGCGCGAAGCGTACGCCGTCGACGATTGCGTAGGGCTGGCCGGCGGCTGGATCCGGGAGCCCCGGCGGCTCGGTCGGTGGCGCGCTGGTGACCGGGTCGCGGAGTTCGACCCGCCCGTGCAGCGCGATGATGTCCTCCGGCGTCGCCGCCGCCGCGCGGGCGATCATCTCGCGCACGGCCGGGTCGGCGCGTTCGATCTCCGCTCGCTCGTCGTCGCTCAGGACCTGCACGTGGAGCAGCAGTGCCTCCTCGATCTCGGTCGAGTCGAACAGGGCTCCGCGGCTCTCGGGCGCGATCTGCGGGTGATCGGGGAGCACGTAGGTCGTGCCGAGCACGGCGTCGTCGGCCTCGGTCGCGAGGACGGGGTAGGTGTTGACGCTGCGCGGGGCGCTGTCGAGCGGGGAGCGGAACGTCCCCGCCGAGAGCCGGACGAGCAGTTGAGTCGAGATCAGCGAGCGGGCCAGCCCGCCGGCGCGATCGAGGCCCGCCGGCGCCTCGCGCATGTTGTGTACGCAGCAGCGCACAACCGCGGTTCCGTCCGCACGCGCCTCCGAGCGCAACGTGAGCCGTCCACCGTCGAACTGGATTGTCAGGCGCTCGCCGATGCCGACCGGACCGAGGTCGACCCGGCGCTCGGTGGCCTCGTAGCGCTCCCCGATGGGCGCCAGGTACCGAAGCGTCGCGGATAGCGTGGTTTCCGCGTCGGCAGGATCGGCCACGCACTCGAGGCGCGCGTGGTCGAACGCGCCGGCGCACTCCGCCGCGTACGCCGGCGGGTACACGATCCCGAACGGCGTCGGCGTCGCGTTCTTGGTCGCGCCCGGCGTGTAGGGGTAGAGCGCATAGCCCTCCCACAGGAGGGAGTCGACCAGCTGTTCAAGAGCGTCGTCACTCATCTTTGAGCAGCGCGCTCACGCACGCATCGAGGGTGGCCAGTCCACGAGCGCGCTTCTCCCGCTGGAGCGCGTCGAAGGTCTGCGAGCGAACGGCGATCCAGGCCGTGCTCGGGTAGTAGTGCGCGATCGTCTCCTGCCACACCGACACGGGCATCCGGAAGTCGATCGACTTCGACCACGGGATCAGCACCATCTGCAGGCCGCCGTTTTCGGTCGGGTAATAGATCATCCCGTTGAAGTGCAGAGCGAGTGGCGCCTCGCCGTCGGGGAGCGAGTGCAGGTACTTGGCCGCGGCAAGCTCGAGGTCGTAGTGACAGGAGATCGGCACCGACACGGTCGTCGAGCCGGTGAAGGCGGGCACAAGGACGTCGAGTTGGGACCACACCAGACTGCGGGTGGTGACCGCCCAGCGCTCGGGTGCGCCGAACAACTCGACCAGCCGCTCGCGGGTCGCCTCGTCGTAGCGCCGGCGGGCCGGGTCGATCATCAGCTGGATGGTCAGTGCGACCATGTAGACCTCACGCCCTGAGGTCTCTGAGATCTGCAGGTCGAGCGCGAGCATCGGGGCGGCGGCGTACTTGACCGGGCGAGCGCCGAGCGCCGCGAACTCGAGGTCGACATCGACGAGCGTGCTCAAGGCCGCGTCGCCTTGGCGCGTAACCCGTCGAAGAACCGCTCGACCGCGACGTGCACCTCCGTGCCTCCCGAGATCCCCTCCCAGTGCGCCTTGATCGTGCCGGTCAGCGCGTAGCAGCGATCGATCGGCGCGATCACGTACATCGGCGGATCGGCCAGCCGGTTGGCGATCAGCCCCTCGATGTCGGGCTCCATGCCGGCGAGGACGGGGTTCAGCTCCAGCATGCGGTTCCACGAGTCGAAGTGCAGCTCTGACTCGGTCGCTCCGCCCGGGCTCGGGTACATCGCGACCACGCACGCGGTAACGGTCGACTGCATGAAGAACGCCAGCCCGATCGGGATCTGGAAGCTCGCCCAGAGGTCGTCGGGGATATCGAGGCCCGGCAGCCACAGCGTCCGATTGCCGGTCGGGCGGTAGTCGCCCTCGCCCGAGCGCATCGCCCAGCACGCCTCGCACGCGCATACGATCCGCCGCTCGGACAGCGCGAGCAGGTGGCGGTGATCCTCGGCGAGCCCGATGCCGCACAGGTCGCACACCTCGGTCTCCGCGGACTCTCTCGGCGGTGTCCGCGCGCCCGTGCCGGCGAGGCCGCGGAGCCCGGACACCACGCTGGCTCGCCGACGCGCGTCGTTCATTGCGTCAGCGCCACCTTCACCCGCCCATCTTCCCGCAGCAGCGGCACCGGTTCGAGCTGCAGGCGATCGCCATCCATCGAGCGCCCTGCGCGGGGCAGGAAGAACGACCGCGCGCACTCCGGGCACGACAGCGCTCCGGCCATCAGCAGCCCGCCGTGCAGCGCCGCGCCACAGCTCGCGCACCGGTCCTGATAGGCGAGCAGACTCCCGTCCACGTTGGCGACGAGGAGGGCGGAGCCCGCCACGCTGACCGCGGCCAACGATCCGTCCGCGAGCGACGCGACCGACTCGACGTCGATCCACATGGATTCGGATTCCACGCTATTCCGGGCGGGCCCCACGCCCTCGACCTCGAGGCCCTCCAGGTCGGGCGCAGCTTCCTCGAGCGCCCGCTTGATCGCCAGCTCGAGCGTGACCGAGGACGCCGAGCAATCCGAGCAGCTCCCCTGGAGGTGGATCCGGGCGATGCCGTTCTCGAGCGAGAGCAGCGCGACGTTGCCGCCGTGCGACTCCATGTACGGGCGGACCGAGTCGAGGGCCCGCTGCACCCGCTGCTCGAGCGGCACCGGGTGCAGGTCGTGAATCAGGAGCAGCGTCGCGACCAACGGATCATCCAGGAGCGAGGCGGCGATCCGCTCGCCTTCCGCCCCGGCTTCGCTGAGCGAGCCGACGATGCGCTCGAGGCCGGCGCCGTACATCTGCACCACCGCGGACACCAGCTCCTCGGTGAGCCCGCGCGGGACGGACTCGCCGCAGTCCTCGAGCGCGGCCTGAAGCTCCTCGACGCGCCCGACCACCTGCTCGGTGTCCATCGGCTCAGGCCAGCGCGGTCGGAGTGTGCATGACCTTGCGCACGTTCCCCTTGCCGGTGTACATGTGCACTCCGCACGGCAGGCACGGATCGAACGACCGGACGGCCCGCATGATGTCGACGCCCTTGAAGTTCTCGGGCCCGTTCTCCTCGAAGATTGGCGTGTTCTGCACGGCGTCCTCGTACGGCCCCGGCGTCCCGAACACGTCGCGCGGGCTGGCGTTCCAGGGGGTCGGCGGGTACGGCTGGTAGTTGGCGATCTTTCCTTCCTGGATCACCATGTGGTGCGAGAGCACCCCACGCGCGGCCTCGTGGAACCCGCAGCTGACCGCGCTCTCGGGGACCTTGAAGCTGTTCCAGCTCTTGGTCCGGCCCGCCTGGACCTCCTTCAGCGCGCGCTCGAGGTTGTGCAGCGCGATCAGCGCGCTGTACGCCTGGTGGTAGGTCCGCGCGCGGTCGCGCTCGATCGCGTTGGACTTCTCGGGCACGTTCCACTCGAGTTCCATCTCGGGCATGTTCGGCGAGCGCGGGAGCACCATCTGAATCGAGTGGCCGGTCGCCTTGGCGTAGCCGAAGTCGACGAGGCCGGCCTTGGCCGTGCACCACTGGCGCGCGAACGGACCGCCGCCCGTGTCGCAGCACACGTGGGTGTCGGTCCGCTTGTCGTAGATCCGCGGCGAGACCACCCAGGTGTACTTGTCGGTGAAGTCGCGCTTCTGTGGACGCGGCAGCGTGACCTTGTTCCACGGGTGGTTCTTGTCGACCGGGTTCCCGAGCGGATCCTGGGTGACGAACGTCGGCTCGTTCTCCCACGAGTCGAAGTACGAGCTGCCGAGCAGGATCCTGATCATCAGGTTGATCTCGACGAGGTCGGTCGAGATCAGCTCGCCGCCGATCGCGACGCCCGGGGTGATGTAGCGCTTGCGGCCCCAGTTGGTCATGTTCCGGTAGTCGTAGTCGACGTAATCCGGATCGTCGAACGACCCCCAGTTGACGAGGTTCGTCTCGCGGAAGCCGACCATGTCGTAGCCGGGCAGCTCCTGGAGGAAGAAGTCGTACAGGTCGTCGTGCATCGGCACGCTGCGCTTGACGTAGTCGAAGTAGCGCATCAGGCGCACGTAGTAGTCGGTGCACGTCTGGTGGGTGATGTCGGCGCTGCACCCGCCCGGCATGATCGTCGAGGGATGGGTGTGACGCCCACCGAACAGGCAGTACATCTCGCGGGTGTACCTGGCGGCGTGCAGCGTCTCGAGGTAGAACTCGCCCGTGAACGGGTTGAGCGCGCGCATGATGTCCGCGATCGTCTTGTAGCCGTGGATGTCCTGACCCGGCGCCGGGGTGTTCTCCGCCTTGGCCAGCAGCGTCGGGTTGGTCTCCTTGACCATCTGCTCGCAGAAGTCGACGTTCGCCATGCAGTCGTTGAAGATTGCGTGGTCGAAGATGTAGTCCGCGGTCTCGGCCAGGTTGAACGCCAGGTCACCCAGCGCCGGCGGCTTCACCCCATAGGCCATGTTCTGGTTCAGGCATGAGCAGGTGCAGTGATTGTCACCGCAGATCCCGCAGATCCGGCTCGTGATGAAGTGGGCGTCGCGAGGGTCGATCCCCTTCATGAAGATGTCGAACCCACGGAAGATCATCGAGGTGCTGTAGCACTTGAGCACCTGCTGGTTGGTGAAGTCGATCTCGGTGTGGATGCCGAGGCTGCCCACGATCCGCGTGATGGGATCCCAGGACATCTCCTTGACCATCACCCTTTGCTGTTCGGGCGTCTCAGTCGCCATCTGTGTGTCTCCTAAGGAAGTGGATTTCGGGGGTGATGGGTCGCGCTACCAGCGCTTGACGTAGCCGCTCGTGAGCGTGGGACCGCGCCGGCGCCACTCCGGTTCGACGTCGTGCTGCTTGGCCATGCGGTGACGGAAGTACTTGACGATCGGCCCATACGTGTATTTGGTGATGTTCGCGTTGAGCGCGCCCAGTTTGTCCTCGTCCATGAACGGCATGAACTGGTCGGGGAATCCGGGCATCGTGCACGCCATGCAGATCCCGCCCACGTTCGGGCACCCGCCCACCCCGTTGACCCAGCCGCGGACCGGAACGTTGCATCTGACCACCGGGCCCTTGCAGCCGAGCTTGACCAGGCAGCGGTGGTCGGAGCCGTACTCGGTGGCGAACTGGCCCTGCTCAGTGAACCCGGCGCGGTTGCAGCTCTCCCGCACCGTGCGTCCGAACAGCCACTTGGGGCGCAGCGCCTCGTCGAGCTCGGGCGCCGGCGCGAGGCCGGCGAGATGGAGCGCCAGGTACAGCAGCGTCTCGGTCATGTTGTCCGGCTGGGCCGGGCAGCCCGGGATGCAGACGATCGGGAGGCCGGCCTTCGACTTCCAGCTCCAGCCGAGGTAGTCGGGCACGCCCATCGCGCCGGTCGGGTTGTTCTTCATCGCCGGGATCCCGCCATAGGTGGCGCACGTGCCGACCGCGACGACCGCCGCCGCCTTCGGCGCGAGACGGTCGAGCCACTCGTTCATCGTGATCGGCTGACCGTTCTCCGGGTTCACCGCGAACCCGGTCCAGTGACCCTCGCCGTTGATCTCCTCGTTGCCGAGCGAGCCCTCGATCACGAGCACGAACGGGTCGAGCTCACCCTTCTCGGCGTCGAACCAGGCCTGCGCGTACTCCTGGCCCACCGCGTAGTCGATGACCTGGTTGTGGACCACGACCTTGGGCATGCCGGGGATCGCCTGGAGGATGATGTCCTCGAGGCTCGGGTTCGTCGCCGAGGTCATCGCGACGGAATCGCCCTCGCAGCTCAGCCCGGTGGTCATCCACAGCACATGCGCGGTGACGGCCTCGGTCTCCTTCTGCTTCGCATAGGCATTGGTCAGCGCCGACATTCCGTCTCCTCTCGGTCTTCAACAGATCCTGGGCAGCGGGTCGCCCACCAGCTGATCCATCACCCGCTTGCCGCCAAAGCTCGTCTCCACCAGCACCATCCCGGGCGGCTCCGTCCGCACCTCTCCGATCTCGGCCGCGGCCTCGCAGCCCGGGACCGCTCGCATTGCGTCCAGGGCGCGCTCGGCGGCCTCCGGGGCCACGAACGCGACCAGCTTGCCCTCGTTCGCGACGTACATCGGGTCGATCCCGAGGATCTCCGCCGCGCCGGCGACGTCGGGTCGCACGGGGACCTGACGCTCGCGCACGATCATCGCCACCGAGGAGGCACGCGCGAGCTCGTTCAGGACCGAGGCGACACCGCCGCGGGTGGCGTCTCTGATGCAGCGGATCTCTGGTCCGGCCGCCTCGAGCAGCGCGTCGACCACCGGCCACAGCGATCGCGTGTCCGACTCGATCTCGGCGTCGAGCTCGAACTCGCCACGAGCGAGCATGATCGCCGTGCCGTGCTCGCCGATGCTTCCGGACAGAAGGATCCGGTCGCCGGGTCTGAGCCCGGCCGGGGACAGGCGGGCGCGCGAGTCGCGCCGGCCGATCCCGGTCGTGCACACGTACATGCCGTCGGCGTGGCCGCGCTCGACGACCTTGGTGTCGCCGGTGACGATCTCGACCCCGGCCTCCTGCGCGGCGCGCGCGATCGCGTGTATTTCGGCCTTCAGCTCCTCGGCTCCGAGCCCCTCCTCGAGGATCAGCGACAGGCTCAGGGCGAGGGGTTTGGCGCCCGAGACCGCGAGGTCGTTGACCGTGCCGTTGACGGCCAGCTCGCCGATCGAGCCGCCCGGAAAGCGCATCGGCTTGACCACGTAGGAATCGGTCGTGAAGGCGAGGGTGGCGTCGTCGACCGTGATCGTCGCCGCGTCCGCCATCTCGTCCAGGGCCTGCGATTTGAACGCCGGCGCGAGCAGCCCCTCGATCAGGCTCTGGGTCGCCTTGCCGCCGGCGCCGTGCGCCATGTTGATCCGTTCGTCGCGGAACTTGGCGCGCTTGGACCGGGCCGTCTCGATGATCCCGAGGATCTTCTGCTCGCGCTCCGAGACGACGGCGGGATCGGCCATCAGACCACTTCCCGCTCCCGCGCGAACCGGCCGAAGTTGTAGTACGCCGCGCACGCGCCCTCCGAGGACACCATGCACGTGCCGATCGGGCGTTCGGGGGTGCACGCGGTCCCGAACACCTTGCACTCCCACGGCTTGATGACCCCCTTCAGCACCTCGCCGCACTGGCACGCCTTCGGGTCCGCGACGCGGACCCCGGGCACGCTGAAGCGAACCTCGGCGTCGAGATCGGCGTAGGCGTCCGACAGCTTCAGGCCGCTGTGGGAGATGAAACCGAGGCCGCGCCACTCGAAGTGCGGACGGAGTTCGAACACCTCTGCCATCACCTCGAGTGCGCGCAGGTTGCCCTCGTACGGGACCACCCGCTTGTACTGGTTCTCGACCTCGCAGCGCCCGCCCTCGAGCTGGCGCAGGATCATCTCGATCGCCTGCAGGATGTCGAGCGGCTCGAACCCCGCGATCACCACCGGCTTCCCGTAGTCCGCCGGGATGAAGTGGAACGGGCGGGCCCCCACGACGGTCGAGACGTGGCCCGGCCCGATGAAGCCATCGAGGCGAAGGTCGGGCGACTCGAGCAGCGCTTTGAGGGGGGGAACGATCGTAACGTGACTGCACATGACGCTGAAGTTCTTGAGGTGTTCGGCCCGTGCGCGCTTCAGTGTCAGAGCCGTCGAGGGCGCGGTCGTCTCGAACCCGATGGCGAAGAAGACGACCTCGCGCTCGGGGTTCTGCCTGGCGATCCTGAGCGCGTCGAGCGGCGAGTAGACCATCCGGATGTCGGCGCCTGCCGCCTTGGCGTCGAGCAGGCTGCCGTCGGACCCGGGCACGCGCATCATGTCCCCGAAGCACGTGAAGATCACGCCGTCGGTGTGCGCCACCGCGATCCCATCGTCGACCCGCCCCATCGGGATCACGCACACCGGACAGCCGGGACCGTGTACGAGCTCGACGTTGGCCGGCAGCAGATCGTCGATCCCGTACTTGTAGATCGAGTGTGTGTGCCCCCCGCACACCTCCATCAGCTTGTAGTGCCGGCCGGACTCGACGAGAGACAGGATCTCCATCGCCACGGCGCGACCTAGCTCGGCGTCGCGGAACTCGTCGACGAACTTCATGCCGGGGTCTCCAGGCGGGTGAGCGCCGTTCCCGCGTGCACGAGGAGCATGTCGCGCGGCTCGACGGCCTCGATCAGCGCGATCTCGACGGTGGCGCGGGTCCCGTTCTCGTCCTCGCACAGCGCCAGCCCGCGGACCCGATCGATGCGTAGCACCTGCATCGGCACGCCGTCGTCGCCGCACGTGATGCAGTGCTCCGATCCGCAGGTGTCCGCGCCGGTCACTCGATCACGCTGGCCTTCAGCTCCTCGAGCTCCTGCTCGTAGTCCGCGCCCATACGGACGAGCAGATCGCGTGTCGCTCGCGCCTCCTCCTCGTCGACCTTGGAGATCGCGAACCCGACGTGGATCAAGACCCAGTCACCCGGCACGACGCCCCCGTCCTCTCCGTCGAGAAGACCCACGTTGACGTTGCGGCGTACTCCTGCGACGTCGACTTTGGCCAGCCGATTCAGTTCATCGACGATCTCGATGACCTGACCAGGGATCGCCAGGCACACGCAGGGTGTTCTATCACTCCATTCCTGACAATTGTGAAGCGCGGTAACCGGGGTTACCAACCAACATGGAAGCTGGTACGGCAGGGCATAGACTGCCGGTACGTCGGGAGGTCTCGAGACCAGAGAGGGTGTGTTGCCGGTCGAAGACCGAGGTGCCCAGCGCGGACCGTTGCGGTGGCCACGCCACCCGCGCTTGGCGGGCGACGCACCGGAGTCGATCGCGCTCTACACCTACCTGCTCGACGCCGACGGGGAGATCGCCGAGGAATTCGACATCCGCGCGCGGATCGCCGCCCGGCAACTCGCCACCGCCCGGGTGCTCCAGATCGGCGTTGGGTCGTGCGACCTCACGCCGTGGTTCGACGCGGCGGGAGAGGGCCTCGGGCTGCTCGTCCTCGACGGCCTCGTCGCGCTCGAGATCCGGGTCGGCGGTCGCACCGCCGCCGAGCTGGTCGGCCCCGGCGATCTGCTTCAGCCGCTCGGCCCGGCTGCGGATCAGCTCCTGGTGCGCACGTGCGGGTGGCGCGTGCTACGGCCGACGAAGCTTGCGGTGCTCGACGGTGACTTCGCCGAGCGCGTGCGGGCGTTCCCGCAGATCACCCGCATCCTCGCCCGCCGCGCCTGCCGACGTCCGCTCGAGCTAGACGTGCTCCGGGCCATCACCTCACAGCCGCGGCTCGAGGTTCGCCTCGTCCTGCTCCTGTGGCACCTCGCCGCCAGGTGGGGGCGCGTCGAGCCAAGCGGCGTCCGGCTCTCGCTGCCGCTCACGCACCGGCTGCTGGGCCAGCTCGTCGCGGCCGAGCGGCCGTCGATCTCGCACGCGCTCAAGCGGCTCGGGCAGGCCGGTCTCGTGACCGGAGCGACCGACGATCTACACCTGCACGGCAGCCTCGAGCATCAGCTCGAGGTGCTGACCGAACGCGAGCCGGCGCTCCCCGAGCGGTCGGCGGCCCATTCGCGAAGGGTGCGTCGACCGATCGCGTAATCGATGGTCGCGGCGGATCGGGATCCCGTGCACGTCCTCTGGCTGACCAGCGGACTCGGCTGCGATGGCGACTCGGTCGCGATGACCGCCGCGCGCAACCCGAGCTTCGAGGATCTGATCCGCGGTTGCTTCCCGGGAGCGCCGCCGGCGATCATCTACAACCCGCTGCTCGCCTACGAGACGGGAGACGAGTTCATGCGGGCGTGGTTCGACGCCGCGGCGGGCAGGCTCGACCCGTTCATCCTCGTGCTCGAGGGTTCGGTCCCGAACGAGCAGATCAGCGGCGACGGGTACTGGGCGACGATGGGCGTCGATCCCGCGAGCGGGGAGCCGATCTCCACCACCACCTGGATCGACCGGCTCGCGCCTCGCGCCGCCGCCGTGCTCGCCCTGGGTACGTGCGCGGCGTTCGGCGGCATCCCCGCGATGCGGGGCAACCCGACCGGGGCGATGGGGTTGCGCGACTACCTCGGCTGGAACTGGACCTCGCGACGCGACGTTCCGGTCATCAATCTGCCGGGCTGCCCGGCGCAGCCTGACAACATCACCGAGACGTTGCTGTTGCTGGCGCTGTTTGTCGCGGGCGCCGGCCCCGCGCCCGACGTCGACTCGCACGGCCGGCCTACGCAGTTCTTCAACCGGACCGTGCAACAGGGGTGCGGCCGCGCGGGCTTCGCCGAGCAGGGCGAGTTCGCGCAGACGCCCGCCGAGCATCGCGGATGCCTGGTCAAGCTCGGGTGCAAGGGACCGGTGGCGACCTGCAACGTCCCGATCCGTGGCTGGGTCGGCGGGGTCGGCGGGTGCCCGAACGTCGGGGGCATCTGCAACGCGTGCACGATGCCGGGCTTCCCCGACAAGTTCATGCCGTTCATGGACGCGAATCCCCTCGGTGCGCTGCACGCGCGAGCCGTGCGGTTCACCTACGGTCCCCTCGTCAGGCGGCTGCGCCAGTCCGCGATTCGGCACCATTACGATCGGGAGCCGAGTTGGCGCGCGCCCGGCGAGGGGTTGGCGACCGGCTACAAACCACGGTGGTGACGATCTGAAATGCCGGTGTCGGTCGTGTTCAGGTGCGAGATCTGCGGAGCGCGGCCCGATCCCGAGACCCAGGTGTCGCTGGAGCACCAGCTGCTCGACCTGCGCCACGGCGAATACGTCGACGCCGACCCCGGCCGATGGCTCACCTGGCACGGGCGCGGCATGTACGGACCGCAGCGCTACGCCTGCGGCGCCCACCGCGGCGAGCTGAAGGCGCTCGTGCGCGAGCACTACGGGACGCTCGGCTGGCACCCGTGGGCCACGGGACCACATCCGTGGGCGGGGCGGCGTGGCACCGACCGCGCCCGCGCGCTAGTTCGTTCGCTGCGATCGACGTTCGGTGCCCCGGGCTCCTAACCCGGCCGTCCACTTCTCTTCGATCCGCCCGAAGCGCCAGATCGCCAGCGCGATCGCCCAGGTCGCGACGAACAGGCCGACGATGATGAAGCCGGCCGTGTTGATGTTGAAGTTCTCAAACCAGTCGGCGATCTCCCCACGCAGACCAAGCTTGGCCGTCGCCAGACCGGCCAGCTCGATCGTTCCGATGAACAGCGCGACCACGATCGACAGCCCGGTGATCGTGATGTTGTAGTAGACCTTGCGCACCGGCTTGGAGAACGCCCAGCCGTAGGCGAAGTTCATGAACGAGCCATCGATCGTGTCGAGCAGCGACATCCCGGCGGCGAACAGGATCGGGAGGCACAGGACCGCGTAGAACGGCAGCCCGGCGGCGCCGGCCCCGGCGGCGAGGACCAGCAACGCGATCTCGGTCGCGGTGTCGAAGCCGAGGCCGAACAGCATCCCGAGCGGGTACATCTGCCGCGGCTCGCGGATCTTGTTCACGCGCTGGCCCAGCAGGCGGTTCATCAGCCCGCGCGAGTTCAGCTCCGCCTCGAGCTCGGTCTCGTCGTAGGAGCCGGCGCGCATGCGAAAGAAGATCCGGACGATCGAGACGAGGATCAGGACGTTGAGGATCGCGATCGCGTACAGGAACGAACCGGACACCGTCGTCCCGATCACGTTGGTCGCCTCGTGCAGCGTCGAGCCGCCGTTCTGAACCGGACCGCTCAGCGCCCGGACTCCGACCGCGAGCAGGAACGCCAGCCCGAAAACGATCGTCGAGTGCCCGAGCGAGAAGAAGAACCCGACGCTCAAGGGGCGCTTGCCCTCGCTCATCAGCTTCCGCGTGGTGTTGTCGATCGCCGCGATGTGATCCGCGTCGAACGCGTGGCGCAGGCCCAGCGTGTAGGCGGTGATCCCCGTTCCGATCGCGAACGTGCCGGCCGCCCCGAGCCGGTAGTGCTGCGGCGCGACGACGAGGATCAGGATCCCGAAACCGACCACGTGCAGGCCCGCGACCACCGCCGCCATCGCGCCGGCCCGGCGCCATTCCTCGCGCGTCATCGACGCCCGGACCCGCGTCAATGCCGACGCGTGCTGCAACGGCAAAGAGTTCGCTTCCAGGTCGATCAACGTAGCGCCTGGCGATCCGCCGATGCAACTCCTGGTAACCGGGATCACACGTCAGGTCAGCAGGATCAGGGAGGCTCCGCCGAGCATCGCCGTCCCGAGCGTCCACCACGCGACATAGTCGCCGATGTGGCCGCTGTGCAGACCCCGCAGCGCGGTGAGCGCGGCCCGCGGCGGTCCGATGAGCGCTGCTGGGACGCGCTGATGCAGCGTCGAGCCGAATAGCGTGAGCGCCGCGATGGCGATCGCTCCGAGGGTGCCCGCGGAGCCGTACAGGTAGTCCACCGTCTCGACGTGGGTGTGCCGCACGGCGGTGAAATGCGGCGCACCGCCGGTCAGCACCCACCGG
>Ga0335078_10010901_pt1 | contig 13463 bp, 9 predicted proteins | sample Lox_Sample_32_FD_206711 | JGI IMG/M metagenome (GOLD analysis project Ga0335078, IMG submission 206711) | Soil microbial communities from Loxahatchee National Wildlife Refuge, Florida, United States - Lox_Sample_3.2 | ecosystem: Environmental > Terrestrial > Soil > Wetlands | place: USA: Florida...
CGGGCTTATACCAGTGCACGGCCAGCACCAATGCGGGCGCCGCAAGCGTGATCGGTGTTTCGGGCCGCACGAGTGAACCTAAGCCGACGACCACGCCGCTTAAGAACCACAATCGCCCAGCGCTCAGTTTTCGCGCGGAAGGCGCCAGCCCAAATTCGCTTTGATACGCCCACACGAGAACCACGAGCGCGGCTGCGGTGAAGAATGTCGCAAGAACTTCGCTGAGCGCAACCGCGGCATAGTTGGCGACGAATGGACACGTCGCGCCGAGCCACAACGCCGCGATCGTCACGCGTCTTCGCGACCGTTCGGGCGCAAGCAATGCGGCGAGAAGCGCGATCAGAACGCACGTGCCCAAATCCACGAAGGCCTGCGCGATAAGAACGGCTCGCTGAGAATCGCCAAAGAATACGTAGAGCACGCCAAGAAACACGGGATAACCAGGCACGCGGATATCGGTGGGGATCAGTGCGGTGCCGGCGTCGTTCTCGTACGCGTAGGTGTGGTGTATCAGGAGATTCTGTCCGAGCTCCGCGTAGAGTTCGGTATCGACATCCAGTGTGGGAAGATAAAAAACAAAAAATAATCGCAGAGCCAATCCAACGAGCAATGCGAAAGCCAGATGCTTTCTCGTGTTGTGGCTCCAAATGTTGGGAGGGAGCGTCATCAAGTAATCTTGAGTTGCCCGGATTGTACATGGAAAATCCGCGGCGCGCACGGCGCGGAACGCGCGAGCGATCGCCGACGGCTATGCGGTTTTCTTCGGGCTGGCAAAGAAAATGGCGCCCAACGCAAATACCGCCGGAAAGCATTCCAGTACGTAACGCGGCTCAACGGTGTCGATCTGCGTGAAATAAGCGGTTCGCATGACGCAGTAGATGACCAAGAATGCGATGGCCCAAAGTTGCGGCGCGCGCCAAATGGCCCGCAGCGCAAACGCGCGCCACACACCCACAAGGGCCAACGCCGAATAAAATATACCGATGGCTCCGAATAGCACGGTCACGCCGAAATTCGCGGGATCATCGCGAAACTGCGCGAGCGGCGGCCAGAACTGCCCGGAATAATACGAAAGCTCCATGCGCGGCGTCAGCCACATCGTGAACGCGCGCTCGAACGGAACCGTGAAGTAAGTGCGAAGAGGATGCCGCGCCGTGCGCTCATGCGCCAGGACCGCGAATTGCGCATCCCACGCCGGGCTGTAGTTGCAACAATGGCTATCGTATTCGTCGTACAGCGCCTTCACGCGCTCGCGCTCTTGTTCTGAATCGAACGCCGACGCCGGCAGATCGGAAATATTCAGCGGGTTCACACCTAGATTCCACGGCGTCAGGTTTACGTCGCGAAAGCGCACCATCCAAGTTCCCGTCCAAGCCATAAATCCGCGCGGCACATATTCGTCCGGCAGTTGCGCATAGCGAGCGGCGAGCGGTTGGAACTCGTGCAGCGTGATCGCGTTGCGCGCCGTCCACGGAATCAGCGGAAGCACCATGCCGACGGCCGTGAGCGCGCCCGCGCGGGCGAGTTTTCGCCAATCCGCCGGGCGGCGCCAGCGCCAAATCAGCAGCAGCGCCAGCGCATTCAGCAGCAGCGGAGTTTCGGGGCGCACCAGCGTCCCGCAGCCGGCGGCCAATCCGCCGAGGAACCATCGATTGGAGATGAACGCGACGATTCGATTGCGCGGAACATCGTTCGCCGGCGCGACATCAGCCGCACGCCCCCACGTTACGTACTCACTTCCCGCGCACGCTCCCGCCAGCAGCACCAGCGCCAGCGCCGTCCAGAATGTCGCCAGAACTTCGGCGAGAATCACCGCGCTGTAATTCGCGATGAAGGGGCACAGCGCGGCCAGCCACATCGCCACCAACATTGCTCGCTTCCGGCGCTCCGGCGGCGCAAGCCAACCGGCCAGCAGCGCGGCCAGAAAACACGTCGCGACATCCACGGCGGCCTGGGCCAAGATCTGCGCCCTCACGCCGTCTCGAAAAATTTCGGAAACCACGGCCAAAAATGCAGGATAGCCGGGCACGCGGATGTCCACCGGCGTAGGCGTTTCCTGATCCAGGACGAGGCCGTAGATTCGGCTGCTGCGCCAATTTTTCGCCAGCTCCTCGTAGATACCGCTATCGCCGACGGCTGGATTGGTGGTGACGGCCAAAAAAATGCGCAGCAACAGCGCGGCCGCGACGGCGGCAATCCACATCCAGCGGGAAAACGATGAAGATTTCACGCGGCTTGGCTCATCGGCGTTCGCCGGCACTCGTCAACGCTCTTCCACCGGTTCGGGATGAATGCTGACGCGAACGATTTGCGGAAACTGTTCCTTCACGCGGTCCTCGAGAGTCGCGGTGACGTCGTGAATTTCCGTGATCGGCAGGTCGCCGTTCATCGCGCAGTGGCAGGCGACCAAAATTTTGTTTTCCACGCGGTGCGCGTACACTTCGTGGCAGTCAATCAATTCGTGGAATTCGTGCGTGAGGCTGTTGATGTAATTCTCGACCGAGCGCGCCAATTCTTTCATCTCGCCCGCGCGCGAATCTGCGTCGGGAATGTGCGCGCCCAGCGGTTCGATGTGCACGTTCACATGCGCGGGTCCCTGTTCGGATGTGGCGCCGGGCAGCAGGCTGATCTCTTCTTCAAGTTCGCTCGCGCGGCGATGGGCCTCGCGCAGCGTGGCGTTTTCGTTCACTTCGAGATGCAGATCGATCTGCAGCCGGCCATCGAATTGATGCGCGGAAAGTTCGTGGATCGGCAGGCTGCGGCGATCGGCGATGTCGCGAATGGCGTCGAATAGGTGCTCGTTGCGAGCCGCGCGCGGTTCCATGTGCACCATTACGTCGGCGGGAATAATTTCCGCCACGCGCTGCTCCACCGAATCGCTGATTTCGTGCACGCGCTCAAACGTGGCCGTGCGCGGCACGCCGATCGTCACGTCCACGAAGTGGCGATTGCCCGCGCGCCGCACGCGCACGCGCTCGGTGCCGATCACGCCATCCAGTTGATCGATTTCCGTGGCCAGGCGCTCTTGCAGCCCTTTCGGCGCGGCATCCAGCAGCGCGTCCAGCGTGCGCCGCCCCAGCTGCGATCCCACCCAAATGATCACTGCGGCCACTCCCAACGCCGCGATCGGGTCCGCGTAGCGCAGCCAATCCATTCCCGTGCGCCGGCCCAGCCACACCACGGCGATCCCCAGCATCACGACCAGCGTGCTCCACACGTCGGTTGAAAAATGCAGCGCGTCGGCTTCGAGAGCATCGCTTCGATATTGTTTTGCCACGCGCGTCAGCATTCGCGACCGCACAACGTCCACGATCACGGCGATGCCCAGCGCGCCGATCGCCAAAACGCTCGGCTCGATTTCCACTTGGCGGAAGAAGAGGCGCTGGAACGCTTCCCAGATGACATACAGCGCGGTCAGCAGCAGCAAGCCGGTCTCAACGAACGCCGAAAAATTTTCGACTTTTCCGTGGCCGTAAAGGTGGCTGGCGTCGGCGGGCCGGTCCGATACCCGAACGGATAAGAAGGTGAGAATCGCGGCGATTAGATCCAGGCAAGAGTGCAGCGCTTCGGAGAGGACGCCCAGGCTGTGCGTGACCACCGCCAGCACAACCTTGATGAGCACCAGCACCAAGGCGGAGCCGACCGAACCCAGCGCCGCGCGTTGCTTGGCGGTATGGCCGACGGCCGTCCGCCGCCGCACGTTATCGAAATATTCGTCGGCGCTCGGCATGTGCGTCGATTATACGCTCGGAAGAAAAAGAGGCGCGGCGGAAGCCTGCCGCAATGTCGCGCAACCCAACGCCCCGGCCCAACGCCCAGAATGCGGCGCTCTTAATCCAGCGGCGGTGGCGGCACCAGTGGCATGCGTTCGGGTTCGCCGCGCGGCCCGTGCACTTCAACGTCGTCGAAGAGCAACGATGGCGCGATCACCGTGCTGGGCACACCTCCATCGGCGCTGCCAAATGCCTCCAGCGCCGTGCCGGCGAATCCTTCCACCTGGCTCTGCGCGAACGAAAATAGCGCCGGATCGTTGCCGATGGCTTCGATGTTGCGCAGCGTTTTTACCGTCAGTCCGGCCAATCGCGCGCCGCGCATTAACTCTTCGTGTCCATCGGAGACGTACACGCGATATACCAGCAACGGCAGCCGATCGCCCGTGGCCGCGCCGGAAGCGGCCAGCGCGATGTAGTCCGACATGTCGCTCTGCTCGGGGATCGCCAGCACCGGGTTATCCATCCGCCGCACTTCCAGGCACCAACTTTGGCCGTCCTGCTTGCACGCGTCCAAAAATTTCTGGCGGAGATCGGCAGGAGACGTCGTGTCGTCCGCGACAAAGAATAAATTGCTGAGCATCGGCCGCGGATCACCCAAGAATGCCGAGCGCCCGTGGCCGTTTGAATGATCGAAGTCAGGGCCGGGGCGGCGCGACATCAAGAGCTGGTGCAAAATGCCGTCGTCAACCACGGAAACTTTTTGCGCGCGCACGCCTTCTTCGTCCACGTCGTACGCGCCGATGAGTTCTTGTCCATTCCACTGTTTCGCCGTCGGGTCATCGATCAGCGTGACGTTCGTCGGCAGCACGCGCGTTCCCACTCTACCGGTCCAGTCGCTCCTGCCGCCCAAGCGATCCATCAATTGATCGAACATTGGGACCATGGAGACTGGTCCGCGCGCGCCGGAAAGCGATGGCCCAAGCATTTGCGCCAGCAACGAGCCCGTCGCGGAAGAATCGAACAAGATCGGCCCTTCGTAATCCGGCACCGGCGGCGCCGCGCGCAGCGTGACCAATTCTTGCCCGGCTTTCACGATCGCATCATGCACCACGGACGCCGTCGGCAGCTCGCCGGCGCTGTTGGCATAGACAGCGTAAAAATTGTGCACGCCGGTGCCGTCGTCGGCCTCACTTTCCATGCTCGCTTCGATGGCCGCCAGCGATTTGTTCATGCGCATCACGGTGCCTTCGCTGGTCATCAAGTACGACGTCGTGAAGATCAGCCGGTACGTCACGCGCGAACCATAGATTTGCGGAAATGCGCGCAGCGCCGCGGACGCCACCTTGGCCTCCGCTTCCCAATCGCGCGAAGTCCAATCGGGCTGCTCGAGCGGCTCAACGTCGTTGGTCGCCGGCTCTTGCGAAAAATCCGCAATCGTCGGCGCATTCGCCAGACGGTTCAGAAACGCCTGCTTCTTGGAAAGATTTTCGAGCGCTTCTTTGTAGGCTTGATCGGTGGCGATCCACAAATCTTCGCGCAGCGAATCGTAATCGTGATCGATTCCCACTTCGCCGGTCGAGCCCATGAAGCCGCTGAAGCCTTCGCTGCCGATGAAATTCGAGCTGTCGATCTGATAGTTGCCGACGCGCACATCAACGCTCATCAGCCGATCGCGCGACGTTGTGGAGGAGATCAGCGCGCCGAACTCCGCCGTAATCGTGCGCTCGTCGATATCCAGCAAGCGGTACGCGATGTAATACGGCTTAACCGGTGCGCCCTGATCCTCCAAAGGAATGGCCAGCCGATCGCGCGAGCGCGCCATCTCATCGCGCATGGCATCGAGCGTGTGGTCCACCATAGTTGGCGGAGCCGGCTGTTGCGCGACGTGACTCGCGGGAACGGTTTTGGTTTTGCCGCCAGTGGCGGCGTACAGCGGCGCGCCAGCTGCGCCGAGGAACCACAGCGCGCAAATCGCGGTGCTAATCCGAATTGCACGCTTCATTGCTGCCCTCCCTTTGCTTCCGGATCGTGCGCGGGCGGCGGCAGGATGGGTGGGCGATCCGTGGCCGTCTCCTTCTTCTGCACTTCCATTTCGGAAATCAAAATCGCCGGCGACACCGCGGCCACCGGCACCGAGCCCGATTCCGCGCCGCAATAGCCGTTGAACACTTCCGGCGTGTCTCCCGTGGCGATGATTTTCCCCAGCGCCGTCAGCCGCGTTCCCACGATGTCTACGCCGCGCACCATTTCGTCAGGCCGCCCGTCGGCGTATACCTTGTAAACCACCAGCGGCGTCACCTGAAACGCTTGCGGCTGGCCGCGGCCGGTCATCGTGAATCCGCCTTCGATGTCGTCGATGAACAGGCCGAACGGTTTGCCCTGTTTCTTGATTTCCTCGATGAACATGCGGCGCAGCTCGGCGTTGGACACCGCGTGGCTGCTCTCCACAATCAAATTGCCTTGCCGCGAAACCGGTTGATAGCCCACTTGCCGCCGGCCGTGTCCGTTGGAGTTCGGAAATCCCAGAATCGGCTGCCGCGACATCTCGAAATCTTTCAGGATGCCGTGATCCACCAGCGTCACGCGCTCGGAGGGAACTCCTTCATCGTCGAAGGGATAATCTCCTAGCAGCACCGTCCCGTTGATCTCATGCACCGTGGGATCGTCGTAGATGGAAATGAAATCCGGCAGCAGCGGCTGGCCGATTTTCTTCGCGAACGTTTGGCCTTCGTTGATGTCCTTTTGCCGGAATCCTTCATCCGGATGTCCGAACACTTCGTGAAAGAAAACAGCTGCCGCGCGCCCCGTCAGCAATGCCGGACCCACAACCGGATCAACCAGCGGTGCCGCGACCAACTCTTCCAGCTCCTTGCGCAGTGTGGCGCATTCCGCCATCACCGTTGCGTCGCTCGGCGCCTTCGCGGGATCGGTCCAATCGAAGTTGTAATAGCGATCGATGTCCATTCCATCCGGGGCCTTGCCCTGAATGAATAACTCGAGGCGATACCGGATATTTCCGAATTGCAGGCGGCTGCCCTCGCTCGAAACCTGGTATTCGTTTTCCGCTTCGGCGGAAAACGTCACGATGGAATTGATGATCTGCGGCGCTTCACGGAATTTCGCGGTGTACAGCCGCACCTTGGCTTCCCACGGCGTGCGATCGAAATGCAATGCGACTTCCGGCCCGTAGAAGACGTGCGGTTGTTCCTTGGAAAAATCCGGCGCCGTGCCTTCGGTGGTTTGCGCTTGCACGTCCTTGCTGGTTTCAATCTTGATGTACGATTCCGCCGCGGCACGATACTGCTTTTGCGTTTCGGCCCATACGGCGCGCCGCAAAACAGATGGATCGTTTTCGACCGGCGCTGCGCGGCCGTAACTTGCGGGATCGGCCGGCGGCGCGTTGCCCACTTGGTGCGTGTCGTCCAACGTGTAGTCGCCCACGCGCACTTGGGCTTCGAGCCAGCGCGAAAAATTATGATCGCTAGAAAGCAGCGCCCCGTTCGAACCGGACACCACCATCCGGTCGCTGGACGTCAGCGTGTAGCGGATGAAATACGCCGGCGGATCGGCTTTGCTCAGGATCGGCATTTCGCGATCCAGCTCTTCGCTCATCGCCGCGATGGCCGGCGAAGGCGCAGCTTGAGTCGGCGCAGCGGCTGGCGGCGTCGCGGCTGTCGCGGCGGGATCGGCGGCGGTTCCACCGGCGCGCGCCTCGGTTGCCGAAAGCAGCAGCGCCACCGGCAAAATTAGCAGTGCGCAGAAAACAAGTCTCACGGATGGTTTCAACACGGGACTCCTTCAGCCGACGGCGTTAGCGCGATATCGACAATCCACCAGTGTATGCCGCTTACCCGTCAATCTCAAACTTGGATGTCGCGCAATAGCAATCGCGTTGTGCGCCAGCCGGCGCGCGCATCAACTTGCGCATTCGCGACGATCAAATCAATTGTGCGGAGCTTCGCCGGAGCCGGACGCGGGCGGGTTCGCCGGCGCCGACGACGGGAATTGCGGCCGGCGCAAAGTCGGCGAGAGCAAATCCACATCTTGGGCGCGTATTTCCACGATGCTCGCGCCCGGCACAACCTTCGCGATGGCATCGCGCAACCCGCCAATGTTTCCCACGAAAACTAGATCGAGGTCCTGGGGATCGAAATATTTTTGCGCCATTCGCTTCACGTCGTCCGCGGAGACGGCGCGAATCCGCTGCTGATACGTTTCCAGATAGTCCGCGGGCAAGCCGTAGAATGCGGCGCCGAGCACGCGGTCAGCCACTTGCGACGGCGTTTCGGCATGCAGCGGAAAAACACCGGCCAGGAAATCGTGCGCCACGCCGAGTTCCTCCGGCGTCACGTCGCCCGCGGACATCTTGCGATATTCGTCCAGCACGAGTTGCGTCGCCGGCGCGGTTTCCTCCGTGCGCGTGAACGTGGTCACTTCAAAATCGCCGCCCGCCCGATAGCTGGCGAAGCCCGACGACGCGTCGTACGTCAGCCCCTTCTTCAGGCGGATCGCCGTGTTCAGCCGCGCATTGTACGAGCCGCCGAAAATCTGATTGGTCACTTGCAGCGCCAGATAGTCGGGATTGTTCCGCGCGATGCCCGGCCGCCCGATGCGGATCTGCGTTTGCACCGCGTCGGGTTTATCGATCAAAAAAATTCGCAAGCCCTTCGGACGCGGCGCGCCGATTTCCGCTGGGGCATTCGCTCCCGCTGGCGCGGATGCCGCGCTTTGCGCTTTCCATTCACCTAGATATTTTTCTGTAGCCGCGAATGCTTCTTCCGGCGTAATCGCGCCGGCGAAAGCCAGCAGCGCGCCTTTCGGAAAATAGTGTGCGTTGCGGAAAGCTACGATGTCGTCTCGCGTCAGCGCGCTCACTATTGCCGGCGTGCCTTCGCCCGGCAGGCCGTAAGCGCTCCCCGCGAACACTTCGCGCCGGAAGATCGCCGACGCCAGAAATTCTGAGTCGTCGTAGGACATCGTGAGGTCGGAGAGCGTCTGCTCTCTGCGGCGCTCAAGTTCTGGCGCGGCAAACGTTGCGTGCATCGTGACGTCGGACAGCAAATCCATCGCCGTCGCGAAATCTTTCTTCACCACCGTGGCTTCAATCGTCGTGCAGTCCTCGGAAGCGTCAGCCGAAAGCGAGCCGCCGACGAAATCGATCGCGTTCGCAATCTCCTGCGCCGAACGCCGCTCGGTCCCTTCGGTCACCAAGCTCGCCGTCATCGCCGCAACTCCAGGCTTGCCCGGCGGATCGGAAGCCGTGCCCGCGCCGGGAAGCAGCAATTCAATGCTCACTTCCGGCTGCGCGTGCGCGGGATCCGGATCGGAAGCCACAAACACCGTCAAACCGTTATCGAATATTTTCTTCGCGACCTTGGGGAACACGAACGGCCGCGGCGGCGCCAGCGGCGGCATCTCCGGCACGAGTTGTGCTGCCGGCGCGGGCATCGCAGCGGGCGCGGGAGTGGGAGCAGGCGCTGGCGTCGGCGCTGCGGCCGGCGCAGGCGCAGCGGCGGGCTGTTGTGCGGCGCAACGCATCGCGCCGCCAGCGCCGCAGATCGCGATTGCACTCGCGAGCGCCAAACACATTCTGAATTTGCGATCGAGGATCAATCGAACTCCGTAATTTTCAATCGCCCTGGCTCGGCGCGGGCGGCGTTTCCACTTCCAGCAACGTCGCGTGCTCCGGAACGAAATATTCTTTCGCGACGCGCTGGATGTCTTCCGGCGTCACGCGCAAATATCGATCGAGATCGGAGTTGTACAAATTGGGATCGCCGCCGATCACGGCGTAAGGTCCGAGCGCCGAAGCCACGTCTTCGTCAGTGTCGCGGCCCAGGATAAACGCCGCGGTTTGCTGGTTCTTGGCCTTTTCCAGATCGTGCGCGTCCAGCGGCGACTCCTTCACCTGATCGAGCACCGCCTGCGTCTCTTTTTCGCCTTCGGCGTTGGTGTGTCCCTGATTCATCACTGCGACCACGAAGAAAAGATTCGGGTCCTCGGTAAAATTTCCTCCGCCATCCACTTCAACGGCGATCCGGTCCTCATACACCAGCTTGTGATAGAGCCAACTGCTCTCCCCGCTCGCCAATAGGTTTGAGACCAAATCGAGCGAGTAAGCATCCGGCGAAAATTCCGCCGGCATCTTGTAGCCGTAAACAAACGCAGGCAGCGGCGAATCGGGATACGCCTTCACCAGCTTGCGCTCGGCGGTCTGCGGCGGCTCGATGGCCGTCACGCGCGGCACCGGTGTCGCCGGCTTGGAGATGCCGCCGAAATATTTCTGCGCCATCGCCACGGCATCGTCCGCCGCGAAATCGCCCACCAAGATCATCGTGCAATTGTCGGGCCGATAGTAAGTGTGAAAAAACTCCGTCACGTCGGCCAGCGTGGCTTTGTCCAAATCTTCCATGCTGCCGATCGTCGTGTGATGGTAGGGATGCACGGTGAATGCGGCGGCGTATAGATCCTCGATCACGCGTCCGTATGGCCGGTTGTCCACGCGCAGCCGGCGCTCCTCTTTCACCACTTCGCGCTCGGACTCGAAATGTTCCTGCGTGATCTGCAATCCGCCCATGCGATCGGCTTCCAGCCACATCACTCGCGCCAGCACGTTGCTGGGAAACGTTTCGTAGAACACCGTCACGTCGTCCTGCGTGTATGCGTCCGATTCTCCGCCCAGCGCTTCGATCACGCGCGTGTGCTGCTCCGGCGCGACGTGCGCCGAACCTTGAAACATCAAGTGCTCGAATAAGTGCGCAAACCCGGTGTGGCCTGGCCGCTCATCCTTGGAGCCGACGTGATACCACATCTGCAAGCTGATCACCGGCGCGTCGTGGTTTTCCACCATCACCAGGCGCAAGCCGTTCGCCAGCGTGCGCGTCACGATTTTCAGTTGCGCCGGTCGCGCCGCAGCTTGCGCGGCGGGTATGGGCGTCGGCGTTGGAGCGGGCGAAGGCGCTGGCACCTGGCCGCGAGCCGCCGGAGCGGCGCACCACACCAGACACAAAGACGCAGCGAAAAGCGCGATATTTCTAGGTCGATTGTTCACGGATTGGTTTTCGTCGTCAGTCGGCGCCTTTGGCCCATAGTTATACAGACGCGCCGCGCTCAATTTTGGATGCGGCCACACTTCAAAAAACGCCTGTGGCCCATCCGCGCTTGCTGCGATGTGCCTTGCAGCTTCCCAAAACTCAACAGGGCTGCGTAATCCCGGAGCCAATCGGGCATCCCGCCCCGAGCGGCGGTTGCGTCACTTTGCTCTTCAACACGATGGGCAGCACGATCGCCGGAACCGCAACCACAATCGTCAGACCAATAATCTCTCCCGTCGTCAAATGGCGCGGCGGCGGAGGCGCGCCGTTTCCGGCGTTGTCCAGCGTCGTGCTGGCCACGGCGTCCGCAACTCCCGCCGGCGTCGCTTGCGCAGCCGCATCCGGCGCGTTGTTGCCACGGATCATTGCGATTTGCCCGGCCACCAGATCTACGCACGCCGGCACAGGCTGCGCGAGATTGCACAGGTGAATGCGTCCCTCAAAGTCGATCACGCTCATCACATCGTTTTCCATAAAAATGTAAGCGTCGCCGCCCACCACGCCCGCCACCCCAACCGGCGTGTGCACCTCAAACTTCGCGTTGGGCCGCGTGAACTTCACCACATTCGCGCGCACCCGGCCGTAGGTCAGATCGATCTGCGTCTGCTGTTGCGCCGGATCGTGCTGCGTGATCTGCATCGTCGAATCGGCACCGACGTTGAGCACCGAGCCATCGTCCAGGCCCACCCGTGCCCGTCCATCGGGCTCCGTCTTCACCACATCGCCCCAATCCACCGGGGTCTTCAAATCCGCGGTCAATTGCTGCGTGCCACGCGCGATATCCACCGAAGGAATCACGCGCACGATTTGGCCCGCGTGCTGCGGCGCCTGCGCCTGTGCCAAACCGGTCGCCGGAAACGCCATCGCCGAAATCACCAGTCCGATCAGCATCGCGCTGAAGGGGGAGCGCGTGTTCATAAAATTCCTCCTGGAAGCTGGAATGACCCCACGGTGTTTTACCGAAGTCGCCCCGCATTGTCTACTCTTACCCGAGAGGTTGGTCCCGTATCGGCCACTATGCGCGGCGCGTGCCGATACTATCGATACAAAACGCGGCGTTTCGCAGGACCCGCCTAGCTGGCAGGGTTTCCGGTCTCTTATGAACGAACTGAGCACACGCCCGCCCCGATCCGCCGGAAGCTCCGCGTCTCTCTTTTATAATTGGAGATGCCATGAAATCGCTCATCGCAACGCTATTGGTAGCAATGATCGCCATCTTCGCCTACTCGTACTTTCTCAAGAAGGCGGCGCCCGTGCCCGGCACAATGGTGACGCAGGCCGTCTCCATCACCGGCGTGCAAATGGATTTGACGTCCATCGCGCAAGCCGAGCGCGCCTACGACGCCCAGAACGGCTCCTACGCCTCTCTCGACCAGCTCACGTCGAGCGGTTCGCTCACCATGGAGCGTTCCGGCCGAGACGGTTATACGTACGCCGTAGAGACATCCTCGAGCGGCTTCACCGTTACAGCGACCTACACACCTCCGCCGCCTCCGGCTCCCAAGTTCGGCCAGCCCATCGTTCCGCCTCCGCATTACCCCACGATGTGGATTGACCAGAACATGGAAATTCACCAGGCCGATTGACGCAGCCGGGCGCGCCCCAAGCCCAGCTTTCGCCGCCAATCGGGCCCGCCGAATGCGTGTGTTAAGATAACCGGCGGATGAATCCTGCGCTGAAGCATCTAACTGAGTTGCAGGCCGTCGACCTGAGCCTGAATCAACTGCGCGAGCGGTTGGCCGCATTCCCGCGCCGCTTTGCCGAAGCCGACGCGCGGCTGGGTGCGGCGCGCGGCGAATTGGCCGCGGCCAAGGAAGCGCTGGTCGCCAGCCAAAAGGACCGCAAGAAATACGAGTTGGACGTCGAGCAGTGGAAAGAAAGCGCCCGGAAATATCGCGACCAGAGTTTCCAAGTCAAAACTAATGAAGCCTTCAAAGCCCTTCAGCACGAAATCCAGAATGCCGAAGCCGAAATGGCCCGCGCTGAGGATCGCCTCCTCGAGCGCATGATGGCCGGCGAGGAGTTCGAGCGCCGCGTGCCGGCGGCCACGCGCGCCCTTGCCGAAGCGGAGGCGTCCGTCGCCGCGGAACGCCGCGCGATCGAAGCCGAAAAAGCCGCCGCAGAAAAAGAACTCGCCGCGGAGCAGGCGGAATACGACGAAGCCGCCCGCGGCGTGCCCAAAGATTTGCTCGAGGACTACCAAAAAATCGCCGCGCGCCGCCATGGAATCGGCCTCGCCGAAGTGCGCAACGAGAGCTGCGGGCAGTGCGGCGTCCGAATTCTTCCGCATATCGTGCAGGACTTGGGGCGGGCAGACTCTGACAAAATTTATTACTGCGAAACTTGCACGCGCATTTTGGTTGTGGCCGATTCCGCCGGGGCCGCTGCGTCGGCATCTGCTTCGCCGGCGCCGGCGCAGGACGCCGGGCCCCGTGACGATTAGCCGCTCGGCGCCGCACCGTCTTCGGTTCGCTCGCGTTCAATTGCCATGAGGCGCTTCCACAAACATTCCGCGCGATTATTTCACGAGCCCGCCGCGCCCTCGGAGCCCGCGCATGTCGCGCAAATCGACGGCGCGGCGCGCGGCAATCCCGGTCCGGCCTCCTACGCCGTGATCTTGCGTGGACCCGACGGCGCGCGCGTGGAATCGTTCGGA
>Ga0335078_10010902_pt1 | contig 13463 bp, 11 predicted proteins | sample Lox_Sample_32_FD_206711 | JGI IMG/M metagenome (GOLD analysis project Ga0335078, IMG submission 206711) | Soil microbial communities from Loxahatchee National Wildlife Refuge, Florida, United States - Lox_Sample_3.2 | ecosystem: Environmental > Terrestrial > Soil > Wetlands | place: USA...
GCGTGACCTCGACTCGCACGCCATCGAGGCTGCGGAGGAAGGCGATGAAGGCCTCCGGATCGTCGGTGCTGAAGACTCCGCTGATCTCGAGGGCCCGCAGGTCCGGTGAAGTGATCTCGATCGGCTTCGGCGAGTAGCGGTTGAACTCGCTCGCCACGCGCCCGAGCGGATCATGCTCGAAGGTGATCTGGCGATGCAGCCAGGCAGTGGCGCGCTGCGCGTCGACGGCCACGGCTGGCGCGGGCCAGTCGCCCGCGGATACGTTGATCTGCTCGTTGGCGGTCAGCTGCACGACGCGCGCCGCAGGGGTGCCGGCCGCACCCGCGGCTCCATGCGGTACCGCTGACAGCCCGACGTCCACGCTTCCCTCGACCACCGTGACTACCGTGGACTCGTTCCTGATGCGCACGTCAAATCGGGTGCCGACGTCGACGACCTCGGCGGATCCGGCGAGTACCCGGAACGGACGCTGCGCATCGTGCACCACCTCGAAGGCGGCCTCGCCCGACTCCAGAGTCACGCGGCGCTCCGCGGCGCTGTAGCGAATGGTCACCGCGCTGTCGGTATTGAGATGCAGCACGGAGTTGTCGGCCAGCTGCTGCGTGCTGAGCTCGCCATGGCCGGTCTCGAAGTGCAGCGTGGTGACCGGAGCCTCGGGCTGCGCGTGCTGCAGCGGCCGCAGGCTCCACACCGCAAGCGCGAGCGCTGCCACGGCGACTGCCGCGAACGCGGCCGCCGCGCCCTGCCAGCGCCGCGGCTGGGGCGTGCCGATGACCGCGATCATCCGTTCCCACAGCGGCCGCACCGGCCCCTCGTTTTCGCGTCGCGCACGACTGATGAGCTCATCGAGCGAACCGGTGGAGGCCTGCAGCTGACCGCTGGCCATGCGCAGGTCGCGCGTCATCGCCATCAGCGCCAGATACTCCTCCACGTGCACCCGGGAGGTCTTGAGCCAGGCGTCGAATTCCATGCGCTCGCGGGCCGAGAGCCCCGCGCGATTGGCGACGTACCAGTCGGCCGCCTGCTGGCCGACGATGTTGCGCAGCTGCGCCTCGTTTGCGCTCATGATGCTCATCCCAGCCGCGCCATGCGGCGCCGGCAGTGCACCAGGGCCTGGCTCAGGTACTTCTTGACCATGTTCGTCGACACTCCGAGTCGCTGCGCGATCTCCTCATAGCTCATTCCATGCCAGTGCTGCATCACGACCGCCGCCTGGCACTTGGCCGGCAGCTGCTGCAGCACCTCGTGCAGGCGCCTGACCCGTTGCTCGGTGTCGAGCTGGTGGGCGAAGCCCGGCAGCTCGGAGAGCTGCTCCTGTACCATCGGGTCGTCCACGTCGAACACCTCGCCGCCGCGGATCTCATGACGGGCGTGCTCCTTGGCGAGGTTGGCGGCCACCGTAAAGAGATAAGCCTCGGGGTTCATGATGGTGTCGAGGTCCGGACCGCGCAACATGCGCAGGAACACTTCCTGCGCGAGCTCTTCCGCCACCGACGGCCGGCGCACGCGCCTGAGGAGGAACGACTCCAGGCGCGCCGCATGCTGTGCGAACAGCCATTCCAGGAGCTTTCTCTTCTTAATGTCGGACATGGCGAGGTGAGCGCTTGAAAACCCCGATCGCAGAGTGCTGCTATTAACCAAGAGTCGTCAGCTGGCCGTTCGGGTACCGGAAAACGCACCCCTGCCGGGGGCCCCGGCAACCGCTAGACTGCCGGGAGAGGCGCGCCCATGCCCCGAATCAGAGTTGCCGCATTCTCGATTTCCATCGATGGCTATGGCGCCGGCCCGCGTCAGAGCCTGGAGAACCCGCTTGGCGTCGGCGGGATGGAACTGCACCAGTGGGCATTTGCCACGCGGACGTTCCAGCGCATGCACGGGGGGGAGGGCGGCACGACCGGCGTGGACGAGGGCTTCGCGGCCCGAAGTTTCGACAACGTCGGCGCCTGGATTCTCGGCAGGAACATGTTCGGGCCGGTCAGGGGCCCCTGGCCCGACGATGCCTGGAAGGGCTGGTGGGGAGAGGACCCCCCGTACCACGTTCCGGTCTTCGTTCTGACCCACCATCCGCGCGAGCCGCTCGTGATGCAGGGCGGCACGACATTTCATTTCGTGGCCGGGGGAATCCGCACCGCCCTGGAGCAGGCCACCGCGGCCGCGGGGGGCAGAGACGTCCGCATCGGCGGCGGTATCGCCACCATCCGCCAGTTTCTCGAGGCCGGGCTCATCGACGAGCTGCATCTGGCGATCTCACCGGTGCTGCTTGGAGCCGGCGAGCACCTGTTCGGCGATCTCGACTTAGTCAGGCTGGGCTATCACTGCACCGGGAGCACGGCCGGCGAGAAGGCCGCCCACGTCATTCTCGTTCGCAGTAAGCTTCCCGCATGACACTACCGACAGCGCTCCAGTCCGCCGAAACTCCCGCCGAGCGCTTCGCCCAGGCGGAGCAGGAGCGTGCGGAGCACAAGCGCCGCGAGCTCGCCGAACAACGATCGGACGCGAATCCCCCTGTTGTCCGTATCCGCACCTGGGAACGGCTGCATGGACTGCGATTACCGTCCGACCCGAAGCACCCGATCCTCGATCTGGTCGCCGTCAGCACGCGACTCACGCTGGCACAGGTGCAGGAAGAGCAGAGCGCGCGGGCGGCGCGGGCCGCCGGCAAGGACCCGGCGCGGGGAGCCTAGACGAGCACGGTCACCGCGTAGACCAGGTGCAGACAGCACGGCTGCCTGGAGCCATGGTTGAGGGCGCGGGTGCCCTGGCAGACGATGGTTCCCCGCGAGGAGTGAGCCTGGTCGTCCACGGTACTGCGCACGACAGCCGTGAGGTCGAATTGACCGTCGCAGTCCGCGTGCGGGCAGGGAAACTCGAAAAAAGCCTGCGCCGGCGGATAGAGAAGATGTGACTGGGCCGCAGGCGCCGGGGCGCTTGCCGCCTCGAAGTTGAACTCCAGCCGCAGGCGTTGCACGCGCGGAAATGCCGCATGCACGGCCAGTGCTGCGTTGCGGCCTCGGCGCAGCCTCTCGGCGCGGCTTTCAGGCGTCGCTGCCGGCTTGCGGGCATTGAGTCTCATACTCGAACCAGTCTACACCCTGCGTCGCGGACTCATGCGGCTGCCGCGCGAGCCGCCGGCGAGCCGGGGACCGTATGCGTCGGCAGGGCCGACACGGCCAGGGTGCGCGCCAGAAGCTTCTCGATGTCGCGCAGCAGGGGCATCTCATCGGGAGCGACCAGTGAGATGGCACAGCCCGCGCCGCCGGCGCGCGCGGTACGGCCGATCCGATGCACGTAGTCCTCGGGCACGTTCGGCAGCTCGTAGTTGACCACGTGCGGCAGCTCCTTGATGTCGAGCCCGCGGGCGGCGACTTCGGTCGCGACCAATGCGGTGATGCGCCGCTCCTTGAAGTCGCTGAGTGCGCGCACGCGCGCGCCCTGGCTCTTGTTGCCATGGATCGCCGCGGCGCGGATGCCGCTCGATTCGAGTTGCTGGGTCAGCCGGTTGGCGCCGTGCTTGGTGCGGGTGAACACCAGCACCTGGGCCCACTGTCCGGCCCGGATGAGGTGCGCGAGCAGATGCCGTTTGTGCTCCTTCGGCACGCGATACACCTGTTGCTCGATGCGCTCGGCGGGCGCATTGCGCGCGGCAACCTCGATGTGCTCGGGCGCGCGCAGCAAGCGGCCGGCGAGCTCGCGAATCGGTGCCGAATAGGTGGCCGAGAACATCAGGTTCTGCCGCCTCGCGGGCAGGAGCTTCAGCACCCGCCGGATCGCGGGTATGAATCCCATGTCGAGCATGCGGTCCGCCTCATCGAGCACGAAGCAGCCGACGTTGCGCAGGTCGAGCACGCCCTGTTCGGCGAGATCCAGCAGCCGTCCGGGAGTGGCGACCAGCAGGTCGCAGCCCGCGCGCAGCGCCTGGATCTGCGGGTTGATGCTCACGCCGCCGAACACCACGGTGGTGCGCACGGGCAGGTACTTGCCGTAGGAGCGGGCGCTGTCGGCCACCTGCGCGGCAAGCTCGCGAGTGGGGGTCAGAACCAGGGCGCGGGGCGAGCGGCCGGAGCCGGCGGCGAGCCGCTGCAGAATCGGCAGCACGAATGCGGCTGTCTTGCCGGTGCCGGTCTGGGCGCCGGCGAGTACGTCTCGCTCGGCGAGCACCGCGGGAATCGCCTGCAGTTGAATGGGGGTGGGTGCGCTGTAGCCCTTGTCGGACAGCGCACGCAACAGCCCGGGCGCGAGCCCGAGATCGGAAAATGACATGTGAAATCCTCGCAGTCTGGTGGCTCGCCCGGCAGACGATGGCTGCGGCGGTCAGGTGCGAGAGTAGGTAATTAAGTGAAAATCGAAGTAAGTCGGGTGGGACAGACTGCGAGCCAAACCGGGCGCTGACCGCGCACCCTGTGTCTTCAGCGCCGCGCACTCTACAGACTTTGCCGGGCGGCGTCCAATCCGCACAATGCGACCATGTCCCTGATCACACTGCGTGATGCGCAGCTCGCCTTTGGCGAGCGGCCGCTGCTCGACGGCACGCAGCTTGCCGTGCTCGCCGGCGAGCGCCTCGGGTTGATCGGCCGCAACGGCACCGGCAAGTCGACGCTGCTCGCGGTGCTCGCGGGACAACTGACGCTCGATGACGGCGAGCTGCAGCGGCGCGACGGCCTGCGCATGGGGCTGGTCGAGCAGGAGCCGGAGCTGCCGCCCGCCGCCAGCCTGCACGAGAGTCTGCGGCTGCGGGCGCGGCTGCCCGGGGTGCCGGCCGGGGCATGGCCTGCGGATGAGCGCGAGCAGTGGCGCATGGACTCGCGCCTCGATGAGTACCTGCATCGCTTCGGCCTGGCGGGTGCCGTTTCGCCGGCGAGCTGCTCGGGCGGAGAGCGCAAGCGTGCGGCGCTCGCGCTGGCCCTCGCGCTGCACCCGGATCTGCTGTTGCTCGACGAGCCGACCAACCACCTCGACATCGAAGCCATCGAGCGCCTCGAGGTGCTGTTGCTCAAGGTGCCTGCCGCCATCGTGATCACCCACGACCGCACCTTCCTCGACCGTGTGACCAGCCGCATCATCGAGCTGGACCGCGGGGTGCTGCGGTCCTACCCGGGCAGCTTCGCCGCCTACGAAGAGCGCAAGGAGCAGGAGCTGGCGGCGGAGGACAGTGCCCGGCGCCGCTTCGAGAAATTCTGGCAGCAGGAGGAGGCGTGGATTCGCCAGGGTGTGGAAGCGCGGCGGACGCGCAACGAGGGGCGCGTGCGCCGGCTCGAGCGGCTGCGGCTCGAACGCGCGACGCGCCGCGACCGGCTCGGCAACATCCGTCTCAGCCTCGATGCCGGTGAGCGGTCCGGCGACCTGGTGGCCGAGCTCGAGTCGGTGAGCAAGCGCTTCGGCGCGCGGCCGCTCATCGAGAAGCTGTCGATGCGGATCATGCGCGGTGACCGCATCGGCCTGATCGGCGCCAACGGCTCGGGCAAGTCGACCCTCATCCGGCTGATCCTCGGGGAGCTCGCGCCGGATGCCGGCACGGTGCGGCTCGGCACCCGCCTGCAGGTCGCGTACTTCGATCAGTTGCGCGAGCAGCTCGATCCCGACGCCACGCTTGCCGAGGCCATCAGTCCCGGCTCGGACTGGGTGCAGCTCGGCGCGGAGCGCCGGCACATCGTGAGCTACCTGGGGGAGTTCCTGTTCCCCTCGCAGCGGGCAAAGTCGCCGGTGAGAATGCTCTCCGGCGGCGAGCGTAACCGGCTGCTGCTGGCGCGCCTGTTCGCCCGGCCCGCGAACCTCATCGTACTCGATGAGCCGACCAACGACCTGGACATCGAGTCCCTGGAGCTGCTCGAGCAGCGGCTGCAGGACTACGCCGGCACCCTGCTGCTGGTGAGCCACGACCGACGTTTTCTCGATAACGTGGTTACCCAGACCGTGGCCGCCGAGGGTAATGGGCTGTGGCGTGAATATGCCGGCGGTTACAGCGATTACCTGCAGCAGCGGCCGCCGCCGATGGTCGCCGATGCGGCGGCCGCGAGGCCACCGGCAGCGCGGCCCGCGCGCGAGCCCCCGGGCGCGGCGGCCCCCGGCACTCGCGTGCGTCTCGGCTACATGGAGCAGCGCGAGCTGACCGCTCTCCCGGACGAGATCGAGGCCCTCGAGCGCGAGCAGACAGAGCTCACCGGGCGCATGAGCGCGCCCGACTATCACCGGCAGGGGCCCGAGCGCCTGCGCGGCGACCGCAAACGGCTCGACGAGCTGGAAGCGTTGCTGCTGCGCAAGTTTGCACGCTGGGAATGGCTCGAGGAGCAACGGGCGCGTGGCGCGGCGGCGCAGCCGCGCGCGAATGAGGGGGACCGGCAGTGAGTGCGCCGAGCCCCTTGCACCGCGGCCCGATCGATCGGCGAGTCTCGGTCGCTCCCATGATGGACTGGACCGATCGCCATTGCCGGTACTTCCTGCGCGGCTTCAATCCTGACGTCATCCTCTACACCGAGATGATCACCGCGCAGGCGATCACACACGGCGACCGGGAGCGGCTGCTGGCATTCGATCCTGAGGAGCACCCGGTGGCGCTGCAGCTCGGGGGAAGCGAGCCGCACGAGCTCGCGCGCGCCGCGCGCGCCGGAGAGGAGGCGGGATACGACGAGATCAATCTCAACTGCGGCTGCCCGAGCGAGCGTGTCGCATTCGGCGCGTTCGGCGCCTGTCTGATGCGCGAGCCGCAGCGGGTCGCCGAGTGCGTGGCCGCGATGCGCGAGGCCGTGCAGCTCCCGGTGACGGTGAAGATGCGCATCGGCGTGGTGAGCGGTGCGCGCGGCGGCGCGGCGGCGGTCACGACCGTCAGCGAGGAGGAGTTCGAGTCGCTGTGCGGCTTCGTCACGGCGGTGCGCGATGCCGGCTGTCAGGTCGCGATCGTGCACGCGCGCAAGGCGGTGCTCGGCGGGCTGTCGCCGAAGGAGAACCGCGAGATTCCGCCGCTGCGCTACGACGTGGTACGGCGGCTGAAGGCGGAGTTTCCCGCGCTGCCACTCATCGTCAACGGCGGCCTGCGTGACGCGCGCGGCGTGCTGGGCGCGCTCGAGTGGTGCGAGGGAGTCATGTTGGGACGCGAGGCCTATCACCGGCCGTTCGTGCTCGCGGAGTTGTGCCGGGCACTCGACCCGGAAGCTCCCGCGGCGCCGTCGCGCGCTGCGCTCATCGAGCGCATGGCACGCTACTGCGAGCGGCAGCTGGCCCGCGGTGAGCGCTTGGGCGCGATCACCCGCCACATGCTCGGGCTGTACGCCGGCGAGCCGGGGGCGCGCGATTTTCGCCGCACGCTGAGCGAGGGGGCGCGAGTTACGGGGGCGGGCCCGGAGCTGCTGCGGCGCGCGATTCCACAGGAGGCGCCGCCGCCGGAGCACCGCCCGGGCGCTTGCTAGCGGCCCGAAAGCGCTCGCGTATAATCGGGCGGAGCTCATGGGCAAGGACATCGAACTCGCGATCCTGTTCGCCGACGTCGTTGGATCGACCCGGCTGTACGACACCATGGGGGATCTGCGGGCGCGCGACATGGTGGCGACCTGCATCGAGGTGATGCGCAGCGCCACCGAGCAACGCCAGGGAACGGTGATCAAGACCATGGGCGATGAGGTCATGGCAACCTTCCCCACCGCCGACGCCGCGCTCAATGCCGCCGCGCAGATGCAACAGCAGATCTCGACGCACGCGCAGCTGAAGGTCGACGGCCAGCCGGTGGCGATCCGCATCGGCTGCCACTTTGGTCCCGTGATGCTCGAGAACCGCGACGTGTTCGGCGCCGCCGTGCACACCGCCAATCGCATGACCAGCCAGGCCAAGGCCGGACAGATCGTGACCACGGCGGCGACCGTCGAGAAGCTGTCGCCGGAGTGGCGCGCCGCATGCCGGCAGATCGACATCGCGACCTTGAAGGGCCAGGGGAACGAGGTGGTGCTCTACGAGGTGCTGTGGCAGACCGAGGATGTCACCAGCATGGTGCCGGGGATCGCCGGTGAGACTACCCGGCCGGCGCGCTCCCTGCGCCTGCGGCTGCGCACCGAGGACCGCGAGCTGCTGGTCGACGAGCGGCACTCGAGCGTCACCATCGGCCGTGCCGAGGACAACGACGTCGTGGTCAAGGGCAATCTGATCTCGCGTCTCCACGCCCGCATCGAGATCAGCCGCAACAAGTTCGTGCTCGTCGACCAGAGCACCAACGGCACCTTCGTGCAGACCGCCGACGGCGAAGAGGCCTTCGTGCGGCGGGACAGCCTGCAGATCAAGGGTCAGGGGATGATCGGCCTCGGGCGGCTGCCCGAGCAGGGCTCGCCGCAGACCATCCGTTTCAACTGCGAAGAGGCCTGAGGCGCGGCGCGCGCCTCAGGCGAGGCGCTGTTCGGTCGCCTTGAGCTCCGCCAGCAGCGCCGCCGGCAGGCGGCCGCCGTAACGCCCCAGATACTCGCGCACCTCCGCGACCTCGCGGCGCCACACTGCAGGATCCACCGAGCACAGCGCCTCGCGCGCCTCATCGCTCAGGGAGAGCCCGGCGGTGTCGAGGTCCCCCGGCGCCGGCAGCCGGCCGATCGCCGACTCCACCGCGCCCACCCGGCCGGCACAGCGCTCCAGCATCCAGGCGAGCACGCGCAGGTTCTCGCCGAAGCCCGGCCACAGGAACTTGCCGTGCGCGTCGCGGCGGAACCAGTTGACGTGGTAGATGCGCGGCGGCCGCGCCAGCCGCGCACCGACGTTGAGCCAGTGTTGCCAGTAGTCGCCGAAGTTGTAGCCGCAGAAGGGTTGCATCGCCATCGGGTCGCGGCGCACCACGCCCACCTGGCCGACCGCAGCGGCGGTGGTCTCGGAGGCGAGCGAGGCGCCGAGCAGCACGCCGTGCTGCCAGTCGCGCGCCTCGTATACCAGCGGTGCGACCTCGCGGCGCCGCCCGCCGAAGACGATCGCCGTGATCGGTACGCCACCCGGGTCCTCCATGTGCGCGGAGTAGCTGGGATTGCGCCGTGCGCCGACCGTGAAGCGTGAGTTGGGATGCGCGGCCGGACCGCGCGCCGGATCGTACAGGCGCCCCTGCCAGTCGATGAGCGGCTTGCCGCTGGTGAGGCCTTCCCACCATGGCTGGTTGTCGGCGGTGAGAGCGACGTTGGTGAACAGCGTGTCGCGCCGGATCATCTCGTAGGCATTGCGGTTGGTCTGCGGGTTGGTGCCGGGTACGACGCCGAAACACCCGGCCTCCGGATTGATCGCCCACAGGCGTCCGTCGGGTCCCGGGTGCAGCCAGGCGATGTCCTCGCCGATGGTGAGCACCTTCCAGCCGGGCATCGACTCCGGCGGCACCAGCATGGCGAGGTTGGTCTTGCCGCAGGCCGAGGGGAAGGCGCAGGCGATGAAGTGCGTCTCGCCGCGCGGGCTCTGCAGGCCGACGATCAGCATGTGCTCGGCGAGCCAGCCCTCGGTGCGCGCCTGCCAGCTGGCGATGCGCAGTGCGTGGCACTTCTTGCCGAGCAGCGCGTTGCCGCCGTAGCCGGAGCCGTAGCTCTCGATCGACAGCTCCTCGGGGAAGTGCATGATGAAGCGGCGCTCGGGATCGAGCTCGCCGATCGAGTGCAGGCCCTTGACGAAGCGGCCGTCCCGCGCGATGAGCTCGAGCGCCGCGCGCCCGGCGCGCGTCATGATCAGCATGTTGAGCACGACGTAGGGGCTGTCGGTGATCTCCACGCCGCGGCGCGACAGCGGCGAGTCGAGCGGGCCCATGCAGTACGGGATCACGTACATGGTGCGCTCGCGCATGCAGCCGCGGAACAGATCGCGCATGCGGGTGTGCGCCTGCTGCGGGTCCATCCAGTGGTTGTTCGGGCCCGCATCCTCCTGCGAGCGCGTACATATATAAGTGAGGTGCTCGACCCGGGCCACGTCGTTCGGGGCGGAGCGGGCGAGGTAGCAGTTGGGGAACTCGGTCGGATTGAGCGCCGTCAGCTCCTTGCTGCTCAGCAGCTGCGCGGTCAGCTCGCGCGCCTCGGCCTCGCTCCCCTCGCACCAGTGGATGTCGCGCGGCTGAGTGAGCTCGCGTACCGAATTCACCCAGTCGGCTACCGCGCGGCTCAAATGGGGCAGTGCGGTCAGGGCGTGAGCGGGAGCGGCCATCCGCGGTACCTCTCGTCAGGCGGTGCTCTAAACGTCAAAGTATATCCCGAGCGCCGATTCCTCCCTGCTACAGTAGGGTGCCCCTGTCGGGATCTTCCGCACGGCGGACCGGTGCTCTTTGCAATAAATTCAGCAGGATATGCGTCTCGACAGGCGCGTTACGGCGAGCGAGGATGCGCTCGCGCGCTACGGCACGTCTCTCCCCATGTTGGATCTTGAGGACATATTCGGGCCGGGCGGGCCTCTGCAGAGCGCGCTGCCCGACTTCCGCGTGCGGCGCGGTCAGCTGCACATGGCGCAGCGCGTCGCCGCGGCGCTCGCCGGCCGCGAGACCCTGACTATCGAGGCGGGCACCGGCACCGGCAAGACCTTCGCTTACCTGGTGCCGGCGCTGCTCTCCGGCGCCCGCGTCCTGATCTCCACGGGCACGCGCACGCTCCAGGATCAGCTGTACTCGAAGGATCTGCCGCTCGTCGGTGCGGCTCTCGGCCGCCCGGCGCGCGTGGCGCTTCTCAAAGGGCGCGCCAACTACCTGTGCCGGGCGCGCCTCGGCGCAGACGGAGATGGCGCTCGGCAGCTCGAGATGCTCGGCGGCGGCGCGCCGCGCGGCAACCGCGCCATGCTGGCGCGCATCGCGCGCTGGGCGCACACCACCCGCAGCGGCGATCTCGCCGAGGTGCGCGGACTTTCGGACGCGCATCCGGTGTGGGCCCAGGTCACCTCCACCCGCGAGACCTGCCTCGGCGCGCGTTGTGCGGAATTCTCCCGCTGTCACGTGGCACTCGCACGCCGCGCGGCGCTCGATGCCGACATCGTCATCGTCAACCACCACCTGCTGCTCGCGGACCTCGCGCTCAAGGAGGACGGCTTCGGCGACCTGCTGGGCTCCGCCGACGCCATCATTCTCGATGAGGCGCACCAGATCCCGGACCTCGCGACGCAGTTCTTCGGGGCGAGCGTCGGCAGCCGCCAGGTCGAGGCCCTTCTCAAGGAGGCACAGCTCGAGCTGCGCAAGGCGGCGCAGGGCGGGAGCGTCCTCGCCGCGTGCATCTCCGGGGTCGAGGAGAGCCTGCACGCGCTGCGCGCCGCGGGACCTGCGGCCGCGGGGAGCGGGGGCCTCACGGCGCGTCTCGCCTGGAGCGCCGCAGACCCGCGGCTCGCCGCCGCGGCGCAGGACCTCGCGGATTCGCTCTCGAGCCTCTCCGAGGCGCTCGCCGCGCTCGGCGATGAGGCGGCGCTGGTGCGGCTCGCCGAGCGCTCGGGCGAGCTCGCCGCCGGCCTCATGCGCATCGCTTCGCTCGATGAGCTGGAGGGTGCGCGCGCAGTCGAGGTGTCCGCGCGCGGCATCACGCTCAGCCTCATGCCCTTCGACATCTCCGGGCGTTTCCGCGCGCTCATCGAGGCCCGCCGCGGAGCGTGGATCTTCACCTCCGCAACGCTGTCGCTGGGTGAGGAATTTGGGCACTTCACCGGCAGGCTCGGGATCGCCGAGAGTCCGACCTTGCGCATCGAGAGCCCCTTCGATCACGAGCGCCAGAGCCTCCTCTATCTGCCGGGGAGCATGCCGCAGCCGAGCTCGCCCGGATACGTGAGCGCCGTGATCGATACCGCGCTTCCCCTGATCGAGGCGGCGGGCGGCGGCGCCTTCGTGCTGTTCACGAGCCACCGGGCACTCGCCCAAGGCGCGGCGCTGGTGCGTGCGCGCTGGGGTGAGCGCACGCCCTACCGCCTGTTCGTACAGGGCGAGGCGCCGCGCGAGCGGCTGCTGCAGGAATTTCGCGACGACGGCAACGGCGTGCTGCTCGGCACCGCGAGCTTCTGGGAGGGTGTCGACGTCAAGGGTGAGGCGCTGCGTCTGGTGGTCATCGAGAAGCTCCCCTTTGCCTCGCCCGAGGACCCGCTGGTGCGCGCGCGCATCGAGCACCTCACCGCGGGCGGTGCCGACGCCTTCCGCGACTACCAGCTGCCGGAAGCGGTGCTCGCCCTCAAGCAGGGAGCCGGAAGACTCATTCGCAGCGAGGAAGATTACGGCGCGGTCGTGATCTGCGATCCGCGCCTCACCGGGCGCAGCTACGGACGCGTGTTCCTCGGCGCGCTCCCGCCGATGACCGTCACCCAGGACGCGGATGAGGTGCGCCGCTTCCTGCGCCGGCACGCGCCGCGCGCCGTGGCGCGTGCGCTGAGCGCACCGTGAGGATCCTGGCCCTCGACACGGCGACGGAGAACTGCTCGGCGGCCTTGCTGCTCGAGGGCCGGACGGTGGCGCGCGAGCGGCGCCTGCCGCGCGGGCATGCCGAGCTCATCCTGGCGATGGTCGATGAGGTGCTCGCCGAATGCCATGCGGCCCTCGCGAGTCTCGATGCCATCGCCTTCGGCCGCGGCCCGGGATCCTTCACCGGCGTGCGCCTCGGCGCGAGCGTCGCGCAGGGGCTCGCCTTTGGTGCCGGCGTTCCGGTCGTCCCGGTGTCGGATCTCATGGCCGTGGCGCAGCGCGTGCTCTCCGAGGACGCGAGCGTCTCGCGGGTGCTGGTGTGCAACGACGCCCGGATGCGCGAGGTCTACTGGGGGTGCTTCGTGCGCTCTGGGTCGGGGCTCGCTGAGCCGGCTGGGGCTGAGCACGTGAGCCCCCCGGACCAGGTTCGCCTGCCGGCGCCCTGGACGCAGGCCCCGAAGCCCGTCGGGGCGGGCAGTGGTTTCGCGGCTTACCCGGAGCTACGGACTGCGCTTGCGAATGCACTGGCGGCGACCCGGGAAGCCCCACCGCGGGCCACTGAGATCGCGGTCCTGGCCGTACCCGAGGTAGCCGCGGGGAGGGTCTTCGACCCCGAGCAGGCTTTACCCGTGTACCTTCGTGACGAGGTGGTTCAGAGTAGTCCCGGCAGTCATTGAACTGAAACAATTCCTTGCGGGCCTGTCACGAATCTGCAACACAGCCCCCCTGTAATACCCATGCCACGCCGGTGGTTGTCGCAGTGCCATGCCCGCGAAACAGATACTGATCGTCGAGGACGAGCGTCCGATACGCGAGATGATCGCGTTCGGCCTGAAACGTGCCGGCTTCGAGGTGCGTGAGGCCGAGGATTGCCGCACCGCACGCGCGGCGCTCGCCGACGTCCGGCCGGATCTCGTACTGGTCGACTGGATGCTGCCGGACATGAGCGGCCTGGAGCTCACGCGCGCGCTGAAGCGCGACCGCGACACGCGGGAGCTCCCGGTCATCATGCTGACGGCGCGCGCCGAGGAGGGCGACAAGGTCGCGGGCCTCGAGGGCGGGGCGGACGACTACGTCACCAAGCCCTTCTCGCCGCGGGAGCTCCTGGCGCGCATCAACG